>Ga0308419_1001773_pt1 | contig 14251 bp, 8 predicted proteins | sample HotsprSampleMS50_FD_203674 | JGI IMG/M metagenome (GOLD analysis project Ga0308419, IMG submission 203674) | Hot spring phototrophic mat microbial communities from Mushroom Spring, Yellowstone National Park, Wyoming, United States - 20090730_MS50 ... | reverse complement strand
TGAACTAAGAGACAAAATGGTGCCGCGTCTCTATGAAGCTCGCCAGAAAGGCTTGGTGGCAAAAGGTATTGCCATTGCCGAAGAGTGCCCATGTCGTCCGAACTCGCTCAAATACTACATGCGATAGAGAAAAACGCTTCCCTTCACCCGCTTAGAAAAGTGGGTTTTTTTATGCACAAGTCCTTGATTTTTTAACTTCAATGAACTATAATTAGGCTCTTTTCAGGCTCTTTCTTGAAAAGAGCCTTGTTTTGAAGGCGTGCATCAAAACAAGAAGAAAGGCAGCCAAAAGGAGAGAGGTTGCAAGAACTAAGTCTGCACGCTCGTTCATGTTTCTCTATCACAATCCAAAACTGGAGGCATCTCAAATGAGGTTAAGTGCTAAAACGATAGTTTGCTTTTTCATACTTGCCGCGCTAATGGCACAGTCCGCGCGGGCACAAATTACGACGGGCGAAATTCGTGGCGTAGTAACCGATGCTGTATCTAAGGAACCATTGGTCGGAGCACAGGTAAGTCTGAAGGATTCAAAAATCGGTGCGGCAACCAATATCAATGGAGAATATGCGATTCGGCGCTTGCAACCCGGAGAATACACGGTAGTGGCGCGTTATGTGGGATATAAGACGGCAACGAAAACGGTAACCGTAACTGCAGGCAGTAGTGTAAAAGTGGATTTGGAACTTTCGCCGACAGCAGTTCAAGCTGATGAACTGGTGGTAACAGGTCAAGGTGTGGCGACAGAGAAACGTAAGCTGACGACAGCGGTGGAATTTATTAGCTCGGATAGAATCGATGGTGCCGTCAACAAATCGCTCGATAGGCTGCTGCAAGGCAATGTGCCGGGCTTAACGGCTTATCTGCCGTCAGGACTGCCGGGCGTCGGCGCACGAATTCAAACACGCGGTGTAAAAAGCGCATTGGGCTCAACAAACCCAGTTATCTATGTCGACGGTGTGCGTGTCGACAACAGTGATAATTTTCCAGGTATATTTCTCCGTGGCGGACAGGTCAGTTCAGCGCTGGCCGACTTACTGGTTGGAGATAATATTGAGCGTATTGAAATCATCAAAGGTGGAGCGGCATCAACACTCTATGGCTCTGATGGTGCAAACGGTGTAATTCAAATCTTTACCAAGAAAGGAGCAGCAGGCGAAGCAAAGTGGACGATAGGGGTTAATCTAGGGTTAGATAGTCCTGAATTGCGCTGGCTATACGAACGCTATCTTGAGAAGAACTACTTCCAGACGCCTTTTTATCAACAATATCGCTTAGGGGTAACAGGCGGCAGTGAAGCCTTGAGTTACAATATCAATGCCAAAGCACAAGATTCACGCGGGCTGGTGATTGGCGATAGAGTTCCAGACCGCTCATTCAATGCCGCTGCTGGTCTGAAAGCGATTGCCTCAGAGAAAGCCGATGTGGAAATCTCGGCAAGCATAACCCGCACGCAGTTTGGCAATCCGCTGTTGAATAATGCCTTCAATGCATACAACTCTATCGAAACTGAGGCACGCCTGCATCCATATGTGCTTGGGGTGGTGCGCGGGTTAGATGTAAGGACGCCCGAACGCCTACGCTTCGTGCAAGATAGTCTATTTCAGCAGTGGCTGATTCCAGAAAATCCCGAACAGGTTACACGACCTATTCTGACGCTAAACTTAAACTATGCGCCGATTAAAGAGTTTACTAACCGATTCACCATCGGCATTGACTACCGCTACAATGAAGCGCGCGATATTATTCCTGTCAATCCAGGTGAAGCCTTTAACCCCCTAGGGTCTATCAACCGCAGTTCGCGAGATTTTACGCAAATCACCTTAGCCTACACAGGCAACTACAAACTGCCAGAGATTGGACCTCTGACGGCACAAATTGCCTTCGGATTTCAAGGCTTCCGTCAGGAGACAAGAGCGATCTCTGCCTCAGGTTCACAAATTGCACCAGGTACACGCAATTTTGGCCAAGCTGCTGTGATTACGGCTAGCGAATCCAACTCGCAACTTTTTACTGGTGGGGCGTTCATCAACCCAGTTATTGGCATCAATGACCGCATCTTTCTGGACTTAGGCGTGCGCATCGATGGAAGCACGGCATTTGGACAGCAGGTCAGCTACCTCTTCTATCCAAAAGCAGGTATTGCATGGAACATTTCCGAAGAGACATTTTATCCTGAAGCCTTAAAGGAATTTGTGTCAGGAGTCAAACTGAGAGCGGCGATTGGTACGGCCGGTGAGTTTCCACCACCATTTCTGCGAGACCGTACTTTTGCTATCAACCCGTATCTGGGCGACGTGACCATTACCTACGCAAACTTCGGAAACCGCGAACTCAAGCCCGCCATTACGACCTCTATAGACTTGGGCACCGATATGTCGCTATTTCAAGACCGTGTATCAATAGAGTTTAACTGGTACCGTCAGGAGACGACAAACTCTTTCTTCTCGGTGTTCCAAGACCCTGCGTCAGGGTTTATTGCGGCACAGCAGACCAACATTGGCAAAATTGAAAATGCGGGCATAGAGCTGGCACTGAAAGCCAATGTGATTCAAGACCCGAATTTTGATTTAAGTGTACGAGCCTCATATACCACACTCTACAACCGCTTGACGGATTTAGGCGGTTCTGCGCCCTTTGCAGTAGGTGGATTTGCCTATGCGCAAACACGTGCTGAACAAGGTCAGCCTATCGGTGTCCTGCGTGTCAATGTGCCGACGCCGGATGCAGATGGTGTCTGGCGCGGTGGGTTTGTACAAGAGTTACGCGGGTCGCCGGTGCCCACATCATATGGCTCATTTGGTGTGGATATGACCATTTTCAGAGATTTAAGTGTGAGCGCCTTACTGGAGTATAGCATTGGTGCACAGCTTCTTAACCAGTGGAGAGCTCGCCGACAAGTCAATGCCTTCGGTTTCCGCAACCGTGAAGCGGGCTCGTTAGAGACCACCTATCCGGTCTATCCTGAAATCGGTGAATCCCTGATTCGCAATCCACTCAATAACGATGCAATCTATCCCAGAGACCCACAGTCAGTAAGTTTGCTGGTTGATGGGAGCTGGGTAAAATTGCGTGAAATCAGCTTGCGCTATCGTGTGCCTCGCTCGCTTTTCGGTAACTTTTTCTCAGGCGTAACACTCTCTGCTTCCATTAGAAATCCAATCGTATTGGTGGCGCATCCTGAAGTTGACCCCGAGACGCAGTTCATCCGTGAAGGTCGCGGCTTGAATGTAGGGGGTATTGTAGGGGGCACCATCAGTGCACCACGCCAAATTCGCTTCGGTATTGATATCAATCTTTAATCGTCTTTTTCACAAGCACCATGCGGGCGCATCAGTGCGCCTGCGTGGATACTTGCAAAACTCAAAAGCTCATCACAAATGAAAACTTTGTTTGGACCACCAAAGAAAATCTCGTTATGGCTGCTGACTTCGGTAGTTATGGTTGCAAGTGCTGCAGCCCTTAACTTGAGCTGCGCCCCGGGCAATCTCTTTGACCCGACACGCGTGCAAAACGATAACGTTACAGACGAAAACCTCATTGCCAATCCAGATAACACGACACGTGGCATTCTGACAGGTTTGCGTCGCACATTCGTCATCGGATATGGCGCTTTAGGCACACTAACAGAGTTGGCGTCTGACAATTATACCAATGCAACCTCGTTTGTGTCGCAGCTCTTGGATACACCGAGCTTGATTGCAGGCACAGACCTGACGCTGGCAGGCGGAGCCGCCTATTTTAACTTGCTTAGGGTAAACGCTGTGGCTGACTTTGCATTCTCGAGCATTGTGCCAAACGATAGGCAAGCCACAAACTTGCAACGCGCCGAAATTCGATTCTTACAAGGTATGGCACTGATTCTGCTGGCAGAAAACTGGAGCCATTTTCCTATTGAAGATAGAGGGCAACCGCGCGCCGCACGTGAGGTACTTCAGGTGGCTATTGAACGCTTGCAAGAGGCGCAAACCTTTGCAGCAACCACGCCAAGTGTAAGTGCGGCAGATAACCTCGGCGATGGCTTAGGCGATATTCGCATGAACATTTTCTTAGCGCTTGCAAGGGCGCAGCGTCTCTTAGGCAATAAAACAGAAGCACGCCGAAATGCCGAAGCCGCTCTGGCACGCCGAGCCGCATACGTCTATTACGTGCGCCCCGACATCACCAATGGTCCAGTGCCCGACATTTACAACCACACACTGATTCGGACTGACAACAATTTTCAGCCCTTGCCACGATTAGAGTTCTTAGACCCAAAGTGCGCAAGCATTCAAGGGGCAACACCACTACCAGTCTTGAAAACCGAAGAATGCCATTTAATTTTGGCTGAAATCGCACTCTCAGATAACAATCTCCCTGAAGCACGAGCACAGATGCGTAGTGCCGTCACACTTGCACGCAGCCGACCAACCGCACTCTTTTCAGATGCAAACGAACGCCGCATTGCCAGCCCAGCAGGTCCAGCACTGACGGCAATTACTGTCGCAACAAATTTTCCCGGACCGGGCAATTTGCCATCAAGAATTCTGGTTCTTCCAAGCCCAACAGCACGCTTGACCACCAATGCAGATTCGGTGTATGCGGCATCGCTGGTAAGGCGTCGTGGTTCAGGTTCGCCACAATTTGCGCTACCCATCATTTCTGGAACAAGCTTAACACCAGCAGACATTGATGCGCTGCCCAGCGACCGCACAGCTCTGGTACGAACGCTTTACCTTTTGCGCCAAGAAATTTTCTTCTTGGAATCGCGCCGCATGAGTGACTTGGGCATTCGTTTCCCCGTGCCCGAGCGTCAGACGCAAACCAATCCAAACATGCCACTCGGTTCGCCCGGCACCCTTGTTAGCGTGCCAGAATGGATTCCTGCTGGAAATGCAGCACTCAACACCTACACGGTAACAACCTCAGGCGGTTTTACTATCGTCACCATTCAAACGGACATGAATGATGTGATTGCAAGAAACATTTCTCGCATATCACCATTTGCTGGCTTCTAAAGCCAAATTCAACTTCATAAAACTTTGAATTCAAACAACCATGCCGAAATACAATAAAGCTCTGACTTTCACACTGCTTTCAATGCTGGGTGTCTGGATAAGTGCTTGCACCATCAAAGTCACAGACTATGAGCTGCCAGCACTGACCGCCGTGCGGTTTGTGCATGCCGCACCAAATGCCCCAGCAGTGAATGTGCTGCTTAACGACAATCGATTCAACGATACCACATTTGCACTACTGGGAGCGACAACGCCCACCGGCGCACCAGCTACCATTGCCTTTCAAGGCACAACGGGATTTCTGCCCGTCAGCGCAGGCACAACACGCATTCGAGTGTTCCCAGCCACACCGCGTGCGACGCCAACCAACAACGCTCAACCCGTCATTGATGCCACCGATGAATTCCCAAAAGATGGTGCAAAAACGTATTTCGTAGTAGGCAATGCGCCGCCACTATCGGTCGTCATCAGCGATGACAAAATTCTGACAGATATTCTCGATACTGCTAACTTTGCTAATGCCATTCGTGCCGGGCGAGCCGGTGTTCGAGTGGCTCACATGTCACTTTCTGCCACGCCCATTAGTGTCAATGTGGTTGCACAGCGCGTGGGCACAACCGCTGGCACGACACTCTTTTCAAACATTGCGCCTCGCACCGTGTCTGACATTGTGCAGGTCGATGCAGGCAGCTACAACATCTTCGTATTGCGAGCAGGAGGCACAGCCGATACACTCGGAAGATTGACTGGTGTAGCTATTGGCAGTCGCCGTGTCTTTACCGTGATGGCGCGCGGCACCGCCGATAGCACACGCGTAGGCTCCCCAGCAGGATTCGGCTTGACATTACTCACCGATAGATGAGGCACTTACTGCAAGACCGATGAGTCTGCAACGCTGATGAGGCAAACATGGTCTTGTCAGCGTTGCTTCTTTTTTCAAGAGGCTAACGAAGGAAGTTTGTATCTTGCATAAACCCAGTCAAGAAAGCATGCAAAACACACAAAGCACAGCTGTTCAAGAATTAGATGTGGCAATTGTCGGCGCTGGTCCAGCTGGCGCCAGCGCGGCAATTGGGCTGAGACAATCCGCATTGCGTGTGGGCGTATTTGACAAAGCCAAATTTCCGCGTGATAAAATCTGCGGCGATGCCTTGAGCATCAAAGTCATGGAAGCAATGAAACTGCTGTCGCAAGAGCTGCCAAAAAAGTTTGAAAGTTTTCCTGAAAAGCTTTGCACTACCGCTGTTAAAATTGTCTCGCCAAGTCATGATTGCTTAGAGCTCATCTTCAAGCCGAAGAAGCATTTTTCAGGGAGCACAATTGGCTATGTTAGCCGACGAATAGACTTTGATAACTTTTTGGTTGAGCAGTTTTGCGGCGCGCCAAACATCTCGTTTTATGAAAACACACCAGTCGAAGCCGTTGAGCGGCATCGTGAGTATGTTGAATTGCATGCTGGAAAGCGCATATTCCGAGCAAAGATGGTGGTCGCCGCCGATGGTGCGCATTCGCTGATTGCAAAGCGATTGGCAAACTTCAAAGTCGATGAGCATCACTATTCTGCGGCAGTACGGGCTTATATCAGGGGCATTGCAGACCCACGCCCCGAAAATTATGTGGAGTTTTACTTGCTCAAAGAATTGCGACCCGGTTACCTATGGATTTTCCCATTGCCAAATGGCTTGGCAAATGTAGGACTCGGAGTGCTCTCGGCAGTATTGCACAAAAAACGCATCAACCTGCGCGAAAAACTCATAGAAATACTTAGCTCACACCCACAACTGGCTGCGCGTTTCCGAAATGCAACCATCATCGATGAGGTCAAGGGATTTGGTTTGCCATTAGGCTCCAAACGCATGGACATCTCTGGCGAGCGTTTCCTACTCACTGGCGACGCTGCCTCACTCATTGACCCGCTGACTGGTGAAGGCATCGGCGAAGCCATGCTCTCTGGTGCATTTGCCGCAGAGCACATCCGCAAATGTTTTGACGCGCAAAATTTTTCAGCCGCATTTAATAAACAGTATGATAAAGCCGTCTATAATAGGCTAAGCCCATCGTTTCGATTGCACTATGTGTTGCAAAAAATAGCGGCAACACCGTTCCTTGTCAATCTGTTGGTGCGTAAAGTTGGGCGTAGTGAATTTTTGAAAGATACTGTAGCCAGTATGGTAGAAAATTTCGAGCTGCGTAAAAAACTTAGTCAGCCAAGTTTTTACTTGCGCTTACTCTTTGAGTGAGGGCGCCGAACCCATCAAGCGCAATCGCTCTAAGCCCTTTTTGCCAATATCTCGGCGGTATATTGCCCCGTCAAAATGGATATGCGAGACTGCCTCGTAGGCATCAGCGAGGGCAAGTTCCAACGTATCAGCCATGGCGGTAACGGAAAGAACACGACCGCCAGCGGTGTAGAGTTTGCCATGCTCAAAACGTGTGCCCGAGTGAAACACAATAATCTCACCCCCTGAATCGGTGTAGCAAGACCCATCAAAATGACACTGACCAGTAATAACCTTTCCCGTTTCATAACGGTCAGGGTAGCCTTGGGAAGCCATCACTACGGTGGCGGCAAACTTCGGTATCGTCTCGAGGGTAAAAGAAGTAAGCTTGCCATCAAGCAGAGCGTGTATGATGTCAAGCAGCGGTGTGCGTAGCAAGGGCAAAATGACTTGTGCTTCTGGGTCACCTAAGCGGGCATTGAACTCGACCACTCGAGGTTCATCATGCTCAATCATAAGGCCCACATAGAGAAAACCTTGATAAAGATGACCTTCTTGGCGCATGCCGCGCAGAGTGGGCTGAATGATTTGCGTTTCCACTTTACGCAAAATCTCTGGCATGACAATCGGGGCTGGAGCGTAAGCACCCATGCCTCCAGTATTTTTGCCCGTGTCATCATCGCCAACGCGTTTGTGGTCTTGTGCAGTCGGCAGAAGGACATAATTGGTGCCATCGGTCATCAGAAAAATGCTGGCTTCTTCGCCGGGCATAAAATCTTCAATAATGACTTCGCTACCAGCCTCACCGAAAATTTTCTTTTCAAAAATGGCGTGAAGTGCTTCGAGCGCATCGCCTTTGTGGTAAGCCACCGTCACGCCTTTACCGCTGGCAAGACCGCTGGCTTTGATGACAATCGGATAAGTGTTGCGCTCCAAGAGATAGGCACGAGCGGCATCGTGTTGAGTAAAGCGCTGAAACGGTGCAGTAGGAATGTGATGCCGTTGCATGAAAGCTTTAGCGAAAGCTTTGCTCGTTTCAAGTTGAGCCGCTTGCTGTGTCGGTGCAAAAATCTTCAAATTGGCTTGATGAAAACGGTCGGCAATGCCAAGCGCCAAAGGTTGCTCTGGACCGACAATGGTGAGGTCAATGCAATGCGCTTGAGCAAATTTGACAAGTGCGTCAAGGTCAGTGGGAGCAATGTTCACGGTTTCAGCGATGGAGCCCAAAGAACGAATGCCGCCATTGCCCGGCGCAACAAAAATTTTTTCAACTTCTGGAGATTTGGCAACAGCCCAAGCCAGCGCATGCTCGCGGCCGCCGCCACCAACAATCAGAACTTTCATTGAAGGTTATCCTGTGTTTAGGCAAAAATACAAATTTCGCAGATAAAGAAAGGTAGGGAGGTAGGGTGCACAAGCCGCCTTCCACTATAGTCCGGCACGCAGCGAGAGAATAAAGTTCCGTCCCGGAGCCACTAAACCAGAGCTGTATGGGCGATAGCGCACATCGGTGATGTTCTCTATTCCAGCGCTAATGGCAAGTGCATCTGAGAGTTGATACATCGCCTTGAAATTGAGCGTAAGCCATGCAGGTGAAAACGGATTGCCATTGGCATCACGAGCATAAATGAAAGGCTTATCGCGCTCTTCAAGATTGAGATTGTCGAAACTAACTTCACCGCTATACATGGCATAAAACTGTGCCTCTAATTTGGGTAAAGAAAAGGTGAGGCGTGTAAGACCAAAAAGTGGCGCTGCATGTCGGGAACGGCTAAGCTGACCGTTATCCATTTCTTCGTTGCCGATTTGGTAACTAAGGCGTGACGACAAGCTAATTCCAAAAGGAAACTGCACATCAATTGAGGCTTGAAAACCATAGACCGTTGAAAAAGCCGCATTTTGGATAGCCTGCACGCGCTTCAAACTGCCATCGTAGAAAATGCTATCGCGCCCATTGACCTGAAAATTGCGCCGCACCATCGCACCATCTAAAAAGGTGTAATAACCAACAAGCTCAAGTCTGGCAGTTTCACCAAAGAGCTTGGTAAGACTGATTTCGCCATTGTAGGCATATTCGGCGCGAAGATTCGGATTAGGCACCACAACGGTATTGAGTGGCTGGTCAAAAATTTTGCCAATATCATCAACATTCGGCGCACGAAAACCCGTTGAGGCATTGAGGCAGATGGTCCACTCATCGCTGGGCGTGAAGACAAGCCCCAAGCTACCTGTCAGGGCGGCATTTTGCAACGAAGCCGTTGTGAAGTCAAAAGGAAAGAAAGCAAGGTTGCGCGTAAAGTCAGAAAAATTAGAAAATAGGTTGTAGCGTGCGCCTGATTGCAAAAGAATTTGCTCGGAAGCTCGATACTGGTAGTTCAAGTATGCAGCGTAAGACCGCCACGCCGATTGAGGGTAGCGGTCAGCAACCGGTATGCTTGCCCCATTGCGAATATCTACGCCTGACCCTGTAGAAGACACATCATTCCAAATCAGTTCAATGCCATAGTAAAAGCGATGCGCATGAGCAACCTTGGTGATATCGAGATTAAGTGAATAGGCGGTAACATCTTCGAGCTGGGTGCGCAAGCGAAAGCGCTGGCTTCCGCTGAAATTTCGGTCAATACGACTTTCTTGAAAATACTGCAAGCCCAAACGCACGGTAGCCACATCATACAGCAAGTTTTGAGTGTGGTGGGTCAGGCTTAGGTTGTGCATGAGCCACTTTTGCGGACCGTAAGTCCAGACGGCACTGCGAGGCAAGCCGTTGGCTATAGTCTCAATGAGTCTATCGTAGCGCGCATACTCTGAAGTTTCAGAGAAGTGAAATCCATACTGAGCGTGCCAGTCATCGGAGAAGTTGAGCCGAATTTTTTGCATCAGATTGATTTGCGTGTAAGCGTTAGGGCGCTGAAGAAGGGGATTGTCGTTGGTCACAATTCTATCAATGCTATCGATGCGAAGCACATAAAAGGGGCGTAGATATTCATCGCGCCCATAGCGTCCCATTTGTAAATCACCGAAAGCATGACTGCTGATGCTGGTTAGCAGGGCAAGATTTTTCCAGCCGATATTGAGGTCGAAGTGACCAGTTTGTTCGCTGTTGGCAGAAGAAAATCGTCCTACGGCAGAGCCACTGACGAAGATGTCGTTGTCGCTGGCTGAAAATTTTGGCGTCAGGGTCTGAAAGTTCATCACGCCACCGACAGCATCACTGCCATAGATGACCGAACCCGGACCGAAAAAGATTTCGGTGTTTTCAATCGCAAAGGGGTCAAGCGAGATGACATTTTGAATATTGCCGGCACGAAAAATTGCCGTATTCATGCGAACGCCATCAACGGAGTAGAGCAAGCGGTGCGTGGCAAAGCCACGAATCATAGGACTACCGCCACCTTGCTGACTTTTCTGAATAAAGACTTCGCCCGAACTGCCCAGCAAGTCAGCTGCAGTTTGCGGATTGAAAAGCGCCACATCCTTTGATGAAATGGTGCTGATTTTACTGGGCACATCACGTCGCTGTTGCTCCCAGCGTGTGGCACTGACCACAATCTCACTGGCTGACACTGAAGAAGGCATAAGAAAAACTTCAAAACCTCGCTCTTGCAAAGCAGCAAAACTAAGCTGCAAAGCTTTATATCCATATAACCAAATGTTAATCTTCTCACACTTGCGAAAAGCTGAAATATCCGCTTCGCCCTTGAAGTTGGTAACAGCAGAAATCGGCGGGGATTGACTAACCACTCTCACTCCAGAGAGAGCTTTCTTGGTGTCTTTATCGCGCACGGTAAGCGTCTGTGAAAGAAGAAGGGTAGGAAAGGTAAAAAAGAGAAAAAGTGTTACAACTTTCATCACTTTAGGATAGGTTGTATTTTTGAAAAAGATAACAAAAAAGTACGCTTTAGACCTTAACGACTACAACCAACCTAAGCCAAATGCAATTCTTGAAGTGGCAAACCGTCAAACGCTCAATACTTTATATTGGCTCAATATGGCTCATCAGTCAGAGCGTATGGGCTCAAAGTGATGAAAATGCGACACTGAAACTCTCGCCAGTACTGCTACGCCAAATAGAAACCGCGCAGCCCGATGACAAAGTAAAAGTGATTGTGGAGCTCAAAAGGAAAGCCTCGCGTCCGTATCGTCCTGAAGAATTGCTTTCGCCCAGAGCTATGGCACGAAGAATGAAAATGGTGCGAAGTGGTGCTTTGCCCAGCGTGATAACACCAGAGGACTTGCCGTTTGATGAAACCGACCTGAAAATCTTAACAGCAAGCGGGCTTCGCATCCGCCATGTGCTGAAATGGCTGGGCGCCGTAAGTGGCGAAATTCGAGTCGGGGACTTGGTGCAGCTGGCATTGCAAAGTGCCGTCAAAAGCGTAAATGAACTGGCATTGCGTAAAAAGGCAAAACACGAAACTCATAGAACCCAGCTTGAGACGCCCACAGAAGTCCTAACAAGTGAAGTGAATCATCTAACCAACGCAATAGACTATGGGCAGTCACTGCCGCAATTGGCACTATCAAATATCCCTGAAGTGCATGGTTTAGGCATTACAGGGCGCGGGGTGCTGATTGCAAATTTTGATGCCGGGTTTAGCAACCTCTCACATGAAGCTTTTCGCTCGCTGCGAGTAGTGGCGCAGTATGATTTTGTGGCAAACCAAAGTCAACTTGGGGCGCACCCACACGGTGCTGCCACAATGGGAGTGATTGCAGGCAATCAGCCGGGCAGACTTATCGGCGCAGCCTTTGGTGCCGACTACGCGCTGGCGCGTACAGAAGATGCACGAACTGAAACGCCTGTGGAAGAAGACAACTGGGCAGCCGCCGCGCAGTGGGCAGATAGTCTCGGGGCAGACATTATCACAAGCTCGCTGGGCTATACCGAGTTTGACCCACCGTTTCCACCTTATACATGGCAGCAAATGGATGGAAAGACTGCTATTTCCACGCGTGCGGCCGCTCGTGCGGCACGTGTGGGCATCGTTGTCGTCAATAGTGCAGGCAATGGCGGAATGATTGCTCTGCCAGCCAATACGCTCGGTGCACCCGCTGATGCCGATACACTCATTAGCGTAGGGGCGGTTACAAGTTCTGGCGCGCGTGCACCGTTTAGCTCTGTTGGTCCAACCGCAGATGGGCGAATCAAGCCAGATGTGATGGCAATGGGGGCAGCCGTGTTCACAGTAGGCACATCAACGCCGTCAAGCTACGCTACAGCGAATGGCACATCATTTTCTTGCCCAATTACAGCTGGTGTTGCTGCACTCTTGCTGTCTGCAAATCCTACCTTAACACCCGTGCAAGTGCGCAACATTCTGCGAGAGACAGCAAGCAACAGCGCTGCGCCAAACCGAGAAATCGGCTGGGGTATTGTTAATGCACGCGCGGCACTTGAGCGGGCACGGCAAGTCTCCGCTACCGCTTCGGTATCGGCGCCGCCGAAAACATTTGAACTCTATCAAAATTATCCTAATCCTTTTAATCCTGTCACGCAAATTCGCTATCGATTGCCCGTTCGCAGCAAAGTGCGCTTGGAGGTGTTTGATATGCTGGGGCGACGCATCACCACGCTGGTGGAAGCACGGCAAGAGGCAGGGGAATATCAAACGCGCTTCAATGCAGAAAATTTACCAAGCGGCATATACCTGTTGCGACTGCAAGCTGGCGGATTCTCGGATACAAAAAAAATGCTCTTAGTAAAATGAGCATGCGCAACATCGATAGCCCTGCAAAAAGACGGGCATTTCAGAAAATCTATCCAGAGCAACACGCATGATGCAGAAGCGAACATTCCCACCAAAGAATGAACAGCTCGATCTCATTTTGCGCAATACTGTTGAAGTGATTCCGATTGAAGATTTAGAACGCAAAATTGAGCGCAGCATAGAGACGGGCGAGCCGCTCAAGGTCAAACTGGGAGCGGATCCATCCAGACCAGATTTGCATCTTGGTCATGCGGTGGTTTTGCGCAAGTTGCGTGATTTTCAGGACTTGGGTCATCTTGCCATTCTCATCATCGGCGATTTTACCGCCATGATTGGCGACCCTTCAGGCAAGAGCAAAACACGCCCACAACTCTCACGCGAAGAAACCCAACGAAACGGACAAACCTACTTTGAACAAGCCGCAAAAATTCTAGACAGGAGCAAAACCGTCATCCGATACAATTCCGAATGGCTCGGCAAAATGAGCTTTGAGGAGGTCATCCGTTTAGCAAGCCGATACACCGTTGCACGCATGCTGGAGCGGGACGACTTTGCCAAGCGATACAAAGCCGGCGAGCCTATCGCTATTCATGAACTGCTCTATCCACTGGCGCAGGCAATGGACTCTGTGGAACTAAAAAATGATGTAGAGCTTGGCGGCACCGACCAAAAATTCAACCTACTGGTCGGGCGCGATATACAGCGTGAGTATGGTATTGCGGATGCGCAAGTCTGTATCACATTGCCACTCCTTGAAGGCACAGATGGCGTGCAGAAAATGTCAAAATCGCTCGATAATTACATCGGCTTTAATGATTCGCCGCGTGAGATGTATCAGCGCATGCTCAAAGTGCCAGATGAACTCATGATGAGGTATGCACAATACACCGGTGTGCTGACAAAAGAAGAACTGCAAATGCTCGAGCAACTCATGAAGGAGTCGCCAAGAGAAGCCAAGCATTTCCTGAGTGAAAAAGTGGTCGCTTTCTTTCACTCGCCAGAACTTGGACGGCGAGAAAGACAAGCTGCCGAAAGCATTGCACAAGGTGAAGCCCCAGAGGATATTGAGGAAATCGCCATCGAGGCAAACGAGATTGGTTTGCTCGATGCCATGGTCTTAGCCAAAGTGGCAACTTCAAAGAGCGAAGCGCGACGGCTAATCGATCAGGGTGGCGTGATGGTAGACAACGTCCGAGCAAGTGATAGCAAACAAATGCTGTATCTTGATAGCGAAAAAATCATCAAGGTAGGGAAGCGCAAGTTCGTCCGCATCAAGAAGTCTGGAGCCAATAAAGAATGAGTGAGTTTTACTGCGCTGTCATGCCGAGCC
>Ga0308419_1001769_pt1 | contig 14258 bp, 7 predicted proteins | sample HotsprSampleMS50_FD_203674 | JGI IMG/M metagenome (GOLD analysis project Ga0308419, IMG submission 203674) | Hot spring phototrophic mat microbial communities from Mushroom Spring, Yellowstone National Park, Wyoming, United States - 20090730_MS50 ... | reverse complement strand
TGGTGTATTTGGAAGCCAGCAGCGGGATGCCCTTTTCTTCAGCCAGAGCGACGGTCTCCTGAGGGGGGATCTTACCGCGCACAAAGACGATGGCTTTGATGCCAGCCATCTCGGCGGTGCGCACTATTTGCGGATTGGTCAGGCCAGACATGAGCAGCGTCCCCTCATGTGTGAAAGCCAGGACGTCGCTCATCAGGTCGGCTCCGCAACCCATCTGAACCTCTGTGTCCAGATCAACATTCTTGGAGATAACTCTTCCATCAATGATTTCCAGGACTTCTTTCAGTTTCATATGCCCTCAAGCTTAAGGCTCCCCCGTTCACAGGAAGAAGAGATTGCGACAGGTATCTTGTATACTGGACTCGAACCTTAACGACCTCGGATAGCTATTCAGCCTGGGCCCTCCGGACTCTATCAGGGTCAAAGGCCATCTGAGCCATTTGTGGGTGTCTCAGTGTAGCCAGCGTTTGCAGTATCTGCTTCGGGCAGGCTGAGTAGTTTACTGCGATAGTATAAATTGGTATGATAGTTACGCGCCGGACGCTGCCCGATTGCAATCGGCCTCTTCAGGCGCTGCGCGCCTGTCGGCGTATGGGCGCAGCGTGCTGCGCCCATACATTCGCTATCAGGCAGCCGATTGTTTGAGGCAGCCCGAAGCGTAAACCAGTTTCACAGAGAAAATGAACCATCCCCGCAAATTATAAATGAAACTGTAAAAAATGAAAAGGGTTGTGTCTTCTGGTTTACCACCCACGCCTGATAGTTACCCTGTCTTGATAACCCCTCCCCGGACTTCCCAAAGCACAGCCTGCGCCCGGAACCCGGGATCGAACATTTCAGGATCAGTGGTGGTGAGAAGTGCCTGCTCCACACCGTTGACCTGAGCCAGCAGATACTTACGGCGCGTTGCATCCAGTTCGGCCACGACCTCGTCCAACAGAAATACCGGCGTTTCTCCCGTCCGCTCTTTCATCCAGGCCAGTTCGGCAAGCTTGAGCGCCAGCACAGCCGTACGCTGTTGTCCGCGCGAACCGTAAATCCCCAGGTCAACTTCGTGCGTACCCATGGCCGGGCTGCCTGCGATGAAGCGCATCTCATCCCGATGTGGCCCGGTCAACGTGGTGCCTCTGGTGATCTCCTCTTTTCTGCGCGCCACAAGCGCCTGGCGGAACGCTTCCACCAGTTCCTCGGAGGTGACACCCGCCGGTGGCCCGCTGTAATGCAGGTCAAATGCCATCTGATACTTCAGCCGGGGTGGAGCCGCGGGATCGAAATTGGGCCGGTACTCCAGGCGCAGCCATTCGAGTTCACCGGTCAGTTGCCTGTGAAAGTGGCCGGCATAGTGAGAGAGAGCGGCCACCAGCTCACGGCGACCGTGGGCTACGATCACCCCCTGACGCGCCAGTATTTCCTCAAAAGGGGCCAGTTGCGTCGGATCGCCTCCCTCATCACGCAGATGGCGCAGGATGGCATTGCGTTGACGCAGAGCCACGGTATAGCGCTCAAGTGCCGCGCAATAAGCGGCGTCTACCTGACACAGTGCCGCATCCAGGTAGTGGCGGCGCACGGCAGGTGATCCTGAAATAAGTTCTACATCCTGAGGCATAAAAAGTACCACGTTCAGCCGCCCGGCAAGGTCGGCGCGGCGCCTGCGTACCCGGTCCACGCGGATTGTTTTATGCATACGCACCGTCCCGTTCGACAACGCTTTCCGTTCCAGTGTGACCTCGATCTCATAGAAGCGTGTGCGGTGCACCACCTCCGCCCAGATACGGGCGTAGGGGAGCCCCTCTGCCTCAGCGTTCCACCGGATCAGTTCCCGGTCCAGGCTGGTCAGAGGTGACGAGCCTGTGGCAAGCAGGTAGATGGCTTCCAACAGGCTGGTCTTGCCCTGGGCGTTTGCGCCAAACAGCAGCAGCGGACGGTCCGGCAGGGTCAGCTCGAGACGGGCGTAGTTGCGGAAGTTAGTCAGGCTGAGATAGCGGATGCGCATCTGAGGGAAGACGGACCAGGTTCCCGAGGCCTTCTCGCAGCTTACCGGATCGCAGCGGCAAGGCCCCGGAAACCTGGCGCATTTTACTTGATTGTGAACAGGCGGCCATCGGCCCGGCCGAATACCTCCGGGAAGTAGAACTCATAGGCGCTGGTCGGCACGACCCGATACTCGCCCGGGTAGGTGGCCCGGAAGGTGTAGACGTACTCGTAGGTGCCGGCCGGCAGATAGTCGGCGAAGAGCACCACCCTGTCGTCTCGCATCTCGCTCCGGCTGTACCAGCGCCACCACCAGTGATAGAACTCATACTGTTGCTTATCTTCTGTCTGACGGTAGAGGCTTGGCTGCTGTTCCAGCAGGCTGGTCGTCTCCAGAGCGGTGTCAATCGGCTCGGCGCCGGCCGGCAACGGGTCCTCAACAATGACGTAGTAGAGATCGTGTGGGGCGATGATGGTAAGACGCACCTGGACCGTCTCCCCTGCCCGGGCTTCGTTCACCTCTGGACACTTTACCCCCTCACTGCAATCAGGAGCAGTGTAACGACGGGAGAGGATGATCCCCCGGTTCAGCGGTTCGATTTCCTCCACCGGCAGATAAACCTTGAGATGGGCGGTGTAATAAAGCCGTCCCCGGCCCGCCCCGCGTCCGATGGTGAGGCGGTTGCCCACGTCGGCCAGGAGATCGGCGACATCAACGCGCAGTCGGATCGGCTCATTCACGCGGTCCGGTGTAACAGCACCGGAGGCCAGGGAGCTATCGTTGAGCAAAACAGCATAGTCGTACTCTCCCCCAAGTTCGCCAGTGACCGCCATCCAGTCGGTGAAGGCGATGATCGCCCAGGCCGTCTCCTGCGTCGTTTCCCAGATGCCATCCCGGCGGGCTGCCATCAGCCAGCGCACCACATTGGGTATCAGCTCGTTCTGTGGCTCCAGACGTGCCAGCGCGTCAAGTATAATGGCCGTCGAACGGGTATCGGTATTCATCGCCCACCAGTCATAGTCAGCCTCCTCCCAGTGGGCGCCGGTGGCGCTGAGGATGGCAGCGTTCTGCAGGTCCGAGAGCAGGGTGGAGACGCGCGGGTCATTCTGATCAGCGATGTGGAGCGCAAGTGCCAGGAAGGCACGGCCGTAGTGGCTGAGTTTTTCGCGGCGCTCAAAGAGGTCCCCGGCGAAGCCGGCAACGCGGTCAGCCCGGCCGGCCTCGGTCATCACGTAGAGGATGAAGGCCTGGAGATTGGCCTCCCGATATGAGCGGAGGTCACGGCTACCAACCAGTCTGTCGGCCAGGTAGTCCAGGGCCTGCTGTATCACCTCGCCGCGCACTTCAAAGCCCGCATCGCGTGCTTTGACGAGCGCAAAGACGACGTAAGCGGTCAGGTGGGGGTTGCTTTCTCCATCGCTCCACCATCCCCAACCGCCATCGCTACGCTGTTGGAGATAGAGCTTTTCAAGCCCTTCCTGCACCAGACCGGGCAGTTTTTCCTCGAGCTCCGGATTCTTTATCCCCAGCCGTTGCAGTGCCCGATAGGTGAGCACGTTAGGCAGGAAGCGGCTGACCGTCTGCTCGGTGCACTCATAGGGGAAATGCTCCAGGTAATTCAAACCGTCAACCATTCCGGCGGCAAGCGAGGGATCGAGGCGGACCACAAGCTCACCACGCCGGTCATCATATTTGGGGGGCAGTGCCACGACTTCAGTGCGGACTTCCTCGCCCACGAGCTGTCCGCCGGTGCCAACGATTTCCGGAGCGGTGTAGCGGTGCACAAGCAATGTGCCTTCCGGGCCGGTTGTCAGGCGCGGGCGGGCAGCGTCTGAGTACGCCCCCGACACCGCGCTCACTATCACATTCACTGCGTTCACATCCTCGACGATGACGTGCCAGGTTACTTTCTCCTCACTGTGGGCGGGAATTTTGACCTTACTTTCGTACGATGAGGTGTGTGTGGTATCGAGCGTCAGGCCAGTAGAGTGCAAAGTAACGGTTACGTCGAGCGCCTGGTCGGTGTTGTTGCTCACCAGCGCCGCCAGTTGTGCCCGATCGCCGACCACAAAGAAGCGGGGCACTACCGGCCGCACGAGCAGCGGTTTGGTCACAGGCAGCTCTGCCGTGCCCTCACCCACTTCTGTTGCGACGGTGACGCCAACAGCACGGATGACCCAGGTAGTCAGGTTGTCGGGCAGCCTGAGTTGGAGCGTCGTCTGGCCGGTGCGGTCGGTTACGATCGCAGCGTCCCAGAAAGCGGTGTCGGCAAACTCCTCACGCAGCTCAATGCCGGGCGGTGGCATCGGACTTTCTGCTTTGAGTCCCGCCTCATATGCAGCTACAGGAGTGGCTGCGGGCATCATCGCCTCAGGAGCCTCGCCGCCACCACCCAGGCCTGACCCACGCTGTGCCAGCACGGCCTCCAACTCCCTGAGTTGCTCCAGTAACAGCCGGTTCAGCGAGGGCACCAGCCCGCTGGAAGTGGATATGCCCAACCCCCGACGTCCGTAGAACGCTTCAACTATTGCGTTCGGCGTGCGCGGCTTCAGACTGAGTACCGCTTTGTCCACCAGGTCCAGGGAAAGGAAAGCTTCTACCGGCCGACCTGTAGCATCCGTGACCCTCACATTGAAGGCGACGGTATCCCCAGGAGCGGCCTGGGTCGCGCCAGGGGTCACGGTGATGTTGAGCGTCTGTGGCAGCGGTTTCACGGTCAGGACCGTGTAGCCCACTCTGTGCGCGGGCACAGGCTCGCTTGCGCCGGCAGCACGGGGTCCCTGGACAATGACAACGGAGACATAAATGTTGGGTACGTGATCGGTGGTAATGGGCAGGCGGTAAACGGTGGAATTGTTGGTCAGGCGCAGCACCTCCTGATGAAGTACTTTGCCGCGTTCGACGGCCACCCATGCCCATTGCTCTCCGGAGAAGGGACTGGGGATAAGTATTTCCGCCGTCTCACCGGGCAGGTAGGTTGAGCGGTCGCTGATCAGCATGATGCGGTCATTATTCTCACGCTGCCAGGAGACGTCTTCATCACTGCTGATCCATACCCAGGTGGAGGAACGCATCGTATGCCGCGTATCGCGCGCGCTGACAGCGACGCGGTAAGAGCCGCCCTGTGGGGGGGTGAAAGTTACCACGCCCTCGGCCTGCGCGTCTGTGGTCAGCGTGCCGGTGTAGACCAGCGTATCCTGCGCCGTCCACTCCCAGTGACCCCCGCCTGGCTCCTCCTCAACAAAGGTATTGGCCCACTCGCGCCGGTAAATCTCCAGGTTCAAATCTCTGAATGGCACGCGTTTGCCGGCCCAATCCACCGTGACCACGTCCACTTTCATTTCCCTGCCGGCCCGCCCCACGTATTGTTGTGGGGCCAGTCCAATGTAGAACTCTCCTTTGTGAACCACCACGTTGCTGCGGCCGGAGATTACCTGACCGTCCCGGCCGTAAACACTGGCCTCGATGGTAAGCTGCTGTCCGCCCGTCATCACCCGTGATGGCAGCTCAATCGTGGCTTGCCCCTCTTTATCGGTCGTGCCGGATGCGCTGAAGATGGAGTGTGGGGCAGGAGGCTCCCACCACCAGCACCAGCGGCATATCCAGGGCTCCTCTTCGTCGGTGAAATCATAGCGTCCGAATTGCTCCGGGGCGAAGCGGTATGGGGTGGAAAGTACGTTCCATTCAACCCGCGCCTCTGCAACGGGGCCGCCGGAGAAATAGCGCACCGCGACGTCAGCCCTGGTGGCCGTACCGGCCACCAGTTCGCTCTGCGCTGGCTTTACGAGCACCTCGAACTCAGGCGCACGGTAGGCAGCGACCTGGAAAGTGGCTTCAAATGGGATATCCACCACGTTTATGGCATACTGGCCCAGTGATGCGCTCCCGGCCAGCGTGACCTGTCCGTGGAAGGTGCCGGCCCGGTCAAGTGGCAGGCTCTCGTTAAAAATCTGCTCTCCTGCTGCATCCCAGATGACCACCGTCACCTTTTCCAGCGCGGGCAGGTTGTAGTGCACATCATCCTCGGCGCGGACGATACCGCGGAAGTAGACAGTCTGGCCCGGCCGGTAGATGGGGCGATCGGTGTAAATATACACGCGGTGCGGCCAGCGCCATGGGTCTTCCTCCAATCCGAAGTCCCACGGGGAGATGCCCCTGCTCCAATCCCATCCGCTGCTGCCCAGCACGAAAGGCTCCTCCGCTGCTACGATCAGATCACCTTGGACTTCAGTGGGCAGGGCGAAGTGGGCAACACCGTTCCCGTCTGTGGTGGCGGAGGCGATGACTGTCCCATTGCCATCCCGCACCGACAGGGAAAGGCCGCCAGTTGGCTGCCCGGTCGCCAGGCTGGTAACCCAGGCCCACATTTCCCCAGGACCTTTCTTCAGCGTTATATTGTACTCGGAGACGATCAGGATTTTACGGTGGCTCCACTCGTCGTAATGCACACCAGGCGCGTGTATCTCAAACAGGTAGATTCCCGGTGTCAGCGGCCCTCCGTCTTCCGCCAGTTTTACAGGGATGTATTGCCGCCTGTTCAGCGGGGCTTCGACAGGCAATGACCACTCGCGCAGCGGGGGCACGGAAGGCCGGTACTCCCACCAGCTCTGTGAGACTTTGTGGAATTCGTCTATACCGATGCGGTACAGGCTGAGGTCGAGTTGGGTAACGTTGACACAGGCAGCAACGATCTGGGCTGGCTGATCGGCACCGAGCGTGCCAGTCTGCCCCGCCATAAGCAACCATACCCCCGGATCAAGCGGTGCAGTACGGAAACGAACTGTCATCTCCTGTCCGGTGGTATTGCCGTATGGGTCGGCTATGTTGGGGCCGATATGTACCTCATAGTCGGTAGAGGGCTGCGCTCCAAAACCCAGCACAAAGACATTGTCCCATGTGAAGTAGGTGTAAACCTGAGATGGGGAGATGGGCGGTTTCATCTCGAGGTTGGGCATCACCGTGGCCGGGTCAATCGGCGCGTTGAAGAGAATCTGGAAGTCAGTGTACGGTTGGGCATCTTTTTGACCGTCGTAGGGGCGCGTGCCCAGCACGCGGGGCAGCGGGACCGTGGTGAAGTGCCATTCGTAATCCTCCCGCATACCCTCTCCTCCTCCGGCTCCATGCACCCCCTTCTTAACCCGGGCCTGGAAAGTGGTGTCAAAGTCCAGTTTCACCGTGGGGGTGAAGATCAGGGTGGCATCACTGCAGGCAAAGACACCCGACACCTCCATCAGGCCGGTATGCAGGCTGAAAGCCTGGCCCGCCGAGGCGCAGTCTACAGGCATATTAAAAGTGACCTGCACGGAGGTGTCCACGCCGACCAGGCTGGCATCCTCACCGGGCGAGACCCACACCACCTTGGGCGGTTGCGTGGAGAATGACCACTCGTAGTCCTCTGCCAGGACACCACCGGTGGTATCCTGGAGACCGGCTTTGATGCGGGCTTTGTAAGTGGTGCCGCCTTGCAGTGAGGAGGGGGTGAAGACGTAGATGGAGGTATTGAGCCAGGTACCCTCCCCTTCAACCGGCGGGTCGAGGATGAGCGGCTGAGGCAACTCACCATAAGCAGGATCGCTGATCGCTCTCAACGGAACAACCGGCCGGTTGAAGATCACGGTGATGGTGCTTGGGGCTTCCACATCCTGTGCACCAGGGGCAGGGATCACTTGAGCAACCTCCAGGTAGCCGACGGTGCGGAAGCGGAAACGGTACGCTCCATCCAGGTGATTGCCGTCGGCTGCCTTCGCTGTCGGGCCCAATGTAACGTAATAATCAGTAGCACGTTTGAGGTCGCGGGCGGGCTTGAAGCGTACTGTGCGTTCATCAGCCCACTCCAGCCTCCCCTCTACCTGCGGACTGATCTGAAAGGCCCGCTCAACAGTGAGCCTGTCCATTGCCCGGTCGAAGACCAGCTCAATCGTCCCGTTTACAGGTAGTTCTTCCCCACGCTCCGGTGTGCGCTGGATAATCACCGGGGACACATTACTTACGGCGGGAGGCGTGTAAGGTGGGATAGTGGGGGAGGGTTCAGGGGTCGGCGTGGCCCGACAGGCTCCCAGCAACATAGGGACCAGCAGTACGAGCAGGAACCCCAGGACAAGGCATCTTGATAGAAGACCGATATAGTGGTTCATCAATCGTGGCATGTTGCTTACTCCTCGTGTGTAGTATATCATGACAACCTTTATCACGGTAGTCAAAATACGCCGGAGCGCACAAATGGGATATTACGCGTTCACTCGCAGTTTCATGACGCTGCTCCGAGATAGAACGTTCCGCCAGGGCGGAGCATACCAGAGTGTGTCCCGATTTGCCCTCTCTGCGGTTTCGGGCCTGGCCATACTCACAGGACAACTGCTCACAGTTGTCCCACAATTTTCGGACATACCCGGCATGCAGCGAAGTTCGGGACTCAAAGGGAATTTTGGTATAATATCCGTGAACCGGAGTGCCTCCTCACGCACCCCACAGGGGCAAATGGGCTGGCCTCCACCAGGCCACCGGCCGCCGCGCCTCAGGAGGGTGCTTAAAATATCCCCTCCCGCCGTGTAAGCGCAGAACGCAGAAGGATCATAAAAACTCAGCGGTTCGCGGTGCAAACCGCGGCCTCCGCAGGGCGGTGTCAACACAGGGCTGAAAACCGGCGCGGTGCGCCCGGAGAGAACGACTTCAATTGCCCGCATGGATAAATCACAGCACTCTAACAGGGGGACAACGTGAAGACAGAGAAACTGATGATTCTGCTTGAGGGAAATATCGGAGCCGGTAAGACAACAGTTGGCAGGGCCATTGCAGCCTCCGGCTTATACGGCTTCATCGAAGAACCCACCAGAGCCTGGCGGGAAAAGTTCGCATCAAATATGCTGGAGAATTTATACCGGGATCCGGCGAGATGGGCATTCACGTTCCAAATATGTACCTTTATCACCCGCGCCAAAAGCTGGCCCGAAATAGCTGCGCTGACGAACCACAGGCGAGTGATCCTGGAACGCTCGATTTTCTGTGATCGGTTCGTTTTTGTGGAAAACTTCTATCGTATAGGCTTAATGACGCCAGCCGAGTATCAGCTCTACTGCGGCTTGTGGGAGTTTATGACCTCACGCTACCTGGACCAGCCTGACATGATAATTTATCTGCGCACACCATCTGAGGTCTGCCTGGAGCGCATCAAAGCCCGGGGACGCGAGGAAGAGCGCGGTATCTCTCTGGAATACCTGCTTCAGCTCGAAAGGCTGCACGACGAATGGCTGCTCCACAGCAGCGACCCCTGTGTGCTGGTACTCAACGGGGAACGACGTTGGAGCACTGATGAAGTGCTGGCCGTTATAGAGGAGCATTGCAGGTGACGGTGACCTGCACCGTCACCTGCATCTGTTGTATTAAACCCAGCCGCGAAGTCTACACGCCTCAGCGACGCGGGCTACGGCTACAATATATGCGGCTGTACGGTTGTTCACCTGATATTGGAGCGCTGCCTCGTGCACGGCATGAAAGGCTGCTGTCATCTTCTGGTCTAATCGGTGATAGACCTCGTCGAATTCCCAGTAAAAGTTATAGGCGTTTTGCACCTGCTCAAAGTACGAGACGGTCACACCGCCGGCATTGCACAAAAAGTCGGGTATGACGAACACGCCGTTGCGATACAGGACAACATCGGCATCAGGGGTGGTGGGGCCGTTGGCCAGCTCGCCAACGATCCTGGCCTTGATATTGGCCGCGTTGTCAGAGGTGATCGCATTTTCCAATGCGGCAGGGATCAGCACGTCCACGTTGAGTTCAAGTAGTTCTGCATTGCTGATCTCTCTACAGCTCTGACAACATTGATAACCAACCACGCTGCCGGTCTGTTCTTTGTGCGCGCTGACCGCGGCAAAATCCAGCCCATCCGGACAGTAGATTGCCCCTTTAGAATCGGATACGGCGACGACCCTGGAGCCGAACAGTTCACTGATCAGCTTGTGGGCAAACTGGCCGGCGTTGCCATACCCCTGAATGGCAACAGTTGCTCCGGCCAGGTCAAGACCAAGCACTCTGGCTGCCTCACGGATGCAATAGATTCCACCCCGTGCAGTGGCATCACCGCGCCCTTTGGACCCTCCTAGCGGAACCGGCTTGCCTGTGATCACGCCCGGTGCGTGCCGCCCGACAAGCTTTTCGTACTCGTCCAGCATCCACGCCATGATCTGCGGGTTGGTGTATACATCAGGTGCGGGCACATCAATGTCTGGCCCAATGTAGTGGCCGATGGCACGGATATAACCACGGCTCAGCCGCTCCAGCTCACCGGGTGACATTTCTTTGGGGTTACAGACCACACCCCCCTTACCACCGCCCAATGGAATATCCACGACGGCACACTTCCAGGTCATCCAGGCAGCCAGAGCGCGCACGGTGTCAATCGTCTCCTGAGGATGGTAGCGAATGCCACCCTTCGTCGGCCCGCGTGCGTCGTTATACTGTACGCGAAAGCCCTCGAAAACCCTGGTGGTGCCGTCATCCATCTTGACCGGGATGCGCACGTGAAATTCACGCATTGGCCAGCGCAGAAGTTCGTGAGTGGCCCTATCGAGGCCCATTACCTCGGCAGCCATGTCCAGTTGCTGCTGCGCGATCTTGAAAGGGTTCATCTCTTGCGTCATCTTTAACTCCTGGGAAAAGGTGTACTTTCTGGTAACAGCACCGGCCTGACCTGGACCTTGCACATAGTGCAGGTGTCCAGGTCTGGCAACTCTATCAACAGTATATCCCAGAGTTCTGCTAAATGCCAGTGACAAACGGTATCTTTGGATGATGACGAGGTACAGCTCTATACCGAGAGAGTGAGTAGCGTTGATGAGAAACGAATAACCCGGGTATACACCGGAGCAGGCGCTGCGGTGTCCCAATCAACGGCGTGGGGATATAGCAGCACGTATCTGGATGTGGGTAATCAGCGGTTTCCTGTTGATTATCCATATGTGCACAGGGACCAATTTGATACACTTGGGCCATATCCCTGTACGGCGCAGGTCATAACTCACACCGACGGCATAGCCAGGCTGTGCAGGCATGGTCAGCCAGACACCAGAGCTGTAAGACCGGAACGGTCAATAAGGTATGTGGTTTTCTTGACGCGGAGATAAGCTATGGTATAATAGGCACGATGATATACGGGCATCTGGCTTATCCGGTAAAGTCACATATCTGGCGTTTCAGTTTGCCTGGCCGGACAATTGATACGCGCGCGGCCTGGTGCTGTGATTGTTTTTGGTGTGAGGTATTCCGGCATCCCCTGTGATGGATGCAGGGGGCGCATCCAAACGCAGAGCAGCGCGGGGCCAGGGCCGGAACCCCGCGCTTTTCGTTTAAGTACATCTGCCGGATAGCTGTCAGAGCTGGCGAGTCTCCGGGGGACTCGATGAGGTGGTCTGGGATGACGACGGGTGTCCTCTTGCTCAATGCAACCTATGAGCCACTCAAGGTCATTCCGGTGCAGCGGGCAGTGAGCCTGCTGCTGCGCGGTGCAGCCGAGGGAGTGGAAGGTGTTGCCGCACGCCTGCGCACGCCCACTACGGTGTTCGAGGTGCCATCTGTGTTGCGGCTGCGGTATTACGTCAATGTTCCCAGGCGAGGGGCGGTGTGGAGCCGCCGGGGCGTGCTCAACCGTGATGCCTATACCTGCATTTACTGCGGCGCGCGCCTGGGGGAGCAGCATCATGGGCGCATCCTCACACGTGACGATTTCACAGTTGACCATATCATCCCACGCAGCCGGGGTAGCAGTAACACGTGGGGCAATACCGCCTGCGCCTGCCGCTGGTGCAACCACCGCAAGGCTGATCGCACGCCCCATGAAGCCGGTATGCGTCTGCTGTGGGAGCCCAAGACCCCCCGTGTCAACTACCTGGTCGTATCTGGGGAAGTACCGGCAGAGTGGAAAATCTACCTCAGGACATGAGAGAGCCCGGCCACCGTGTTACCCTGATCTACGAACAGATTCCCGTTCGTAACTATTCAGCCGATTGAAATCGCCCTCTTCAGGCGCTTCGCGCCAGGTGTCGGCCTGCGCCGACACTGCCTCTGGTGATGCAGCAAGGCAGGGGCAGTTACTCCCGTTCTTTGTGAATGCCTGATGCGCGCCGCAAGCGAAAGTAATCCGCGCCGGAAAATGGTGCTGATGTCAAGAATCGCTATATCCTAACAGTTCCGGACACCTGCACTGTGAGACACATCACCAAACTTTTGCTCATCGCCATTGCCTACCTCGACTTTGTCGTCCTGGGCCTTTCAAGCGGATTGCTGGGAGTCGCGTGGCCATCTATCCGGCAAACCTTCGGTGTGCCGCTGGATGCAGTCGGAGCGCTCCTGCTCACCACGACCGCCGGTTACCTGGTGGCCAGTTTCGCCAGCGGCGCCAGTATTGCACTTGCCGGCATGGGCGTATTCCTGTTGGCCGGCACAGTCACCGCGGGTGTGGGGCCGCTTGGATACGTTGCCGCACCCACATGGTGGATAATGGTGGCCATCGGATTTGTCGCCGGGCTGGGAAGTGGCATGGTGGATGCCGGACTGAACACGTATATGGCCACTAACCACGGCCCCACTCTGATGAACTGGCTGCATGCTGCCTTCGGGCTGGGAGCAACGCTGGGACCGCTCGTGATGAACGGTATCATCGAGCATGGCCACTCGTGGCGCTGGGGCTACGCAATGGTTGCAGGACTTAACCTGGCACTGGCACTGGCTTTCATACTTACGCTCAAACATTGGCGGCTCAGAGAGGTAAAGCAGCCCGGTACAGCTCCGGCTGAGAAAGCGAACAGCCTGGATACACTGAGATTACCGATGGTATGGCTGGGCATTGCATTATTTGTGCTCTTTACCGGCATCGAGGGGAGTGCCGGACAGTGGGCTTATAGCCTGTTCACCCAATCGCGCGCTATCGCCCCGGCTGCGGCCGGGAAGTGGGTCAGTGTCTATTGGGGAATATTCACCGTTGGACGCATTATGTTTGGGCTTGTGGCAGCCCGGATGGGCCTGATACCTCTGCTTCGTATGTGCATAGGGGGAATGATCGTGGGCGCAGCATTGCTGTGGTCGAACGTAAGCGACACAGCAAGCGGCCTGGGGCTGGCACTGATCGGCCTCTGTGTCGCGCCTATGTATCCCTCCTCCACCTCGCTTACACCTCAGCGGGTTGGCGAGGAACATGCCGCCAACGCAATCGGCTTCCAGGTGGCCGCCGGAGGGCTGGGCTTTGCGCTCCTGCCCGGCCTGGCCGGCGTGCTGGCACGCGCCATCGGTCTGGAAACCATCGGGCCTTTCCTGTCAACACTCGGGATTCTGACACTGCTGCTGCACGAGGCGGTCGTGCGCCCCAGGCCTTCCCCGCTGTAGCTCACATCATTGGCCAAACCCCGCCCTGCCTGGATATGGCATGACCGCCTGATCCTGCAGCAGGCTGCGTCTGGTGCCAGAACTCCGCCCCCCTCCGGCCCCGGATTATCCAAATCGCAACACTATTGTAACCCAATTTTGCGCGGAAACCTCGTATACTTTAGCTACCAGCAGTGTAGCTATTCAGGCGATGACTGGAGGTGCAAGCACGCCTCGCCTGTACGACCTTTGGGGCCGCAGGACCTTCCCTGCTGCACCGCCGGGTGATGTCGGCAGAGATCGCCCCAACCGGCACGAAACGCCCGAAGAGAGCGATTTTAATCGGCTTGAAAGTTACCCGCAAAATGTCATTTCACGCCGAGACGCAACTACCTACCCGATTGGCCTGCCGCTGTGCGCTGATGGAAATCAGACTTCCCGGGCACGCTGTGCCGGGCGTCGGCCTGCGCCGACGCCCCCGGTCGGCGAAGGCCGACCGCAGGCCGAAAGCCTATGGCGGGCAACTTCAGTCGGCACGCAGGTAGTTACGCCGAGACGCAGAGTACGCAGAGGCTATACTTATCTGCGGTGAGTTTTTGTAGTGAGGTTATTATCCGGTAACGTAACTTGCGTGGGCCTGCGCCGAATCAGTGCATATGTGCAGGCCGGCGACTGGCGCGGAGCGCCCAAAGAGGGCGATGTCAATCGGCTCTGACACGAGAGGCTTTCCACTGCTGAAAACAGCCGCGTTCCAGATGAGAGCCAACATGGACCAGCGGGCTATCCCGACAGGAGAGAGGCGCTTTGATAGTGTGATGAGAGGGGGATTGTTTCTCCCCTCTCTGACGCTGATCGAGGGAGATGCGCGTGCAGGCAAGTCCGTTCTCGCTCAGCAACTGATGTACGGGTGTCTGGTGCGCGGATACAGGCT
>Ga0308419_1001763_pt1 | contig 14280 bp, 13 predicted proteins | sample HotsprSampleMS50_FD_203674 | JGI IMG/M metagenome (GOLD analysis project Ga0308419, IMG submission 203674) | Hot spring phototrophic mat microbial communities from Mushroom Spring, Yellowstone National Park, Wyoming, United States - 20090730_MS50 ... | reverse complement strand
TAACGGCGATGTTATCAAGCGCAAATTCATCACGAGCACCTGTTCCGCTGACATCATTGCCACTCCAACGCACATAAAAGTATCCGCCGTTTGGAATATCAAGACCAGAAATGCGAATTCGGCGACTCGGCGATGAACCGCCAACAAGAAAAAAGGTATTGGTTGCTGTTTCAGGCGATGTGTAATCCATTGAAGAGACTTGTGTGTAAGAGGCATCATCAGTGGAGTATGAGAAGTTAAATGAGTTCGCACGGTTTTCATCATTGCGGATAAAGAGGTCGTAGGCGATATCGATTTGTCGGAGCGGACTGCCCATGTTGTTTTGAATGCGCAAGGTAAGTGTGCCCGGTGCCCAGTCACTTGTAGCAGGTTGAATCAGAAAGCGGCGATTTCCTCCGTCATTAAGTGCATAAACGCCGCCCGTTGTAACTGCCCCCGTCGTCGTTCCTCTTGCAAAGTCCCCTGAATTTTGTGTTCCGCCAAAATTTAATGTGCCATCGCTCCATCCTGTCATTGCCCAAGCATTAGAGTTCAGTTGTCCTGCACCGGGCGAAGGTTGAAAGCCGTCGCCTGCAAACGCGCCATTATTCACCCCTGAAACGGTTGCATCAAAATCAATCGTAACCGTTGCGCCGCTCGTGGTGAGCGAAAGTTGGGCAAACGCAAACGCAGGAAAAAAGAGAAAAAATGCAAGCAGAAGTGAGAAGAAGCGTTTTTTCATGGGTTAGTCGTTAAGTTTTTTTTCAATGTGCAGAAAAAAAACGCGAGATTGAAAATTATCTTTTTGTAAAAAGCAGGGTTGCACGCGCAAGCGAACTTCTCTAATTCAAATGGAAAAACGCGTGCAGAACATCCGTGTTCTGCGACATCATGACAAAGAGAAATTCGGAACAATAACGCGAAACCTAATCAGTTATCTGTCAACACAATAGGTTTAGCCTACCTTTCAATGTGTATAAAGTGTTCCATTTTTATCCTTAACCTAAAAATCGGCTCCACCAAGCCCGAAAGTCGAGTCGCCTAAGTGAAGGAGCGTAGCAGAGTGAAGCATCGATTATGGATTCCTCGCTTCCGCTCGGAATGACACCAGCCTGTCAAGCTGAACAAAGCGCAGCATCCACCAATTTGTCATGCTGAGCGAAGCGAAGCATCCACGCACTGTATTCCTCGCTTTGCTCGCAATGATCAATAAAGTGTGCAGAAACATCTGTGTTCTGCCATATAATGACAGAAAAAAGGGACTTGGCATGACAGGAAAAGGGCGTTCGGAATGACCCAAAAAGTGCGCAGAACATCCGTGTTCTGCGATAAAATGACAAAACAATTAAATAAGTGTTTGTTGAGACTAAAAAGAGGATAAATCAATGAACGCTATGGCTCATAGCAAAATCGCTCTTTTCATAATCGAAAAGTTTCGCATATATGAAAGAGGAGCATATTTTTAGTTGGGAAAATGGTCACCGCTTTTGCTCGAGCAAGGCGATTAAGCAGACAGCGGAGCAACTTTCAAAGTTAGAAGTAACAGAAAATTTGCCGAAGCAAGTTGCGTCGCTTCAAGTGCCGATGCTCTTTGTGGCAGGGAAAGGCGACCAAGTCGTTTCGTGGAAGAACACGAAGAAATTATTTGAGTATGCAAAGAACGGGCGATTAGAAATCATCAAAAAGTGCAGACACCCCATCACGCTCGAATTGCCTGAAAAAACTGCTGAATTGATTGCAGGGCAAATCACGCATTCTGAATAACGCTGAATATATCTGGGCAGTGCTTGAAAAATTGTTATGCTTATACCGATTACTTTTTTGTTGCTACAAAGAAGAGTTCATCTCCTTCAAGTCTATCCTCGTATTTTACACCACTTTCAGCAAATTTCCTAATCTTGTCAAAATTATACGGCGAAGAAGTGAAGAAAGTATTTTCAAAGCCTTGATTTAGAAGTGCAGGCTCTAAAAATTCTTTGTTCAGTGCTAAAACATGGTGCATGCCAAAGCCATGACCCATAATTTGTGACATAGATTGACAATTTGGAACAAAGGCAACTAATTTTCCTTTTGGCTTCAACAGTTTCAGAAATAAATTAAATAGATCTTTAGGATATGGAACATGTTCTATGACATGGGACGTATAAATCGCATCGAACGTCTCGCCATATTTTTCTAATTCTTGAAGCGAATCAATCATTCTGACACCTAAATATTTGGCAGCGTATTTAGCTCTCACTTTTGAAAGTTCATATCCATAGACATCATAGCCTGCGGCGGATAATTGATAAGACACATAGCCCCAAGATGCGCCAAAGTCAAGAATTGTGCCGTTTTGAACGAAAAAACTTAATAAGTTTAGTTTTTCAGTAAAGTCGACAGGCGTGCTTTTGAAATTAGCTTTTTTCCATGTTTCAATCGTCTCGGGTGAAGGCATATCAGTCGTAATTCCCTCTTGATAATCTTGCTGATAGTATTTTTGATTGTATTCAGGGGTTTCTTTCGGGTAGCGAAACATCAAGCCACAGTTATGGCATTTTCGGAGTTGAATGATAACTCTGCGCCGCGCAATGAGTTCATTATCAAAGCTCCCGCAGTAAGGACATTGGCGAGATTGTCCTGTGAGGTAGCTTTTCATGAGATAAAGAGAAAATGTTACTTTTTCCGCCATACTCTCGCTGAACTTGGTTTATAGAAGATTGATGCACATATTCAAAAAGTAACTAAGGTCTGTGTGCAGATTGACTTGCTACTTCAAAAATTTGTACCCCATCGTAGTCATATATCTTCGTGTATCCTGATAAATTTTCTGTCGTTCCTCCAAGCTGCCTTTCATGCTCACTCAAAAAGATATAGTCAATCTTATACTTTCTAAGAATTTTTCGTTGCAAATCCTCATCACGGCTTTGAAAAAACTGTATGGCATCATACCATCTTTCTTTCGGTCTATCTTCCCCGTATCCTAGCAAGGGTCTTTTTTTGGCACCGTTAAGAATATACAAGCCTGTTTCTGTAGCACACATCACATTCTGCCCTTCCTTCTGTTTAAGAAATTTATACGCTCTCATATGGCTTTTTGGGATATACCCCATGTAGCCTCCTGAATCACAGGTCCAGCGCCATACATAAGCCAGTTGGGAAGGCAAGGACAGAACCAGAATAGCTGCAATTATCACATCCGGTTTTAGCGACTTGAACCCATACTCATAAAGTAGAAATGCGCACAAACCTGACAGCGGAATCCATATCCCTAACTTGAATCGTGCTGCATAGACATTTGTGCCGATTTCTAAAATTTTCTTCACTGGCTCGGTAAGTGCCCCCAAATTCAGTGCACCTTGCTCTACAACTTTCAGTGCATCGTGATGCGGCGACACCGATATAGCTGTAATGGCTAATGCCCAACTCCCAAATAGCACAGCGGTTCGTGTTTTTTCTCCAGCCTGAATCCAGCTTACAATATCCATTCGTTTCCAGAAGAATGCAACCGTGAGCAATACTGCACTCAACATCAGCCATACTGCTCGGCTTTTTGCGGCGTAATCTCTGATGATGAATTCTGACAGCCCGATTGTAGCGGCAAAACCAGATAGCAAGATGAGCAAGTAGAACGCACGATGCGTCTTGTGCTGCATGAGCACTGCAAAAGATGCTGTCGCCAGTAGTGCTATACCCATCCATACTGCCACCGCCTCAGCATTGTATAACTGGGCAGTGTATTGTGCAACAGACAATTTTACTTCTGGAATCTGCTGATAAAGTTTCCAGAGTATTGCTGCTACGATTAAGCCCAATAGTGTTGTCCCGCCAGCTTGAAGTACTTGCCTTGTGTTGTGACTTTCAGGCAGTGTTTTTTCGCCAGCTATAGCATGCACTACTGTCCAGATTACTACCATGACTCCATAAATCAATGCCGAAGCAGGATGAATAAAGGTTGCCATAAAGAGCGCACCACTTGCAAGCCATATTTTTTTCTTGTCAGTTTTCACTTCCGCTGTGTCGTATGCACGATGGAGCAGAATGAGAGCACACAGTCCGAAGAAACGTGCCATCATGTAGTATGGACGATTCAAACTGGTTAACATCACCAATTGATTGTTTTCATAGAACTCAAAACTGAATACATGATGCTCTCCCACCCAGTTTGGCAGGAAGAATGCATGTTGCCATGAGCCTGTGCTTATGCCTTGCCATAGCCAATTGAGTGCCAGCCAAATCCCTGATACGCCAGAAGCAAAATAGGCAAGCATGAGCGCGGCACAAACAATTTTTTCTTTTTTGAGGAAGGTGTGAAAGAATTGATATACTGCCCATGCGCATAAGCCGTTCCACAGCATTTCTATCAACATGAGCATGATAGGACCTGGGATTCCCAGCAGCGTAGCTATCCAGCCATACGGCACGAAAATATGTGCTAATGCGTCAGCACGTAGAAAGATATTGACATCCCTCTCGAGCAGAATGGATGTCAGGTAGTTCTGTTTTGGTGATTCAATCGTCCATACCCAACCCGATGGATCTCTGCCCTGTATAAAGGTGTAAGTGTGCGAGTCTGGCGTATTTGAAAGTTTGAAGAGATGCACGGCTGGTGACCACAGTGTGGCAAATGCTACCACCATCCAAGCCAGCTTTGGAACTCTGGTTTTTTGGATATTCTTCATCATGCACTTAGCTGGCATCTTTGTTTAAGTAGCCAATGTAGACCCAATCGCCCCAGAGATTTTCGCATGTATGATTTTTTATGCCTATGAGGCTCACAAGGGCGGACTTGATTGGAAAGAAGTTAATGTGCTCATCGAGGGTGTAGTAATAGTATTTCTGGCGTGGCACCACCACAATCAATTGTCGTCTGGCAATCCGCTTGAGTTCTGCCACAGCTTTACTAAGATGTCGAACATGCTCGAGCGTATGGTGACAGGTTACAATATCAAAGGATTTATCGGCAAAGGGAAGATTTTCTACGTTCGCCTTATGGTATGTGCCGCCCACTATCTCTACATGGTCTAATAAATCGCATGCATGAGTTTCATACTTTTTCAGTGCAGCAACTTTATTTGCAAAATAGCCCCCGCCGCAGCCTACATCTATTAAAGACTTGGCTTCTGGGTCTAAAGCTTGCATGATAAACTCAACACACTTTGAGTTCAAGTCTGTTTCTCGGTCTCGCGCTAAAGAATCCAGTTCTTGGTAAAATTTTGCAAACTCCTCGTCCGACCACTCATAAACTAACGATTTGAGGTTCATAATCTTGTCGATGTTTTTGCGCTTGAACCAGATGTAGAACAGTGGATACATGAAGAACTTATTGTCTCGGATAATCGGTGGTAGGCATTCATCGAGTATGAAACGTATCACGTTGGTCAGGTTACGGTTCATAGTTCGATACCGCTTTGAGTTGCTGCACTTTCTGCCTCTGTTCGGCTGCAAAGCGAGTGTTGATGCTTCGTTTTATAGCAAACAGACCAAAGAGCATTTTCATAGAGTCCTTGATGGGTGAAACCCGTGAGTTTGGCGAGTTTATCCAAGTCACGCCCACTTCTTTCACAGAGAAGCCCAATTTCTTTGCCCAGAGCAGTACCTCTACATCAAACCCGAAGTGCTTGGTTTGCACACGTGAGAAAATTTCCTTAGCCGCATGATGTCGGAATGCCTTGAATCCACACTGTGTGTCTCGAATGCCGTCCATAACTATCCACCGTACAATGCGGTTGAAAATTTTTCCCATTGTTTCACGGTAAAATGGCTGATGCTTTACCACATTCGAGTCGGGCTGACCACGAGAACCGATTGCCACATCAAAGCCTTGCTCCAATGAGCGAATCACTTTGGTAATCTCTGACAAGGGCGTTGAAAGGTCTGCGTCCATAAATAAGATAATCTCTCCCTTGGCACGCATCATGCCATGCTTGACCGCTGCTCCTTTTCCTGCATTTTCGTCGAGACGCTCTAAGACCAATCGTGAGGTTGGTGTTTCTATTTCAAACTTGCGGACAATCTCTGCTGTGTCATCTGAACTTCCGTCATCTACGACAATCACTTCCCAATTTGAAAAGTGGCTTGGCAGATACGACACAATTTCCTGCAAAGATGCACCGATTCGCTTTTCCTCATTGAAAGCCGGTATCACAATTGAGAGTTGCATTAGTATGGCGATAGGCGTGGGTTCAGTTCGAGGTACGTGGCTTGCTCTTGTGCTGCTTTTGCCTGCGCTGCATAGTAAGCAGGTGGTTTAAGCGCAAAACCAGCGAGAAACCAAAATGGAAATGTCAGTGCTGTCCAGCGTGATGACCATCCAAAGATGCCGTAGGTATAGAATGCTAAAATTGTCACCCAGACAAAATACTTCATCACCAAATTCTTGTCATACTTGCCTGTGGCACACCGCTGCAGGTTCTTCAAAATCAGAATCCACAGGCTTAGTATCAGGATGAGATACACGCCAAGTCCTAAGTATCCAAGGTCATACATGAACTCCAGCACATCAGCATGCGCTGAACCGGGCTTCCCATCATAGATAAGGTTGATATCCAAGGAATGGCGCAGTATGCCTCCTCCAAAAAATTTATCGGCAAACGATTGGTTCTCAAAGCTATCGAGCAGCCTATACCAAATACTTGTTCTCCCGCTCAAACTTGCTGCCCACAGTCCACCCTCAAGAATTGCAAAAATGTCTGAGAAGAACTTGCGTGAAAAATCTGTGAGGAAAAAGAGAGGTAGTGCAACGGCAAGGAACATCCCCAGCAGTGCCCATCGCTTATTAAGCCATAACCATACAATTGTGACAACACCAGCTCCCAACACCACACCTCGTACGAAAGATGCGGCTATCACCACCACAGCCATCAATATAAACAGCCAATATCGCTGCCGATTTGGCTCATCTGATTTGCTCAGAAAGTAGTAGCACAGTGGAACGAGCACATAGAGCGGCATTGACAGCGTGCCAGGATCCGAATACCAGCCTGAGTATCTAAATGTTTTTTCCTCAAAGCCTACATCTGCATAAGTCATTTGTGCCACACCAATATCTGCCAGTTGAAAGATACCTGTTAGCTGCAAGAGCAGTCCAACGAAAGAGACGATGTATGACCACACAAACAGACGCCCAAAATGATCAAACTTTTCGGCGGTATCAAAGTAGTACCATCCTGCACCGAACATCACAAATGGAGCAATCAGTTTAGCGAAGAGTACTGAAGCACTTTCTGGAAATGGTGAGCGTAAAAAGCCAATCGTTACAATGACTGCAAAGAACACCATCAACGGCGCAATTTTTGTACTGAAAGGATACTTCCTGACTCTACCGTATGAGAGTGCCAGCAATACGAGTGCTAGTATGGCTGGCAGTAGCGTATAGACGATACGCTGAATGTTTAGCTTCACTCCACCCACATAGATATCTACAAACCAAAATATGTCAATAATCTTTTGAAAGGCGACTACATACATAACCAGACGCAGCGGAGACAACACAAAAGTGTAAACAATCAACGCTACGCCTATGATGACAATTATCAACTTGACCTCAGGTGTCAGCATTTTTCTCCACAGTGATGTTTAGTGTTGATACTCCTGCAATAAGCCCACCTCAATGTTCTGGGTAACGCACATTAGCGACTACAGCACACTCTGGTATCGTCACATTCCTGTATGCGTGCCCACACAAGGATACTGTGCAGCCTATTACTTTTGGGCAGAAGTTCTTTCTTTATGGGCTGGTGATGAGGAAGACTTGCATTCGCAAATCTAAGTCATTTGATGATTTCCTGCAAGTAGATGCGCATTCCACTTCACCTTCCATACTTTGCCCTAATCTCTCCTTCTTCTTGGCTTGAGAATTTAGGCTAAACTCTCGCATATTCCTTTGGCTCCCCACACACTTATATCATCTACCGTGTCTTCCTGCTCTTGCCCCGTTAGTGTCTTAGCCTTCTTCACAGTCTTATTTGTAATACAGTTGCGTCACCAGCTCTCCCTTGCAGATGTTTTGTAATTTCGCTCACCCATGCTCGGACACCATCTATTGTCTTCAGTAAGTCTGTCATCCTTCCAGTTCAGGTAGCTTTGATAACTTATCAAGTGCAGCTATTACGAAAAATTTCTTGATATGCGCATTGTATATTTTTATGATAATTTTCCCAAGTAAACTGCTTCACATACTCCGCAGCACTTTCGCCCATCCTGCGGCGCAGCTCTTCATTTTCATAGAGCAACAAAATCTTTTCCTTTAATATCTCAATATCCTTGATTGGAATGATAAACCCGTCTTTTCCATCCCGAGCAACTGCTCCAGCATTTTCACTTGCAATAATTGGCAAGCCACAGGCCATTGCTTCATATATGACTAAGGAAGACCCTTCAATGAGTGATGGAAGCACTAAAATTGATGAATTTCGATAAACTTGCACCATACTTTCATTCGGCAATGAATGAATGTATTTGAAAAGCCCCTCATAACGCCTTAAAATCGGTTTAAACTCCTCATCAATCGGACTAATCAAGAGTAGCTCTGCATTTTTTAGGTTTAATTGCTTAAATGCTTCCAAAAGATAATGAACACCTTTTCTAACACCTACAATTCCAACAAATAAAATTCTGAAAACATTGTCTTTTTTCTCTCCAACAAAAAAACGACTTGGGTTGAAACCATATGTGATACACTTTATTTTTTCCCCTGGTTTCCCGTATCTTACGAAATCATTTGCTATCTTTTCTGTTGGTACAAAAATGTAGTCAGCCTCACTAATTTCTTGCTCTTTTCTTGCGATATTAATGTCATTTTTCAGGAGAAATTTTGGAATTTCTAACTTCAAGTTTTTATATTCATCAATCAAAACCTCACGAATTGTATTATAGTGGAAAATCGGATAGTCTAAAATCGTAATTGCACCCTGTTTTTTTGCTTTTCGTAATGAGTACAGCACCGACCCCTCAAACCCATGAAAAATGTCGCACTCCAAGTTTTGTGCTACCACAAGCCTATCGAATAACTCCCCTCTGAGATTCATCATGTTATAGCTCCCAAACACATACTTCAGTGGGGAGCGCTCCAAGAGCTCCGGCAAATACAACGAAGTTATTTTCATCTCATCCAACCCTTCACGGTATCGATTACTCCTTTTTTTAGTAAGCGAATCTGGAATAAGTAAGCGCAGAATACGATGCTTTAGTGGTGGATGCGTCTCATCATAAAACAGCGTGTAAAACCGTTTTAACCACCCTGCAGATTGTAATGCAAATGCTGTTTCATAAGCATGATGCCGCCCAGCATGCGAGAGAATGACATGCTTCATGTTCTATTCCCCATAACCGTCCATTTTTTGCCGATGGTCTCAATAGCTCAAAGAGCTATTACCTGAGATACAGTCTAAATGGCTAAGGGCTTTACCTGCCTACGGCGCACAGAGTGTTTCTCTTCAATCAGACTGTATGCGTCCTGCACCCTTGCACGATAGTGCTCCCAAGTAAATTCTTTCACATACTCCGCCGCACTTTCGCCCATTTTTTGGCGTAATTCTTCATTTTCATAGAGTAATAAAATCTTTTCTTTTAGCGCTTTTATGTCACAAGCTGGCACGACAAATCCATCTATTCCGTTGCGCGGTTGCATACCACAATTTTCTGAAACAATCACAGGTATGCCACAAGCCATTGCCTCGCAGGTTACCATTCCAAAACTCTCCACCAAAGATGGCAATACAAATACCGCTGCCGAATTAAATTCCTCTACTAAGGCATGTTGTGCAATACTCGGATAGTGTCTGAACATTCCAGCGTATTTGGCTAAAATAGGCTCAAAACCCTCTTGAATGTTACCTATTAGCACTAATTCCATATTTGGCAATCGTAATCTCCTAAATGCCTCAAGTAGGTATAGCACGCCCTTCCCTACGCCGACCTGACCCACGAACAATACCCTGAATGTATTATGATGTTTTGGCGTAGGTTTGAACCTTGCCGGATCAAATCCGAATGGCACCACAAAAATAGCATCCGGCGAACGCTTTTCGTATCTTATGAAATCTTGTTTAATTTTTTCAGAAGCAACAAATATAAAATCTGCTTCTTGAAATTCAAGATACTTTCGCCGTATGGCACTATCTTCTTTCTGCAAAAATGTTGGCACAGGTAACTTTGCATCTTCGTATCCCTGCTTTAGCCAATATTGGCTCTCCGTTGGATGAAATGTTCCTTCATCGAGTATAATTATCGCTCCACGCTCTTTTGCCTTTCGCATTGAATAGAGTGAACATCCTTCAAAACCATGAAACACATCACATTCCAAGTTCTGCACGGATACACGTCGGTCAAACAGACTGTTTTTTAGATGCATAATTCTATATCGTCCAAACAAGCGTGGAATTAGGGGCACTCGTTCCAAAATCTCTGGAAAGAAAAAACTTGTAATGCGTGATTCATCCAATCCCTCTTGCTTACGATTCATTACTTTTTTCCTTAAATTCTCTGGCAAAGCCATTCGCAAAATTTTCTGACTCAGTGGTGGCTTTTCCAGAGCATAAAATGATGTATAGAACTTTTTTAGCAAGCCTATTTCCTGAAGTGCCAAAGCCGTTTGGTAAGCATGGTGTTTAGCCACATTTGAGAGTATTACATTCATTCCACCCTTATGCTATCTTTTTCGTTTTGCCTACTGAATTGCCAGCAGGCTTCAAAGGTCTTTTTAGCAATTTCTGTATGTGTAAAATGCTCCAAAAAACGCTTCCTTCCTTTTTGAGCAAATTCTCTGCGCAAGTGAGGATCATCAATCAACTTTGCAAGAATTGTTGCGAGCGCTCCATCGTTCTTCTCTGGAAAGATAAACCCGCCATCACCAATCACATTGGGAATTTCAGCTGAGCTGGAACCTACTACTACATTCTCACATGCCATTGCTTCTATCAGCACATGCCCAAATTGCTCTTTCCAATATGGCATCGTTTCTGAAGGTAAAATAAAAATGTCAGAAATACACATATATTTAATGACTTCGTAATGATTTACAGCAGGCAGCAGTGTAACAACTGATTCAAGATCATTTTTTCTTATGAAGTTCTCTACCACTGGTTTCAATTTACCATCACCAAGTAGCAGCAACTTCCATCTTGTCCTTAATTCCAATCTCTTCAAATGCTTGACAGCACGCAGCAGTGTTAAGATACCCTTTTGTTCTACAATTCGCCCAGCGTATAGCAACCCAACTTGCTCTTTCTCTAAATACTTTTCTCTTAGTTCTGGCTGCGGTGTTCGCTTGTATGTATTCTCATCTGCCCCTAAAAGCGGAATAACCTTAATCGGATTATGGTAGCCTCGTGATATTAAAATTTCTTTGGCATCCGCATTTCCCGTAATCGCTCCTACAGTATGCTGAAAATTGTATCTTTCTATAACATTTCTTGGGAAAGTCAGTTTGTAAGGTAAGTTCCACCACGTAAAGAAAATGACATTTGTCGCTGGCGAAACTTTTTTCTTATACCAAATCGCTTGTGCTAAAGAATTTGCAAATGCACCGTGCTCCACTAAAATTACATCGGGGCGAAATTCCTGAATTAACTCTTTGAACCCCTCTCCATAAATATGTCCTGTCTCGTACTGCGCAAGATACGCTGGAAGTGGTATAAACTTGAGATTCCCGAAATCAGCTGACTGCCCAATTAATTCCTTACCGAAGTTATCTTCAGAGCGTTCTGGGAATACCACGCAAAATTCTGAATCGGGATAAAGCTTCCCCATCGTGATATACTTATCCCAATTAATACGGGAGAGATAAGTAATACCGACAACCAGTAATTTCATCTCATCATCTCACTGTTGAAACACTAAATGCCTTAAAAGTTTCTTTTTATGCAGCATTTCTTCAGCAATTTCACTCACTTGCTGAGTATCAATCAAATTCAGACAAAATGGTCGCTTCACTTTTTGAGGTATATCTGCCTCTGGCACCGCGCACTCATTTTTCCTACATGGCGCACAGGGTAAATGAACACGATATACCACCGCATTGGGATTCAGATACGGTCCGAACTCTACATCATCAGTTGCACCAAACCATACAATGTGATTGATACCCAGCGCAGATGCTAAATGCGTTGCGCCGCTATCATTGGAGATGAGGAGATGACATCGCCGAAGCAACTCGGCAGATTCGCGCAAAGATAACACGCCGCAAACATTAAACACGTGCGTTTCGTCACAAACGTTCATCTCATCAACATACTTACGCTCCGACTTTGCCCCGATGCAAAAAAACTTCCGATTGGGATTGTTCTGGCGCAAGCGTTCAATTACCTCCATAAACTTTTCGGGCGGTGCTGTCTTAATAACTGAATCAGATTTAACCGCACTGCCCGCCGCCGCCGCAATCGCAATCAATTCATCAGACTCTCGAATGCCCAAACGCTCAAAAAGTTGCTCTATCGCTTCACGCTCTCTTGAGGTCAGAAAAATCTCTAACTTATCATTTCTTGGAATCAGTGTTTTAGAAATTAAATCTAACATCTCTAAATTGCGAATTGCGACATGGCGCGTGCGAGGACTCTCATTCAAATCAATATAAACATAGTCATCCAACATGAAATTATATTTTGTGCTTTTCTCCTTTGGCTCGGTAGAAAACCCGATTTTATATGCTTTTCGGAAAAATATTAATGGAAATTTCAAAATGAGTTGTGTAGTCGGACAAAATACTAAATCATAGTGATAGCGCGAAAGTTTCAAATAAAACCAAAATCGCTTCAGTGCTACTTTCCAAGTTTTTCCTAAAATATGCGCATTAGAAACCGTGTAGATAGTATCGATATTCGGATTTGTCTCTATGACATTTTTTGCCCAATCTACAACCACGTAGTCAATTTTTGAATGAGGATATAATTTTCGCAAATTTTTTAGAAAAGGTGTCATGCACAGCACATCGCCAATCGCCGCTTCACGAATGACCAAAATATGCTTCACTTCCTTCGGGAATTTGGCAGAGAAATATCTTCTGAGAAGTTGAAACAGCATTAAGGTTTTCTAAACGAATTTTTGAATAATAGCCAAAGGTTTTTCCATCGTTGCTCTGAATTCCACGCCTCTGTGATACGATTGTATCGATAATCCAAAAATGCAACCACTTTGTCAAACCACTTCCGCTTCTTAATTTGTGTCGCTAAAAAGATTTTAGCTTTTGTTTCAAAGTCAGGCTTCGTGGGAAATTCAGGGTCGCAGTATTTCTTGTATAGTTCCTGCCATTCGTAGTGGGTGTAAAACGCCGCCCAACCACGAATACCAATACCATACTTCATAAACTTTACGCCAGCCTGTTCCCTTGAAAGCACAATAAAATTATTGGCAAGACTCAATTCGTGCAGCTCTCGATTATGCTCCCCATAGTCCCATTGATGCTCGCATGGAATATCTGTATATTTTCGCAAACACGATAACCAGATATATTGTTCAGCACGGTAGCGTATAATGTCTCTCTCCTCAACATTAGATGGGTAAGGATGATGGCAAAACCAAGTTGAATATTCTCTCGGCTCAAGTGGAATATCCCAAAGTTTTTTGACATCGCTTGTCAAACCAAAATTAAACCAATCACTTGGACTGAATGGTTTTGACATAAGTCGTTCAGGATTCGGTGTAAAACTATCGCATACAATAACACGATTCTCAAACAGATTGAGCAATGAGGATTTTTTAGGGTATCGGTTATAGTATTTCAAAAATCCTGTGGAAGTAAAAATCATGTCTGAACGAAACTTGACACAAAACGGGCGTGTGACATGTCCTAAACCCTCTTTCGTAGAAACAATCTGTCGATTCATGTTATCGTAATACTTTTTGCCCTTATATTCTCCAAGTAGCACACCACCAGGGTCTTTTGAGAAAACAACCTTGTCAAACGATAGCCCATCTACATTTGAATTCTCCCAAGTTGAGAGAACCACTTCCGCCTTCGGTAAATACTTTCTTATGCTTAATAGGCATCGTCTTGTCAATAGAGAAACAGGACCTTGAACGACTACGCTAATCTGTGAAGAGTTAATAGTCATACTACTTTACAAAGCAGACAAACCTTACATCTGTGTTACCTTTTTTTTCTTCCTGATATATTCTAAATCCATATTGCTCTACAAGACTTCTGCATTTTTCATACAAATCCGTTGTGTGTATTTCAATCATAATTTCTCTGACATAACATCATATTCTCCACCCTCTACATCTATCTTTAGCATATCTGGGATATCACACTCTTGAGCCTCTATTAAAGATTCTGCTCGCCGTACCGAAACTTGCTTTCTTTCCCAAAAGTAATCAGCATTA
>Ga0308419_1001759_pt1 | contig 14302 bp, 12 predicted proteins | sample HotsprSampleMS50_FD_203674 | JGI IMG/M metagenome (GOLD analysis project Ga0308419, IMG submission 203674) | Hot spring phototrophic mat microbial communities from Mushroom Spring, Yellowstone National Park, Wyoming, United States - 20090730_MS50 ... | reverse complement strand
CCCCTCGACCAGGATCAGGCCGTTGCGCAGGCCTGGCAGCAACCCGCCTGGGCGGACTACTCCGGTGTCAGCCGCACGCTAAGCACCTTGAGCATGGAAGAAGTTCAGGAACTGGTGCGGGCTGTCGAGCAGGTGGAGCAGCCTCTGATTGACGCTGAACTTGCCTGGCTGCGCCAGCAAGGGGAGCGCATCGTCTATGACGGCGACCTGACTGGCTTGCCAGTTTCGCCCGGCAGTCATACCTACCCCAACGCCGCCTTCGGCTATATGGACGATGAAATCCGCCTGGGGTATCAGGCGGCCGTGGTCAGCCTGCAAAGCCCCATCTACCGGCGATTGTGGCTGTCGGGTCAGGCCCACCCTGGCGATACCGTTTCTTGCACGCAAGCCGAAGCGCTGGTGTTGGCAGCGGAGGCGCGGCTGGCTTGCGTCCACGGCGGCGCACCGAATCGTTGAAAAAGCGCATCGAAGCGTTCGAACAAACCTGAAGCTCACCGAGCAGCGACTCACCACCCAAACCGAGGCCGTCCGCCAGGCACAGAAACGGCTCGAAGCGGCCTGTCAGCAGAGGGACGAGCGGCAGAGGCGTCTTGCCGAGCTGGAGGCGCTGTACCATCAACGTCAGCGCCGCAAGCGCCCACCAGTCAGTTGAGCCAGGCGCGCCAGCGTTTGGGAGTGGCTGAGCGCCGGGTACAGAGCTGTCAGCAAGCCCTGCAGGCGGCAGAACGACGTCTGGCCAAAACCCAGGCGCTTCACCAGGCACAACAGGCGGAATACCAACGCTTGCAAGCCCGTTTGCAACGGTTTGAGCAAGACAATCAGACCAATCTTGCTCCGATTGCTGCCGAATTTCGCCTGGATGCCGGGTTTGGAACGTACGAGAATATCGCCTTGTTGATTGAAATGGGCTACGAAGTCTATACCAAGGCCCACAATGCCCGCCTGAACGCTTCTTTGCGCCGCCGCAGCGACCTGCCTTCCACCTGGGAACGAGTCGGGGCCAACGCCGAGATGGTGGCCTGGCCTGGCCTCCCGCTCACCCGCTGCCCCTATCCGCTCGATGTCGGTCTGGAGCGTTTCCATCACGGCGAGAAAATCGAATACAGCCTCTTGCTCCATTACGGCGACGACCCCGTGACCGAGAATCTGTCTGAATGGTTTGGGCACTACAACGGCAGGCAAATCATCGAAGCGGGTATCAAGGAGAGCAAACGGGTGTTTTTCCTGCATCATTTCAAAGTCCGCACCCAAGCCGCCATCTATCTGCCAAGAACGGTTGATACTCTTTGCCGCCAACTTCATCCGCCGGGCCACCCGCTGGCTGGATGAACAGGCCGACCCTCAAGCCAACACCCTGAATCTCCGTCAGATGGGTCTCAAGCGGCAGGTGCAGGTGGGAGCGCATGTTTCGGCTCAGGTGATCGAAGGTGCGCAAGGTAAGATGTTAAGGTTCAGTGCGTGCAGTGCCTTTTCGGGCCAAGTGTTGGCCTTGCGGCCGGGCGCAGGCCCCTGCACTGAAGCCAAAATCTTGTGATTCAATGCCGTTTTTCAACGAATCGCTTCTGGTTGCACAAAAGTTAGGCTAAAGCCTCGACTCCGTCCCCGGATTGGAATTCGCTACGAAATCCCCCGGTCGGTGTTGCCAGGACATTGAGATTGTCGCCCCAGCCCAGCCGATCGGCGATGAAGTTGGCAGCGGCAGCATAAGCACGGATCATTCCGCGTTTGAGGGAACGGAGCGCTTCGGCCTTTTTCCTATGTGCATCCGTGGCCTGAGACGCGGCGGTAGTTACACGCCGGCGGCGTAGTGGCACAAAACCAGGGCTGTCGGTCCAGAGCCTCAGGATTCTGAATCCTGACCGGCCAATCATCAGACGCAGCGTATCGGCATCATAATTGTAGAGATGATAGGGGGTGTACCAGGCGTCCCCCCTGAGCCAGTGTTTGACACTGCGCAGATTCGGGACGCTGACGAAAAGGACTCCATCCGGTTTGAGCAGCCGGTGCATCTCGCGCAGGTTTTCGAGCGGGTCGGGCATGTGCTCCAATACGTGGTGACAGTAGATGATGTCAAAGTGACATGACGGGAGCCGGGCTTCGGCAAGCGAACCGGTGTATATGTTGGTGAGATGACGCTCACGGCGGGCGTAATCCGTGGCGAATTCCGAGATGTCGGTACCATAGCTCTCCCACCCATGGTCCCGGGCGAGCTGCACGGCATAACCTGTAGCGCAACCCACGTCGAGGAAGGTCCGCGCTGCCGGCTTAAGGCGACGGAGCATATCCAGACGCATACACGCGACCCGCTCGTTGAGCGGATCGGCCAGGTAGCTGTGTTGCCGGTGGTAATCGGGGGTGTATAGCTCTGTGGCTGTGGTGGGATGCCGTGGAAAGGTGCGGCTGAGACCACAGACGCGGCAAACATAAACGTTCACCGTCGCGGTGGTGGTTACCGGCCGATAGTCCGTGTTACCACAGAGAGGACAGGGCATATCGGGGGGTGAATTCATACGCGTTTCTCTGCTGAAAACCTCCGGATGAGCCAGGTCATGGTCAGCGAAAGCCCGGCCTGCAGCATCGAAAGCACCAACATCAGGATATGGATGCTGAAGCCGATGACGATGGCGAGCGAATGTGCGAAACCCAGCGGTACCAGCCCGACCGTCCAGCCGGCCTCGTAGGTGCCGAAGCCGATCAGCCCCTGGACTGGCAGGACGGCAACGAGCGAGGCGATGGATGAGGCGATGACCGTGCTGCCGGGATCTATTCGCAGGCCCAGGCCGTTAAGCAGAGCGTAGTAGACGGCAAAGTTAACAGCCCACTGCAGCAGCGAGAGGGCCAGAGTAACGGCGTACAATCCACGGGCACGCGCGAACGCACCCAACGATACGGCCGTGCGCCCGGCCCCGGCCAGCGCCCGGCGCACCAGGCTCCACTCCGCCACGCCCAGGCGCCCGGCAGCCCAGGTGAGCGCCCGCACGATCAGCCTGGCCAGCCGATCGGCCCACAGAAGAAGCGCCAGCATCGTCACGCCAAGAGCCAGCGCAAACCAGCGCAGCAGGGTCAGTTCCACCTGCCGCCCCGAGGCCAGTGCCACAGCGACCAACACCAGCGCTGCCAGCGCTGCCAGGTCGAGCAGGCGGGCCAGTGCCAGCGAGGCCAGCCCATCGGCCATGGACACGCCGCGTGCACGCAGCAGCGCGATGTAGGTCAGCTCACCGCTCCGTGCCGGGAGCACATAGTTAGCCAGTGTATGTACGCAGGTGATGTTCCATAGCACGTAGAAGGGTGTGCTGCGCCGCGGCAATAGCAGCAGGAACCGCGTGGCGCGCACCAGGCTGAGCGCCAGATACCCGACCAGGGCCGCGCCCAACGCGAACAGGCTGATCCGCTGTAACGCCGCCGCAATATCCCGCCAGTCCCGCACCTGGGTCAGCAGCAGGCTGACCAGGAGTACGGAGACGACGGTAGCAGGTAGCCATTGTCGCCACCAGGGGCGAGGGGATGGAGCTGTGGGTCTGTTCATTTCGCTCGTGTCGAGACGATCAGGTCGGCCAGGTAACCCAACAGGAACATCTGCAATGTCACCACTGCCGCCACAACGGTTGAGGTAGCGATATGCCAGTCGTAGCGGACGATGTCGGCGATAACTTTGAGGCCGGTCAGTATAGCCAGGCTCAGGCTGATCGGCGTGAAGACGCGCAACGGAGCGAAAAGCAGAGTGGTGCGGATGATGATCTGCAAGAAGTTAAGTGTGTCATGCACCGGGCGGATCTTTGACCGGCCAACACGTGGACGGTAGGCAATCGGGACAAAGTGGACCGCATATTCGTCAGCCAGCATTGCCAGTGTGATGGTCATAGTGAATGAAAAACCATCGGGCAGCAGGCCGAAGAACCGTTCAACCACCGGGCGGCTCATAGCCCGCAGACCAGAATTGATGTCAGGGATTGGAGTGCGGGCGAGGAAGTTAGCCAGCTTACCCAATGCCCACCTGGCAGGACGGCGGGCCAGGGGAGCGATCAGATGCCAGCGCAGCCAGTGCGGCAGTTGCCTGTATTGGGCAGCCAGGCGGGCGGCCCGGTAGCGTTCATAGCCGGCAAAGGCTTCGTCGCCGCCGTCGCCGTTGAGCGCCACAGTGACGAATTGGCGCGTCTCGCGGGCGACGTAGCAGGTGGGCAGAGCGGAGGAGTCGGCGTAGGGTTCGCCATAGGCCCAAACCAGTTCTGGCAGCATGGCGATGGCGTTGGGTGTGACGGTGAATTCGTGGTGCTCGGTGGCGTAGCGCTCGGCCACCTGGCGGGCGTAGCAGAGTTCGTTGAAGGACTGCTCGTCAAAGCCGATGGAAAAGGTCTTGACCGGCTCGCTGGTCACCTCGGCCATCATAGCGACGACCGCACTGGAATCGATCCCGCCGCTGAGGAACGCGCCCAGCGGCACGTCGCTCATCAGTTGCAGGCGGGTCGCTTCGCGCAGCAGGGCCAGCAGGCGTTCGACGGCTTCTTCCTCGCCGATTTCCAGTTTGGGGGTATAGCGCAACGTCCAGTAGCGTTCGACCGCAACGTGGCCGTCCTGCCAGAGCAGCGTGCTGGCAGCAGGGAGCTTGCGAATGGCCCGGAAAGCTGTCTGCGGCGCGGGGATGTAACCGTATGTCAGGTAATGGTGCAGGGCTGTTTCATCCACCTCGCCGGAGACGGCGGGGTCTTGTAGAAGGGCCTTGATCTCGGAGGCAAAGGCCAGTCCGTCGGGTGTCTCGGCGTAGAGCAGGGGCTTTTGCCCGAAGCGGTCGCGGGCCAGGAGCAGGGAGCGGCGACGCCCGTCCCACAGGGCGAAGGCGAACATGCCGCGCAGGTGCTGGACACAGCTCTGGCCGTGCTCCTCGTAGAGATGAAGGATGGTCTCGTTGTCCGAGGCGGAGCGATAGTGGTGGCCGCGCCGTTCGAGCGCGGCCCGCAGGTCGAGGTGATTGTAGATCTCGCCGTTGCAGACGAGCCAGATCGAGCCGTCCTCGTTGCACATCGGCTGGCGGCCAGCGGGGGAGAGGTCGACGATGGCCAGGCGGCGGTGGCCCAGGCCAATGGCGCCGGCGATCCACACCCCTTCGCCATCCGGTCCACGGTGGACCTGGGCAGCGTTCATCCGTCGGATGATGGCCTCATCCACGGGCTGGGCGGGGTCAAGATTGAGCTTGCCAGCGATACCGCACATAGCTATCCTTTCTGGTGTTCCTGGATGATACGTTCCATCTCGTCCACGCGGCGGTCCCACGAGTGCTGCTGCGCGACGGCAAGCCGCTCGTGCTGCTGCTCCGCGCTGTTCTCAGCCAGTGCCCTGTCTACGCGCTCGACGAATGCTTCTGGCGTGGCAGCCACGTAAACTACACTCCCCAGCTCCCGCGCCTCTGGGTGCTCAGTACTGACAACGGGTTTGCCCGCGGCCAGATACTCGTAGAGCTTGAGCGGGCTGCGGTAATAGCCCCGCTCGTCGGCCACGTAGGGGAGCAGGCAAACATCCATCCCTTTGACGAGTGCGGGTATCTCGGCAAATGGGTGCTTGCCCAGAAAATGGACGTTCGGGAACACGCGCAGCCGGCGCAGTGGAGGAGCGTCCAATGTCCAGGGGTATGTATCGCCGACGAAGACCAGCGACCAACCAGGGCGGTTGCGCGCCAGGTGCTCCAGCACGGTGTAATCCAGCCGCTCATTGATGTGGCCGACATAGCCGATGCGCGGATGGGGAAGGTCAGCGATGGCCGGGTGCACTGGTACATCCTGGGCGAAATGCTCCACGTCCGCGCCGCTGGGGATGCGGTAGACGTGAGGGTGCAGTTGGCGTTTGGCCTCGTAGGTCGGTGGCGAGTTGGCAAAGACGAGATCCACCCGGCGCAGCAGGTCAGCTTCCAGCACGGTGATGGTCCGCCGCTTGCGGCCAGAGGTGCCGGCGATAAATTCATCAATGCAGTGGTAGATGCTGAGGCGCTCGCCAAACTGGCCGATGAGAGGGCCTTGTTCGGGGTTGTAGAGCCAAAGGAGTAGGTCTGCAAGTTGGCAAGTTTGCAAGTGGTGGTGGAGGGAGAGGGTGGTGAGGTGTTGGTTGAGGCGGTTGACGGTCGGCGAGTAGTAGCGGCCGGGCAGCAGCGGCGGCAGGCTGACGATCCACAGGTTTTCGGCGATCTGGCGCGGTCCTTCGCGCCAGCGGCGGAACTTGCGCTGGCGCAGGGCCGGGTAGCGCAGCAGGTGCTCCAGGCCGGCGGGTTGTTCGATGAACAGGATGCGGTAGCCGCGCCGGGCGAAACGCAGCATCACCTGCTGGCGGCTGCCCCACGGGCCGTCCCAGTCGGTGGAGGAGAAGCAGAGGATGTCCAGCCGGTTCACTGATTGCTCCCCGTCTTCCGCGCTAGCCAGACAAGCGAGTAAGCCCACAGGTTTTCCAGTTGCCTCGGAACGTGCCAGTCAACCCGTGGTTTTCCCAACCGGTGACGCAGGCGGTTGAGTGGAGGGAATGGGTAGCTCCAGCTATTCTGGCGGATGATCTCGAACCCGGCTGATTGCAGGGCAGCGTTCAAGGTGCGGGGGACGAAGAAGCGGAAATGATACCCCTCGCCTGGGGGGGGATGGCCCAAGAGTCCCCGGATTCGATGCAGGATCCAGCCACAGTTGGGTGTGCTCAACAGCAGCAGGCCATGCGGTCTCAGGATGCGGGCGGTTTCCTTGAGCAGGTGCTGAGCCAGGGGGATATGTTCGATGACATCGAGCATGACCGCCAGATCGAAGCTGCTATTGTCCAGCGGAAGCGGTTTGTTCAAGTCAGCCTGCCTGGTCTCGAACCCCAAGGCCTGACACGCGGCCACGTTGTCGGGATCGATGTCCAGACAGGTCACCTGGAAACCTCTCTGCTGCAGCGTGCGCGAGAACTCACCGCGTCCACAGCCCAGGTCCACCGCCCGAGGGTATTGGTCAGCGTCGGGTAATGCCTCCGCTGCGAATCTGTACCAGCTCCTGTCGAATCGTTCGCTGCGCATCTCTCGTCATCCGCTGCTGACCAGGGAGTCTCTGCACCGCACCAGCATGCGGGCCATCTCCCCATCATCGGCGCCTTTCAGTTCACCATCCAGGTGGATCATTCGTCCTCCTGGATGAAATCAGTTGCAACGGGAGTGCGCTGGTTCTCGCGGCGCACCAGGTCGCGCATCATCTTCAGCGCCAGGCGCAGTTCCTCCAGACGCAGCAGGTAGAGCAGTCCCAGGTAGACGGCTGCGCCGCTCCCGACCATCAGGAGCAGCACGCCGATGCGCAGCAACGTGCCGGCGGCCAGCGGGTAGAGCGCCGCGTCGAGCGGCACGATCAGCGCGGCCATCCCGCCGGCGGCCAGGCCCATCTTGACCAGGGCGATCACGATGCGCCGCCCGTCCAGCGGGCCCAGCTCCTGGCGCAACCTGGCGAAATAGACCACTGTGCTGAACACTTCCGTGACGCTCAGGGAGATGGCCACCCCGGCCAGTTGCCAGGTGGGGATCAGGGCCAGGTTCAGGCCGATGTGGGCGATCAGGATCAGCGCGCTGGCGATGGCGGGAAAGACGAGCTGCTGACGGGCGATAAAGACCCGCGCGCCGATGAAGGTCAGCGCCCGGAAGTACAGGCTCAGGCTGAGGAACGCCAGAGCGATGGCCGTGGCCTGGGTGTCCGCCGCGTCGAACGCGCCGCGCTCGTACAGGAGCTGCACGATGGGGAGGCGCAGGACGATCAGGCCCACCGTCACCGGCAGCATGAAGAAAGCGGCCAGGCGCGTCGCCAGCGAGAGGTCGCGCCGCAGGGCCTCCGTGTCCCCCCGCGCCACGTCCCATGAGAAATCGGCGATGATCACGCGGGTGATCCCCGTGGTGAAGATCTCGAACGGCAACAGGTAGATGCTGCGGGCAAAGCCCAGCGCGGCGATGCTGCCCTCGCTCAGGCGGGAGAGCATGTTCCGATCCACCAGGTCGTTGCCCTGGCCGATGAACCGGCCCAACAACATCCAGACCGATAGCCTGCCCAGCCCGCGCACCGCCTCGCCGATGCGAAAGTCCAGCCCCAGCCCGACCGCCTGGCGTTGGGTGGCGATGCCCAACAGGAGCAGTTCGGCTGTGTTGCCGATGACCATGCCCCAGGCCAGCGCGTCCACGCCCATGCGCGGCGCGCCGACCCACAGGATGGCGATGACCAGCATTGCTGTCACGATCGGCCCCAGGGCGACCCAAAGGAACCGCTGGTGGGCGGTGAGCACCATGCCCAGGTACGATCCCACGCCGGTGACGACGGCGAAGAGGGCCAGGATGCGCGTCAACCGCACGGCCAGCAGCTCCGTCTCCGCGGCGAAGCCGGGCGCGTAGAGGCGCACCAGCCACGGAGCGGCGAAGTAGGCGACCAGCAGCGTCGTGCTGACGACGAGCAGGTAGAGAGTGAACACCTGGCGGATGAAGCGGAGGCCGGCGGCGCGCTCCTGGTGCAGCCGTTCGACGTAGACCGGCACCAGCACGGCGCTGATGGGGGAGATGGTGACGGTGAGGAACATGGTGACGATGGTCATCGCCACGTTGTAGGCGTCCGTCTGGGCGCTGGCGCCGAAGTAAGCGGCAACGATCGGTTCGCGGAGCACCAGCAGCGCCTTGCCGACCAGGGTGGCCGCCATCATCAGGGCGACCGACTGGAGCAGGCGGGCGCGGCTCATCGGCTCACCTCTGCAAGGACGGCCAGCTCCCGTTCCATGACGTGCTCCAGACTGTACTCGCGCACGGCGAACTCGCGCGCGGCACGCCCCAGCCGCGCCCGCAGTGCCGGATCGCCCAACAGCCGATCCAGCGCCGCGGCGATTCCCTCCGGTGTCGGCGGGCAGAGCAGGCCGGTCTCCTCGTGTCGCAGCACGTCACGGATGCCGTCCACGTCTGTCCCCACGACCGCTGCCCCGCAGGCCAGCGCCTCGATCAGCGCCTTGGGGTGGCCCTCGTAGTGCGAGGGCAGGGCGAAGACCTCGGCGCGGGCGATCTCCTCCGGCAGACGGCTGTTCGGCAGCCGTCCGGCAAAGGTGACCCGCGCACCGAGAGCAGTGGCCTGCGCCTCCAGCCCGGCCCGCAGCGGCCCGTCGCCGACGAGCACCAGGTGGGCCTGGGGCAGGCGAGCGATCGCTTCGATCAGCGCCGGCAGGTTCTTGGCCGAATTGAACGTCCCCACGAACAGCACCCGTCCCGCCTCCGGCGCGATCTCCGGCCGCGGGCGGAAGTGTTCCGTATCCACGAAATTGGGCACGACGGCGATCCGGTCGGGTGGGACGCCGTATTCGCCGGCCACGTAGTCGCGCAACTGCGGGGTGGTGACCACGACGCGGTCGGCGCAGCGGAAGGAGAAGCGCTCCAGGCGGCGGATCAGCCGCCCCTTGAATGTCTCCCGGCCGGCGGCGCGGCGGAAGTTGAGCGCCCACGGGTAGCCGGCGCGGACGATCACCGGGCGGCGGTGCAGGCGCCCGGCCAGGAGCGCCGTCCAGGCGCCGTCCAGTTGGTTCGTCTTGTAGACCGTCGCCTGGCGCAGCGCCCGCCTGTGCAGGAGAGGGGCCAGCAGGCTGTAGGCGTTGGGCGAGAATCCCCAGCGATTGTGCAGGATGCGCACGCCGGGCAACCGCTCCTGGTAGCGCAGCTCCTCCGGCCCGCCACAGGTGACCAGGCTGAGTCCGGCCAGGTGTGGGCGCAGGCGCAGGTAGAGGGCCAGCTCGCGCTCCAGGACGCCCTGGCGTTCCCACACGCTCAGGGGAACGGCGCGGGTGAGGAAGAGGGCCAGGTGGATAGAGGAGAGATCGGGCGTGTTCATCGCGCCTCGACCAGCAACGACTCGATGACATCGGCGGCGCGGCGGGCGGCCTGCCCGTCGTTCTGGTAGGCATAATCCGCCACGAAGCGGGCCTGCCGGCGCAGCAGCTCTGCCCGCCAGGCCGGGTCGTCAAGGACGCGGGCCACCTCGGCGCGCAGCCCCTCGACCGTGCGCCCCTCCGGCACCCCGTAGTCGGCCAGCGGCAGCGGGTTCTCCTGCGGGCTGAAGTTGACCGTGACAACCGGCCGCTCCAGCAGCATCGCCTCCAGGAGGGTCGTCGAGACGTAGCTGACCACCACGTCGGCAGCGCGCAGCAGCCGGTGCAGGTCGAGCTCCGTGTGCGTCAGCGCCACGCGCTCCCGCAGCGCCGGTGGGATGCGTTCGGCGTAGAAGGAGGCCGACTCGCCCGGATGCACTTTGACGATCAGGTGGCTGTCCGGCAGGGCGGTGAGTGCTTCGAGGACGCCGGCGAACATAAAGGTGTTGAGGTAGCCGGTCGTGTAGACCACCCACCGTTTCCCAGGCTCGATGCGTAGCGCCCCGGCCACTCCGGCACGGCAGTCGGCGGCTGGGGGCAGCGCTTCCATCTGCGCTGCCAGATGATCAAGCGCCGGGTTGCCGACCACCACGGCCTTGTCCGGGTCGCGCAGGTGGCCACCGATCGCCCGCCGCTCGGCCTCGCCGGTCACGCACAGCCGGTCGGCCAGGTTCAGGTCGCCGTAGTCGAAGCGGGTGTAGCGGGTCATGTCGCTCTTAAAGGCCGTGCTGACCAGGACGACCGGGACGCCATGTCGCCGGGCGACGCGGAAGAAGCACTGGTCGGCGGCGCGTTTGGTGTGCACGCCCAGCACGGCGCGCGGCTGCAGCCCTGCCAGCGCCCGCCGGGCGATCTCCAGGTAGCCCACGCACTGCGGCAGGTAGCGCTCGAAGATCAGGCGCACACCGGGGCGGACCAGCGGCCAGAAACCGACATCCAGGTGGCGGAAATGGGCCGGGAAGCGGGCGCGGTCGTTGCGCCGGAACAGTGCGCGGAAGCGACGACGCGCCTGCTCCATCCGGGCGACGACCTCCGGCGTGAGCAGGTCCTCGATCCAGACCACCCGCGCCCATTCCGGCATGGCCGGGAATGCCGGCCAGTGGCGGGCCTGGCGTGGGAGGATGAAGGCGACCCGATAGCCCCGCCGGTACAGCTCGCCCAGGACGGCGATCATCACCCGCAGGTGGTTGTGGAAGATGACAAACGCCGCAACGTCAGCCGCTTCCAGGCGGGGCATCTGAGTGGGCGGCGCGACGCCCAGCAGCGTGACCTCGTCGGGGCGGTAGTCTATGCGGAATCGCAACGCGTCGTAGAGGCGGGCCAGTGCAGAGCGAACGGGCCACGGCCACAGGTGGCGCACGGTCAGCCCACGCTGCCGCGCCAGCGCCGCCAGACCGCGTTCCAGGTAGGGCACGCTGTCCACGCAGACCACCGACCGCGCCTCCGTATCACCCAGCATTCGGTCGGCCATGTCAAGCGCGCGTATGGCGCGCTGGATGCCCCCGGCATAGACGGCCATCTTATAGCGAACGATCTCGCCCAGGTCGAAGCCATCGTAGTCCAATTCGGCAGGGTTGTACCAGCCATTGAGAAAACGCTCCGTGTCATCCAGGACCCGCTGGCGCTCCTCAAAAGTCTCCAGAGACACAACCGGCAGGCCGGCAGGCAGTTGTAACGCGTAGGCCTGTGGCAGGGCGATGCACCGCGCACTTGCGCGGCCGATGCGGCGCAGGTTCAAATCGCGGTAGGCGCGCCAGAAGCGGGCCACCCAGCCGGCGCCGATGCCTTCTTTGGCTTCGAAGCATAACAGATCAACCATGTGGATTTCGATCCCAGATTACACCGATCATAGAATACGTCTGTGAAATCCGTGTAATCCGTGCCACCTGTTTACCTCCGATCCTGTCCGATCAGCCCGATCACCCTTTCGAGTTGCTCATCGGTGATACCCACCGAGCATGGCAGGCTCAGGGCCTGGGCATAGAGCCGGTCGGCGACTTCGACGCGGTAGGCCTGGGAGTCTCGATACGGCGGCAGGCTGTGGATGGGGTGCCACAGCGGACGGCTCTGGATGCCGGCATCCTGCAACCGGCGCAGCAGCGTCCGGCTGCCCATGCCGTACCGCGCCTCGTCCACAAGCACAGTGTAGAGCCAGAAGGTGCTGAAGGCCCAGTCGGCCTGGCGGGGCGGCGTGATGCCGGGCACGTCGGCCAGCCGCTCGCTGTAGAGGCGCGCCGTGCGCCGCTTGCTGGCGATGCAGTCGTCCAACTGCTCCATCTGCGCCACGCCGATGGCCGCCAGGACATTGGTCAGGCGGTAGTTGTAGCCGATCTCGTTGTGGACGTACTCCAGCGGGTCGTCCCTGGCCTGTGTGGTCAGGTAGCGGGCGCGCTGCGCCCAATCCTCGCGGTCAGTGACGATCATGCCCCCGCCGCCGGTGGTGATGATCTTGTTGCCGTTGAAGCTCAGGCAACCGATATCGCCCAGGCTACCGACAGATTTCCCCCGATACCTGGCCCCCAGCGCCTCACTGGCATCCTCAACCACCGTCAGCCCGTAGCGGCGGGCGGCCTCCAGGAGCGGGTCCATATCGCAGGGATGGCCGAGGATGTGCACCGGCAGGATCGCCCGCACCCGCCGCCCGCTCGCCCGGTTCCACAGCGTCCCATCCCGCCAACGACACTCCCGCTCCAGGAACTCGACCGCCTTCTGGGGATCCATTTGCCAGAACTCCGGCTCGGCGTCTATAAAGACCGGCCAGGCGCCGACGTAGCGGATGGCGTTGACCGGGGCGACGAAAGTCAGCGTCGAGACGAGCACCTCGTCATCCGGCTGGACCCCGGCGACGAGCAGGGCGATGTGCAGCGCTGCCGTGCCGTTGACCGTAGCGACAGCGTGTCGCACGCCGACCCGCTCCGCCGCCATGCGCTCGAAACGCTCGACGAACGGCCCCACCGACGAAACCCAGTTTGTGTCCAGGCATTCCTTGACGTAACGCCACTCGTTGCCGCGCAGCGCCGGCACTGCCAGCGGGATGTCGCCTTCCGGTGGCGGTGCACCTGGCTCAGACAACGTATAAACCCGGTCGGTAGCGCTCAAGATGCTCCTCCATCCATGCAATCGTCTTACGTAGCCCCTCCTCCAGCGTGTGACGCGGCTGCCAGCCCAGCACCTGGCGGGCCAGCCGGTTGTCGGCACACAGCCGCTCGACCTCGCTGCCCGCAGGGCGCACACGCTCTTCCTCGCAGACGATCGGCAGTTCCTTGCCCAGCAAATCCAGAATCAGCCGGGCCAGATTACCTACAGAAATCTCCCGGCCTGTACCGATGTTAATCGTCATTCCGATAGCCTCAGGAGATGCGGCCGCACAGATAAAGCCCTCTACTGTGTCCAGCACAAAGTTAAGGTCACGGGTGGGCGAGAGATTGCCCAGGCGAATTTCCTGGCCGGCCAGCGCCTGGGTAATAATGGTGGGGATGACAGCACGGGCTGACTGACGTGGGCCAAAGGTATTGAAAGGCCTCAGAATGACAACGGGCAATCCAAAGGAGAGATGGAACGCCTCAGCCAGCTTGTCGGCGCCGATCTTGCTGGCCGAGTAAGGTGATTGGCCCTGCAGGGGATGCGACTCGTCAATGGGGACATAGCGTGCCGTGCCATAGACCTCACTGGTCGAGGTGTGTACCATCCGCTCGACCCCTCGCTCGCGGGCGGCTTGGAGCACATTGAGCGTTCCCTCGACATTGGTGCGCACATAGGAGGTCGGAGCGTGATAGGAGTAAGGGATGGCGATCAGCGCTGCAAGGTGGAAGACTATCTCGACGCCCTGGACAGCTCGCAACACACTGTCACGGTCGCAGATGTCGCCGGCAAGCACCTCGATCTCATCACGGAGAGGGGAGAAATCAAGCCAGCCCCAGGTGCCCAGTGCGTTATAGTGCACCAGCGCCCGCACACTCGCGCCCAGCTCAACCAGACGCTCGGTCAGATGGCTGCCGATGAAACCGCCGGCACCTGTAACCAGTACCCTTTTTCCACTCCAGTTCATGAGAACTTTTATGCCTGTAAACCCCCTCTCCGTGTCTCCTGAGCGGATTGCCAGGGCTGTGCTCACATACAGGGGCTGAAGAGTACCGCCGGGATGGACCAGACGTCTGCTCCGCCGATGGCTGCCAGATCGATTCCGGACAGCACAGCAGCCATCACAGCCAGACTCACCACCACAGCCAGCAACGCACGCCAGGCGGATATTAGCTGTGCAGCGCGAACCGCCTGTGTCAGCCAGATCACCCCCATCACACCAGATACGGCGAGCACAAACAGCATCGCTTCCTCAGCCAGAGTGCCGGTATGCTCACCTGCCAGATGTGACACAAACGAGGCCAGCGGGGACAGAAAAGCAAGCAACAACACCCACGAAAAGCTGGCG
>Ga0308419_1001755_pt1 | contig 14316 bp, 16 predicted proteins | sample HotsprSampleMS50_FD_203674 | JGI IMG/M metagenome (GOLD analysis project Ga0308419, IMG submission 203674) | Hot spring phototrophic mat microbial communities from Mushroom Spring, Yellowstone National Park, Wyoming, United States - 20090730_MS50 ... | reverse complement strand
TTGGTTTTACAAAACTTGCTCTAGAGTATCAGCAACGGTTGAGCTAATAATTTAGCAAAAATCCTTGCTTTGATAGGCTTTTGAAGCATCTAAAATAGACTTTAGCAACAAAAAAGTACCTTTAGTTTTTACTTATTTCTTCATTTTAATTTTATTCTTTCTCTAGGCTAAATGTATTTTACAATACCTTTTTTTGATTTACTATCAAACAAGATAAGCACTAGCCAATGGCTAAGTTAAACAATGACTAATTCTTGGTAGGAGGTCTCATGGATGTGGAACCGCTGAGCTTTATGGAAGCGATCGTGCGACGGGTTCAGTTAAATGAACAGGACAAGCAATTGCTCAAGCAAGAAGCAGAATGGGGTAAAACCATTGCGCCCCAAATGGCGGATGTTTTCTACGACTATTTGGGGCGAGATAAGGAGATGAATGCCATTCTCAATGCCAAAGAGGGGCGCATCCACCGCCTGCGAGAAACCTTTATTCAATGGTTCTATGAGATGTTTACAGGGATTGATAACTGGGGCAAAGCCTATGCAGATTGCCGCTGGAAAATTGGTCTAGTGCATGTGCGCAGTGGCATTGGACCGCAACATGTAGTCCCAGCCATGGCAGTGGTAGTCACTGCGGTGGGGCAGAAGTTACGCAGTGATGGCAAACCAGAAGCACTCAGCGATGCCCTGAGCAAAATTTGCATGATCGATTTGGCTTTCATTGAGCAAGCCTATTCTGAAGCACTGCTCAAAGAAACAGGCTGGAGCCAAGCCCTGTTCCAGCGGTTGATTGCCAAGGGAGCGGCGGCAAGTGTGTAGGCGCAAGGTGAAAGCAGGGATGGATTTTGTAGTTTGAGGTTTACAGTATGGGGATCAATGTCAACAAGTTGGAAATGACGCTACAGCAGTTTGTGGCGAATGCGAGCAATGTACAGGGTGCGGCTATTGTCTCCCCTGATGGGTTAACTCTAGCGAGTAGCCTACCGGGAGCAATGGATGAAGAACGGGTAGCCGCCATGTCTGCCGCCATGTTGTCTTTGGGGGAGCGCATCGGGCGGGAACTGAATCGGGGGGAAATTGCCAGAATTCTGGTGGAAGGGGAACAGGGTTACGGCATCCTCACCAGTTGTACGGAAGAGGCAGTGTTTTTGATCCTTGCCGATCACAATGCCAAGTTGGGGGTTATCAATCTAGAAATCAAAAATGTCATGGGGGAACTCCGCAAACAACTTCTAGGGGTGGCCCAACCCGTTAGTCTTTGACAGAGGGGCTTATGGAAATCATGCGGATTGTAGTTACAGGTCCCGTGGGAGCAGGCAAATCCTCCTTCATTCGCACCATCAGCGAAATTGAAGCGGTGGATACGGATCGCAAAGCGACGGATGAGACGGCGGCATTGAAAGCCAAGACCACCGTAGCAATGGATTTTGGACGGTTGCAATTTGGCAAAAATGTTGCCCTGCATCTGTACGGCACCCCTGGACAGGAACGGTTTGATTTCATGTGGGACATCCTCATCCGCAAAGCCCACGCCTTTATTTTGTTGGTGAGTTCCCACCGCCCCCAAGATTTTCGCTACGCCCGCCGCATCCTAGCGTTTATGCGCTATCGTGTCAAAATCCCTATGCTAATCGGTCTCAGCCATGCGGACAATCCCGCCGCTTGGCCCATGGAGGAGATTATTTTGGCACTGGGGTATCTCAGCCCCTACAATCGCCCCCCAACGGTGCCAGTCAACGCCCTAGACAGTGCATCGGTGGCAAATGCGCTGGCAGTTTTGATCGAGGCTTATGCCCGAGAGCAAGTAGCGGAATTGAGTCGATTGTAATCCGATTGAATGAGGAGTAGCCATGAAAATTACGGGGTATCTTTCCGAATTTTCCCTAGGGGAAATCTTTAGGTTTCTGGCGCAGGGTCAAAAAACTGGCTGTTTGACCATTAAGCCAATGGAAACAGGGGATGAAGTTACATCACTTCCCCTAGCAGAGGAATACTATACCTTTTTCTACCATGGCAACATTGTGGCGTTGACCACCAGCCTTGACCACCAAGAACTACAGCAACTGATCGCCAAACGGGGGTGGTTGCGGATTCCTACAATTCAAAAAATTGCTGAGTTGTGTGCGCCCAAAACTACTTTGGGATTGTGTCTGAAAGCTCAGGGAGCTTTGGATGGCGAACAGCTTAAATTGCTCTTTAAGCAACAAGTGCTGACTCCGATTCCCTATCTGTTTTGCATTAAGGATGGCTGGTTTGAATTTGATGCCAACTACCCCTTACCCTACGAAGAGATGTCGGGTCTCACCGCATCGCCGATGGAAGTTGCTCTAGCAGGTTTGCGGTTATTGCGGGATTGGACACCTTTACTCGATAAATTGCCTTTACCTAACTCAACTATGATTAGGCAGATGCACGGGGAAGTGCCATATCATTTGAATCAGAGCGAACGGCAGGTGTGGGAGCATATTGATTGCAACCTTTCCATTGAGAAGATTGCCGCTACGCTGGGACAGTCGGTGTTAGATATTCAAAAAATCTGTTTCCGCTTTATGGTAGTTGGTATTGCTGAGGAGCTGGCGGCGATCGCCGGGGAGGAGCAACCAGCTATTACCCATGAGGCAGATACTATGCCCTTGACAGAAGTTAGCCAGTCATTCTTGCAGGGGTTATTGACATTTTTGAAAGGCAAAAGAGATGTTGCCTAACTGGCAGTTGAGACTTATTGTTGTAGTTATTTAGGAGGTTCACAGATGGATAGGCTATCTCGTTTTGAATGGAATGACTCTCTAAAAACAGGCATCCCAACCATTGATGCCCAACATCGGGAATTGGTGCAGGCTGTGAATGACCTAGCGGATGCGATCGAGCATGGGCAAGGAAAGCGAGCAATTAAGCAATTGCTGTCATTTATGCAGTACTACGCCGAGTGGCACTTTAGCCATGAAGAAAGCGTAGCTGAGGCGCATCACTGTCCAGTGTCAGAGGTGAATCGGCAGGCGCATATCCAATTTGTGCAGATTTTCCAAAATTTGCAACAGCGTTACCGTGCTAGCCAAGCGGATGAAGGGGTAGCTTTGGAAGTGCATCAACGGCTTGCTGATTGGCTAGTGAATCACATTCTCCGAGTGGACAAGCAAATTGGAGATCATGTCTGTGCGCAGAAATGCAAAGCTGTGGCTTAATTTCTTAGAGATTCTGTAATCAAGCCACTGTTACGCTCCAATCTTCAGAAGTGAGATCAATTGTTCCTATTGCTTGAGGGCAAAGCTTCTGTATGCTCTGAGCTGATAGGTTTACCTCAATAAAATAACCATTTTGCAGTTGTCTCACTGCCCTAAATTTACTTCTGTCCTTACTAGTGTAATGGGGGAAGCTACGAGCAATAATTTCAAATTTATCAGGTTCTAAGTCTGCAATAGTATTGAGAGTTTGCTCTAAAACATCTCGCCCAGAAATGTTGAAATTCGCCATAAAACTTTACATATCAAGACACAAGAGCCTCTGGCAGGAAATCGTAGCTCCAATGGATAATGAAACATCTCTGGATTAGGGATAAACATGTTGTACTTGCCATTTCGACCCTTGCTTGAGATAAAGGTAGCGATTTTGTGGATTACCTTTTAGTAATAGGCGATCGCATTTGCTAGGGGCTAACAGCAGTACACAAAAATTCTCTACAGGGATCACAGGATCGGCTGTGCCCACAGGAAAGTCTGCATTGTCTGGTCTGGGGCTAGCAGGCTGTGCCCAAGTAAATTGCTGGCGGGCGCTGTCGGAAATGCTCTGCCACAGTTTTTGCCTCAGGTTTTGGTACTCCCTGTGGGCGGTATCTGCTGTAATCACGACTATTTCGCCAAAAATGCGAAACTGCTCCCTTGTTTTGGGGAAATACCAGCAAATTTCACCGTAGGGGCTATGCTGGAGATGGGCGATTTTTTCGCTCCTCCGATCGCTGATGATCTGTATGTCATCTGTGCCGTCGCAAAAACCCCGAAATACCACCGTGCGGTTGCTGGGAAGCCCTGCGGGGCTAACCGTTGCCAGTTGGATATAGCGGGACTCAGGCTGGGAACGGTGCAGGTGCAGATTACGGGACAGGGGCGATCGCCATGGAGCTAGGTTAACACTCATAAATAAAACTTAACAGATAGCTTGCTATCTTAAATTAAGTTTGCTCCCCAGAAGTTCTTGCCATTTGTGGCTTAATAGACTTAAATCTATTTATATAAATAAGACTATAGACTAGCACTCATGTTGCAAGCTCTTAATCAATCTCTGCTTAACAGTGTGTGGTTGATTCCCGTCTATTCCCTAATTGGAGCGGGGTTGTCCATCATTTGGTTTCCCTCCATCACTAGACGCACAGGTCCTCGTCCAGCGGGCTATGTGAATATCGCCATGACATTTTTCAGTTTTCTGCATGGTCTGTTGGCATTGCCAGCAGTGTGGGATCAGCCGCCCATACACTGGCAGATTCGTTGGTTTAGTGTTGCAGGTCTGGACTTCCTGATCCCCGTGGAGATTTCCGCCCTGACGGTGGGGGCTACGGTGCTCATTACAGGAGTGAACCTGTTGGCGCAAATTTTTGCCGTAGGCTATATGGAAATGGATTGGGGCTGGGCGAGGTTCTATGCTCTACTTGCCTTTTTTGAATCAGGAATGTGTTCCCTTGCCTTTTCCGATTCCCTGTTCATTGCCTATGTCATCCTAGAAATTCTTACTTTGGGAACCTATCTGCTGGTGGGCATCTGGTATAACCAACCCCTAGTGATTACGGGGGCACGGGATGCTTTCTTGACCAAGCGGGTAGGCGATCTATTTTTGCTTATGGGAGTTGTCGCCCTACTGCCCCTGGCGGGTACATGGAACTTTGATGAGTTGGCGGAATGGGCTAAAACGGCTTCTGTCAATCCTACAGTGATTACTCTGGTAGGGTTAGCATTGTTGGCTGGACCTATGGGCAAGTGTGCCCAGCTACCCTTGCACTTGTGGCTAGATGAGGCGATGGAAGGTCCTATCCCTGCTACCATTTTGCGCAATTCCGTAGTAGTAACCACAGGGGCGTGGGTGCTCTACAAAATGCAACCAGTGCTGTTGATGTCTCCTGTAGTGCAGTCGGCGATGATTTTTGTCGGGTCAGCTACGGCACTGGGCACAACTTTGATTGCGATCGCCCAAATCGACATCAAACGCGTCCTCTCCTATTCCGTCAGTGCTTACATGGGATTGATCTTTGTTGCTGTGGGCACGGGGCACACCCAAGAAGGCTTGCTGTTGATTCTCACCCATGGGATGGCTATGGCGGTGCTGGTTATGAGCGTAGGTTCGGTGATTAGCAACTGCATTACCCAAGATGTTACTTTGTTGGGGGGCTTGTTCTCTCGCCGTCCCATTACGGCGCTGAGTTTTTTAGTGGGGGCATGGGGGATGGTTGGGTTGCCGCCTCTGGGCAATAGCTGGGTGTTTCAAAGTTTGGTCAGCCAGTTGTGGTATGAGCAGAGGGGCTTAGCCTTATTGATTTTGGCTGTCAATGGTTTAACCGCATTTAGCCTAATGCGCCTGTTTAGTTTAGTATTCCTTGGTAAGCCCAAACAGATGACAGAGCGATCGCCAGAACCTTTGTGGTTAATGGTATTGCCCATGACCATTGGCGCAGGGCTTACCTTGCATATCCCCCACTTGCTATTTAGTTGGCAGATAGTCGATGATTGGTCGGTCTTGACAACTCACAGTGGCATCGCTTTGATCCTGACTAGCGTCGTAGGGGCGGGTTCTGCCCTATACATCTATGCCAATCCCAACATAGAAAAACCCATACGATTAGCTTCTTTGAAATTGCAGGATTTCTTTGCCTACGATTTTTATACTCCCAAGTTGTATAAAGCTACTGTGGTGGGATTGGTGGATATATTTTCCCGCATTGCCGATTGGTGCGATCGCTATTTAATTGATGGCGCAAGCAACTTCTTTGGGTTTGCTACAATCCTCAGTGGTGAGAGTTTGAAATATACCACCTTTGGTCAGTTACAGCTATATGTGCTAACTACCGTAATTGGTGTGGTGGCATTGTTCTTATTGTTAAGGTAGGGTTGTCCAAATGCTTAGTTTACTGATTGCCATTCCTATTGTCGGTGCAGTTTTAACGATGCTTATGCCCAATGGCATCACCGCCAAAAGGGCTAGCCTAACTGCCCTGACCATTGCCGTAGCCATCACCCTATTTCTTTCCCGAAATTTTATCCTCAGTGAAGGAAATTTTCAATTTAGGGAATCCTATACATGGATTAGTTTGATTGGTTTGGATTACCGCTTAGGTCTAGATGGCATTTCTCTGCCCCTTGTGGGCTTAAATATGCTGATCAGCTGGCTAATCGTTTTTGCTTACAATGGCTATCGTTCTAGATTATTTTATGCCCTAATTTTACTGGCTAATGCTGGTTTAACGGGGGCATTCACTGCCACCAACATACTTTTATTTAGCATCTTTTATGAGCTAGAGCTGATCCCAGGTTATCTGCTGATTGCCATCTGGGGCAGTGCCAAAAGAGAATATGCGGCAATGAAATTTTTGATTTTTACAGCGGTATCGGGGATTCTGATTCTGGTGGGATTCCTTGCTTTGGGTTGGCTCTCTGGGGACACCATGCCTAACTTTGACTACCAATCCCTTCGCCAAGCTGATTTGCCAGTTTCTCTACAGATAATTTTGTTGTTGATTTTGTTGATAGGGTTTGGCATTAAAACTCCCTTAGTTCCGTTGCATACTTGGCTTCCAGATACCTATGTCGAGTCTTCCACTTATACAGCGATGTTCTTGGGGGGCTTGCTAGCCAAGTTAGGAGCTTACGGCTTAATTCGCTTTTGTATGCCTCTTTTTCCTACAGCATGGCAGAATCTGTCCCCAATTCTCGCCTTCTGGGGTGGTATTAGCATTCTCTATGGAGCAATTACGGCGATCGCCCAAAAAGACATCAAACGGATGGTTGCCTACAGTTCCATCGGGCACATGGGGTACATCCTGCTTGCCGTATCTGCAGACAGTTCCCTGAGTTTGGTGGGTGGGGTTTCTCAGATGGTAAGCCACGGGGTGGTTCTCGCCCTGCTCTTCTATCTGGTGGGCATTGTGGAAGCCAAGGTGGGCACACGAGAAATAGATGTATTAAATGGACTGATGAATCCTCTCAGAGGTTTGCCTACCACCAGTGCCCTACTAGTTTTAGGGGGTATGGCAAGTGCGGGTATTCCAGGCTTGGTGGGTTTTGTAGCGGAATTCCTGATCTTTCAGGGCAGTTTCACCCAGTTTCCTATCCCGACTCTCATGGCGATCGTGGGCACGGGACTAACGGCAGTGTATTTCGTGATTCTGCTAAACAGAACTTGCTTTGGCAGGTTGGATAACCGCACAGCCTACTATCCCAAAGTATTGGGCATAGAACAGATTCCCGCCTTGGTACTAACTGCTCTGATTCTCTGGTTTGGATTGCAACCTGCTAATCTCGTGAAGTGGAGCGAAGCTACTGCCCAAACCTATAGCAGATTTACCCTTGCTGAGCTAATGCCAGTTCCCATTGATTCTGCACAAATTGCTATCAAAAAATAGGAGAGATAACCATGACTACCACATTGGAACGCAAAACAGTTCTACCGCCATCGCAACATGAGTTTGCCGAAGTGGTTCACCGCCTTGAAGCTGGCGGAGCCATGCTTCCCGATACCCCAGAGAATCTGATGCAGATTATTGGGTTATACAAAGCCTATGCTATTCCCATGGACTTCTATTGGCGGGATTTGCTCTACATTGCGGAACGGGTATTCCTTGACCCTGTACCTGCCTTCAAGTATTTCTTACCCAAAGAGTACCTAGAATTAGAAAATCACTATGCGGGGGACAACGCTGACCTACGCATCTGGCGCGGCTATGCCACCGCTCACAAGGAATTGTTGGAATTCATGGAACAGGGGGAACTGAAAAAGAAGTTACCCAAACTCTTCCATCACCTGTGGCATGATCGCATCAATATGGAATTTGCGGAAGAGTGTATGCGCGCCATGCTGTGGCATCGGAATATGGGCGGCTTGCTGGAACCCTACATGGATTCAGAGGAGTACAAACAGAATTGCGATCGCGCTATTAGGGCATACTTCAAATACAATCCCATCATGTTGGGACTATACAAACTCTTCCCAGAGATGTTCTATGAGCAGTGCCGTCAAGCCACCATGACCAGCGTGTTGGGGCTGTTCTGGGAAATTATGGCTCCCGTATTCCTTGAAATGAGCGACATCTACGATGAGGGCGGATTTAAGGGTGTGCCCGATGCGATGAATTTCTTGGTCAATGGCATCTTTGCGATCGCTGGTCGCCCCATCTATCACCGTGTCAATATCAGGGGTGAATGGTACGATCTGGTTCCCAAGTCCAAAGGTTTCACATGGCTTTATGAAGCGGCATTTCCCTATGTAGAAGCGGTATTCTATCGCACTTCACCTTTTAGGGGTACTAAGTCCTACAACGCCCAAGCGAAGCAGATACCAGCGGATCAAAATGACTTCCACTATGGGGTACTCTATGCTGACAAGTTCCCTGTGGGTTCCGCAGGTATTCCCCCCACATTGCTGCATCAGGATATGTTCCACTTTTTGCCCCCCTATCTAGTGGAATATTACCAAAAGTTCTGTCGCGGCAAAGATGATATGCTAATCCAGTTGGGGATTAGCTTCCAGCGCTCTATGTACTGCGTTACTTCCGCTGTGATTCAGGCAGGAAGAGCCGCTTTTCTCTATCCCCTTGATGATCCCAACCCTGACCATCTCAGAGCCAATCGGGCTTATTTTGAAGGGCAGTTAAATCGCTTCTGCCGCCGTGAATATGGCATCAATGAAGCCGCCCGCCTGCGTTTCATCCAAACCCAAGATTATCGCTAGGAGTTTTCCTATGGCAAACATTGTAGAAATTGCAGTCAGTAATGATTCTTTCCAAACCTTGGTAACAGCAGTCAAGGCGGCTAATCTGGTGGATGCCTTGTCTAGCCCTGGGCCATTCACGGTCTTTGCTCCTGTGGACAGTGCCTTTGCCAAACTTCCCGCAGGCACGATCACTACCCTAGTGCAAAATATCCCCCAACTGACGCGTATTCTCACCTATCATGTAGTCGCTGGAAAGTACAAGAAAGCAGATTTACTAGACAAACCACGCCTCACTTCTTTGGAAGGTTCTGAGTTATATATCAATGTGAATGGCACATTTGAAGTGAATAATGCTACGGTCATTGCCGCTGATATTGAAGCAGATAACGGGGTAATTCATGTGATTGATACAGTGATCTTGATGCGCCCCCACTGGTTTGATGGCATTATGGAGTCTGGGGGCTATTCTTTTCGCAAATGATTCCTAGGCTTCCATACGTGGCAGGAGCTAATTTTAGATCAAAAAACAAGAGGACAGTTCCCTAAAACCTAAAAAAAATATGTAAAACATCCCTCTTGCTAACTGAGGAAAGTACTATTTCGTACTATCCCTAGTAAATAAAGAGCAAGCAACTACTATGAATGCCCAACGAGCAAGTGCGTTGCTAAGCCAAGTGCTTGAGCGTGTCTGTCAAGATCAAGAAAGGTTTGCTAGGACAGTGTACGAGCTTTTCTTTGCTAGTGCTCCTGATGCCAAGGCTCTGTTTAAGCATGTGGACTGGAACCAACAGCAGAAGATGCTGATTGGTGCATTGGTGCTGATGATCAAAAACTTGAATAATCCTGCCTTATTCCAAGTAACTATGCGGAATTTGGGGGAAAGGCATGTTCGCTACGGCGCCAAAGTAGAACACTTTGTACCCTTTAGTCAGGCGATTTTGGGTTCAATGCGAGAGCAACTTGGTTCTGATTGGAATGAAGAAATTGAAGAAGCATGGAGCTTCGCTTTTGGAAAGATTGAGCAGACAATGATAGAAGCAGGCGTAAAGCCTAGAACTCCTGACCTGCAGGCTTTAGCCTAGATCAACAAGAAAATAACCATATTTCCTAGGTGAATGCTAGAATACCTAAGTAGAGAAGTATACCAATCGCTGGAATAAAGATCAGTAAACCAAGTATACTTGGCTTGTTCAACCGAGGCGGAATGTCAAAATAAGTGATAATAATGAAGATGAGATTGATAAGTGGTATGAAAAATAAGATAACCCACCACTCAGGTCTTCCAGCACATCTAACCCAAATCCATAAGTTGACGATCGGAATCCATGCTAAATATTCAGTTTGTTTGCAATAGTTTGAAGGCAAAAAGCAAAGAAAACATAGAAAGCAACAAATAAGATTGGTAAAAATGGAGCGGTAGCTTCTTCTACTTAGGCAAAAGCTACACTGGGAATAAGTAAGTTAAGCCCGATGACAGTCCCCAGACCCACTACAAAAAGCAGTAGTTAAGTTAGTTCTTTGGGTGGTTAACTTATTCATTGGAGTATGCTCCTCACATCTCATTACTCGTCGCTATCATTGTAACATGCTTGCAAGGGATATGATGCGATAAGTTAATTACAGCTTAAGAAAAATTTCCACTCCTTGATGATTGACAGTGCCTAGGGACTTCTTGGCATGGGGGTTGGCTTATTGGCTTCGGTTAACTGTTGCTGAGCGTTGCGGGATTCATAAACGCAATCCACTCTGGGTTTGCCATCTAGATCGCCTATGAAACCAAAGGTGTTCATGCGGTTGCGACACTGCTGGATGTCATCATTGGTAATGGCGTTCTTGCTAAGTAATAGGTTCCAGTTTTGTGGCAACACTACGCAACCTGGCACTGATTCGGTTTGGCTGGTATAGACATTGTAGGGGTTGAGGGTGATGTAGGTGCGGGTAATCATCACCAAAGCAGATGACCCATAGTTGTTGCAAAACTCCCGACTGGGGGCTAGGTTGTCAAGGCGGATAGCATCAATGGTGCGGGGGGTGGGGTTGAGGGTGGATAGGGCGGCTCCCACACCAAGACCGATCGCAAAAACTGCGCCCAGAATGGCAATCTTAAGCCCTGTGCTGTTGTTGGATGAGGGGTTTGTAGCGGTTGTGGCTCGCGTGCGTCTAACCATAGGGTGCTTTAGGTTTGGTAATGGTTGCTCTTGCCAATATAGCAGAGCTAGTTAGTTATTCTAACCTTAGTCCAAGGTCTTGCAGATTTTCTAATAATTCCTCTGCGGTCTGGGTTTGGTTTTGTTGGCGATAAAGTTGTAGGGCTGACTTAAAGTGGAATTTGGCTTGCTGGACATTACCTGACTTAAGCAATGCTACTGCTAGGTTGCGGTGAGCGTCGGCATATTCGGGATCAAGGGCGATCCCCCGTTGGTAACTAGCAATGGCAAGCTCAGTTTGTCCTGCACGGCGTAATGCTAAGCCCAAGTTGTTGTGCCCTTCTTTGAAGTGGGGATCAATGGCAATTACTTCACGATAGCAGGCGATCGCTGAATTAAAGTCCTGCTGATTGTAAAAAATGCCACCCAGATTGTGCCAAGCTGCCAACTTGTGCCAAGGACTGACAGGCAAGTTTAGGGCTGTCTGGTAATAGGCGATCGCTTGGGATGGTTGATCCAAATGCTGATAGGCAAAGCCCAGATGGTACAACACCTCAAATTGCAATCCTTCATTGCCTGTCTGCGACTGGAGATTTTGCCAACTCTGGAGTAATAACTCTAGCCCAGCGGTGGCTTTCCCTTGGGTGATATACAAAGCTCCCAGTTTATTCTTGATATAAACATCCTCAGGGTTTAACTGCAAATGTTTTAGCATGAGGCGCTCTGCAAAATGATATTTGTCGGTTTGGTGTATTTCAGCAGAGGTATAACCGCCATGGAGAATGGCTGGTTGTTCCAAGTTAGCAATTTGCCAGTGGGTTTCTAACTGCCTAATTTGCATTAGAGCTTGATCGATCTGCTCATGGTATATGCCCGAAAAACGCAGATCATTTCTATTGCGAAATAGGCGACACACCCAAGAGTAGGGAACTTGGTTTTCCCCTATTTCTTGCCTGAGCAAGTTAACAGCTATGATATTGTTTTGTTGATTGACTATCTGACGGATCAAAGGAATAGCTGGTTTCAGTAAAACTTCATCGGCATCTAAAACTAAAATCCATTGTCCACTGGCTTTGCTCAGGGAGTAGTTGCGTGCTTGCGAGAAGTCATCACACCATGGGAAATGATAGACTTTGCTAGTGGCGCGCTTGGCAATTTTGATAGTTCTATCTGATGATCCTGTATCTACTATGATTATTTCATCTGCCACTGGTTTAGCACTGTCTAGGCATTTTTGTAGGCAGTGTTCCTCATTTTTGACAATCATGCACAGGGAAAGTTTTGGTTTTTGCTCCCTAGACTGCACATGGGCAAAACCTCTAGCCATCTTAACTGCGCCAACTAAGCACTTGGGACTGAATGGGGTTGATGAACTCCCGCTGTTCCCTGACTGCTTTAGCAAATTCCCGCTTGATTTGGTAGTACCAGCGGGCTTGGGTGTCTGCGTCTTTGATCAGGGTTAGGGCGGGATTGTACTTTAATCCTTCCTGCTGTTTGATCACCATCTCCCGATCTTGATTCATGAATTTGCGCACTAAGGGAATTAAAAAGGGTTTCAGGAAACTAATCCATGGGGTTGTCCAATAAAACATGGTTGTTACTTCGGTGTGGTTGGCATTGATAGGGGTTACGGTAGTTAAATTGCACAGGGTATGCTTGTCAGTTTGGGTTACTTCGATACGAATACCAGGGAGATGGAAGCTAATTTCTACTTCGGGGTGTCCCCCTAGGATGTGATAGCCGAATGATTTGCGTAGTAATTTATGACGGCGCATCGTAAAACCGTAGGGCAATGGATCAAAAACTTTGAACTTTTCAAACATTTCTCCCTTGGTGCGCCACCACCAGCTTTTGTGCACAAAAGGACCATGGGCGGGGTCCATCAGTCCTATCACTGCATGGTCGATGTGGCAGGGAAATTGGAATGTCTCTGTGGCTTGGGGCGGGCGATCGCTTGGAAAACCAGTTACTAATGGAATATCTAACTGAGGGTTAATGCGCTGAAAATTCTCTGGCATATAAATCCACAAATTGCCCTGTACTTCTTTGACTGGGTAGGCAGGCACACCAAAATTTTCTAAGTTCAATTGTTGGTCTTGGGTGAGGGAAGGAATTAGTTTACATTTTCCTTGACTATCAAAGCGCCAGCCATGGTAGGCGCATTCTATTTCCTGCCCGTCAAACCTTCCATAGCTTAGGGGAATACCCCGATGGGGACAGATGTTTCTGATGGCAAAGGGGTGACCTGTGCTGGTGCGCCCGAAAAGGATTGGTTCTCCTAAAAGTTCTTTTTTGAGGAGTTTTTTAGGTGGCAGTTTTTTGCTGGGGAAGGCAAAGTACCACAGGTTGCGCAGAAAGTCAGTCTGTTCTATCATAGAAGACTATTCATTAAATTAAATAGCAGAGAGCAGTTACTATTACAGGGGTTAGCTATAGGGTATGAACTGGGAAGCAAAGGGAGGGCTGATCAATGAACCAAAATTATACTCATATGTCTGTGATTTTAGATCGCACAGGTTCCATGGAATCTATTAGGGATGATGTGATTGGGGGTTTTAATGCTTTTTTGCATGATCAACAGCAACAGGAGGGCAAAGCTACCCTTACCTTAGTCCAGTTTGACACCCAAGACCCCTACGAAGTGGTGCACCATTGGAAAGATATTAAAGCGGTGCCAGACTTGGACAGGAATACCTATGTACCACGGGCTTCTACCCCACTCTATGATGCCATTGGCAGAGGGATCATCGATCTGGAGGCGAGTATTGCTAAGCTCCCTGAGAGCGATCGCCCATCGCAGGTGATGATGGTGATCATTACTGACGGTCAAGAAAACTCCAGCAGGGAGTTCACCAAAGCCAGAGTGACCCAGATGATCAAGGAGAAACAGGAAAAGCAGAATTGGCAGTTTGTGTTTCTCAGCGCCGATCTGGAGGCTATGAATGACGCTAGAGGCATGGGGTTTGCCGACAGTGCCAGCCTATTGTTTGCCAAAACTAGCGCAGGGAGTGCTGAGGCTTTTCAACTGCTCTCCCAAAAGACTGTGGAGTATCGCTTCCACAAAAAGAAAAAGTTTGGTTTTGATCTCGACGATCACCAGAAGGATGATTCCTCAAAAGAACAGAGTTGAATCAGATAAGGCAAGAATTGCCTTCCCTGCTACTTTGACCACAGGCAATTTGACACTCCCACGACTTGAGTCGTGGGATTCTTACGCAGTCCACAAAGAGACCCGTAAAGGCGTTGTCAAGACACCTCTCGACAGT
>Ga0308419_1001753_pt1 | contig 14319 bp, 16 predicted proteins | sample HotsprSampleMS50_FD_203674 | JGI IMG/M metagenome (GOLD analysis project Ga0308419, IMG submission 203674) | Hot spring phototrophic mat microbial communities from Mushroom Spring, Yellowstone National Park, Wyoming, United States - 20090730_MS50 ... | reverse complement strand
GGATGCGCAGCAAGTACAGGTTCGTAGAAAAACCGACTGTCTAACTGAGCCTGAGCAACCTGTGAACGAAAAGCCATCTCAATATGGTCTTTTTTGCGAGAAACTGCTGTAGGGTCGTTATCAGCTATCTGTTCGTGTGTATTTGTCAAAATAATTGTCTCCAAAAGATGAAAGAAAGTATGCGTGCCAAAGACAATACAATTTATCAAGCTAACCTCATTTATAATCGCTACAAACCTGAAAATGTTTAACTCTGCCAGAGAAAGTTTTAAAAATCCCCTTTTACTACACCCGCAAAAGGAACGACATAGTGTCTATGCCATCGGCGTAATCTGCAATACCGGGCATTTGTGTCTGTCCGAAATTAACTGTTCTACTAAACAGGCATTTGTCGTGTGAAGCAACACACTGCAATTTGTCTGCATGCGCTTCCAATAGCTGGATAATCTCTTCTCGTTTGCGGTAGTACTGATAATAAACCACCGACATAGGCGATACAACCCCCTCATTTTCTGTTAGTAGCAAAAAACCACTGTCTAAATGCGGTACGCGATTGACCAGAAAAATGGATTTCTGATAATCGTAATTATTGCGGTATTTATGATTATCTACTAATGCTGAGAGTTTTTCGGTTTGTTGTAAAAACGGCACAAAATCATAGCCTTCGGGTACAAATATTTTAGCAATACTGCGGCAACCTAAACCAAAATAGAGCATAGTGTCATGTGCCAGCCCTGCCAATTCTTCCAGCGTTTCCGAGCCATCGAGTACTGCCACCGATACACGATTGCTACGGATAATATGCGGGTACTTGCTAAAATAGTACTTAAAATAGCGGGATGTATTGTCGCTACCTGTAGCAATAATTGCATCTACAGCTTTGAGTTGCTCTACCCATTGCACATGTTCTTGTAATTCAGGCACTATTTCAAACAGCATGTCAGCCAGTTGAGGCAGTAAGAAATTGTCTTGCGAACTCATTTTTGCTGCCAGCTTATGCCCGCTAAGCAACACGCACAAGAAATCGTGAAAACCTGCCAGCGGAATATTGCCTGCCATAATTACGCCAATGGTTTTGGGTTGTTTTACAGGCAAATCATAGGCAACAAGCCACTGCTGCAATGCCTCGGGTCTTAGCATATGCGCAATACCCTCCAGCGCTTTTCGCACATGAGCGGCAATAAACCAACTGTTGCGAGTGCATGCACCCTCACAAAGCCTTTCCAATTCATGCTCAGGCAGTTGCTGTAAATGTTGCCCCATTGCAACAAAAGCCGCCGCTACTTGTTGATGTGATACCATTGATAGAATCATTAGAGACACAAAAGTCCTAATTTTGTTATGCAATCAAAAACAAACTACATCATGTATCCGACAGAAGTCATATTGGAAGAACAGGGTCTGCGCGATGGTTTGCAGGTGGAAAGTACTCTGTTGCCTACCGAAAAAAAAGTTGCACTCATACATCGTCTGATAGATGCAGGACTGAAGCGCATTCAAATAGGTTCTTTTGTCAATCCGAAATTAGTACCGCAAATGGCAGATACGGCGGCTGTTTTTGCAGCCGTGCAAAAACACACGGACGTATTGCTCAATGCGCTAGTTCTCAATACCAAAGGTGTAGAACGTGCCATAGAAGCTGGCTTTACTCACGTGGCAGCTTCTATTTCTGCAAGCGATACACACAGTCGCAAAAATGCTAACAAAAGTCTGCAAGAGGCTATGGCTGAGTTTGAGCAGATGGTGCGTACCGCCAAAGCTGCTGGTCTTCGCGTGCGCGGCGGTTTACAGTGTGCCTTTGGCTGCCGCTATGAAGGCCAAATTCCTGCCCAAAGAGTGTTAGATCTCAGCAAGCGGCATCTAGACTTGGGCATTGATGAAATATCGCTTGCCGACAGCACAGGTATGGGCAACCCCCGTCAAATGGAAGATTTAGTAGGACAAATTGTAGCTATGGCAAACAACACACCCGTGATACTGCACCTGCATGATACTGAAGGCAAAGGGCTTGCAAACCTAGTTGCCGCTATGCGTGTAGGCGTCCGCCACTTCGACACAGCCTTTGGCGGGTTAGGCGGCTGTCCTTTTATCAAAGGCGCAACAGGGAACATCCCCACCGAAGACACTGCCTACATGTTGGAACAAATGGGTATCCGCACAGGTGTTAATGTTCCTGCTATTGTTGCCATTACCTGCGAAATGGAAGAAATTTTAGGTAAAAAACTGCCCAGCAAGATAAAAAGTGTCCTGGTTTAAGCGTGATTATGAAAGATTTATTGCGCGCACATCACCTCGTTGCTTCTAAATCTTGCTCCTGTCTTTCATGATTTTCTGCACACCGACAGGTTTGTAAGTCAGCATTTTGTGGTAGAGTTGCTCAAGGTCAGAGTCGTGCAACAACATTGCACGATACTCGGGTTTGTAAAAGCCCTGCTGCACGGCATGGTCTAAAAAATCGAGAAGTTTGTTGTAATAACCCTCGACATTGAGCAAACCAATCGGTTTGTGGTGAAGCCCTAATTGCGCCCACGTAAGAATTTCGCATAACTCTTCCAAAGTTCCTATGCCGCCCGGTAATGCCAGAAAACCATCAGATATTTCAAACATTTTAGTCTTGCGCTCATGCATACTTCTAACTACAATTAGTTCGTTGAGCTGGTTATGCCCAATCTCAGTATCAAGTAGGAAATTGGGAATGATGCCCGTTACTTTGCCGCCGCACCTGAGTACCTGATTGGCAACAGCACCCATCATCCCTACTTTTCCTCCGCCATATACCAAACGCAAATGGTGTTTAGCAATTAAATCGCCAACTGCTATGGCTGTTTCTGCATAAATAGGATGATTGCCACTATTAGCGCCACAATACACACAAATAGATTTCATCTTTGTTTTAGTTAAATAACGCGCCGCGCACCGCGATAGCGCGGTCTGAAATAATTTGTAAAAATCGGCTGTTCAACGACGCCCTTAGATGTACTAGCATGGATAAACATTGCTTCCTGTTGTGTGCCGCCTTTGGTAACAATACCTACATGCGAAATGCGCTCTGGGTCATGGTCGGTAGTAGCGAAAAACACCAAATCGCCGGGCTGCAAGTTATCCATGCTAACAACAGAACCTTGTAACATCTGGTCGCGTGAGGAACGCCCCAGTTGGATAGGCATATTGGCTTGCTGAAAGACTAATTGAGTAAAGCCTGAACAGTCTAAACCTGTTTCGCGCGAAGTGCCTCCGGGTTGATAACGTGTACCTATCAGCGCACGAGCATGTGCTAACAAGCGATTAATCAACTCATTGCGCTGCAGATTCTCAGGGTTGCTTATCAGCGGCTGTGGCTGCCGAGAACGCTCTGACTCTATTAGCGCATTGAAAAAATCATCGAATACCTGCTGGTGTATGCGCAAATCAATCTGACAGATGCTCACATTGCCTTTACTGTCTTTGAGGAACTGTATGCCCTGCGTGTTTCGAGCAGCAATTAGTTTATCAAAAAAGCGGTCAAATGGCTGCTGATGCATCGCAATATCAATTTGCGCGCCCCATAGATTGCCCTTGCTATCTTTCAGAAAAGTAATGCCCGGTATGTTCATGTTTAGTTCATTGATTGAGGATAAAAACTTAAAACAAGTTTCCTAACTTTCACCTGAAAACAGTGCTTAATTTAGCGTTTTTATGCATATAAAATGAGTTGGCAAAGAGTTTTTCAAATTTTGCTGATGGCAGAAGTGATTGCCCTCAGTCAAAAGATAGAGCGTTTATTTGCCGCTGCTATTATTGGCTAATGATTACTTTCGCGTCAAAAAATAAGCGCTTGCGATGCCTCAACGCCTGCTCATCATACAAACTGCTTTCATAGGCGACGTGATTCTTGCCACCGCGCTCATAGAAAAAATATACCAATGCTATCAAAATAGCATAGAAATTGACTTTCTTTTGCGCAAAGGTAATGAAAGCCTACTGGAAGGGCATCCTTACGTCAGTCGCCTGTGGATATGGGACAAACAAAATAGTAAATACCGCAGTATGTGGCAGCTCATAGGTAAGCTAAGACAGCAGCGCTACTCATATGCAATTAACGTGCAGCGTTTTGCCGCTTCAGGTTTGTTTACTGTACTTTCGGGCGCCAAACAAACCATTGGTTTTAACAAAAATCCATTGAGCATTCTTTTCACCCATCGCTACGCACACCACATCGGCAACGGCACACACGAAATCGAACGCAACCAGCAATTAATCAGCACTTTAACCGATAACAGACCTGCCAAACCCCGCCTTTATATATTGCCGAAGCACTATGAGCAGGTGGCAGCCTTTCAGCGACGCCCTTATGTGTGCATCGCGCCTGCATCGGTTTGGTTTACCAAACAGTTTCCAACAGAAAAGTGGGTAAAACTCATCGATAAAATACCTGATTATCTCACTGTTATCTTATTAGGAGGCAAAGAAGACGCTCCTGTTTGCAACCGGATTATGCGACAGGCTAAACATCCCAATATGCAAAATCTGGCGGGAAAACTTGGCTTGTTAGCCTCTGCCGCCTTAATGCAGGGCGCTATGATGAACTACGTTAATGACTCCGCGCCTATGCATCTAGCATCTGCTGTGAATGCGCCTGTATGCGCTATTTTCTGCTCTACCGTTCCCGCCTTTGGCTACACTCCATTATCGGACAAAAAAATTATCATAGAAACCAAAGAAAAATTAGACTGCCGCCCCTGCGGTTTGCACGGCTACAAAAGTTGCCCCAAAAGACATTTTCGCTGCGCCATGAGCATTTCAACAGATGAGATAATCGGTCAGACGTTATGAAATTAGACATATCCTATTACGAACGTTGCATCCATACGCTTGAAAAGGCGTATAATCTCTTGCTGCAAACCCCCAATGAAAGTTTGGATTTTGAGTTATACCGTTCGGCGTGCATCAAAGAATTTGAAGTTATTCTCGAGCAGAGCGGCAAGCTATTGCGCAAGCTGTTAAAACCTTATTTCCATTCTTCCAAAGAAGCCGACAAGTTGCATTTCAAAGACATTTTCAGACATGCGGCGCTTCGTGGTCTGATAAGTACCGAAGCAAGTGAACGTTGGCTCGCCTATCGCGATAACCGCAACCATACCGCACATGACTACGGTGTGAATTTTGCGGAAGAAACCTTAGTTTTAGTGCCTGATTTCATCAAAGATGCCTGGGCAATTGCTGATATGATTAACCGATTGAACCATGCTGCTGAGGGATAAAGACCGCCAACGGCTGATAAAAATTTTTGAAACCTCACCCGTGCCGATTACGGTATGGGCATACGGCAGCCGCGTAGATGGTACGGCTCACGAAGGCAGCGATTTAGATCTTGTCATTCGCACATCAGATTTGAGCCCCTTGCCCTTAGCCGTTTTGCAAGATTTGAAAGAGCAAATCCGCGAGAGCAACATCCCGATTTTGGTGGATTTGCTCGATTGGGCAAGGCTGCCTGAAACCTTTCACCGCAATATAGAAGCCCGATACGAAGCGTTGTTTTCTTCTTTAAATAAAAAGCTATAAGCTGCTGATTTCCAAAGTGATATTCAATCTTGCTTGTTGCTCGGCGCGGTCGCCTAATTTGCCGTAAATAGCTGGACGCTCTAAAAATGCAGCCATCAATTTTTTTCTGCCTGCATTGTAAAGCCAATCGGGATACAAACTGTATTCCTTGCGGATTTGCTCTGTGTAAGTCTTGTACTCTTGTTCAGGGCTACTCAAAATAGACAGGTCAAAATCTAAAAACCACTGCAAATCGCTTTCGTCTGTTGCCCAATGGTGTTTGGTTGCTAAAATATAGCGCACCACTTTATCAGTTGCTTCATCAGGTATCTGTAATTGCCGCAGTGACTTGCGAGCAAGCACCGTACTGGCTTCCTCATTGTCTTTGCGACACGGTTTGTAAACAGCATCGTGAAACCAAATACTCAAAAAAACAGCCCTAAAATCCTGTAAATCAGCGCGGTATTGTTGTGCAAGCGACAGCAGTGTTGCTATGTGATGCAGATTGTGATAAGCGCGATGCTTTTCCTGGTAGGCTTGGCACAATTGCTCAAATACTGCTATTAGCGCTGCCTTATCGGCTAAGCCCTGTAATTCGTTGAGCCACTGCTGCCGGAGCGTTTCAATCATGGAAATAAGAACTAACACCTTTGGCAATACACCACTGCGCAGCAATGTATGTACTCATCACTACTATGCCTGAAAGCGGCAGCGGTGAATAAAACTTATTGAAAGCCAGATAACTATCAGAAATCATAAATAACACTGCACCAATAAAAGTCAAAGCCGCTACACGCTGCGTTAGCAAATAGGCGGCAATCGCCATAACTACAATAACGGCTACATACACACTTACAGGCGCGCGCATAGCACCTAGGCGAGGAGTGAGTACAATATACGTACCAACTCCCGCTGCGAAAAGCAGCGACACAATCGGTTTCAGCACAATACTACCTAGCGACAAATGAAATTTTTGCAAGTACGTAAAAACGAAAATATAACTCACATGTGCCAGTAAAAATGCTCCTAATCCAAGCGTAAAATACCCTTCAAGCATCAGCGCCACATCGCCCACAAATGACAGAATAAATGCGGTAATCATGCCATAAATCGCTGTAGCAGGCGCTTTTTTAGCCGAAACACTGAAATAGAAAAAAGCTGCCAGCAAGGGCATTAGTAAAGGTTTGGAAAAGTGCACAAGTAAGGGCTGCTCTAACAAATGCCCTAGTAAGTTAATTGCACTCGCGATAAAAAATAAAGTTTGCAGTCGATTGGCTTTTTGTTCCATAGAGTTGTTTTTCTTCACAGCTTGCGTGCTGTTGCAATATAAGGCATTTTTGCAGCGTATACAGAGTGATAGTAAATTTAATTACCTGTTTTATAAGCCATGCCCAATTGCACGACACGGCCACACGTTGAAAAATTTATCATTCGTGCCAATGAGGTGGATATACTCAACCGCCTGACTTTGCCTGCATTGGCTAATTTTTTGCAAGAAGCGGCTAATCGGAATGCGCATCATCTTGGGTTTTCCTCACAAGTTTTGCAAGAGCGCGGGCTTTCGTGGGTGCTAGCACGGATGCACATGGAATGTTTTGGTTGGGCACTGCTACGCGATGAGATTCAAGTACTTACCTTTCCTTCGGGTATGGATAAATACTACTGTTACCGCGACTACCGCGTGATGGACACTCACGGTAAAGTACTTGCACAGGCAACTACTTCCTGGCTTGTAATTGACCTTGAAAAGCGACAGACAATTGCTGTTCCTGACTTTATCCGTGCGTTTCCTGTTGTGCATGTGCAAGAAACGCCCCTACCCCGTGCCTTAGGAAAAATCGGCAGTGTGGAAAATCCAACCTATACCGCTGATTTTCAAGTAGGTTGGCATCATTTAGACAACAACTGCCATACCAATAACATGTATTATTTTCAGTGGCTGGCTGAAACGCTTCCCGCCGATTTTCTAATGACACACCAACTTCGACAACTAGATATCATATTTCGCATGGAAAGCAACCTTGGCGACCGCATTACGGGAAAGGCAGCACAAGAATCTGTCAGCGGTCATCCACAGTTTCGCCACAGCTTAGTACTAACCGACTCGGGCAAGGAGTTGATTCAAGCCGCAACCATTTGGAGCAACCGCATAAATTAGCTCAACTTACCCAAAAAACTGCCGCCAATCGTTGTCGTGGTCTTGCTCAAAAGTATGCCGCAGCAGGTGTTGCAGTTGGAAAAACGATGCGCGGTCATAACTTCTGTTTATCCGTCCGTCATGGAGGTAATGAATACGGTCGCAAATCTCTGTTAGGCTTTCAAAAATATGCGAGGTAATCAGGATGTATTTGCCCTGTGCAGCTAGCAGCCGTATTGCCTGTTGAAAAGCTAGTATCCCTTCTAAATCAACGCTGTTAAAAGGCTCATCAAGCACAAATACCGAACGATTGAGTGCCATTAGCCCCATGAAAGCCAGTTTTTTGCGCATACCTGCAGAATACTCATCTACCAAACGATTTAATGGCAATTTGAAAATGCGGTTTAGAACATCAAAATCGGCTTTAGGATTTTGTGCGGCAAATAGTGCGAGGTATTCATGACCTGTAATGTAGCTATACAAATAATTATGCGTTGGCAAAAAAGCTACATCTTTTTGAGTAATTGGACGATTGTCAAGGCTGATTTCGCCTTGTTGTAGTTTTAAAATACCGCTAATTAGTTGCAAAAGCGTTGTCTTACCCGCGCCATTCATCCCTACCAAGCCGTGAATCTCTCCCGTTCCAATAACAAAACTTACGCCCCGAAGCGCTTCCAAGTTCCCATACTGGTAAAAGATGTTGTGCAGCTGCACCATGCAGATTGATAAATTCACATTGGAAATACTAACTTAGCTGCATTAATTGAAAATATGAAATGCAAACTTCCGATACAGTCATGATGGTGCGTCCTGCACACTTCGGATTCAATCCGCAAACAGCAGGGTCTAATGCATTCCAAAACCCCGAAGCAGCCAAAAAAGCTAAGGAGAGCGTACAATTACTGGCATTGCAAGAATTTGATGGGTTTGTGGATATTCTCAGGCAAAATGGTGTGAATGTAGTAGTGGTTTATGATACGCCTGAACCGATAAAACCCGATGCTATTTTCCCTAATAATTGGATAACTTTTCACCAAGATGGCACTGTTATCTTTTATCCTATGCAGGCAGAAAACCGCCGCTGGGAGCGCCGAAGAAGTATTTTGGGGCTAATTCGCAATGATTTTGAGATTAACAACGAAATAGACCTTTCCCACTACGAAGCTGATAACAAATTTTTGGAAGGAACAGGCAGTATGGTTTTAGACTATGACAACAAAATTTGCTACGCCTGTTTTTCACCCCGCACCGATGCCGATGTGCTGGCTGATTTTGCTAAAAAAACAGGCTTTCGCGTGGTGTCTTTTCATGCAAAAGACGAAAACGGTCAAGACATCTACCACACCAATGTAATGATGTGTGTAGGTACAAAATATGTAGTTATCTGCCTCGAGTCCATCCCCGAAGGCGAGCGCGAAATGGTTGCCAAAGAAATTGTTGATTCGGGCAAAGAAATCATCAAAATCAGTTTTTCGCAGATGAAACAGTTCGCAGGCAACATGTTAGAGGTTCATAACGACAAAGGTGAAAAACTACTTGTTATGTCTGACCAGGCGTATCGTTCGCTCAATCAGCAGCAACTGATACAAATCAGCAAATATGCGCGGCCTGTTTTTGCACCGCTTTATACCATTGAAGCCAACGGCGGTGGCAGTGCCCGCTGCATGCTAGCAGCAGTACATTTACCCAAAAAGAATTAATTTGCAACTTTATCAGATGTTCTATCAAACTACAGCCGCCTCCATGACAAACGCTGAAATGCAAGCCAAAATCAGGCAAGTTTATGAAGAAGTGAACAAAGTTGTCGTAGGGCAACGCTACATGATTAACCGCTTACTCATCGGACTTTTTACCAACGGACATATTTTGCTTGAGGGCGTTCCCGGACTAGCCAAAACCTTGACTGTCAATACACTTGCACAAGTGCTGCACCTCGATTTTCAACGCATACAGTTTACACCCGATTTGCTGCCTTCCGACTTGATTGGCACCATGATTTATAACCAGCGCACCGGTGAATTTGAGGTAAAAAAAGGACCTATTTTTGCCAATATGATTCTGGCCGATGAAGTGAATCGCTCCCCTGCCAAAGTACAGGCAGCTTTGCTGGAAGCCATGCAGGAAAAACAAGTTACTATTGGCGAAACAACTTATCCGCTCGACAAACCTTTTTTGGTACTTGCTACACAAAACCCTGTTGAACAGGAAGGAACTTATCCACTGCCAGAAGCACAGTTAGACCGCTTCATGCTCAAAATTTTTGTCAGCTATTTAGACAAAGATTCCGAATTGGAAGTTATGCGACGCATGAGCAACATGTCTTTCCAACCAACTGTTAATGCAGTGCTGACCAAGCAGGAAATATTCCGGATTCGCGATGCTATCAATCGTGTAACTATTTCAGAATCATTAGAAAAATACATTATTGAGTTAATTTTTGCTACCCGTAAGCCCAAAGAATACAATTTGGGCGACATGGCTAACTACATACAGTATGGAGTTTCGCCACGAGCCAGTATTAACCTGAACCGCGCTGCTAAGGCAATCGCTTTTTTTGAAGAACGGGATTTTGTACTTCCCGAAGATATCAAAGAAGTTGTCTTTGATGTGTTGAATCACCGCATCATTCTCAACTACGAAGCAGAAGCTGAAGGCATTACAAGCCGCGAAATTATTGACACCATTCTCAAAAAAGTGCCGATTAATATTTAATCCACGATTAATCGCTGCTGTCCCAATGTTAAGTTCATGATAAATTTATCGCTTGGTTGTTTGCGGTAAATGCCAACGCGGTATTTTTACTACCAAATAATCATTCAAATGAAACGCATATCTTTCAGCATACTGGCAACCGCTTTTGCTTGCTTTACAAGCCAATGTCAATCACCAGACATGCAAAAACCGCGCGAACAGTTTGACCTGCAGGGACATCGGGGCGCACGCGGCCTTGTTCCTGAAAATACGATTCCTTCTATGCTCAAAGCGTTAGATTACGGCGTTAATACGCTAGAGTTAGACGTAGTCATCAGCAAAGACAAAAAAGTAGTCGTTTCACATGAGCCATTTCTGAATCACAAAATCTGTAAAAATCCACAAGGTGAACCAATTAAGGAAGCCGAAGAGAAAAACTACAACCTCTATCAGATGACTTACGATAGCATCGCTCGGTGTGACTGCGGAAGTATGGGCAACCCGGCCTATCCCGAACAGCAGAAAATAGTTGTTTTTAAGCCCTTACTTTCCGATTTAATAGATGCTGTAGAAACATATGCCCGCAAAAAAGATTTGCCTGCTCCACGCTACAACATTGAAACCAAAATAGAACCTGAAACTGACAACATCTATCATCCTGAACCACAGGAGTTTATGGAGCTTGTGTACAAGGTAATCAAAGAAAAAGGCATTGCAGAACGCACCTGCATTCAATCGTTTGATGTGCGCACCTTGCAGGCTCTTAAAAAAATGGATGAAAAAATGACAATCGCGCTGCTAGTTGCTAAAAATCCTTTCTATGAAAATGCGATTAAAGAACTTGGCTTTAAACCCGACGTGTACAGCCCCTACCATTTGTTAGTTACCTCCTCGCTGATTGAATACGGTCAAAAAGAAGGCATCAAAATTATTCCTTGGACGGTTAATGATTTGGAAACCATGAAAAAACTGGCGCGAATGGGTGTAGATGGTATCATCACTGATTATCCCGACCGTGCGCAAGGTTTATTTGAAAAAAAATAAGCATCCGGCTAATGCAGCAATTCTTTCAAAGCGGCTTTTGCTTTGCGGTCAATGCTCGCCTTGTAAGGGTGCTGCCGGTAATCCAAAGCCCGATTGAAATAATAGCGGGCTTTTTTTGTGTCTTTTACAAAATCACGGCAAATAATGCCTGCCTGCAAAGCTGCATTGGGTAAAAAATACCAAGCCGCACCGCCTGCTTGCGCAAGGCATTGCTCATAACCTGCAAGCGCATCAGCAAAACAGCCGAGTCGGTGTGCATTGCGTGCTTTCCGATAGTAAAACTCACACCGATTTAGTTTGTCAAGTGCCTGTATATCAATTTGTTGAAGCACTTTAATCGAACGGTCGAGATAACCGCCGTCCGTTAGCAGGCGCGCTTGTACCAATCGCTTATCAGGCAGCAGGCGTTGCGCGGCAAAGTAGGCAGCATTCTTGTCCGCTTCGGTTCGGGCACGCCCTATATTGGCAATCTTACGGAGCTCTGCCTGAGCTTCCTGTTCACGATTTTGCAGCCAATAGCACCAAAAGCGCTTCAATTGCGCATCTTTGAGTAAATCTTCTCCACGATGCTTTTTTTCAAATAAACTGAACCACTCGATTGCCTCTTTGTAGTTGCCGCTATTGAGCAATGCGGTGGCTTTTTCCCAACAAAGCAACGAGGGAGCATCAGCTGGTAAATCAGCAAGCAATTGTAGCGCCTTTTCTCCTTTTCCTGCTTTGCGACAAACTGCTGCAACCAACCATTTTCCCTCATTCAGACGCATAATCATGTTTTCAGGGAGTTGGTAACCTAATTGTGTTTTTAACAAAATCAGCCACAAATGCGCCTCTGCGGCATAAACAGAATTTCCCTCTGCCACTTCTGAAAGCATCCGAAAACCATTTGACACATTGCCTGACAGCCCCCAAAGCAATAAAATCCATTCATACTGCGCAGGAACAGCGCCAAAAAGTACTTGCAATACCCCCAAAGATTTTTTATTGCCCTCAAAACCGGGATACAAGGCGCTGTTGGTTTCTAACAACTGAAAAGCTTTCCGCACATTCCACGCTGCTGCTAATGGTTCATCAAAAATAGCCTGTGCCAATGCCCATTGCAGGCGAATTTCTGCCTGTAAAAATAGGTAGTAAGGCGAGCGTTCAGAACTGCGACTCACAGCCGCGAGCCGCCACTCACGGAGAGTTAATTTCTTGATATACAGGTCTTTATCTTGATTACTAACACATTCTAGCACATCTGCCCAATTTTCCAGATACAGGCGAACGAGATTTTGTTCAGGTATTGCCGCAATACCCGCGCGGACAATTGAAAAACGAAGGTTAAACAATTGAAGATATACCTGCTGCTCTGCCTCTCCAAAGCGGAAATACGGAGCAGCAGGAGCATCTGCCGGATGAGAAATAGCTGATAATGATGCTGATAAGCAAAAAAATAAAAGTATTGCTTGAATACTTTGCGCAAAAAAGCGTACCTTTAATCTCATATTGAGCAACTTATCCGCAAAATCTATGCTTTCCCCATGAAACATAAATCGGACCAAATAGACAAGCGATATTACAGCATTGGCGAAGTAGCACAGATGTTTGGCATTGCTCCCTCCAAAATCCGGTTTTGGGAAACACAATTTGACATTATTAAACCCCGCAAGACGCGTAACGGTATTCGCCAATATACCAAAGTTGAGATTGAAAATATTAAAAAAATTTACCAGCTTGTAACAATAGAGGGCTACACTTTGCAAGGCGCTAAAGATGCTTTACAAAATAACAAACTAACTACTATATCTTTGTCACCTAATACACAGATTGCTGACCTTATTCAAGAATTGCAGCAAGTGCGCAATTTCCTTGTAGCTTTGAAAGAACGCCTCAATTGAGTTCTTTTGCATTTATTGTACCTTAAAAGATGACCCAGTTTAAACGACATATCGTTACAGCTGCTTTGCCCTATGCAAACGGCCCCTTGCACATTGGGCATATTGCGGGCGCATATTTGCCAGCAGATACCTACGTGCGCTATCTTCGCCTAAAAGGCGAAGACGTAGTATTTGTTTGCGGAAGCGATGAGTACGGAGCCGCAATTACCATTCGCGCTAAGAAAGAAGGTATCACGCCGCGTCAGATTATTGACAAATATCACCGCATCAATAAAAATGCTTTTGAGCGTTTTGGTATTAGTTTTGACATCTATCACCGTACTTCAGAACCAATTCATACAGAAACCTCACAAAAATTCTTCCTCAAACTACATGAGCAAGGGTTGTTTGAAGTACTGGAAAGTGAGCAGTATTACGATGAAAAAGTACAACAGTTTCTGGCGGACCGCTACATCATTGGCACTTGTCCTAAATGTGGCAACCCCAATGCTTACGGCGACCAGTGTGAAAAATGTGGCAGTAGTCTTAGCCCTTTGGAATTAATCAACCCTATTTCTACCCTTTCAGGAACAACTCCTGTGTTGCGCAAGACCAAACATTGGTATCTGCCCATGCATCAGTTTGAGCCATGGCTGCGCGAGTGGATTGTAAATGAAAAGCAAGACCGTTGGAAACCCAATGTTTACGGTCAGTGCAAGTCGTGGATAGACCAGGGGCTTCAATCGCGCTCTATGACACGGGACTTAGACTGGGGCGTGCCTGTTCCGCTACCCGAAGCCGCAGGCAAAGTACTTTATGTATGGTTAGACGCACCCATTGGCTACATCTCCGCCACCAAAGAATGGGCAAAACAACAAGGCAAAAACTGGGAAGATTACTGGAAAAGTCCGGATACCAAATTAGTACATTTTATTGGCAAAGATAACATTGTTTTTCATTGCATTATCTTTCCGATTTTACTGAAAGCACATGGCGAATTTATTTTACCAACAGATGTTCCTGCTAATGAATTTTTAAACCTTGAAGGTGATAAAATCAGCACTTCGCGCA
>Ga0308419_1001751_pt1 | contig 14339 bp, 7 predicted proteins | sample HotsprSampleMS50_FD_203674 | JGI IMG/M metagenome (GOLD analysis project Ga0308419, IMG submission 203674) | Hot spring phototrophic mat microbial communities from Mushroom Spring, Yellowstone National Park, Wyoming, United States - 20090730_MS50 ... | reverse complement strand
GGAACGTGGTGAGGGACATGACCAGCCTTTCGCGGATCGGGTCGATCGGCGGGTTGGTGACCTGAGCGAAGAGTTGCTTGAAGTAGCTGAAAACGAGTTGGGGCTGATCCGACAACACGGCCAGCGGCGTGTCGTTGCCCATCGAGCCGATCGGCTCGCTGGCCGTGGCAGCCATGGGCATGATGATCGAATTGAGGTCCTCACGGGTGTAGCCAAAGGCAATCTGCCGGGTGAGCAATGTCGCCTCGTCGTAGGTGGTGGCGCCGGCGCCGATGCCAAAGCCCTGGAACTCGATGCGGTTGGCCGCCACCCAGCGCCGGTAGTGCTGTTGACGGGTAATGTCGGCTTTCACCTCGTCGTTGTTCAGCACGCGCTGCTTGGCGATATCGACAATCATCATCTTGCCGGGGCGCAATCGCCCGCGCGCCACGATGTCCGGCGGGTCAATCTCAATCGCGCCTGTTTCGGAGCCGAGGATGAGCAGGTCGTTGCGGGTGATCGAGTAGCGCAGCGGGCGCAGGCCGTTGCGGTCGAGGATGCCGCCGGCCTGCACGCCGTCCGTGAACAAAATAGCCGCCGGCCCGTCCCACGGCTCCATGAAGTTGGCGTGATACTCGTAAAAGCCGCGCCGGTCGTGACCCATGTAGTACTTCTCGCCCCACGCTTCGGGAATCATCATCAGGATGGCATGAGGCAGGCTCCGGCCGGACATGTAGAGCAACTCCAGCATCTGGTCGAAGTTGGCCGAGTCGCTCATCCCCTCCACAATGACCGGCATCAGCTTGCGCATGTCGCCGTTGAACGAGCGGGCGACCAGTTGCGAGCGGCGCGCCATGAACTTGTTGATGTTGCCGCGCAAGGTGTTGATCTCGCCATTGTGGCAAATGGCGCGGAATGGCTGCGCCAGCGGCCAGCTCGGAAACGTGTTTGTGCTGAACCGGGCGTGAACGATGGCGATCGCAGAGGTCAGGTCCTCGCTGCGCAGATCCTCATAGAAACGTTCGAGTTGCTGGGAGCGCATCATGCCCTTGTAGGTGATGGTGCGGCTGCCCAGACTGGGGACGTAAAAATACCGGGCCACATCGCCGCCCTCCGCCAGCGCGGCGTTTTCGGCTGCGCGGCGCGCCACATACAACTGGCGCTCGAAATCGAGGTAGTCCAGGTTGGGATTGGCCACAAAGACCTGCATCACCTCTGGACAGGCGTTGCGGGCTGTCGCCCCAACAGCCATCGGATCGGTGGGAACATGGCGCCAGCCCAGCACTTTCAAGTCCTCGTCGCGCAGCGCCTTCTCGAAGATTTCCATGCACCGGCCGGGGTTGCCGCGCGGCGTGTACAACATGCCCACGGCGTACTGGCCTTTGGCCGGCAGCAACAATCCCTGATCTGCGCAACGCGCGCGCAGGAATTCGTGCGGCGTCTGCATGAGGATGCCCGACCCATCGCCGGTCTCCGGGTCAGCGCCCACGGCGCCGCGATGACTCAGGTTGATGAGCATGTCGAGGCCCATGCGCACGATCTGGCGGGACCGCTCGCCCTTGATGTGCGTCACCAGCCCGACGCCGCAAGCGTCATGCTCATACGCCGGATCGTACAGTCCCTCGGCTTCGGGATACCAATCGTTCTTCATTCTGTCATCCTGTTTTCTGGGGAACGCGGCTTGATGAGGCCGACGCGCAAAGGATCGCTGAGGCTCCTGTTCGGCGCATCAAGCCGGGTCAGGTTGAGCGGCGCGGCTCACAAGCAGGATGGGTTCTACGGCGGCCAGTCAGCCTGGGGAAGCGATCAGCCGCGCCCGTCGTCGCCACCTGCTATTAAGCGGCGAGTTGTATCACAGTTTGCAACATGCGCAAGTGACACTTCGCGCAGCGCGCGGGTGACGATAGGCGCTTCACCCGGCCAACCAGCGCGCAGCGGTCGCCGGCTGATGCTGGCATGGGGCCCGGCGCCGGCTCAGACGGATTGCGCGTCCTGCTCAACCGCAGGCCCCGCGCACAACACATCGCGCCGCTTGATGACGCGATCAACACGATGCGCCAATGCGTCGTAGGGCGGCGTGTTCAACACCTTCAACGGCGCCGGCAGCGCCGGCTGCGCCAGCGCGATCATGTCTTCGCGGGGGAAGCGCGTAGCGTCCCAGGCCAACGCCATCGCCCCACCCGGCGTCAACAGCGACGCCCACAGCGGCAGCGCCTGGCGCAACAGCGTCTCCAGTTCACCGTGGTGCTGAATGCCATAGGGCAGGTCTGCCACGATCAGATGCGGCATTTTGAACCCGGCCAGCAACTCGGCAGATAGCAGCGTGTCGCCCAGCGCCAGCATGCACCGGCGCGGATCGGCTTTGCCCAGCTCGAACCACCAGCGCCGGCCCACTCTTTTCAGGCGTTCTTCTTTGACGTTGCAGGCAATGCCTTCCTCGCGCGCGTACTGCTGAATGAACGCCGCGGTGGTTTGCACATCCTGCGCGCGCTTCTCCACCCCGGCGACATGCGCGCCCAACACGAGCGCGGAAAACAAGGTGGTGCCGCCGCCGGCCAGCGGGTCGAACACACGCAATTCGCGCCAGGATTCGGCGGCAAAGGCGCTGCTATGGCGCGCGATATTCAACATGAAGCGCGTGAACAGCTCGTTGGTTTTGCCGCGATAGCGTCGCGCCATCACCATGTCTGGCGGAAAGGCCGGCGTGAAGCCGGTGTCGATCGGCCTGAGCCAGGGGCCGTCGCGCTCGTCGAGGCGATCGCGCAACTCGAAGAAGGCCGAGGTCATCGCCAGCGCGCCAAGCTCCTGCATCTGCCGCGCATCCGGCATCGCCGTCAACTCGAGTTGCAGGTAGTCCTGCCCCCCCAGTCGCGCCGGCGAGATGCCGGCCACCAGCGAACCAATCGCGCTCAGCCGCAGTTCATGCGGCGCCAGCGCGTCGGCAAGGGCTGCATACTGCGTGCTGCGCTGCGGCGCAATCTGAGCAACAAGGACCGGCATGGCGGCTTATGCGCTGGCGGCGCCGATCAGTCGCAAGCCCACGTGGTCGCGCAGTTCCGGCACGGTCACCGTCACAGCGTCCCCATTCACCGTGAATCGCAGGGGCATGTCGCCGGGCATGGCGATGACGTGCGTCGGCAAGCGCGGCGGGCGAATAGTCAGCGTGAGGTCGCGGTACACCGGCGCGTCATCGAAGAACACTTCATCGGGCGCGCCGAAGCAGGTTCCCGGCGTCAGATTGACCAGATGCGCGTACACATCCGATTCGCGCCGGTTGACCACCACTTCGACGCCTGGCGCGCCTGTCAATTCGACCAGCGGCGCGTCGCCGATGCCGGCGCGCGCAACAGCGGCCACGGCGTCTCGCAGGAGCGGCCAGTGCGTCTCAGCGTAATCTGTCAGCGCCTCGCCGGCGATCGCCAACACGACGCCCTCGCCGACTGTCAACGCCGCAGCCCAGGGTCTGTGATCCGACCGGCAAATCGCCAGCGGCTGCCATTCGCCCTCCAGCGCAACGCGGCGATGACCAACCTCGAATGGCGCTTGCGACCGGCGCGCGTCACACCACAACACTTGCTCGCGTTCGGGAGCAGGAATCATCTGTGTCAGGGGCTTCACGGTGGCGTCTCGCCCCAACAGCGCATCCAACCAGGGCTGCGCTTCAGGAGCAGGCGGCGCGGCAATCAGCAGCACGCTGCCGCCGTCGGTCACAAACTGGTGCAACCACTGGGCCGTGTCCGGTTCAAGCAGGCCGGTTTCAGGCAAGATCACCATCTGGTACTGCGCCAATCGCGTGAGCAGGGCGTCTTCGCGCGTCACATCACACGGGATGTGCGCTTCCTGGAGGATTTGATGCATCGCTCGCACCGCTTTGTCCTGGCGTCGGGGGTCGAGCGCATGATCGTGCCGGCTTGCCACGATGGCGACCTCGGCCAGGCTGTCGTTGCCGATGCACCAGGACTGCCGGTCGCGCACAAAGCCGGCCACCGCGCGACCCACCTCGGCCTTCTCAGGCAACAGGCTGCCGTCGGGCTGCGGATCGTGCCACAGGTTGACGCGGCAACCATGCGCCATCACTGCGCCGGCTTCCAGGCGGAGCTGCGTCAGGGGACGCGGACGGCGCAGCAGACTGGGCTGCCAGCGCACAATGCCCTGCTCATAAATCATCACGTCGGCCGGCTTGCCGGCTGTGTTGAGGTAAGTCGCCTCAAACGAAGTCCGGTGCAGATTTGGCGTGTTCAACACGTCCCAACTGAGCCAATCCACCTCGTGGGCCGGCGGCCTCAAATCCTTGAAGTAGTACAGCGAATTGCAGGCCAACAGAATATGAGGATCATGCTGTCGAATCGCGCGGCCAATCCGACTGACGGCCTGGTCGAGCGATCGCTCATAGAAGGGCTGAAGGTCGAGCCAGTCGCGCTGAGAAGGTTGCATGGGCAAGGGCCGGCCATGCTCCTGCTCGAACTTGCGCCGGCAATGCGCGCAATAGCACAGGTTGTCGCGATTGGGCAACCACACGCCATCCAGCCAGAAGTGGGCCGGATGATAGCGTTCCATCACTTCCAATAACAAGGGGATGAAGAATTCCTCTGTCCAGGGACTGTTGGGGCAATAGTCCTGCGTAGAAACGACGCCAGCGCGACTGACACAGCGCCACTGCGGATGCGGTTCCGGCGAGCCACAGGCAAAAGACGCCGCGTAGCATCCAAAGGCGATTCCCTCTTCCGCGCACACTTCCGACCACACTTTCAACGGGTCTCCCGTCAGGCCGGGCACAACCGGCGCAATGGCCGACGGATAGTTCACATACCCCACGCAGCCGATGGTGTGGTATTGCGTCACATCCGGCTTGACTGCCTGAAGATAGCGCCGAATCTCGTCGGCATTCACGCCGGCGCCATAGCGCTGCGTTGCATCGACCGGGTGATGATCCCAGTGCACGCACAGAGCGGTGTAGATGGATGGGCGAGTCATGGGAGTAGCCAGCAGTCTGTAGTCAGTAGTGGGAGTCAGGAGTCAGAAAGCAGGTCGGCGATGTGAACCGGCTGGCCGGTGGCGATAGAGCGATTTGCTGCGACGCCGATCAGCACCGACATGGCGCCGGCCCACGAATCGGCCATGTGGCCAAGCGGGTCGGGAATTGCGCGGCCGCTGAACAACCGCGCCTGCAATCTTTCATCTCCACCACCGTGCGCGCCAATGTCTTTGCAGATCTCGTGCGTCACGTTGTCGCCTTTGCGGTTGTGCACGGTGATGCGCTGGCTGGCCTCGCCGGCGCGATGCCCGCTGTGATACTCCTCGACCTCTATGCGCCCGCCCGACCCGTTCAGCGCCGCGCGCCAGCCCTCGTAGGGCGCGTGGGCATTCAGCGAGTAGCTCATCAGCGCGCCACCCTTGTACTTCACTGACGCGGCCATGGTGTCCTCGATGTCGATCTCATCGGCAAACACACACCGGTCGCGGAAATAACCGTCCTCGCCTTCAGCATCGAAATAAAACGCCTTCATAAACGGGTCCGCGCGATAGTCCACATAAAACTCGCACGCGCCGGCGTGCTCGCACGCGCTGCACCGCTCGCCGCGCTCGGATCGCGTCGGGCCATACACCCGGCGCGCGCCAAAGGCAGACACCGTTTGCGGCTCGTCCTCGAGCCACCAGTTGATCAGGTCGAAGTGGTGTGTAGCCTTGTGCACCAGCAGACCGCCGGAGTTTTCCTTGCGCCGATGCCAGCGCCGGAAATAGTCTGCGCCATGGCGCGTGTCCAGAATCCACTCGAAATCGACGCTGAACACATAGCCGATGGCGCCATCGCGCAGCAGCTCTTTCACCCGCGTCACGTACGGGCCAAAGCGATAGTTGAACGTGACGATGATCCTGCGGCCAGTCCGCTTTTCAGCGGTCAGAATGGCGCGCACATTCGCGTCATTCACCGTCATCGGCTTTTCGGTGATGGCGTCGCAGCCGGCTTCCAGCGCGCGGATGATGTACTCGTGGTGGAAGCGGTCGACCGTCGTCACAATGACGCAGTCCGGTCGGGCCTCGCGCAGCATGTCGTCGAAGCGGACAAACACCGGCGCATCGCCGCACGCGCGGCTGATGTAGCGCGACCGCGCCGGGTTGACATCGTAGATTCCGACCAACCGGGCTGTGTCGCTGAACTTTTCATGAATCGGCCGGGCAAACATGCCCAGGGCGCGGCTGCTGGCGCCGGCCAGCGCGTAACGCTTCATTCACACTCCTCCTCACATGAGCTTCCCTGCATAGTGTAGGCGCAATCGCTCAGCGCGGCAATCGCGCGCACGGAATGTCCGATCCCTCGCCACCCGGCATTGTGATAAAACTGCGCGCATGAAACCTGTGCTCAATCCTCCCAAACGCGCGCGCTATCGCATCGAAGGTGTCGTGGGCGACCGCTTGCAGGCCAACATCCGCCAGTGGCTGCTCGTCGCGCCAGACGCAAACCCGGCCATGCTGGAGATCTTCCGCGATCGCGACCGCCTTCCCCGCCGCGACCTGGTGCCATGGGCGGGCGAGTTCGCAGGCAAATACCTGACCTCGGCCGTCCTGGCCTTGCGCCTGACTCAGGACGATCGCTTGCGAGGCTATCTCGCTAAATTCGTGGCGGCGCTCATCGACACACAAGCCCCCGATGGCTATCTTGGCCCCTTCCCGCGCAGCGCCCGGCTGATGGAGCCTGGCTTGTGGGACATTTGGGGACACTACCACTGCATGTTGGGGTTGTGCCTGTGGCACACCGAAACAGGCGATTCGCTGGCGCTGGAAGCCTGTCTGCGGGCGGCGGATATGCTGTGCAACGAGTTCCTGAACGGAGACAAGCGCGTCGTTCAAGCCGGCTCCGAGGAAATGAACGAGTCGGTCATTCACATTCTGTGCCTGCTCTACCAGCGCACCGGCGGCGAGCGATATTTGCAGCTTGCGCGCGAGATCGAACAAGACTGGCAGACGCCTCCATCGGGCGACTACATTCGCACGGCGCTGGCCGGCATACCCTTCTATCAGTGCCCGAAACCGCGCTGGGAAGGACTGCACGGCATCCAGGCCATCGCCGAGTTGCACTACATCACCGGCAAGGCGCGCTACCGAGAGGCTTTCGAGCATATCTGGTGGAGCATCGCCGAGGGCGACCGGCACAACACGGGCGGCTTTTCATCCGGCGAGCAGGCCACCGGCAACCCCTACGATCCGCGCGCGATTGAGACCTGCTGCACCATCGCCTGGATGGCCATCTCAGTCGATATGCTCAGACTGACCGGCAATCCTCGCGTGGCCGATGAGCTGGAGCTATCGCTCTTCAACGCTGTGCTCGGCGCGCAGAACAACGCCGGCCGCTGGTGGACTTACAACACGCCGATGGACGGCGAGCGCAAAGCGTCGGCGCACGATATTGTGTTTCAGGCGCGCGCCGGCTCGCCGGAGTTGAACTGCTGTTCGGTGAACGGCCCGCGCGGCCTGGGGATGCTGGCCGACTGGGCCATCATGGAGACGAGCAACGGCCTGGCGTTGAACTACTACGGCCCGTGCGAAATCACAGCCCAAGTTCCCGGCGCAGACTGCCAGCTCACCCTGCGCCAGGAAACCACCTACCCGCGACAGGGGCATGTGACAATCAGCGTCGCGCCATCGGCGAGCGTCGAGTTCAGCCTGCGCCTGCGCATTCCCGGCTGGTCAGCCCGCACACGCGTCTCGCTGAACGGCGAAGCGCTCGACACGCCGGCGCCAGGCAGCTACCTGGAACTCAATCGCCGCTGGCAGACCGGCGACACGATCGAAATCGATTTTGATTTCTCGATGTGGCACTGGGCGGGCGAACGCGACTGCGCCGGCAAAGTCTCACTGTACCGGGGGCCGGTCCTGCTGGCCTATGACCCGCGCTTCGACCAGTACGCGGTGGACGAATTGCCGGCTCTCGCGCTCAACAATCTTCAATCTCAGCCAATCGACTGGAACATTGAACCGCTCCCCATCGTGCTGGAGGCGGTTTCCACGATAGATGGGCGCGCGGCGCGCCTGTGCGACTTCGCCACAGCCGGCGCGGCCGGGACGCGATACATCACGTGGTTGCCGGCAGAGCACACACCCGCTGCGCCATTCAGCCGCGACAATCCGTTGCGCGCCGCGCGATAGATGAGCGCAGGGACGGGACCAGCAACACAGGCCGAATTGATTCGAGACGCCGCCGAAACGTCCTGGAGTTCCGGAGCCTATGGCAGTTTCAAATGAACAGGTAAGCTGGACGCGCGACGCGCTCGACCGGCTGTTCGACCTGGCTTTTCTGCGGCGCCACGGCAACGCCCCATGCGTAGCCGGGCGCTTCGCGGATGAGCGCGACGTGCAGGGCGCGTTGCTTCAAGTGATCCAGCAACTGAAGCCGCCGCTGAATGTGCCCGCCCATTCGCCGGCCTGGCGCATTTACAACACGCTCAATCTGCGCTATGTGCAGGGCTTGTCGCAGTCCGAGGCCGCCGCGCAGCTGAACATCGGCTCGCGCCAGATGCGGCGCGAGCAACAGCGGGCCACCCAGGCTGTGGCTGTTCTGCTGTTCGAGGCGTCGCCGGCGAGTGAGCAGCCGCCGGCTGAAGCGGAACAGGACATCACTCAAGCCGCGTCCGACGCGCGTTCGGACTTTTCGCACCTCGATGACCTGCTGCGCGCGGCGATCCGCCTGTTCGACGAATTGCTGGAACGCCAGCGTGTGCGCTTGGCGATTGCCGCGCCGTCCTCCATGCCGGCGGTGCGCGCGAACAGCATGGTGCTGCGGCAACTGCTGGTGAGCAGTCTGAACTGGCTGATCCGCGATGTGAAAGACGATGAAGTCAGAATCGACGCCGCCATCGGGCCGCGCCAGATCGCCATCCGCTTGATGAAGCCGGATCAGGGTGAAGCTGGCACAGCCGTCGCAAGCGATGAAGCCATTCAGACCGTGCGCCAACTGGCCGGCCTGTTGCGCGCGCCCGTCGAGATTTCGACCGGGTCCGGGTGGCTGTCTGTCCAGGTCAGCCTGCCCACCGATGACGCCCGTTGCGTTCTGATGATCGACGACAACCCGCACGCCGTCCAACTTGTGCAACGATACCTGCAACAGAGCAGCGACTTCTATCTGGTGTCTGTCACAGACCCGCGCGAAGCGCTCCGGCTGGCGGTGTCGGCGCGGCCGGCCTGCATCCTGCTTGACGTGATGATGCCGGAACGCGACGGCTGGGAGCTGCTGACCCTGTTCAGAGCGCACCCCGAGGTTGCCAACATCCCGATCGTGGTGAGCTCGGTGCTGCGCGAAGGGAATCTGGCCCGCGCGCTAGGCGCAACAGCGGTGCTCACCAAACCGTTCACCGCAGCGCAACTGATCGACCTGCTGCGGTCTGTCGCGCAGCCCCGGCGCGAATGAGGGTGTGCTGCCCACGCCGCGCGAGACATGGCGCGTGCGCGTTCAGGCGTTCAGGGTTGAGGGTTTGGCAGCAGTGAAATGTGGTATACTGCCCATCCGCGATGCGGGATGGAGCAGTGGCAGCTCGTCGGGCTCATAACCCGGAGGTCGTAGGTTCGAATCCTACTCCCGCTACTAAAAAAGAACCGCCGGCTTTTGCGCCGGCGGTTCTTTTTTGCGCTCAGGCCATTCACGCCTCGAACAGATTGGCGGCCAACGCAGACAGGTACACCTTCGGCGGATCGATTATCTGGTCGCAGTTCATCACCGGCTCCACGCGGATGCGCTCGAACCACGCTGGCCCAACCGCGCCCTGGCCTTGCGCCAGGCGGTACACCTCTGCCGGATAGCTGAGCTTGTAGCGAATGAACGCTTCCTCGCCGGTGGTCTGGACACTCGATCCGCAGCGGAAGATAACGCCCTCGTTCACCAGCCAGTCCAGCGCCTCATAGAAGACCGGCAATCGCTCCACATCGACCACGCGCGCGCCAGCCTGAAGTATGGCGGCAAAGACCTCACTGACCACCCGGTCATGGTTGATGGTGACCTCAAACTGGGTGGTGAACAGTTGCCGGGCCGCCATGCGAATGACAGCCGCCGACAGGCGCTTGCGCGCGCCGTAGATGCTTTGCAGTTGCACGGCGGACATGAACAGCAACAACATCTGGCGCGGCAAACTCTCGCTGGCCTGCACCAGCTCATCCAGCGCCTCTTCGTTTTGAAAGACATCACGCGCGAAAGCGGGATAGCCGGCCTTCTCTTCGACCTCGTTCTGGTAGCGCGACAGCGGAAAGTCGCGCCCGATGCTGGCGCTGAGATTGAGAATCAACATGCGAATCAGCCGGTTGCGCATCCAGTGGGGCTGAAACGAAGCCAGATGATCCAGATAGATCGGCGTGACGCGCGTCATGCTGCTGTCAAAAGCCAGACGGGTTGCGCCCGGCACCGTGGCAAACTTTAGCGTGACCCGGCTTTCGGGGGTGAAGGTGTTGGCCAGCTGCTCGAACAAATAGGGCTGCGTGTCCGAGCCGATGGACGGCCCGCTCCACTCGTCGATGAACAGCACCAGATTTTTAACCTGCATCGCGTCGAGCAGTGGATCGAGCGCGTCGAGCAACTTGTGACCGAAGTGGCGATAGAGATCGACCAGCCGCTTTTCAAAAACCAGGCTGGGCAGCATACGCGTCTGGCGGAAGGATTGCGGCAACTGCGCCGGGCCGGCGGCGCGGCGCGGCATGGCCGAAGCCGCCATGCGCGGCGCATTCTGCGCCAGGGCCTTCAGTTTGGGCGCCGGGGCGTACAAGCCGCGCTGCGCCTTCAGGATCTGCTGAAACATGGGGTGGCTGTACATGTCGTCGCCCAGCCGCTCGACGACAGTGCGATAGCGATCCAGACGCCACCTGCCCCACAGCCGACGGAACCACTGCGGACGCTCTTCCAGATAGTCCTGCAATCCCCAGAAACGCCGGTCGCGCCGGTTGCCCGGCCGCGAAGACACGGTCAGGATCAGTTGCAGAATCTGGCGAAAGAGCATGTAGCCGCGCACCACCGGCATATTCTCGCGCGGCGCGCCGACATCCTGCGACAGATCGACATATATCCCCACGGTGTACGGCGGCGATCCGCGCATCGCTTCGAATCGCTCTCGCACACGCAGATAGGAGTTCACCATCAGCACTGTCTTGCCCGTGCCCCGGCGCCCCTCGATCTGCAAGTGCTGCTTTGGATCGACAACCCGGGGCAGCAGGTCATAGATGTCATAGAACGCTTCTGGCGGCGTCGTCCACGGATCAGCGTAAGCGACCAGCCGCTGGGCCTGCTGGTTGCCAAGCACGCGGCTATCGCCCGATTCGACCGGAGCAGACTGCATTGGCTCAGTTCTCATGGCCCGACCCTCGTTGCTGATCGTTGTTGCTCAGTCCGCATCGGTCACTTCGCCCACCCACTTAAACTTCACGGTGGATGGATCGATCGGCTGCCGGGCTTTGCGTTCGGGGGGCGGCAGTTTGCCGGCGCGAATGGCTTTGACCTCAGCAACAGCCTGTTCGATTTTGGCGCGATCGAACTGCGCGCCCTCCCGCAACAGTTGTTCCATCGTTTCGCCGACCAGTTGCACGTCAAACCCCGCCAGTTCGAACACGTCGAACCAGCCGTTGCGGACGCCGAAAAGCTTCTCCCACTGCGGCGCAGTCTCCAGCCCCAACTGCGCGCCGATCGCCGGCACAATCCTGTGAACGCACCTGGCCAGGAACACCTGGCGCGGGTCGATCACCGACGCCTGCTCGTCAGCGCCATTGGGCGGTTCGTGCGGCGCGCCGGCCTCAGCCTGCGCTGGAGCCTCCTCCACCTGAGGCGCAATGGGCCGGGCATACAACAGCGCTTCCAGATCAAACCCGATCAACACGTCGTGGTTGAGCTGCAAGCCAACAACGCCATCCTTCTTGCTGCGCTCCTGCAGCTTGAACGATTCCTTGCTGCCGCCCAGCTTGAGCGTCACCCGGCTGCCGCGCGGGAACGTGTCGAGCGCCATGCGCAACAGCACCGGCGTCAATTCCGCCGATAGGCCGGACACGTCGTCCATGAACAGCGAGAGGTGCTGAATGCCCAGCCGGTCCATCCAGGCGTACACATCAGCGCGCACCTTCATCAAGTCGAGCCTGGCAGCCTGAACCCCGACATGTTCCTCCAGATCCGCCTCGATCTGGACCAGCTTGCGATCTGTTTTCAGCCGCCACTGTGTTCTTCCCCACACCAACGGCGCCATGACCAGACCGCGATACAACCCCTCGATGGAGGTCCAAGTGTACACGGTGGAAGTGGAGGCCAGGTCGGTCAGATTGACGTATACGGCGGCGTGGCGCGTGGTCATGAAGCGGGAGTTGATGATGTTGATGACGCGGAACAGCACGGACTGCCGGCCTCCGGCTGCGGCGCCGAACACCACGACGTTCTGCGCGCCGGCCAGCAGTTCGATCTGCGCATGGGCCATGACTGTGTCGGCCCACAACTCGACATACCTGCCGGTGACGACATCCTGCCCGGCGCGGCTGGCGGCAATTGCTTCCCCTGCCCGCGATGGGTCAACACGGTTCGCGCCATCACCGCTCTCGCCAGTCTGATCCTCGCCCTTGCGTCGCAGCCAGGGAATTGGCAGTTTCATTGTCTGTGTCTCCTCCTCGGCCGGGAGCAGCAGCCCCGCGACGGCCCGTGACGGCGTGAATTGTACGACAGGAACTTAGAGGCCCGACGCTGGCAGCGCCGGGCCTCTAATCGATTTCTGCGTTTGATGGACGCGACTGCTGTAACGCGCTAAAGTGTCAGTTCCGCCTTCACCAGCTTCTTGTCTTCCATCTCGTGCAGTGAGAAGCCCAGCTTGCGGCACAGCCTCTGCATAGCGTCATTCTCGACCGAAACAACGCCAATCAGCCGGGCGATCTTCTCCTGGCGGGCCACGTCGATCATCCGGCCCAGCAATGCGGTGCCGATGCCCCGGCACTGGTACACGTCGCTCACGACCATGGTGAAGCGGGCGTCGTTGGAATAGCGCAGCCGGCTGATGCGCCCCACTGCCATGATCTCACGCTCGCCGGTCCTGGCGTGCGCGTGTTCAGCCACCAAAGCAATCTCGCGGTCATAGTCGATGAAGCAGAGGCGCGACAACCGCTCGTGCGACACGCGCTGGCTCAGCATGAACGGCGCCAGATAGCGCATGTACACGCTGCGGTCAGACAGGGTCTCGTGGAACCGCACCATGAGCGGCTCGTCTTCCGGCAGAATCGGTCGCACGGTGAACGGCAGCCCGTCGGCGCAGGCGGCAGAACTGATGTACTGAGACGGATAAGGCCGGATGGACAACTTGTGTCGCTTCTCCAGCGGCGTGTCTTTGGCGTACACCAGCACCCGCGCATCCAGCGCCACCAGTTGGTCGGGCGAAGCCAGCAACGGGTTGATGTCGATCTCCCGAATCAGATCCTGCTCGGCCACCAGCGTGCTGAATTGAACCAGGATGCGCTCCAACGCAGAGAGATCAACCGGCGGGCGTCCGCGAACCCCTTTGAGCGCCTTGAAAATCCTGGTTTGCTCCACCATGCGCCGGGCCAGTGTCGTGGTGAGCGGCGGCAGCGCCAGGGCGCTGTCCTTGTACACCTCGACCAGTTGCCCGCCCGATCCAAACAACAACACCGGCCCAAACTGCGGGTCGATGCTGCTGCCCAGGATGACCTCATAGCCGTCGAGCTTGACCATCGGTTGCACCGTCACGCCGCCGAAGTGCTCTGCGCCGGCCTTCTGGCTGACGGAGGTCTGGATCAGGTTATAGGCGCGCTTCACTGCGTCCGCATCCCGCAGGTTCAGTTGCACGCCGCCAACATCAGTCTTGTGCGTGATCGTCTCCGAGTTGAGCTTGAGCACGACCGGGTAGCCGATCATGTCGGCGGCCCGCACGGCGTCTGCCTCGGTGACAGCCACGATCGTCTCCACCGTGGGGATGTGATAGGCCTTCAGCAACGTCTTCGACTCGTACTCGGTGAGAATCGTGCGGCCGGAGTCGCGCACTTTGGCGATGATCTGCTCGGCCAGGGCGCGATCTGGCGCGCCTTCGGACACGTCGATTTGCGTGCGCGGCGTTTCATACAGGCTTTGCAAGTTGCGCGTGTATTGCCACATGTAATCGAACATGCGCGCTGCCGTGTCTGGATAGGCAAAGGTGGGGATATTGGCGCGGTTGAGAATCGCTTCACCAGCCGCCACGTCAGAGCCACCCATCCAGCTGGCAATAATCGGCTTGCCCAGCGTCTGCGCATACGGCTTCAACGCCTCCGCTGTCTGGGTAGGATCGGTCATGGCCTGCGGCGTCAGGATGACCAGCATGCCGTCGCTGTTGGGATCTTTGGCGCACACTTCGAGCGCCCTGGCGTAC
>Ga0308419_1001747_pt1 | contig 14384 bp, 17 predicted proteins | sample HotsprSampleMS50_FD_203674 | JGI IMG/M metagenome (GOLD analysis project Ga0308419, IMG submission 203674) | Hot spring phototrophic mat microbial communities from Mushroom Spring, Yellowstone National Park, Wyoming, United States - 20090730_MS50 ... | reverse complement strand
AGCCAGGTAGATCGTAAGCCGATTGTTCAGAAACGGATCGAAGCGGCGAGAGCGCCAAAATTGCAGAAGCCCGCAGGTGTCGGGGCGGATTCTGACGCGGTGAGGCAAATCGTAATAAGTGACATACACGCGATCGCCACAGGCCATGCCCAGTAGATAAAGCCGATTATCACGATCGCGGAATAGCTGAGGATTACGAGCCTCGCTGCGGTAGTCAACGCGGCTACAGCGTTCTTGCGAGTATCCATTGGAAGTTTGCCCCAGAGCAGGCACAGCCACAACGAAAAGGGCGGCGATCGCCACCAAGAAGTAAAGTAGTCTCCGCTGCGATGCCGCCATAAGAACTTGCTGGAAACTAATTCCAGCTAGAGGGGATGTAGAGAATGTGACCGCCACCTTCACTGCGGCAGAGCGGCGGCGTAGCAGTGGTCAGATCGGCGACGGTGTAAGACGTACCGCCAATGGTCAAAGTGGCAGGGATAGGATTGCGCTCGGTATTACTAATTCGGAAGAAGCCGCAGGCATTGGGGCGCAAATTCTGGGAAGAACTCACATCGTTGAAAGTCACTTCGTAGGAAATCCCAGGCGTGTAGCCCACCAGGAAGACACGGGGGCTGGTAGTGGTGCTGTCCACATAGCCACCAGCGCTAGTAATGGCATCGCTCAGCGACGGGGTGAAGGAATTACCAGAGCAGCGCGGCAGTTGGGCGCGGTCGGTAATTTGAGGCAAGGAAGAGCGAGTGCGAATCGTCGTGCCCACAGTCCAGGAATCGCCGATGCTAGGCAGCGCGGAGCTTTCGGCTAAGCGAATCTCACCACAGAAGCCAGCGCGAACGCGGCGGGAAAGATTCGCTGAGGTCGTCACCGAGGCTTGCTGACCCAGGGATGTGGCCGTCGCGCCGTGGATGTAGACATTGCCCTGAGCATCCTTGAAGATATCAGGCGGCGGCGTAGCTTGCACCATCGAAGCCAAAGCAGGCAGAACAGACGAAGCCAGAATAGACGCAAACAGAGCGCGTTTCAGTAGTGATTTCATAGATAGGAACAACCCGATCGGGGAATTCTAAACTGATGTAAGGGTTCCCAAAATTCGATGAAACTTTTGATACCAGTAGCACTTTCCGCTTTAATTGGCGGATGTTCTGGGGTAATTGCAGGCGATCGCCACGCGACGGTTATCAGCGTCACAGACGGCGACACCTTCCTGGTAGAGATGGACGGGACGAAAAAGCGGGTAAGACTATGCGGCGTTGATGCGCCCGAACTTGGACAAACTGGCGGCGAAGAGGCAAAGGCTAAGCTCATGCAGTGGATTCGGCCAGGGACAAGGGTAGCCCTGGACATTGTGGAGACCGACCGCTACGGGCGACTGATCGCGGAGGCCTGGATACCGATGGAGCCGCCGGAAATCTTTTTGCAAGAAGAGATGCTGAAGTCAGGCGCAGCGTGGGTTTATCCGCAGTATGTTGGTAGCTGCCCCAATAGCCGAATCATGCGGCGGGCAGAGGCGATCGCACGGGAGAATCGCAGGGGAGTTTGGGAAAATCCTTCGCAGATAAGGCCCTGGGAATGGCGCAGGCTAAAGATGGACTAGCGGGCTTTGTACTACAGCGAAAAAGCCTGAGTTTTCGTTGTGACAGTTGAGCAAGATAGTCCATTTATAGTCCAAATTGTTTGTAGCATCTCGAATTTTCAATAGCTGAAGCCCTACGGATTCAAGATCTGTAGGGCTTTTCCCTTTCTAGATGAGTTGCGCAATCGCCCTGAAAGCCTGCAAAAACGTTGCGGTGTAGGCAACTAATCAACAATTTTGTATTACACGATCGCCATTACCCTGGATTCTGTAGGGTGTCACCAGGGAAAGCTAGAAGTTGTCACCACTTTTTGAAAAATCTGTCGTCACCGGCTGTCGCCAGTATTTGTCACCATTTGTCACCAGTCATTCCCGAATTTGTCACCATTTGTCACCAGTCGTCCAATGCCTAACCCACGCTTGACCGTGCGAATACCAGAAGAACTAGAGGCTAAACTACCAGCGGATTCTAAGGAGCGCAGCGCTCTGATTCTGGAGCTGCTGAAGCGGCACTTCGACCCACAAACCCCAGAGGACAGAATCGCACGGCTAGAGCGGCGTATAGAGCAGCTAGAGTCTCGACTGAAGCTCAGTTAGGAGCTTCTTGTAATAGCGCAGCGCGGCGCGGCGATCGCCCCGTGGTGATCGCCTACGGCTGGAATTTCGACGGCAAGACCCCCAGCGGCAGGATTTACGGCTACAGACTCACCGAGGAGGGCATCAAGCAAATCCCGTATCGTCCACGGAATGAGCTATCTGATCACACCCCTGATTTTGCAACATTTTTAGCAATTCACATAATTATGTATTCACTTAATCACATAATCACGTATATTTGAACTTATCGACCGATTAGACGAACGGGTTACAGATGACAAAGGCAGCCCGCAAAAACAAAACCATCCGTATACGGCAATCCCTGGAATTGAAAGTGCAGCAGCACTTGCTCAATGAAAAAGCACAAGGGAGAAAGCTCAGCTTTAGCGATTTGGTAGAGCTGGCAGTTAACAGCTACTTGAAGGGAATCGACCCAGACACAGTAGCGACGGCAAAGCAGCCGTAGCACATCCAGGCAGTAAAAAAGACCCCGCGCTGTTGGAAGCATCGCAGGGCAACGACATATAGCTAAGTGCATCATGACAGATTCAAACTTTAGCCCGTCGCAGGATGGGCCACTTGGAGAGCCATTCATCACCATCCCGGTATCTCTGCTAGCGAAGATCAGAGCCCTAAAGCTCTCAGGGACTCAATACGACCTCTGGCTTTACCTGTACTCGCTCGACCCCTACGGATCTAGATGGGTCGAAATCCCCAGCCCTGCCGAAATAGCGCAGGTTTTAGGAGTCGATCCGCGCACGGTGCAACGCAGCGCCCAACGCTTAGCAGATTGCAAGCTTTTCGAGTTCGAGATCAAACGCTGGAAAGCTAGGAATACCAATGCTTTCAGGCGTTCCAAGCCGAAAACGGTTCTACCAGATGAACATTTTGGGTCGAAACCTACCAACGGCAAGGGTTCTAGCGATTTAAGCCACGATTTTACTCCGGGCAAATGGATCCATTTGTCGCAAAGTGGATCATTTTGTCCGCAAATGGATCAAAATGTCGGCAATTGGATCGCTTTGCCCGAAGAAAAAGATGGGGCGCTTCCAGAACCCGCTCAGGGCAAGGCTTCTGAAAATGGGCAATGTACCAATAACAAAAACAAAGAATTGTTAGAAGGAACAATTGGTACTGCGTACAGCGGAAATGAACAGAAAGGGGATTTGGTACAAGCCCCAGAGCTGATCGAGCGGTTGACTGCCGCAGGAATCCGGGTAAACAAAACAATTCAGAAAGCGATCTTAAGTGTGGCGCTAAATAACCCACCCGCCGCCGCCCGCCGCCAGATAGAGAATGCTATAAGCGCCGTCGAGGAACAGCAGCGTAGAGGAACAGTGCGAAACCCAGGCGGACTATTCGTTGCGGCCCTGCGTGGAAGCTACACCGCCAACGAAGCGAAGCGTGAAGCCCGCGCTAAGTCCACCCACCCAGAAGCCCACGCTAAGTCCCACCCAGAAGCCCCGCCGCCGCCCAGCAGACCCACACAGCCGCAGCCGCCCGACCTGCAATCTGTCGAGCTGGCGATTGACCAGGCGTTGTTACAGGGCGATCGCGCTTATGCCCTAGCGCGGTTGCAAGCGATTTGGGAGGACGGATGGCATGACCAGCTCGAGGAACTTCTAATCCTGCGTAAAACGTGGCGCTTCATCGTCACTGAAGAGGGCGTGAGAGATGGAAAGTCTTAAGACCGTCCTAGCGGGTTGGCAGGAGTCTATGTTGCCGGAAGTCGAGCGGTTGGGTCGAGAACCCCGACATCACCGGACGGCGATCGCCCCCGCAAATTACCCCAGAACATGAAAGCGATCACCCCTGTCCCCAGCGCCGACCCCGCGCAAAGGTTCAATGCGGCTGGATTGAGAAGCGCAAAGCCAACCCCAAGCGGCACAGCCCCACCACCTGTTACTACTTCTGCTGGTATGAGATGCAGGACGGCATCAGGCGCAAGCTAAAAGCCTATGTTCCACAAGGGCAGATGTCAGCCGTTTGGAAGTCCTGCAAGGTAGAGAAGCGCCCCTATTTCGAGACGCTTCAGCTAATCAAGAAGTCAGGCAAACCTCACCACACAGACACCCCAAAACTATGAACCTAAGACAATGCCCAGAATGCAAAGGCACAGGCAAGATGCAGATTCTCATCAGATGCTACACAATACCCGGAGGCTGTGAGCCATTGTCGAGCGTGTGGAGAGCCGATAGAGGTTGGGTTGGAGTGGTGCAACTTGCGGTTCAGTTACTTAGTTTCACAGACGATAAAGGCGCTCAGTTTTGGAACGCTAGAGAAGTAGCGCAACTACTAGCCATGAAACGCATTCTACAAATCGCAGCAACCGGCTTGAGACTCAGCTTAAAGACCGCCCAGTACCTACTAGCAGAGCGCCCAAAGCGCTCCCAGCGACCCCAACACCCCAAGCTCAGAGCCATCGGCATACAGGCGCAGCCCGTGAAACCGAGAGCGATCGCTCCCAGCCAGACACATCTCGTTGAACCGCAGGCGGTCGCTCCCAGCCAGACACATCTCGTTGAACCGCAGGCGGTCGCTCCCAGCCAGACACATCTCGTTGAACCGCAGGCGGTCGCTCCCAGCCAGAGGCAGACCATCGCCGCCTTGCCCGCCAAAGTACCCAACTCAACGGAACGACAAGCCCTAGTCCGGGGGCTACTGGACGAGGCTTGGGCGCAGGGGATGCGGACTTATCCTCAACTGATTGGCTACGTGCAGGAGCAGACCGGGACAGCCTGCGGGCGACGAATGGTCGCTGCCTGGAAGAAGGATAGGAAGCTAACAGATGCCAGCACCGCTGCTTGAGACACGACAGGCAGAGCTGGAGCAGTGCGTAGCGGCGTTATTAGGCGGTCAATCCCTTTTAGTGCTAGGGGAACCTGGCGCTGGCAAAACCACCCTCGGACAGGCCGTGGCAGAGCGATTAGAAGCCGAAGGCTACACGGTGGCGATTGCCAGCTACGGGGGCAGCACGAAAGAGACGCTGACGACCATCGCCGACGGACTGGGCGTGGATACGGTGACCGACGGCGATCGCCCTAAGCCTCTGACTGCCCAGCAGCTCCGGGATGCCTTACTCACCCGCATGAGGCAGCCCCGAACCATCCTGATCGCCGATGATGCCCAGCGCTGGAGCGCCAGCCTCCGATACTGGCTGGAGGATATCCAGCGGGCAGGCGGACTGCTGCTACTGCTGGCGTATGCACCCCAGCCGAAGGACATCTTCGTGAAGCTGCCGAGCCTTAGCCTCAGACCTCTCAGCGACGAAGAAGTACGCTCCGTGATGCGCGATGAAGCGATCGCACATGCAGCCTACCTCGACTCGCGGGACATAGCGGAGCTGGCGCAAAAGACCGGGAATAACCCGGCACTAGCCCGGCGAATTGTCCGTGAGACGGTGCTGGGCATCAGCGACCTGGAGACCACCGAACATTACCAATACATCGACGGCACACCCTTCTTTGCCGCAGCCATAGCACTAATCAGCACGGTGCGATTCATCGGCTTGGGAATGGGTGACCGCGTAGTGTACGTGCTAGGAGGAGTAATGACACTCATAGGGCTGACACTCCGGGCAATCCTCTACGCTGCAAATCGAGGCAGGAGAAGACTTTGAGCGATTTCCGTATGAGTAAAATTTTTTAATTTTTACGTCCATGTTACCCGCCCTGCGGGGGCGAGAACAAACTCAAAAATACATCTCTCACGACCCAAAAAAGGGGCTTCTCACACTTCAAAACTCAATTCAATTCTGCTCGGATGAGCGCAATATCAAGCCACTCTTATCCACACGCAACACCCATTCCATTCCAGCGATCGCCCCTCTTCTGAACACCGCCATGATGAGCATCACCCATTGCGCGATCGCCCTCTGCACGACCAGCATTACGCTAGGCACAGCAGACCCGACCACGCTGGCCATCGCCGCGCTTGGCTCGCAGCTGCCCGACCTGGATAGCTCCACATCCTTTATCGGTAGGGCACTGTACCCAGTAGCGGCATTTCTGGAGCAGCGATTTCCGCATCGCACGATTACTCACTCGTTTCTCAGCACGGCGGCGATCGCCCTCATAGGCTTACCCCTGTGCTATTGGAATTGGCAGTGGTGGGCAGGGCTGGTTCTGGGGCAATTTAGCGGCTGGTTCGCAGACTGCTTCACGCGCAGCGGCGTGGCAGCGTTCTACCCTTCGACCGTGCGGCTGGTCATTCCAGGCAATCCCAAAGCGCGACTCCGAAGCCGCAGCCCGGCGGAATACTGGGTGCTGGCGATCGCCTTCTTTCTGGCAGCGGTATCGATCAATCTGTCCAGCGCCGGTGGTGTCACAGAGCAGTTTGCGCGGTTGCTTTTCCCCGACCTTAGTACGACGGTAAGACTCTTCGACCGCTACGGCGCAGAACAGTCCATCGTCATCGAGCTGGTGGGACGGCACAACCACACAGGCGAACGGGTCGAGGGACGCTTTACCGTGCTAGAGACGACCAACAGCGATGTAATCGCGGAAGATGACGCTGGAAGGCTCTACAAGGTGGGTAAATCACCTGATGCCCAAATACGCCCTGCCCAAGTACAAACGAGAATTGATGGGCGAATACGAATCAAATCCCAAGAAGTTTTGGCAAAAGACCGATCGGTGATGGACTTTTGCCGACGAATCCCCAGAGATGCCTATATCAGCGGGACACTGCTGCTGGAGGAAATGGATCAGGTGCAACTAGCCACCAGCTTTGTAGAGTACGACTCGATACGGATATGGGGCGGCCAGGTGGAGCTGCGGCAGGCACGATGCCCGGTGATCGTGGCTCAGCTAGGGGAATTTTGGATTATGCAGGGCAAGCTAATCGTGAAACAAAGGATCAAATGAGAAGGCTAGTGGGATTAGGGTTGGCAGCCCTACTCAGCGGCTGTGCAGCTCAGGCAGTATCGCGGGAGAAAATCGCTCAGGCAGTGCCCCAGGAAGCCCCGATAGAGATCCAGGACATAGAGCCACCGCAGCGCCGCCGACTCATCTTGAAGATCACAGTGGCATCGCCCAGTGATCTGCTCGTCCGAGAGGGCGATCGCATCGAGGAGGGGCAGATTCTCGCTGACCGGGCCCGCGACCGGACGCGGCTAGAGGCTCAATTAGAAAGGCTGCACCTCCAGCTAGAGCGCTTGCGACAGCCCATTCCCGGCCCGCCGCCGACGAGGGAAGTCCCCCAGATTGCAGGGTTGCCCCCGGCGAGTTTCTTGGCAGAAGTGGCGGAAATAGAGCGGATGCGGCTGAAGGTCGAGGCGGCAGAACGAAACTTGCAGCAGCAGCAGCGCATGGTGGATATGCTGGATGCCCTACCCGATGAGGAAGTGCCAGAGGCGGTGCTACCCCACGAACGAGAGGTGCTGGCCCAGCGGCAGCGGGAGCTGGATCAGGCGAAGGCGGAACTGGCACTAGCCCAGGGCAAACTCGCGCAAAGGCAGCAAGAGCGGCAATTTCAGGAATATCAGCACAGCATCACCGTCGCAAATCGGCAGCTACAGATTGAGCAGAATCAGCTAGAGCGGCAGGCGCAATTGCAGCGGCAGCAGCAGGCAGAGCGCGATCGCTCATTCCAGATCGCTCAGTTGGAGTCACAAAAGAGCCAGGTGGAAATGCAGCTTGTATCGCTGGCGGCGGTACGCGCACCCTGGACGGGTCGGATACAGCGAATTCGTTGGGAGGAACAGCGTGATCAGAATCTGGTGGTGCAGCTTACTTTGGTGGCTGATGGTGAGCGCACCGGCGATCGCCCAGGAGATGGAGCCGCCGACGGATACGATGGAGCTGCCGACGGAATCCCTGACCGACGATGACCCACTCCAAGAGAATACGAATCCCCTAAATCCCGCAGGCGATTCGCTAGAGCGGCTGATTCAGCTACAGATTAACGAGGATGCCTGGAGTGCCATGCTGGGCGAGTTGCCGTGCCTGGATGCCTCCGAGGTCTGTGTCCGGGAGCTGCAAGAGATGGCGATCGCCAACAACACGACGCTGGCTGAAATCGATGCGCGGATTCAGGCCATCAACGACCGCATCGAGCAGGCGCGGGTAAATAATCAGCGGTCGATTAACTTGGGCATTTTTGAACCACTGTGGCAAGACCTAATCCGGTTGCGGCCGGTGCAGCGCGTCCCCGACCCCAATGACCGCCCCATACCGGGGACGATTATCGTCCAGGAGCAGCGCGGCTTCCTGGACAATGTGCTGGATATCTTTCGTAATCCCGTCCAAGGTATCAACAATATCCTGTCACTGATTGGTGTACCGCTATTTCGCAATGTCAGCGGGGGTGACCCGGTGATTCAGCAGCGGCAGATCCAGATCGCCGATTTGCAGGTAAAGGTAGCGGAAGTCGAGCGCTCACGGGCAGAGATGGCCAATAAGCTGCGGGAGGAAGTGCTGCTGCAAGTGCTGGAGTTCGAGCGGGTGAGGCGCGAGTTCCAGGGTGAACAGGAGATTGGCAGACGGGCAACACTGCGGACGGATATTCTGACGCTGAACTATCGGTTTGCCATCGGCGGAATGACCACGCCGCAATACCTGGCAGAACTAAACAGCTTGGATAATCGGCGATTGACGGTATTCCGAAAATGGGCGCAGCTGCGGACGCAACTAACGCGAATCAAGCTGCTTGTTCTGGGGTCAGAGAATGTATAGGTTGCAAGTAGAGCGATCGCCCAGGAGACTTATCAGAGTCGCGCAGGCTATCCCCCAGGAACGCTGAAAGAGAATCCCCCGCGTCAGCTTCAAGCAGGTCAGGCTCGCCACATCCTCCCCCACCCCGGCTCCCCCGCTTCCTCTAAGGGAGACTTATTCGCAGAGCGCCCCCGCCACCGCCGTCGTCCTCCCCCCGGTTCAAGGGGGCGCGGTGATGGCTCGGAGGGAAGACCCGCTCGATTCGTAGGCAGGCTTATCGTGGCGGATGTGATATCGCCCGGAAGGAAGACCCGCTCACCTGGTGAGAGCGATCGCACCTAGACAGTGACGCACTCGCAAGGGAGACCTTGGGCTAGTCTGTGTGGGCTACGGGGCGGCCGCGTCGTTGTATCTTTCTTTAGCGGAGCGCCGCCGCCGCCCCTTCGCTGAGAAGCTCTCGGAATTCGATGCAAATAGCGCCCCGGAAGGAAGACGGCTCGAATCTGCGCCAGGAAACTCCCAAATACAAATAGCGCCCCGGAAGGAAGACAGCTCGTAAGGAAGCGGTTGCTTCGCTCTTCAACATCTGGGGGGCTTGCCCGCCCAGGACGCTGTAGCTTATCCGAAGGAAGACCCGTCAGACTCAATAACTTAATCAACGGCAGACCTGCCCACCGCGCCCCCCAGACCCCCACCTCCGGGAAAGGGTGGGCCCAGTAGCTAGTCGATCGGCTGCGTTGGTGAGAAACAGCGCGACGGCAAATTATAGCATAAGACGGGAAGCTGTCAAGCTGAAAGGCTCTGTAGAAAATAAATCGCTTCGGTATGGCAGCTTGACAGCTTCCCTTGTCTTACGCTCTGAAGCCGTCATGGGCGCTGTTTTCACAGGGGGTCGGAGAGGAGGGGGTCGGAGGGGGGGTAGGGGTATGGAACGGGAAGCTGGCTGTGCTAATTGAGATTCTGCATTGCGGGTCGGCTGGCTGTGCCAGCCAGAACCAGCTTTAGAAGGGGGTAGTGTACTTTACAATGCCCGCCAGCGGGATCTTCTCGTGTAACAGCCGATTCACCAGCGCCTTCGTCTCCTTTGGCTTCGGTTGCCATTGCGGATTTTCGACGAATTGACGTCCACAGTCCCGGCACTTGTAGTTTTGCTTCCCCCGGTGGCTAGTGCCGTTCTTAGAGATATCGTGAGACCCACAGGTCGGACAGGTCATCTCAATCGTCATAGAGCCGACTTCCTCATCATCGTGATGGTATCGCCTAATTTTACTCTGTCCCGCGCAATAATGCACTACCTAGAAGGGGAGAAAATTTCCCAAAGTATAAGTTCCTCGGCTAGGCGGTTCTGGCGCGGCTTGGAGCAATGCGGCGCGGAGCCAGGCAGGGGCGCTGATTAGCAGGCAGCGATAGCCGGTGCGATCGCCCATCGTTTCTACCAGCCTTGCGCCGTTTTGCCGCAGCCAGGTCGGGAAGGTCGGGTCGTAAGTGGCGCTATTCACTTTGTTTGGCAGGAACAACACCACGCACCCGATTCGGCGGGCGGGTCGGGCATAAAAGCCGTCCAGTTGAAAGGGGCAAAGTAGAGTCATTTTCGGTCTCCGGTTTTGTGCTAATTTTAGCACAGAAATAGGTGTCGGGGCAAGTGCAGTGGGGCGCTCTGGTGTGGCGCAGCCTTCCCCCGCTCGTTTGGGGGGCGGGGAAGGCTGCTTAATACGCGAGATGGGAGTAGTCGCCCTGCTCAAGTCCGTCCGCAAACTCATCCAGCCCTTCCTGCCGTAAAGCCGCTACGGTTTCCTGAAGAAAGCTTTGGTACAGCTCCTCATAGATATCCAGTGCCTTCTGGCATCTATCTATTTCCTCTTGCCAGAATTCCTGGGCAGAAGGGGTGTCTTCCGTTTGCTTTTCAAAGTGCATTGCTTTTTTCAGGCTGCTAACAGCCTTACGAAAATCGTCAAACTCGCCCCTGCTTAACTGATTAGAAATTTTTGCTCCGAAATCGATAAACATCCTACTTCCCCTGTTAGCGTTCTGTCTCCGATTTTGTGTTGATTTTAGCACAAGAACGGATGATGGGGCAAGTGCAGATGGCTTTTTATTGCTTGCTTTACAGCTTTATCAAGATAAGGTAAAGCTGCTACTTTGTGCTAAATTTAGCTCTAAATCGTGCTATTATTAGCACAGAATTGCAGACGCATTTCAGCACGGGTTTACGAAAAGTTAGCGGCGCTGCTCTAAGCCGCCAGCGCGGAGCCACACGCGCTTAATAAATTTGCTCATGGCAAAAAAGCGCGGCGTACCGCGCCGCGCTTTGTTCTTTCCTGAGTGAGGTTAATCACCATGTCTAATTTACCACTTTCACTGATTGCCAATCGCGCCAACGTCGCCCGCGTCACCGGGCTAAAGCCACAGCACGTCAAGGAAATCAACGTGGTGGGCGATCGCGCTCACATCCTTATCAAGCGCCCACGCAAGGAGCCAGAGCAAATCACGCTCAAGCTCGACTTGCTAGAGGCAGCCTTTCACCAGTTCCGCAAAGCAAGCGGGCGATCGCTCGTGGTGCTGGCAAGCGCAGTGCAGCGCGACGGGCACGTGATCCACACGATCGAAGGAGCGCAGGGGATCGACTATCGAATCGAGGAAGACCATGCGCGGCTGACTTGCACCTGCGAAGACTTCCAGATGCATGAAACGCTGTGCAAGCACGGCTGGGCAGTGCTATGGGCACTCGGAGTCGCAGAGCATCCACAACCGCTCAACGCGCTCGTCAAACTGCGGCAACAGCAGCGCGACGAAGCGCCGCCCGCGCCGCTACCACGCCCGAAGAAAGTGCGGGGATTGTCGATTGACTAATGTGCAACTTCCCGTAGCGCTGCTACCGCTACGAAAAAAAACGGGCCGCCCACCGCAGGCGGCCCAAAATGTCCATCAATCATCTATCGAGAACAATGAACCAAATCTACTACGCAACCATCACCCGCGAACCAAAAGCCGTGACCTCGCAGCTTAATGGAAAAGAAGAGCGAATGGCAACCGTTGACTACAACGGCGATGAGTATCGAATCTACTGGCCTGCATTCGAGGGCGGGCAAGACCGCGCCGCGAACTTCTTGCAGCCGGGCGACACGGTCGCGCTGGAGTGGACGGGCAAGAAGTTCAAGCTTTGCCCGCAGCAAGCGCCGGAGCTGCTCAAAGCGTTGAGCGATCGGATGATCGCCGCCAAGAACGCAGCCCCCACGCCTAGCGTTCCACCAGGCGCACCGGCGGCGGCAGTACCACCAGCGGTAGCAGCAGCGCCAGCGCAATCGCTCGAAGAAGACTGTGCCGAAATGGTGCAGACGTTCTTACTACTGCGTCGCTCCCTAGCGAGCGTGCCGGATGAACAGATTCAGGCGATGGCCTGCACGATCTGGATTCAGCGTCACCGCAAGTAGCGCCCATGCGGGCGATCGCCACTTTCCCAGCCCGTCAGTCAACCGACTGACGGACTTTTTTTGTTCCGTAGCGGCTAAGCTACGGTATCTGGCAGAAGCACATACACTCCTTTCACGCCATCTTTAGAAATCTTGGCGATCAGCCCTTGCGACTTTAACCATCTAAGGTATTGGAACAACGTATTTTTGGCTATTCCAGTCCGATGGGTAAGCTGGTCAGAGTCCAACCCATCTGAAGAAGCAGCGATCGCCCAATAAATAGCATTAGCTGTCAAAAGCGAGGAATTGAGATACAGCAACTCCCGCTTTGACAGCTTTTTGCTGATCAGTCCGTCTTTGTGTGCCGCCAATAGAATTTCTGGATTTAATGTTGCCATTCCGCCCGCCACGTTGCCGCATCTAGAAGTCGCGCACCCGCTGCCGCTTGGGAATCTTCAGGGCGATCGCCACTGATCGGCTCAGGGCGATCGCCAGACCACAAGCGTCCCGTCTTTATCGAGAATTATTCAATCGCCATCATTTCTTTTGCACCAGGCAACAACCTGAATCGCAATTGACTCCTCATCATTCCAGCTCTAATAGTTCTTAGCTCGATCGCCTCGCGGAGCAGCAGCGCACTGTCAGCGGGAACAATCCAGGCATTTCTGCGGGCATCCCAGCGCCGACCGCGCACGTCTCGCTTCAGTTCCGGCAGAAAAAGCTTGAATGCGTTGTCACTGAGCATCCTTACTCGCAAGAAATGCTCGCCCTCAATGGTGATTCTGGAAACCTCAACATCAAATCTTTCTGGATCTTCTCGCTCCACTGCCTTCAGCCCTGGATAAGCAGGCTGAACAGTGGGCTGAGGCGCTGGAGGATTAAGCCATGCTTCCGCTTCCTGACGATTCTCGAATTCTTTGTGCCCGTGCGGGGCAACGGCTAGATATGAAACCCGCCGCTTACGCCCACCAAAATTCGCATCGCAAATCTCGTAGATACCGTATTCCGAATCTGGAATCTCGTAGGTCACGGTTTTCCGGCTGGAACCATGGGCTGAGTAGCTTTTAGCACTCAGGAAACCACGCTCATTGCCATCCAGCAGCTTTGCCACGTACCCAGGCTTCCCAGCCGCTCTCATGTCGCAAACTGAAATTTCCATACTTTCCTCGCTCTCTACATTTACTATTATCCCTCACAAGGATTCAGTTGTCAAGCAAAGATGTGCTATAAATGACTCAGACTTGAGCTAACGAAGACACATGCTAACGGTTAAGGACTACTTACAAATAATTCAGGAACGCGCTCAGAAAAAATGGGGCGACAAGTGGCTACCCGAATTAGCAAAGGCCTATGTGCCCATCGCCCAGCAGCAGGGCGACACGGAAGCAACATACCTCAAACGGCGGCGCAAGATTTACAGGACTTTTGAAGAGGGGTCCTGCAGCGTCGAAACACTGTTTGCGTTGATGCAAGCAGTTAATTGTCAGGTTCAGATCGTTTGTAATGAGATAACGGTGATTCAGTCTAGTTCGTCCAGAGCTGGCGGGTCTCTGCGTTGAATAATTGCCCATCGCGGCAGACCGGAGCAGGACGTACCGGAAGCTCCTCAAAGTTAAAGCTGAATGTCTCACCGGTTTGGTAGCTCCACTGTCCAGGACGATGGCGCAGGTTATTAAACCGTAGATTATTGGTGAAGCGCACCATGCCACAGCGATTAACCCAAGCAAAGCGGCGATGCGGATCATAGTTGGTTGCCTGTAAAAAGTTGCCCATTTGCAGCGCAGCACGACCCGCCAAACCATCGATGTAAAGCGTGTCATTCGTTCGCCCACGGCCGAAGGCATCGCGCTGGATTCGCACAGCCCTAACCCCTGGCGCTATAGTCTGCCAGGGCAGCGAGTCATTCACAACCCCACCGGGACAAGGATCTGAATCGGCTGGAGCTGAGGCGATCGCGCTTGGGATAATGTCGAGCGTCGCATGATCGTAGGGTGGAGACAGGTAGATCGTAAGCCGATTGTTCAAAAACGGATCGAAGCGGCGAGAGCGCCAAAATTGCAGAAGCCCGCAGGTGTCGGGGCGGATTCTGACGCGGTGAGGCAAATCGTAATAAGTGACATACACGCGATCGCCACAGGCCATGCCCAGTAG
>Ga0308419_1001744_pt1 | contig 14386 bp, 9 predicted proteins | sample HotsprSampleMS50_FD_203674 | JGI IMG/M metagenome (GOLD analysis project Ga0308419, IMG submission 203674) | Hot spring phototrophic mat microbial communities from Mushroom Spring, Yellowstone National Park, Wyoming, United States - 20090730_MS50 ... | reverse complement strand
CCTGCGCAATGAGCGGGAGATAGCTACTTTCGTTGCGACGGCCCCGGTACGGATGCGGCGCTAAATAAGGGCTATCCGTCTCCAGCACGAAACTACCAGCCGGCAAATGCCGCACCGCATCATGCAGCGCCGACGCATTCTTGAAAGTTACTACCCCCCCTAACCCCACTACAAACCCCGCATTCAGAATCCGAAATGCTTCCTCCCGACTGCCGGTAAAACAATGAAAAACGCCTGTCACTTCCCCCCGAAAAGGCATGAGAACCTCCAGCGTATCGTCCAATGCGGCACGGAAGTGAATCGAGAGCGGTAGGCCGGTCTCACGGGCCCACGCAACCTGAATAGAAAGCGCTTCCCTTTGGCGGGGTAGGGTGGAGGCATCATGATAGGCATCCAAGCCCACTTCGCCGATGGCTATCCACCTTCCCTGGTTGAGCGCTAACCGAAGCTCCGCCAGCTGCTCGGGAAAGTCTTCCCGTACATGCGTGGGATGGAGACCGAGCATGCCATGATAAAAGCCTGGGAAACGCTGGATTAGCGCCCGGAGGGCGGGGAGGGTATGCGCATCCAGGTTGGGCAAAAGGACCGCCTCACACACGGCCTGAGCCCGATGTGTAACAGCCTCTATGTCCTGCCCAAATGCCTCTAAAAACAGGTGGGCGTGCGTGTCAATACCACGGGTCGCCATTGGATGGAGGGGTAAATGGCTTCCAGTTCCTGACGCATGCGCTGGATGATAGGCAGTAGCGAATCTTCGGCGCCAGCTACCTTGAAGTAGGACGCTACCATGATCGCATAGCGCACAGAGTCGGTATAGAAGAGGAGCGCATGGGTAGGCACCTCGCCGTAAAGTTCATAAAACATTCCCCAGCCATTGGGCCCCTCAATGGGCTTCTGGAGGATGTCAGTGGCCCGAATAGCGTGCTTGTAGATGAGCTTATTGTAGATGCGGAGGGCCTCTCGGGGGGATTTATGGAGGGTTTTTAGGTCGTGTGCGGTGACGTGCCAGTAGGCGTCCAGGTCGGGAAAGTACAGGTCAAACCAGCAAGAGTCCCGCGGCACGTATTGGACCTTAGCGTAGGCGGGATAAGCCAATCTAACTGGGCAGGCCTGACAATCCAGCGTGTCGTAACGGCCCATAGGCGGCATCTCCAGCTTAGGATAAACCTTCGGGCGGGGAAGCGTCGGGGCCTGGCACGAGGCGATAAGCCCGCACCCGATCAATCCGATAAGGCGTAGCCTCCACAATCTCAAATAGGTAGTTCTCATAGGGGATTTTTTCACCTTTTTGCGGGATATGGCCGGCAAGCGAAAGTAAGAAGTCGGCCAGATTTTCGGCCTGGCGGGCCTGCGGCTGCTCAAAAAAGTCCTCGGGTAGCTCTAAGAGGCTCCGCACGAGTACTAAGGGCACCTGCGCCTGAAAGAGAAGGCTTCCGTCTGGCTGGATTTCGTAGCCCATGTCGGGGCTGCGGTCTTCCTCCCCATACCCAAAGACAATCTCCAAAAGCCGCTGGAGCGTAATGACCCCCGCCGTAGCCCCGTACTCATCTACCACGATAGCCAGATGCTGCCGGCTCGCCCGCAGCTCCATGAAGACGGCATAGGCCGCTTTGTTTTCTGGCACGAACTGCGCAGGCCGTAAAAGCCCTTGCCAGTTTTCCAGCGTGTCATTCTGCCAGTAGGGCAAAAGGTCTTTCAAGTATAAAACGCCCCGAATGTCATCCAGGCTTTCGCCATAGACCGGAATACGGATGTAAGAGAGTTTCTGAATAGCCGCCTTAACTTCGGCCCAGGTGTAAGAGACAGGAATAGCTTTCATGTCTATGCGGGAGATCATAAAGGCTTTTACGGGAAGGGTGCGCAGGAGAATGAGGTTGCGTAGCGTGTGACGTTCAATGCCCGGGAGGGCATCTTGGGGGAGGTTCTCCACCATCTCGAGCAAGGCGGTAGGTGTATGAGAGAGGGGTATGTTTCTTTCTAACCTTTCACGCATCTTATCCAAGATTAGCGCCAAGGGGTACGTTAGTGAAAAGATAATCTGCACGGGGATGGTGCCGAGTTTGATTATTTTTTCTGGGATGGAGAGGGCGATGGTTTTGGGGAGGATTTCGCCTAAGAAGATGATGCTGGTGAGCGCTGCGGCGCCCCCCAGAATTTCCCTGTAGGGCCAGGCGTAGGCCTGGCTGAGGTCAAGCATAAGCAGGGTGATACCGATGTTGGCGAAGGTATTTCCGATCAGGAGGGTAGCTAAAACTTTTTCTGGTACTTGGTGGAAAAATCGCAGCCAATGGGCCCAGAGACGTTCTGGATACTGACTGAAAAGGGCTTCTCGGCGCTCCTCGTTCAAGCTAAAAAAAGCCACCTCATAGCTGGAAAAGATGGCTGAGAGAAGGAGGAGAAGCGATAAAGTGATTACGGAACTGAGAGGGTCCACCTCGTACCCTGCAAAGCTACGAAATTTTTGGGGGGCGGAGTGGGGGCGATACCAAGAAAGCCCAGGTGAGGGCGATGAGGCGGCTTCCCACGAGTGCTAAGAGAGCGCCTTCCAGCGCCCGGAGTCTGAGTCCGAAAAGCAGGAGGGCTGTCAGGCTGAGGCTTAGGGTTACTTCCAGGATGGCGGCAATGAGGTTGAGCCGCGTGCGGCCGGTGTGGATGAAAAGGCCCTTGTGATAGGCAAGGAGCGACACGAGGAAGGGGGTGATGAGGGAGAGGAGAAGGCCCTTTTGGGCGAGGGGGGAGATTTCAGCTGGCAGGCCATAGAGCTGCGGGAGCCACCAGCCGGAAAAAGCCGGCCAAGCGATGAGGCCTAAACCCGCTGTGGCCCCCACGGCGATGCCCACCCCATACGTCAGAAGCCATCGGCGCAGCCGCGTGCCCATCAGCACGATGACTACCTCCTGATAGGCTACGCCTAAACAGCTAAAAAGAAACACCGTACTGGTTACAGCCGGGAAGACTGCCAGGGAGGGGAGGGCTTCACGACCCTTAGCCATGAGAAAGGTGAGGAGGGGGTTTAAGGCGACGTGGATGACAGAAGTGAGGAGAAGCGGCGTATAAAAGTGCCATAGGCCGACAAGGCCCAGAAGGGGTCTGGTAGACCGCTGCGGGAGCCTTTGGAGGTGGCGATGGGCCCAGAAGCGGGCAGCAAGCATCTCACCGATGACACCGGCGGAAAGGCTGGCGGCCCCGACCCAGGCTCCGGGCCAAGCTAAAAAAGCCCTTAGGCCTATGGCGCAGGCCCCCATGCTCAGAAGGCGCACGACCGTTCCCGCCGTAACCAGCTTAGACTGCCCTCGGGCGATCAAAATCCCCTGCCACAGCCGCCGATACCCAATCGCCGCCGGCCAAGGAATCAAAAGCCACACCGCCCCCTGCACTAAATGCGCCACGGACTGCGGTAGATTCCAGAAAAGCTGGTTGAGCTTCGTAAAAACAGGCGGCACCCCGATAAATGCCATTAGTAGGGAAAGCGGAATATTGAGAAAGCTCGCAAAGCGGAAGAGACTCTCGTACTGGGGACGACTGGTGCCTAAGGCTGCCCCAGCGCTCAGAAGCATCATGATGGGGGACTCCACCAGCATGGCGATGGCAAACGCCACGGAAAAGGCCGCGAGGTTTGGCGTGGGGTCGCTCAGCCGGCTGATTACCGCTACAATGAAAGGCCCCTCCACAGACATCATGAGCCAGGTCAGCGCTAAGGGGTACCACAAGCGGGTAATGACCCAAAGCTCCCCCCGCCGGGAAAAGGTCATAGGGTTACCTTCTGCTGGGCCTTGGCCTGACCCTCCCGCATGATATGTTCAAGAACCGCAAGCGGCTGGTAACCCGCCAGCACCGCCTGATGAAAGAATACCGTCGCTGGCGTAAGCCCCGGCAGCGTATTAACCTCCAGCGTCCAGAAATGCGCTTCTCCCGTCGCCTCTACAATCTGCACGAAGCCATCTACCCGGGCATAGCCGTGAATACCCACTGCTCGGGCTATGGTAGCCACCTCCGCCTGAACTTTTTGGAGGGCGGCGTGGTTTTGGGCGGGGTCTTCGGGGAAAAGCCGGGCAGGCGTTACATTCTGCCCTGCCCCTGCTAAAAACTTCTCCTCCAGCCGTAAAATCCCCTCGGCTTTCACGGTCTCACTGGGTAAAAACACCTCATAACGTATCGTATCCCCTTCCGTGTGGGTGATAAGGCCTGCGGTAACCTCTATCCACCTTTCGCCGGGGCGGCTGTGTAGGTAGCGTTCTATGAGGACCTCGTTTTTGCAGGGGAATGGTTCGCCGGGAAGAATAGCCAGGGCCTTTTGCCATGCGGGCGGTATCTCCTCGCCTTCCCGCAGCATCACGGACAAGTAGGTGCGGACGGTCTCGGTATCAGAGAGGATGCGTACAGCGCTGCTGCACCCTTCATCGGTAGGCTTGCCAATCCAAGGATAGTCGCCCAGCCGCTCAGAAAGTAGGCGTAGGACGCTTTCGGGGTCTTCTTGCCAGTCGGTGCGCTTTACCCGAACATGAGGCGGGACACGAAAACCATGCTTTTGTAGGTGCTCATGGGTGGCGTATTTATCCATGAGGAGGGCACAGACGGCGGGACGGCTGCCATTGTAAGGGAGTCTTAGCCCTTCCAGGATGGTCTGTACTGTGCCATCTTCGCCGGGCCGCCCATGTAGGGCCAAAAACACGAAATCCACCCGCCCAGGCAGCTCTTCCCACCGCACTGGCCGAGCCGGGTAGGTGAGAATCCGCTCATAGGCTTCTACGTTCGTGAGCCGCTCTCGGCTGCGCAGCGTGGATGGCGGAATCTCCCCGCCCGATAGATGGGCAGCAATGTCGTCCGCATTGTCTTTGAAAAGCAGACGAGGGGGGAGCTCCCAGAGCTGGATGTCTTCACCCACTTGACGCAGGAAAAGCGGAATCACCTCATAGCGACTGCTGAGCTTCTGGTAAACATTGCGGCCGCTTTCTACGGAAATGTGCCTTTCTGTGGAGGGACCACCAAAAATAACAGCCACACGCCTGCGCGGGGTTTGCTCCTGCACCTGTGTGGGGCGATGAAGAAGCTGAAGGCGCCGCTCAAAACCCCGGAGCGGCCCCGTGCGTGCCCGCGCGAGCGAACGGTCTATCAGATACGAGAGAAAGCCGGTGGGCGTAAAGCCGACTTCTGCCGCCTGGTGAAAGAGCAGCGAGGCCGGCAGCATGCCCGAAGTCGTATTCGGGTCATTGAAGTAAATCTGTCCATCCGGCGCCACAATCCCATCTATCCGGGCGTACACTTCCATGCCGGCCGCTGCTCCCAGACGTTCTGCCTGCTGCTGGATGGTTTCATTAGGCAGGTGCGGGGAAGGAGTGTGCTTGGAGCTAATCCCAGAGAGATACTTAGCCCGATAGTCGTAGAGCGCGCTTTCTTTTCGGATGTGGGTGGGCGGTAGGGCTGTTAACGTACCATCCGGCGTTTCTAGAAGGATCACCGAAAACTCTTCGCCAGCGATGAAAGCTTCTGCGAGGAGATGCGCCGGGGCGTCCCACGCTTCTACCCAGCCGTGGGTAGGGAGCCGCCTGAGGAAGTTCTGCAAGTCGGTGTACGTGTGAATGATTTCCCGGGGGATGCCTTCCCGATCCCGATAGAGAAGCGGCAAGCTTAGCCCCTCCTGTAAGTCCAGGAGGCGGGGGAGGGAGGTCTGGCTTAGCCGCTCTACGGGCCAGGTGAAACTACACCGGTAAAAAGCCTCCAAAATCTCTTCAGCCTGCCGACAGATGGCTACGCCGATGGTAGAACCTTGCAGGGGGTGTTTGAGGACACAGGGAAGGCCCAATGTATCCAGGACGTGCTGGGTGATGTCGTGGGGGGCCTCCCACAGGAGCCGCCTCGGGAGGATAGTGTATGCCGGCACGGGGAAGCCATGGGCGCTAAGCCAGGGGCGCTGGCGGGCTTTATCCATGCCCCAGGCGCTGCTGCCGATGCCAGTGCCCACATAAGGTAGGCCTACCTGCTCTAAAAGCCCTTGGATGCTGCCATCCTCACCACCCAATCCGTGCAGCACAAGAAAAGCAAAGTCTATGGTTTCTCCGAGGCTTTCCCAAGAGAGGAGGGGTCCCAGCTTGCTCAAAGCTCGGAGATAGGCGCTGCTTTTGGGGTGCCAGAGCTGCTCCGCATAGAGGGGAAAGCGCACCTCTGCGGGTAAAGCCTGCGGAGGCGGGAAAAAGTCCGTGATCATGCCATAGTAGAGCTTCTCGGGCTGGAGGCGCACGGGCCGATGATACGCATCCAAAAAGATAGGCACGGGGACGAAGCGCCGTCGGTCCAATAGATCGTATACGGTACGTCCTCCGGCATAGGAGACTTCCCGTTCGCGGGCGGCCCCGCCAAAGAAGATACCTACTCGCACCTTGCAAAGGTAGGCTGGGGGTAGGTAAAGCCAGTGTCTCCTGCCGTGCCCTTTGCAGTTCTAAATGCGCTTTTACGCAGGACCTCCGCCCCTTTTTCGACGACCTGGTAGGTATTAATCGCTTGTACCGAAGCCTTCTTTTGTCGGTGTGAGGCGGAGGCGCTTTTGGCGAGGTATCTGGCGCGCCGTGAAGTACAGGACGCCCTCATCCACTACCTCGTCTTTGCGGCGCCAGCCGATAGGCACGCGGGCGCCGTCTTTGAGGCTATCCCAAAAGGCCGGGTCTAAGTCGCCAGCGGACTTTCCGTCTACGGTATAGATGATATCGTCTTGGCTCAGGCCAAGCCTGGCGGCTGCACTCAAGGGTTCTACATGGACGATGCGGATGCCTTCTCCTTCCTGGCTCCAGCGGCGAATTCCAATCCGTGCCCAGCCCTGCGCCAGCTCCTCCACTTCCTCCACGGCTATCGGGAGGCCCGTCAGAAAGTCTTTGTACGAGACCCGCTCCCGCCCCTCCACATACGAGCGCCAAAAATCCTCGACTACCTTTCGCTTTTCAGCGCCCAAGAGGTGCACCACCCCTTCCAGAACGCCCTCCTCTGGCAGACCTTTCCCCCGCTTGTAGTAAGTCCGATACAGGTAGCGCATCAGGTCGTCCAGCTTGTAGCGGCCGCCGCTCTCCCGCCGGAGAAACATATCCAGCAAAAAGCCCACGCGCTTACCCGCCGCGTAAAATGACCCTTGCAAAAAAGTCGGCCGATACGGGGAAGTCGCATGCCAGCTATCCATACTTAGCTCCGCCGGCGAAAAGTTTTGATAAACCCAACTGTTTTCCAGCTCCTGGAGGAAGCTGCTGAGCTGCGACCAGTACTGTGCTTCTGGCATGAGCCCCGCCCGCACCAGCGTCAGGGAAGTGTAATAATCCGTAACCCCCTCCGTAAACCAGTGGAGCGACGTCATGGGCGGCGTGTTATAATCGTAGGGCCACATGGCTGCGGGCCGCAAACGTTTCACATTCCACACATGGAAAAACTCATGGGCCGAGATGGACAAAAAGCCTTTGAGGCTGCTTTCATCCTGGGCGCCGCTTTGAGGCAGGACGAAAACGGCGCAGTTCTCATGCTCCACGGCGTGACGCATCAGAAACGGCACCAGGATGTAGATGAAGTGATACTCGGCGAGGGGGAGTTCGCCCCAGATTTGTTTTTGGGTTTGGACGATTTTGCACAGGTCGGTGAGGAAAGGGTCTACGTTTTTTGCGCCTATTTCGCCCCAGAAGTGTACATGGAGGGTGGTGCCTTCGCAGGTCGTTTGGGTCTGGCGCAGGGTAGGGGCTATGACGAAAGGCGCATCCACGAGGTGATGGTAAGAGGGCGCCTCATAGAGGCGTTTGTTTTTAGCGGGGAGTGCGGTGGCTACGGCCCACGTAGCGGGCAAGTCCGGCAGTTCTAAGCGACACGGCTCATTCAGCCGCCCCACGGGATACAGGAAAAGCGTGATAGGATTGAAGTAAATGAGCGCGCCACCCTGGTAGCTGGAGCCGGCATCCAGGGTTCTGGCATCTATGCGGTAGGAAACTTCCAGCGTAGAGGCCTTTCCGGTGTGGAAGATCCGCCACGTGTCTTTGTCGGTTTTTTTCCAGGCGAGGGGCTGGCCGTCAGGGGTTTGAGCGGAGAAGTGGTAGAGGGCGCCGGCGTAGTTTTGGAGGATGTACCGGCCGGGGCGCCAGGAGGGCATCTGCAGGTCCGTGTACGGTCCCTTGGAGGGCGAGAGGCGCATGATCACCCGGTAGGTATAGGGCGGTTCTTCGGCCCAGAAGAGGCGATAAGTGATTTCCCCCATACCCCGCAAAGGAATCAAACTCAGGCCAAGGTGGAGGAGGTTACGCATAGGTTTGGAGATAGTGAGAGATGGCTTTTGCAAAGGCCTCGATTTCCTCGGGGGTGTTGTAGAGGGGGACTGGGGCTGCGCGGAGGATGCCCGGCCGCCGCCAATCTATGCAATAGCCTGCTTCCAAGAGGGCCTGGTTGAGGCCTTTTCCGTCGCTGTGGGTCAGCTGGAAGGAGAGCTGGGCGCCATGGGCATTTTCGGGGGTGAGTAGGCTAAGGCCGGGGATGTGGGCGAGCTTTTCCCGGAGGAGGCGGTGGTAGGTCTGGATTTGCGCAAAGTATTCGGGGAGGCTCAGCAAAGCGAAGATGTCTAGGCTGGCTTCGAGGGGGGCGAGGAGGAGAGGGGAGGGGTTGCTGTGGACCCAGGCGCGGGCATCGGGAGCCGGGTCAAAGGTGGGCTGCATAGCGAAGCGGGTTTCTAAGCGGTTGCCCCACCAGCCAGCGAGGAGGGGGGCTTTTCCCCAGTGGCGGGGAGCCACATAGAGGCCGCCGACGGCGCCAGGCCCCGCGTTAAGGTACTTGTAGCTGCACCAGACGGCGAAGTCTACATTCCAGGCATCCAGCTGCAGGGGGATGTTGCCGACGGCATGCGCCAGGTCCCAGCCCGCCCAGGCGCCTACCCGGTGCGCCGCCGCCGTAATGGCCTGTATGTCATACGCCTGCCCCGTCAGATAATGCACCCCGCTCATCCACACACCCGCCAGTCTCTCCCCATAAGAATCAATCGCCGATAGCACAGCTTCGGTGGTGGGAAGGAGCTCAGGTACCATCCGAACCGCATCCGGATAGCCTTTGAGGGCAGCGGCGCTTTGAAGGGCATAGATATCCGAAGGGAAAGGCTCCTGCTCCGTCAGAATAATATAACGCTCAGGGGTGGGCTGGTAAAAACTGGCTAAGAGCAAATGGAGGTTGGTGGTGAGGGTGTGGGCGATGGCGATGCTTTCGGGCTGGGCGCCGAGGAGGGGAGCGAGCTTAGGCCGCAGGCGGTCTGCATAATCCACCCAACGCGCACGCGCACTGAAATACGCCTCTACGCCTTCCCAGTGCCAGCTTTCCAGCACACGCCGGATGTAAGAGGCCGCACTTTTCGGCTGAAGCCCCAGCGAGTGGCCGCAGAAATACACCCACAGCTCGTCCTTCCGCCGCCGGGGAATATGAAAAAGCGTCCGATACACGCTGCAAACATACAATACATAGCCGGAGAGCCTTTCCGCTGCGTACATTTGTCCCGGTGCAGGAAATCCTTCACACGCTGCGGGAACTTCTCGACCCCGAGAAAATCATCCAGGTCGGTGGACTGGCGCTGGTAACGGCTATTATTTTTGCGGAAACTGGGCTTATGTTTGGATTCTTTTTGCCGGGAGACTCGCTTCTATTTACGGTGGGGTTGTTTTGTGCGCTGGAGATACTGCCGGTGCCGATCGGATGGGTGGTACTGGCGCTGTCGGCAGCGGCTATCGTCGGGGACCAGGTGGGCTATTGGACGGGGCGGCTGCTGGGCCAGCGGCTCTTTGAAAAGCGGGAAACCTGGTTCTTCAAGCGAAAGTACTTGGAGCAGACGCGCGCATTTTACAACCGCTGGGGTAAAAGTGCGATTATTCTGGGGCGCTATGTGCCGATTGTGCGGACGTTTGCGCCAATTTTAGCGGGGGTGGTGGGCTTTTCGCCTCGGCAGTTCATCGTGTACAATGCCACGGGGGGAATCCTATGGATCGTGAGTCTAACTCTGGCAGGCTATGGGCTGGGGAGTGCTTTCCCGTGGCTGAGAAAGTACATTGAGGTGATTGCCTTAGGCATCATTGTTCTGTCGCTTCTTCCGATTTTACGTGCGTATCTGAAAGCGCGTGCTCGCGCAAAGGCCGCGGCCTCATGAAGTCGGTGAAGTATATCCTTCTGGACTTGGGAGGGGTTTTATATGGGGTGGACTATGGTTTGACGCTGCAGGGGCTGGGACTCTCGGCTGAAGTGCTCCCCGCTCTCTTGCAAGACTCCACGCTCGCCGCTTACGAGAAAGGCGAGCTCAGTACAGAGGCTTTTTTACAGGGCTGGAAAAGCCGCTTTCCGCACCTTACTGAGCGGGACCTGATAGACGCCTGGAATGCCATGCTCTTAGGCCCCCTCCCCGAGGCCGAAAAAGTCCTCCAAATCCTCGCCTCTTCCTACTCCCTTGCCCTGCTAAGCAATACGAACGACCTGCACCTCACGATTGTAGAACCCCATATTGCGCCTTGGCGGAAGTATTTTGTGGAAGTCTTTTTTTCCAACCGCATTTCTCGGCGCAAGCCTGAGCCAGAGGCTTACCGGTATGTGCTTGATGAGCTGGGCTGGCAGCCGCAAAATACCCTCTTCATAGACGACAACAGCCTCAATGTACAGGCGGCTCAGGCACTTGGCTGCCTGGGTTACTGCATTGCGCGCAATCAACCCGAGCTTATTTTGCGACAATTGGAGTTATCCGATTGAGAAAGTTTGACTGTGTGTTTTGTAGGGTACTTTTAGTTTTCTTTTAGGTATTTCCGTTTTAGACAGTAGGTACTGGCAGTTCCCAGATGTAATAATAGGACTCGCCGCCACTTGTATCAAAAAATACATCGGCGGGCTTGTGGAAGAATGGCTTTATGTAAACCGGCTTTTGTAGAAGGGACTCCCACACGTCCCGGTGTTCCTTGAAGTGCCAGTAGTCTTTGTAGTCGGTTCCCAGGGTGTAGGTGGTGAGGTAATGAACGTTTTTTTCTTTGAGGTAGGTGGGCAGCAGCTTAGACTTTAGAAGCGGCAGGAAGTCGTAGGTATTGACGAGGCCGTCTAAGTTGATGACGGGGCGGTGGGCGAAGTAACTGATGGCGCCGGCATCCCAGGTGGCGCAGCGGCTTTGGGGGGGCGTGTTTTCCCGCAGCCAGAGGCCCACCTGATACGCCTCGTAAATGACGGCATTAGTTTCAGGGCTGAGGCGCCAGTCCTTGGTGAGCTTACCGATAGTCGCAAAAAGACCCCCATACATCCCTATGCCAATGGCTTTGAGGATCTTGTGCCTTTCCCACAGATAAGATAAAAAAGTACGATGGCCAGGACTTCTGTGACAAGATACCACCCCCGGAAGGTGATTAGCGTGAGCGAGCTTAAGACATAGTCAGCTGCACCGGCGCCTATGCCTAAGAGGAGTTCGGGGGTTTGGAGGAGGTTTTTCCACCATTTTAGGTAGAAGAGGAGGAGGGCTACTATGAGGAGGGTGAGGCTTCCGAGGAGCCAGGGGGGATGTTCCCTATGCCGGCGTAGGAGAGGCCTTTGCTGAGGGCTTTGGCCCACCAGAAGAGCTTATTGAGGGTTTCGGCGAGGGGTTTTTCCCACAGGGGGTAGCGTTTGGCGGCGCCGCTCACGGGCATCAGATGTCCGAAGTGCAGGAGGTTCCAGACGAAATAGGGCCCCGTTACGAGCCCAGATGCTATCCCCAGCCGTGCCAGAAAGCCCCCTATCCGAGAGAGGGATGCTTTTCGCAGGCGCCAGAGGGTATAAAGCCCCACTATGCCTGCCACTGCCACCCCATCTAACCGCGCTAAGATTATCAGTCCCAATAGAATGCCCAGAAACCAGGCTTTCTTCTCCAGGTTTTGCGCTATGGCGGGCCACTTCCACAAAAGGTAGATAAGGAGTAGGCCTTGTAGGCCTGTTTCCATCCCCGAAAAGCTAATCTCCAGTAGGAAGGTGAGCATTTGGTACAGCACCACGCCTAAAATGGCTAAGAGGCGTCCCGTCCATCGGCGGAGGACAGCATAGAGCAGCGCCGAAGAGGCGGCTGCGAGGAGGGCTTGCAGGCCGAGGATCACCCTCAGCGGGAGCCAGTCTCCGCTAAATAGGGCATAAATAGGCAAGAGCAGCAGGAGCCATAGGGGATGGAAGCCATTTGTCTCATGCAGGCCATCAAACGTAACGCCCTTGCCGGAGACGATATTGCGGGCTATTTGCGCGTAATAGAAGGCGTCATCCGTGAAAGGATAGCGAATTAGCCAATCTTCCGTAAAAAAAAACATAGCACACCCAGCACACTGCCCGTTAGGAGGCCCAAAAGCACGGTAATCCGTTTATCCCGCACAGAGACCAAGCAAAGGTAAGCCAGGGGAAAAACGCTGTAACTTTCCCCCGTGCGCATTCTGCTGGTAGACGGTATGAGTCTGGTGTACCGGGCATTTTTTGCTTTTCAGGAGCGACCGCTGCGCAATGCTGACGGCTTCAATACATCGGTGCTGTTTGGGTTTATCAGTACGCTTTTGGAGGTGATGGGGGAGCTACGGCCTACGCACGTGGGGATTGCGTGGGATAGTCCGGAGCCGACGTTTCGGGAGGCGGAGCTTTCTACCTACAAAGCGCATCGGGAGCCGCCCCCCGAAGACCTGGTGGCGAGTCTACCGCCCCTACGGGCTATTTTGGAAGCGCTTCACCTTTATCAGGCGGAGGTGCCCGGCTATGAAGCCGACGATCTGATAGCGGCTTGGACCCGGCAGGCGCTTACTTACCCGGAGACGGAGGCGATATGGCTTCTCTCTACGGATAAAGACCTGGCCCAGCTCGTGAATGCGCGCGTTACGCTCTACCGCCCCGCCCGCGGTAAGGCTCCCGCCGAAAAACTCACCCCCGACGGTGTGAAAGACAAGTTTGGTGTAGAACCCGCTCAGATTCCTGACTACTTGGCGCTGGTAGGGGATGCCAGCGACAATCTCCCCGGCGTCAAAGGCATTGGTGAAAAGACAGCCCGGGAGCTCCTGGCTCGGTACGGCTCGCTGGGAAACCTCCTGCGGCACTTGCCGGTTCTTCCGAAGGGGGTGGCGCAACGTCTTTCGGAGGGGCGGGAGATGGCGGAGGCGACGTATGCGCTGGCGTACCTGGGTGAGCGGGAGGTTCCGGGGGCGCCTTTCGTGCCGCACCTTTTTGCGGTATCCTCCCCCGCCTGGGAAAAGCTCCAGCCGCTTTTAGACAAATATGCCCTGCGTCAGATCGCCCGGCGCCTGCGCGAACTTTGGCCGGAAAGTGCCCCACCCCCTGCTCCCGCATCTAAGCCCTACGTCCACTATGACTATCAGCTCATCGAGTCGCCTGAGGCTTTACGGGCTTTCTTAGAGGCGCACGCTGAAGCCCCTGCCTTTGCCTTGGATGTGGAGACTACCAGCACGCATCCTATTCAAGCGGAGCTGGTTGGTTTGGCTCTTTCTCCCGCTGCCGGTAAAGCTGTTTATATTCCGATTACGTCGGAGACGTGGTTGGGTTATCGGGAGGTTTTGCGTCCTTGGGCCGAAAGCGCTGTCCTCAAAGTCGCTCACAACCTGAAGTATGATTTTGTCGTCTTAGCTAATCACGGTCTAAGCTTGAAGGGGCCTTTCTTTGACACGCTTTTAGCGGATTATCTTTTAGACCCGGAGCGGCCGCACAGCCTTTCCGCCGTTGCTGAACGATTTTTAGGCATGAGCAAACGCCTCACGTATGATGGTCTCTTTGAGGGGCTTCGGACGAAGGACATTCGCCAGGTGCCCCTGGAAAGGCTCCTGCCATACGCCTGTCAGGATGCTGATCTGGCTCTGCGCCTTTACCAGCCCCTTACTCAGGCGCTCCGAGGAGAAAACCTCTGGCCCCTCTATGAGTCGATGGAACTGCCCGTTATGCAGGTGTTAGCGGGGATGGAGCTCAGGGGCATATACGTAGATCGGGGCGTTCTGGAAGCGCTGGGCCAGGAGTGGGATCAGGAGCTGGAGACCCTCACACAAAAGGCGCATGAGCTGGCTGGGCACGCTTTTAATCTCAACTCACCGCAGCAGGTGGCGCAGGTGCTTTTTTCTGAGCTGGGGCTGCCTGTCCAGCGCAAAACGCCTAAGGGTCAGCCCGCTACCGACGAAGAAACCCTGGCCGCCCTTGCCCAGCAGCACCCGCTCCCGGAGGTGCTTTTAACCTACCGGGAAATCCACAAGCTCCGCACCACCTACATCAATGGCCTCATAGAGAGCATTTATCCCCGCACGGGGCGGGTTCATACCATTTTTCAGCAGGCTGTGGTTGCTACCGGCCGCCTGAGTTCCCAAGCTCCCAACCTTCAGAATATTCCCATCCATACCGACCGCGGGAAACGTCTCCGAAAAGC
>Ga0308419_1001743_pt1 | contig 14392 bp, 15 predicted proteins | sample HotsprSampleMS50_FD_203674 | JGI IMG/M metagenome (GOLD analysis project Ga0308419, IMG submission 203674) | Hot spring phototrophic mat microbial communities from Mushroom Spring, Yellowstone National Park, Wyoming, United States - 20090730_MS50 ... | reverse complement strand
GAGGCTCACCACATCTGTGCCACTGCCTGCGGTATAAAACCTTGACAACTCCTTAAGGGTCTGCTCAGTAGAGAGCATCTGTCTGAGCCCTAAACCAGTGGTCTTGAGGATGTATTCGGCCACTGAACTATTGAGGGGGTCGTTTGTTACAAAGGTGATTAAGCGATTTTCCTGATCATACTCAATGGGGACATGGGCGTTTGCCAACATGAAGTCTATGTTTAGGCCCATGTTGAGCAGGGGCATGAGATTTTCGTGATTGTATGCGTAGCTGTCACGGTCAAATACAGGGATGCCGAGCTGTTCAGATAGGGCATCAATCAGCTGGGTCTCGGCAATGACGCCCTGCTGGATGAGTATCTGACCTAAATAGCCACCGACATGCCCTTGTACTGCCAGTGCCTTGTCTATGTCCTCCTGCCTTACGCCGAACCTCTGAGATAGTATCTCCCCTATACGCATGGTCACCAGTTTTTTATAGACCTGTCGTCAAGGACACCATTAGGGCCAAGGGAATAGAGGTCAAACCTGCCGTGATCACCAGGACACTTGTATTGATACTGTTTGTTCCAGGGGTCAGTGGGTAGCTCCTTTTTTGAAAGGTAAGGACCCCGCCACTTGGGGTCAGTGGAGGTAATTAGTTCATTTAAAGAGGTGGGACACCTGCCCACATCAAGGATAAAGGACTGCACACCAGAAGACAACATCTCTACCTGAGCCTTAGCGATCTCCTCCTTAGACCTCTCAAAACGACTTAGTAGATTGGGCGTTATGAGCGATGCCAATAGCCCTATTATCATAACCACAATCAGGACCTCTACAAGGGTAAAGCCCCTGTCATTGAATCTCCTCATCTGTTGCCTCCTGTGAGTTTTGTTCGCATCATCATGAACCTGTTAGCCACGGACTTTCACGGACTAAAAAAACTTTCTCAGAACCCCGAATAAGTCCGTGTCGGTCTGTGGCCAACACATAAGTCCGTTTATTCGCATCATCATGAACCTGTTAGCCACGGACTTTCACGGACTAAAAAACTAAACCCTCATTAAGTCCGTGTCTGTCTGTGGCCAACACATAAGTCCGTTTTGTTCACATTTTAAGTAGAGAAATCCCCTTATTGTCAAGAAATGGCAGGCAAGGGGGTTGCATTCCCAAACAAACACCGCCCTGTCATTCCGAATATCCCCTCAGGACCCCTGCAATCTTTTCACAGGCAGTGCCATCGCCGTAGGGATTGACTGCATGGGCCATCTCCTCATAGACCTCCGAGTCGTCTATAAGCCTCAAGGTCTCTCTTACTATCGTCGCATAATCAGAACCCACAAGCCGTGCAGTGCCTGCCTCAATGCCCTCAGTCCTTTCTGTAACATTACGCATTACTAACACAGGCTTTCCTAAAGAGGGGGCCTCCTCCTGAACACCACCCGAGTCGGTCAATATGAGGTAACTCCTGTTCATCAGATAGACAAAATGGGGATAGTCAAGGGGCTCAATGAGGTGTATATTGTCAATCCCCTTTAGGATCTCAAAGACAGGCCCCCTGACATTTGGGTTGAGGTGCACAGGGTAGACGATCTCTACATCCCTCGCACTTGCAATCTCCTTTAGGGCAAAACAGATCTCCCTAAAGGGTCCCCCAAAGCTCTCACGCCTGTGGCCTGTGACGAGTATGAGGGGCCTGTCTCTGCGTATCGCCGAAAAGGCCCTGCTATAGTGGTCTTCCTCTTGCCCTATCCTCTTAAGACACCAAAACAGGGCATCTATGCTCGTGTTGCCCACCACAAAGATCCTGTTAGCCGCAATGGACTCCCTCAATAGATTGTCTCGGGCAGTAGTGGTGGGGGCAAAGTGGAGATGGGCAATATGTGAGGTGAGCAGCCTGTTGACCTCTTCGGGAAAGGGTGAGTATTTGTCAAAACTCCTCAGCCCTGCCTCTACATGGGCCACCTGCACCCTCTCATAAAAGGCAGTAAGGGCAGAGGCAAAGGTAGTGGTGGTGTCTCCCTGCACCAAGACCATATGGGGCTTGAAGTCCCTTATTACATCTCTCACCCCTGTCAAGACCGCCGTTGTGATGTCATACAGGGTCTGATTGCCCTTCATTATATTGAGGTCGTACTCAGGGGTCAATCCGAAAAAACCCATTACCTGATCCAGCATCTCCCTGTGTTGGGCAGTCAGGCACACCGCCACCTCAAAGGCCTCTGGTGTCTCCCTCAGTTTGTGCACAAGGGGGGCGAGTTTTATCGCCTCAGGCCTCGTGCCAAGACATATTAGTAGCCTCATCGCCACCTCCACACCATTTCTGCCAATCTTATGCTATGTATTTCTTAGGATGATCTATCAAGACCATTATCTATACGCCTTGATTAAATCCGTATTGACCTATGGGAGGGCAATGAATTGCACGAATTGACAGGGCCGAGGAATAAATAAAGGGCTTTAAATGCATCCGTGCAGTTCATATACTCGCAAGCGGCATCTACCATTGGGTAGTGATTAGGGAGATGCCCAATTTTAGGCCTAACCCACTGATTCCTGTTTTTTGGTTCTCCAGAGCCGTCACAATTATCCCTTGAGGCCTACACATTAGCACATATAATACCTAACCTTCTACCCTTAACCTGTAAGGGTGTGTAAAAAAGGCAAGATCCCCTACTTCGCAACGGTCCTTCTTTGCACCGCCTTTTTGGGTGATGGATTGCATTATTTTTATGAGGGTTTTATAATAGCCAATTTATGAAGCCCCCCCAATCACAAGACACATCCTGGCTCAAGGGAAAGGCCCGTCAGATGCGGATAGAGGTCCTCAAGATGCTCTATCAGGCAGGTTCAGGTCACACAGGCGGCTCCCTCTCTGCGGCAGACATTGTTACAGCCCTCTATTTTGCCAAGATGAGGCACAACCCAAAAGACCCCGATTGGCCTGAGCGCGACCGCTTTATACTCTCAAAGGGGCATGCAGCACCAGTGCTTTATGCAGCCCTGGCACTTACAGGATACTTTGATATATCACTGCTTGGCACCCTGAGGAAGGTCGGTAGCCCCCTTCAGGGACACCCGTCATCAAAATTACTAAAGGGCGTTGAGGTCTCTACAGGCTCACTTGGACAGGGATTGTCTATAGCAAACGGCCTTGCTATGGGGCTTAGGCTTCAGGGCCTGCCCTCAAGGGTATATTGCCTACTTGGTGATGGAGAGGTGCAGGAGGGACAGGTCTGGGAGGCAGCGATGACGGCCTCTCATTACAATGTGGATAATCTCTGCGCCATTATTGACTACAATGGCCTCCAGATAGACGGTAGGTGCGCCGAGGTTATGAAGCTTGAGCCCCTTGTTGATAAGTGGCTTGCCTTTGGCTGGCATGTGCTGTCTATTGACGGGCACGAGATGGCAGAGATACTTGATGCCCTTGATAGGGCTGAGGGTATAAAGGGTAAACCAACGCTCATATTGGCTAAGACTGTAAAAGGTAAGGGGGTATCAATATTTGAAGACAAGGTGCAGTATCACGGCGTGGCCCCCTCAAAAGAAGAGCTTGAGATAGCCCTAAAGGAGTTAGGTGCCAATGGCTAACAGGCCTGCTGAAGAGGAGCTCAGAAAGACCTTATCGGGACAAGGCGTAGAAACCTTTGCAGGCAAGGCAATTGCTACCAGAGATGCCTACGGGGCTGCCCTTTATAGGCTGGGCATGGAAAATCCCAAGATTGTGGTCTTAGATGCAGACCTGTCATGCTCTACAAAGACCATAAGGTTTGCCCAGGCATTCCCCGAGAGGTTTTTCAATGTAGGAATTTCAGAGCAAGATATGGTGTGCACTGCCGGTGGGCTTGCCCTTGCAGGGCTAATACCCTTTGCCTCCACCTTTGCGGTCTTTGAGACAGGTAGGGCGTGGGAGCAAGTAAGACAGACCATTGCCTATTCGTCCTTAAATGTCAAGCTTGCGGCGACCCACTCAGGCATAACAGTGGGCGAAGACGGTGCCTCCCATCAGGCACTGGAGGATATTGCCCTCATGAGGGTTATCCCAAATATGACTATTTTGGTCCCTGCAGATGGCTTTGAGGCCGAGCAGTTTGTGAGGCTTGCCGCCGAATTTGAAGGACCGGTGTATATCAGGCTCGGCAGGGCAAAGACAGAGGCCGTGATGCCTGCCGACTACAAGGCAGTAATTGGCAAGGCATACACCTTTTCAAAGGGCAGGGATGTCTGTATCATTGCCACAGGCACGATGGTCTCTGAGTCCCTTAAGGCTTCAGAGATACTGTCCCAAAAGGGGATAAGCGTAGGAGTAGTAAACATGTCAACGATCAAGCCCTTTGATGGCGAGACGTTCCTAAAGGCCATTGAGGGCTGTAGGCTCGTGGTGTCAGCAGAGGAGCACTCTGTTATCGGTGGCCTTGGGGGGGCCATTGCAGAGTTCCTTTCAGAGAGGGCCCCTATGAGGCTCATAAGGATTGGCACCACCGACACCTTTGGCTGTTCAGGCACGCCCTCTGAGCTCATGAAGACCTTTAGGCTCACAGCGGGGGATATTGCCACATCGGTCTTGACTAACCTTGGATAATCCATTAAACACTACCGGTATTGTGCCATGATCAGTTTTGTCAATGTATCCAAATTCTATGACTACCACACCGTCCTGAGGTCTGTGAGTTTTACCGTACAGAAGGGCGAGATGGTCTTTATCACCGGCCCAAGTGGCGCAGGGAAGTCTACACTCCTAAAGCTCATATACAGGGATGAAGAGGCCGATGAGGGCGAGATAAGGGTAGGTAACTTTACTGTTACCTCAATCAGGCCATCAGACATACCACATTTAAGGAGAAATATCGGTATAGTCTTTCAGGACTTCAAACTCCTAAGGAACCTGACAGCGTATGACAATGTGGCCATAGCCTTACGGATCCGTGGGATCGGCGAGAGGGAGATAAGACAAAGGGTCTCTGAGGCCCTAAAGAGGGTAAACCTGAGACATGTGGCCGATAGTAATCCAAAGGCCCTCTCTGGAGGTGAACAGCAGAGGATCGCTATAGCAAGGGCCATTGTAGCCGAGCCTCAGGTGATACTTGCCGATGAGCCTACGGGGAACCTTGATCCCAACACTGCTATAGACATTATGAATCTACTCAGAGAGATCAACCTCAATGGTTCAACCATCATCGTAGCCACCCACAACCGTGAACTCTTCAGGGGCACGGGCAAGAGGGTGCTCAGCATAGACTCTAACAGGATCATCAAAGAGGAACAGGGCTGATGCATATTTCCTACGGCATAAAGACTGCTGTAAAGGGCATGGCCCATGAAAAGTGGATCAATCTCCTCAGTATAATGACCGTTGCCTCAAGTCTGCTAATCATGATCTTTGCATGCCTATTGCTCTACAATACTGAGCATATCGCAAGCACCCTACACGAGCGCTTTGGAATGGTGGCCTTTTTAGACGACAGGCTGCAGGCCTCAGAAATACAGGCCATTATTGAGCGAATTAAGCAGAGGCAAGAGATTGAAGGGCTTAGATACATCTCAAAGGAGGATGCCCTAAAGGAATTAAAGGAGAGGCTAAAGGAAGACAGCTACATCTTTGATGGCCTTGATTATAATCCTTTATCACCTGCAATAGAGCTACGGCTAAAGAGGCAGTATATCACCCCTCAACAGGTCGCAAGCACTGCAAAGGAGTTAAAGGCTATCAAAGGTGTGAGTGAGGTCTATAGTGCAGAGAAGGTAGCCGAGATAATAGAGGCCTTTTACAGGTCCCTTTCAAATTTTAGCCTTATACTCCTCAGTGCCTTGGGTGCAGGGATTATATTTGTTGTTTACAGTACTGTAAAGATACTCTTTTACCGCCGAAAGGAGGAGATAGAGACCATTAAACTCCTCGGTGCAACCAGGGGCTTTATAAGGATGCCCTTTTTAGTGGAGGGAGGCATAATAGGACTCTTTGGGGGTTTGCTCAGCGTAGGGCTATCGCTTTTAGTATATTTTGCGGTCACCTATAGACTTAGTTCGGTCTTCCCACTCCTTGAGACCATCCTGTATCCCACAGAGATTGCCCTGTCTTTTCCATTGTCAGGTGCTATACTCGGTCTGCTTGGGGCCTTTATAGCAGTAGGAAGGTTGAGATTTTAAAGTGGTCACTTGCCTCGGACTATGAAGAGACTTGGACTCTGTGTAATGCTTACGGTCCTTTGCCTTCTGCAGGGGCTGTATGCTGCCGATCCTAAGGATGAATACAGACGCATCCAGCGAGACCTGGACCTGCACAAAAAGAGGCTTGAAAATGTCCAAAAAAAGGAACAGTCCGTTATCAACGAACTCAGAAAGGTCCAGTCCGAATTGGCAGAGATAGAGGGACAGCTCTCAAACCAGAGGAAAAAGATACAGGGCATCCAGCAGAAGATCATCAAGGTGCAACAGGAGATCAAGACCTATAGCGCCTCCTTAGAGCGGGAGCAAAACCTACTAAAAAGGCGGCTGAGGGCCATACAGAGGCACGACGCTGAGAGGGACTTGGCACTCATAATCCTTAGTGGTGCCGATGTGGTCCAATCTGTAAGGGCAATGAAATACCTCAGGGAGATCTCTGCCTACGACCATCGGTTGATCCTTGCCTATAAGGGCAGTCTAAAGACACTTTCTGTAGAACAGTCAGAATTAAAAAGGCTCCATGAGGAGCTACAGGCAGAGGAAAAGAAGTTGACTAAAATGGAGGAGGCTGCTACAGAAAAGAAAAAAGAACGAGAGCAGCTCCTTGTCAGCGTTAGAAAGGAAAAGACGGCCTATGAGAAGATGGTGGCAGAGCTTCAGGATGCCTCTAATCGTCTGCTCAAACTCATCCAGGAGGCCGAAAGGCGAGAAAGGGAGCTAAGGCAGAAGAAAAAGGCACAGAGTAGGCCAGGGCAAAAGGACGAACCAGAAGAAGATACGGATTTTGCAAGATACAAGGGCAAACTCCCCTGGCCTGTCCATGGTTCTGTGGCAATGCAGTATGGTAGCCAGGTGGACCCGATATTTAACCTCCCTGTCTTTAGGAGTGGGATACACATAAAGACGGCCCATGGTGCTGCTATCAAGGCCGTACATGACGGTAAGGTGGTGTATGCAAGCGAATTTAAGGGATATGGCCAATTGGTGATACTGAGCCACGGCGGGGGCTATCACTCATTATACGGGAACCTTTCAAAGATAACCGTAAAAAACGGCGCCGATGTCAAGGAGCAACAGGTCATTGGTGAGGCAGGTGAGTCAAACACGATTGGGGCCTCAGGGCTTTACTTTGAGATCCGCTATAAGGGTAAGCCCCTTGATCCGCAGCAATGGTTGAGACGATGAGGCTGTTGGAAAAATCGCTCAATTTAGGTAAAAATAACCTAATGAATTTATGGAGGCAAAGTTATGGTTTCTAAGAAGAGATGGGCTGTAGCAGCGGTTTCGTTCGTATTAGTAGTGGGTCTCTTTGTATTGACCCGTTGGGCAGTAACAGGTGTAGATGCCCAAAACGCCTATGAAGACCTAAAGACCTTCACCGAGGTCATGAGCCTCATAAAAAAGAACTATGTAGAGGAGGTAAATGTCAAGGAGCTCATACAGGGCGCCATTAAGGGTATGGTCACATCCCTTGATCCCCATTCGGCTTATCTGACGCCTGATGCCTTCAAGGATCTTCAGGTGGAGACCAAAGGGGAGTTTGGCGGTATAGGTATCCAGATAGGTATTAAAGACAACATGCTTACCGTCATTGCCCCTATTGAGGATACACCAGCCTACAGGGCAGGCATCAAGGCTGGTGATAAGATACTAAAGATAAACAACGAATCTACAAAGAACATGTCTATCCACGATGCAGTGGCCAAGATGCGAGGCAAGAAAGGCACAAGCCTGACGATCACGATTTTTAGAGAGGGCATGAAGGAGGCAAAGGACTTTACGATCGTAAGGGACATCATAAAGATAAAGAGCGTCAAGGCAAAGATGCTCCAAGACAATATTGGCTATGTAAAACTGACGCAGTTTCAGGAGTCTTCTGCAGCAGACCTCAAAAAGGCCTTAGATAATCTCAAGAAAGAGGGTATGAGATCACTTATACTTGACCTTAGGAATGACCCGGGCGGCCTCCTCAACAGTGCCGTAGAAGTGGTTGAGCACTTCCTGCCTCCAAAGACCCTCGTGGTGTATATAAAGGGCAAAAAGGGCGACAGGAACGAGTACTATACAGAGCTTGAAAGCCCCGCATACAAAGACATACCTATGGTAGTGCTTGTAAATCAGGGCAGTGCCAGTGCATCAGAGATAGTGGCAGGGGCACTTAAGGACTGGAATAGGGCCGTGATAGTGGGGGTGCAGACCTTTGGGAAGGGCTCGGTCCAAAGCCTGATCCCCTTAAGCGACGGTTCAGGCCTGAGACTGACCACAGCAAAATACTATACCCCTAAGGGCACGAGCATACAAGGGGTAGGGATTACGCCCGACATCGTTGTGAAGCTTGAGACAAAGGACAAGGCCACAAAGGAACACCCTGTGATAAGGGAAAAGGACCTGGAAAGGCACCTCAAGAACGAACAGACCCCTGATGAAAAGGCCGAAAAGGAGACCTCACCCCTTGAGGTAGATGAGAAGGACGACAACCAGCTCCAGAGGGCGATTGATGTGATAAAGACCTGGCGGGTCTTTGACAGCATGGCAAAGGCAAGGGGACAGTCTTGAGTAGGGTTATCATTGACATTGAGACCGCAGGATATAGACTGGAAGAATTAGACAAAGAGACCCAAGAGTACCTCCTAAGATATGCCAATACCGAAATAGAGGAACAGAAGGTCAGAGAGGGCCTCTCCTTTTATCCCCTCACAGCGCAGGTGGTTGCTATTGGTATGCTCAATCCAGACACAGACAAGGGCGTTGTATATTACCAGTTACCACATAGTAACCCGCCAATAAATAGTGATAACCATAACACCGAAGGGCATAGATGGGATACGGTCTATGCTGAATCCATTAACACCGAACCCTTTGAGGAAGAGGGGATCACCTATGAAGGCGGTACCGAGAGGGAGATATTGGAGAGGTTTTGGTCTGTGGTAGATAAATACGACCAGGTGATTACCTTTAACGGCAGGACCTTTGATGGCCCCTTTTTGACGATACGCTCAATGATACACAGGATAAGACCCACGAGAAACCTCATCCCAAACCGATATGGTGATGAACATATAGACCTCCTTGACCGCCTCACATTCTTTGGTATAAGCCGAAGGTTTAACCTTGATACATGGTGCCGTGCCTTGGGTATAAAGAGCCCCAAGTCAGAGGACCTTAATGGTTACATGGTCCCAGAGTTCTTCAGGACAGGCAGGTCACTGGAGGTCGCCAAATACTGTGCCCTTGACCTCAGGGCCACAAAAGAACTGTTTCACCTTTGGCAACAGTATATACCAAAATGACCCACCTTGGTGATTTGGAGGATGATAGAAGGTTTAATCGCAATGGCTGTGGCATTCATTGTATCGGTCTTGTTATTCGTAAGGACTGTTAGTATTGAGATGACTTCAATCGCTGAAAGTGTGACATGAAAACGAGAGGCTTGAGAGACCTTGCGTATAACCCAATTAACGAATAGTATGTTTAGTATTGCTCAAGACCACCAATGAATAGCCAAACAGTCGCACAAATGTTGCATTGAGGCAGCGTGAAGGTAGATTGAGGGGAAGCCTGCTTATACTACCGATAATTGCTGAAGATTATCTCCGAATTGATGCCTCAAGCCCCTGATGGTCATGACCTTTTTTAGCCTCTTTGCATATATGTGCACCTTCTCTAAGAGTTCTGAGCAGCCAGAATCTATCTTTGTGACATTGCCAAGATTTATCACTACATGTTCGGCATTGTTTAGGGCTACATACAAGGCCTCTTGAAGCTTAGCTATGGTGTCTGAAGAGAGCTCGCCGTCAAGCTCTAAAAATCCGAGGTGCCCCTCTACCTTATTGAAACTGTAAGTTAGCATAAGGCACACCTCATGGTAAGACATCTTGCCAGGAAAATCGGGCAGTCATCATAGTCCTCGTTTTCACAAAACCTGCTCCTTTTTTGGGAGTCTAATAAGAGCGAGGATATAGAGGCATCGCATACCTCTGTCTCTGTATTACAGTACGGACAATGGTTGTGATAACTAAGGGTATTTTGGATTAAGAATTCCATTGTTTGCCTCCTACGCAAATCTCATTCTCACAGCATTAATAAACCTGTATCTCCATGACCACTCAGTAGTCTCTGGATAGGGGCTGAGCATGGTGTCTCTGCCTATGATGTATCTGTTGCCCCTCCATTGAACGGTATTGCTAAGTAGGGGCAAAAACCAAAGGACACCTATGAGGATGTCCTTTATCGGAGACAGGATGTAGAGCAGGGGGTGCATGGGCGACTTAAGTACCCTTGACAGATACATGTCACCAATTGCCTTAATGGTCGCAGTAAAGATCGCCATTGAAAGGGTTACTGTAGTAATGCCAATAACAATAATCGGTAATAGGGATAGAAAAACAGGGTTTGCTATGAGTTCTGAGAGGTATCTCATACCACCAAGCTTCCACCTCAATTTGCCCCAACGGGTATGCCTGTTAAGAAACCTCCTGAGGTCCCAATAGTAGTTCACATTTTTTATGGCATAATTAGAGAGCACCACAGGTCTTCCGCTCTCATAAAACCTTCTGCCAATCACATAGTCCTCGGCAAGCACATCTTTAAAGGCCTCAAGACCTCCAAGGGCCTCAAGGTCGGCCCTCCACATCAGCATGGATTTGCCTATCACACAGGGCATCTTGAGGTATCTGTCAAGAAAACACACACTACCCACTATGAAGGAGTTTAGATGTAGGTTCTCCAACACAGCACCGAGGGTCTTGCCCCCAACACCTACTATGATATTGCTCAAAAGACCGGCATTGGAGTCTATGAGTTGAGATACTGTCTCCTGTAGATAATCAGGTCCAACAGATACATTACTGTCGCTAATCAATACAAGTGGGTATTTGGCTACCCTGTAGGCACCCAAAAGGTTATTTACCTTTGGATTTAGCCCTTCTTGCGTATGACTTACAACGACTGTAATATCCCTCTCAGGATGGCGGTCTTTGACCTTCTTTGCAACCTTATAAGCAGGGTCATTGTAGTCTTGAAGACAGAAGATCACCTCATATTGAGGATATTGAAGGCCACAGAAGGACTCAAGGTTATCAAACAGGTTGTCATCAAGGCCCTTTAGGGGCTTTAGGATGGAAACAGGTGGCAGGACTTGAGGGTCCTTCTTTTGAGGTCTATTTGACCTAACTACTGCCTTTACTGAATAGACCTGAAAGGCATATCCCAAAAGCCCTAAAAAGGTAAGTGCCAAAAACAAAGCAAGTAGTGTCATTGCCCCTCCCTAATTTCTAAACAGTGTTATTGCCACGCCCTTGTTGTGGCGTATGCATTGCTTGACGGCCTGGACATCCTTTTCACAATTGAGTAATGTCTTCCATGAATAAATGTGTCTGACCTTATGGAAGTCGCTATTGGCTATATATGGATACTTTTTAAGGCTTATTACATTAAAGACATCATCCCTATTGGCGATCTCCCACGCGTCTATATACTTGCCATACCGATCCCTGTGTTTCCATAAATACAGGGTGTCTTTATTTAGACCTGTCATATGATGTGGATGGCAGGCCACCACCAGGGCATCCTGCTGCCTTGCCTCAAGGAATATCCTCTCAAAAGTGGCACAGGCCGGGATGAATTCCTTTATGTCTAAAAGCAGGATGTGGGCTGACCTTTCAGCAGAGACATAGTTTTTGCTTATCTCAACACCTGGTATGACGAGCATCTCGTACTTCTTCCATGCCCTCTCTGCCTCATTTCTGATGTCCGCTATATAATCATCAAAATTGTGGGCAGTCACAGTGAATTTAAAACGCCAGGCCATCTTACCAATATAGCTGTCTCCGTTGACCACATGATCAGTGATGGCGATCACATCAAATCCGGCCTGTCCATAAAGGTCTATCACCCTACTGAGTTGAACAGAGCCGTCAGAATAGGTCGTATGGATGTGGAAGTCACAGAGTAACACTTTTTGTCAAGTGGCCTTTCCCTCGCTTAATAGAGTTCTATTGGCTTTCATAGTAAACCAGACAGGTTAAATGGGCTTTAAGGTATGATTAAGTTTGGGTTAAGAGGGTAATAGAGTGTATTACGGTTTAAGACCAAGTTGCGTCTGTGCCCTGACAGGGAATTGTCAACTGACTAATTGCGTGAAAGCCTGTGGCTATTAAGCCTTTAAGATTCAAAAGCCCCTGCTCTTAATGAGATAGGAATAATATGTGGCTGCCTGTGTGGGTATTCGACTTTGGGTCTGAAAGTCCACCCTGTAAAGACCAAAGCGGGCGTCAAGGCCTGCCAACCACTCGTAGTTATCTATAAGTGACCAGTAGTAGTAGCCCCTTACATCAATGCCCTTTTTAATACACCGTTCAAGCACATCTATGTGCCTCTTCATAAAACGTATCTTCCTGCTGTCCTCTCTAGTGGCAATGCCGTTTTCAGTAATAATAAGGGGGACATTTAGCCTTGAGGCATAGCGGAGCACCCTTTCAAGACCAGCCGGGTGGATCTCCCAGCCCAAATCGGTGAGGCCATAGCCGTCTATGTCTCTGTGCCTAAGCTCAATACCCATCTTTTTAAAGGGGTTAAATCTGATATGGACCCTTGTGTAATAATTGACCCCAAAGAAGTCTATCTTGCCCTTAATTGGGACCTCTATGGATACCGCTTGCCTAAAGGGAAACTTTAGCCTAAGGATACCTGTCAGAAAGGCATCAAGGAGTGAGTGATTGTAAAAATACTTTGCTATCTTAGAGAGGGCGCAATCTAAGGGATTCCACTGGTTCCAGGGTGCAAGGGCAGCCATATTGTGTGCCACACTGACCATTGCATCGGGATCATGCTTGTGTATCATCTCATATATTGCACCATGACATACAAGTATATTCCTTAGTGCACTGATGCCTAATCTCCAATCTCTGATACCAGGCGGCATACATCCCTCAAAATACCCACCGAGGATGAGCACATAGGGCTCGTTGAAGGTTATCCAGTATCTTACACCCTTTAAGGTAGATAGCACCTTGTCCACAAAGTGAAGGAATCTATCAATAGAACTCTCCTTGTGCCATGGGTACTTTTTAATAAACCACAGGGGATGGGTGAAGTGATGAAGGGTCACCATAGGCTCAATCATGCTATCATTGAGGATATTAATCACTTCCTGATAATGCTCAAGGGCACAGTCATCCCAATGGCCTTCATAGGGCTGGATGCGGCTCCACTCAATGGAGAATCGGTAACTATTTACACCGAGCTCCTTTAGGAGATTGAGGTCCTGCTTGTATAGTTCATAGTGTCTTGTAACATCTGGCTTTTCAGACAGTATAGTATCCCAAGATGTCCAATCCGCATAGGGCGAGCCCTCCAGTTGAAAGGCCGAAGTAGCCACACCCCAGAGAAATCGCCTGTGGGGAGGGTTGCTATTATTGATAGATGATAAGTGCTCCATGCCTCCTGAGATAGGCTATAAGAAATATCATGAAAGAAGCAAGGTCTAAGCCCACGACTAAATCTACCCATTAGCATTTTTGCCAAAATGTTGCATGTCGGATGGGCACTTGATTTCATAGGGGCAAACAACCTATAATTTCGGGATCTTTTAGGCGCATAGCTCAGTGGGAGAGCGCTTCCTTGACGCGGAAGAGGTCTGGGGTTCAATCCCCCATGCGCCTACTCCTATAAATCAAACAAAGAGTCACAATCAGGGTCTCTCCTCCTGAAACAGCCTAACTGTCATAAAAATGTAATACTCTTAGCTTTTTGAACTTTGAGAATTGAGTTATACGGGCTAAGATGTTGCTTTGACCAAAAAATACAGTGACAGTGGGCAGGACTGCCAAAACCCTTATCAAGGTCTGGTGGTGCAAAATGGGTAAAGATGCTGTGTTTGGGTGGTCAGGAGCAATTTTTACTAATCACCTCAGAGATAAATAAAAAAACCCGCCCTGAAGGCGGGTCTTTTTTATATTTGGCAGCTTCCTACTTTCCCATGACCTCGCGGTCATAGTATCATCGGCCTCGGAGGGCTTAACTGCCGTGTTCGGAATGGGAACGGGTGTTGCCCCTCCAGTATTGCCACCAAAAACTTGAACATGATAACACAAGTGAATATATAATTGCAAATATTTTAGTAGGGGTTAAGGCACACGGTCTATTAGTACTGGTAAGCTGAACACATTACTGTGCTTACACCTCCAGCCTATCAAAGTGGTAGTCTACCACTGACCTTCAGGACCCTTTCGGGTCGGGAGAC
>Ga0308419_1001739_pt1 | contig 14412 bp, 8 predicted proteins | sample HotsprSampleMS50_FD_203674 | JGI IMG/M metagenome (GOLD analysis project Ga0308419, IMG submission 203674) | Hot spring phototrophic mat microbial communities from Mushroom Spring, Yellowstone National Park, Wyoming, United States - 20090730_MS50 ... | reverse complement strand
CGCCATCTTTTCCAATTTGGATCCCCCGGATTGTTTGGAGGATTATTACCGTTATGTTCCGATTTATAAATTGAAACAGTAACAGAATCATAACCACCCTCAACAGGCATTGCAGGAAGTCTATCATCACCTTGAACTCCATCAACATCATATTTATCTATTACTTCCATTATTAGAGAAATCATAAAATTTTGAACTTCTGGATTTATTCCACTTAACCAGTCAAAACCATTTTTCACAACCAATTGCCCTTGATTATTTTTTGTAGCCCAGTGTGGGAATCTGGCAACAATATGTCCGCCATTCAAACTGTAAGATGATGAAAAACCAAATTCGAACCACGGAATAACTTCTATTCCAACTCTATGTGCTTCAATGATTAATCTATCGAGAAAATCTCTGTTTTGAAACGAAGGATCAGGAATAGTCGGTGCACCAAAAAGATTATTCATTATTTGACTTGGATAAATTGTATAGCCTTTATTATAAACCACTGGGAAAATTACATTTATCCCGATTGAAGATAAATAGTTCATTGCTTCTACGATTGAAGCGTCAGTTGCAAGAACATACGAATCAACATTAGTAAGCCAGGTTGCTCTAAACTGTTGCTGTTGAGCTGATAATTTAATTGAAAGTAAAATCAGAAATCCAATTAAAAACTTTTTATGCATATAAAATCCTCAAAAATTTAAACTCTTAATCTTTCTCTTAATCTTTTTCTTACTCTTACTCTTAATCTTTAACTTTAACTTAAACTTTAACTCAATCATCTTTATTCAATTTCCGGAAACTCCACTCTATCCTTATAAAACTCCTTAAACAAATCAGGGAACTTTTTTAATCCTTCATAAAAGAAGAACACTTCTCCATTAAGTCCGTGCTTACGATTTTCATCAATCATTTGTTTTAGGAATTCTTCTGACGGATAATAATTGCCGACTTTTAGAAGAACTCCTGGATATAATTTTTTCAAATCCTGTTTACTTATTTGTTCGCCGACTATTTCATTCAATGCTTTGCTGTAATCATTTATATTATATCTATAAACCTGTGGACAGAGCAAATCAACATAACCAGCTTTAAGCCAGGAAGGCCAATCTTGTAAATATTCTTCCTCGCTCCAGGGATAAATACTTGGAGCCATTGATACGATTAGATTTTTATTATAACTCTTTACTGAATCATAAATAGTTTTCATAAAATCCGTAAGTAAACCTGAACGCCATTTAATCCAGTTATAATCCTTATGGTAAGAAGGAGGATTTTTTCCTTGATGATGTAATTTGTATAATTCAACTGTATATTCATCATAACCTGATTCTGAGGGCATTGCAGGTAATCTATCATCGCCTTGAATTCCATCAACATTGTAATTTCTAACAACTTCCATAATTAACGATAAAATAAATTGCTGAACTTCAGGGTGAAAACCATTCATCCACTCGAAACCATTTTTAGTAACCAAATTTCCTTTGACATCTTTTGCTGCCCAATGAGGTTTTGCCTTCAGGATTGGTCCGCCATTAAGTTGATATGAACTTGAAAACCCAAATTCAAACCACGCAATTACTTTCATATTTTTATTGTGTGCTACTTCAATTAGCTCTTTGAGAGGGTCAATTCTTGGGAATAAAGTATCAATCTCAACGCCTGTAAGTTCTTTCATTATTTTGCTTGAATAAGTGGTCATCGCTTTATTCCAGACAACGACAAAAATTGTGTTGAAACCAAGTTCATCAAGAAGATTAACAGCTTCAATAATATTTTCTTTAGTATTTAATACTTGGCTGTCAACATTTGTAAGCCATACACCTCTTATTGCCTCAACCTCTGGCTTCGGAATATTGCAACTGATTAATATTAAAAACATCAGGAATAATAGTTTATTCATTTTGTTCAAGAGAAATGTTAATGTGAAATTAAAAGTCAAATCTTATTCCGGCTCTCAAATCAAAGAACTGAAGTCCGCTAACATTTTCAAGATTAAGTGCGAGAGTTGGCCAAAGCTCTGCAATTATAAGTTTATAATTAGTAGATATATTCAAACTTAAAGGATAAAAAAGAACAAGAACTAAATCCACACCGAAATTTACTCCACCACTCCAATCCTTTTGCCTTAAAGACGGAACATTCAGAACTTCAACTAAAACAGGATTTCCAGAGCTTGGTGATTGAACGAAAAGAGAATCTTTGTATTCGCTTCGGAAGTGTTCCCAATAGTAAAAACCAAAGCCGAAATTGATATTGACATCAAAAATATCATTGCTCAAAAAATTGTATTTTGTTTCAGCGGCAAGACCTGCAACTGTCAAATCCATTTTAAGTTTTGGAAGTTGGAATTCAAATGTTTGAATAGGTCCGAGAATATCACTTTTCACAAATTTTTTCATCTGTTCCTTATTCACATCTGATAATTTGAAATATTCAATTTTTCCAGTCCACGTCCAATCTTCCGAAGTTTGCCTTCCGAAAAAAACTAAAAATCCAGGTGCTGGCTCTAAACGATTTGATAACATACCAAAAGGTATATTATAATTTGCGGAAGCACCAACAAAAAATTTGTTCTGAGCAAAAGCAGAAGATGTAATAATTAAAATTGATAAAATCTTAAATAAGTTTTTCATACTAATACTTAAATGATATTCCGAGATTTATTGAAATTTCACTATCGAATGGGAAAGTATCATATCCCATTGAATTTTTTGTTTGAAATACTTTAGAATAACTTGATGAAGCGCTCAGGTCAAGGTAATCAAATAAATTGTAACTGAATGTTAAACCAAATTTTGCAAAGACAGGATTTCCTTTTTTATCGGGCGCAAAATTTCTATAAGAGTAAGTGAAAGAATGATTCGCTTGTGGAAATCTTTTCGTCCAAGTTTCAGTAGCAAACATCCTCCTTGTGTAGAAATTAACTCCAGCACCTGCAGACGGAGTTATTCTTAGATCATCAAAGAAAATAAAATCATAATTAAATAAAAGAATAAGCGGAATTAAATCCATTTTTTGAACAGCACCAATTTCAACTGAAAGATTTGGATCAGCCCTTAAATCTGAAACAATTTTCGGATAATATCTGTTAGTCCAGAAATCCCAATCCCAAGTATTAAGTACATCAGGTTCAGTTAAAGAATAGAGCTTATAACCTGAAATAATAGAAAATCCGAAATTCTGATAAACATTAAATTTCAACTGAACCAAGGCTCCAACCGCATCAGCTTTGGTGATTTCAAGGTTTTTCTTTCCTGCGAATGAGTAATCTGATAAAAGATTAATTGATTGAAGTTGAGCAAATGAGAAAAAATTAAAGGATAAAAACAAACTGATAAAAATTATTTTTTTCATAAGGTTCTCTTAATACAAACCTAATTGTAATGATAATCTAAAAATTTTTCCAAGTCTTCCGTAATCTGCAAAAGCGAAATCAAGATTAATCGGAAACTCGAGTTTAGGATTCAAACCAAATCCTAATGAATAAGTTTCTTCATCATAGAAAAATTTATAACCTGAACGAAAAGTAACCATCTCGTTCCAACTTATCTCTGAACCGAAATTTAATCTTTCATTAGCATCTGTCGGATGACTTGCTTCTGTAATTAAAGTAACACGAAAACCAGAATCTTTATTGTCAATCAATTCGGCAGCTGCACCGAGTTTAAATATTATCGGCATCTTAAATTCATCATTAATGAACTTTGAATTTGTTCCGAAGTTTTGTAGACTTGCAGCAATTCTAAGAGAGCCAAGCCCTGAATAATATAAAACTCCACCATCAAACAAAATATTGCTGGCTTTGTAAATATCTATTTTTTCTTCAACATATTTAGCTGCAACACCAAATGAAAATCTATCCGTCAGCATCTTTGAATAACCAAAAGAGGCAGCAATAGAATTTGCATTAAAAGTACCAATTACATTATAAACTTTCTGCCCACCACCTGCGACAGTTCTTGGCATCGAACCAAAGTCCATAATCACAACTCCAGCGGCAAATACACCATAATCAGAACTGTATGAATAACTTGCCGCATAATGTTTTATATCAGCAAACCAGTTTGCAAATGAAGAAGAGAATGAATGAGTTAGATTTGTAAATCCAATTGAAGCAGGATTAATAAAAATACCATCTGAGTTCAAATCCGATAACGCGATTGAAGCTTCACCTAAAGATGCATATCTGGCAGTAACAGGAATTTCAAGAAATGTAAAACCTGCAGTTGCTGTTTTCTTAAATTCCTGAGAGTAATAATTCTCTGAGAAAATTAAAAAAATTGATAATATCAGATTAAAGAATAAGAAATATTTTTTCATAAAAACTATCTTACTATTGCGAACTTTCCAATTTTTGTTTTACCTTTTGATTCAGCGTGAAATATATAAATACCACTTTCAACAAATTGTCCATAATCTGTAACCTGATCCCAAGAAACAATAGCTCCATCACCTTCTTTGACTGATATAGTTTTTACCAAATCTCCTCTTACTGTATAAATTCTGATAGTACAAGGATTTGGAATATTGACGAACTGAATTTTATCTTTCTCTCCTGGCTGTGAAAATCCTTCTCCTATTATAAATGGATTTGGGACAACCAATATCTCATTTAAATCTTCTTTCGGAGCTAATGTTGCTGTGAAAGGAATTTGAGTTCGATTTGCAAAAATTGAAGTCTCTAAATCTGAATTATCAAATGCAGTTAATGAGTAATAATATCTTTGACCAATCGTAACATTAGAATCAATATATTTATAATTTGTGCCAGTAAGAAATCTGTTATCACCTTTAAGAATAGTATCAACTGGCATCCAGGGTCCGATTGGTAAAAAATCAGAGCGATAAATAATATATCCTTTAAGATCTAATAAGCCGGTAATAGGGTCTGGGACTAATTCTTTTTCATTTGACCAAGAGAGAATATTAGCAACAACCTGACTTTCACGATTGTAATCAATGTTAAGTTTTGGAGCAGCAGGTGGATTTGGATGCTTAAATCCATTGTCAAAAGTTAATTGAGCTCTATCTGCACTTGCAAAAAAAGCATTTCTGGAATCACGATTTATTATATTTACAGGATTATTAGCAGGATCAATTGCTTGTTTGTAATCAACACCGTCAACGATTTCTGCTATAACAATTCTAATAGAATCACCTGGTAAAATATCAAAAGGACCGAGTTGCATTAAAGACCACATTCTTGAACGGGTCATAAAAATTGTATCGGTAGAGCTTGAAACAAAATTAGCGGCTAATCTTATATCCTGAACAAAAGAATATTGTGATTCTAAAGAACCTATATTGGTAAGCGGACCGCTCAAATCAATTGAGTTACTTGCAGCAGACCAGCCAAATCTAGCGACATTACTAACCTGTCCGTTTTTATTTGGTGAAGCATATAATAATTTTATTCCTGCAAAAGCAGGAGCAAGATATTCTCCTGTTGGTTTTCCATTAACAATAGGCCCAAATACGGGTGAATAACCAAAATCTTCACTAAGCCCCGGAGTTTCAGGATAATCTGCTGCTCTGCCGTATAATAATCTTCTTGATGCCTGATAAAGGAATTGAGTATTTCTCGCACCAGGTGTCAGAGATGGAAACAATACACTCCAAGACCTTGAGTTCGAATGAATTCCATAATTTATTACAGCATAGAAATCAAATAATGTATCTGCTACAAATCTTGTCGGTGGTACTTTCGATTTTATCTCTGGTGAAATATTTTTTATAACATAATCGTGAATAATATAATTCTCATCTAACTTTGAACCGCTCCATTGATGAGAAGTTCGTCTGACACGAACGGGCAGCATTCTTTTTATTTGAAATTCATCTGTGTAGTTAATGTTATATTCCCAGACAGTTTCAATTACTTCTTCGCCAACATTTGGATTAGATTGAAGCCAATGATTGGAATTATCTGGGAATAATCTTCTATGTTTTGTAACAATATACTTCGAACCAGCTCCTTCTGCAATTGAGCCAGCATACATAGACCATTCTTCGACAGATAATATACTGTCTCGTGTCCATTTAGCTCCAACAATTAAACCTCCAGATACTAAATGAGAAGCTTGCCCACCAATATTATCGCTTATTAAACTAGCATCAAATCCTGGCCAATCCAATCCTATCCCTCTCTGAGTCCAATTGCTAAAAGAAGGACCGACTTTCCCAAATTGAACTGTTTGCCATAATTTACCACGATTGAAGATAAGAGAAGATGATTCAATCTGTGAGAAATAATCTGTATTGAGAAGGACCAAAATTAAAATTAACAATTTTAAGCTAATAAGTTTTATCTTAATCATATCTAAAATCCAAATCCAATAGTGAAGAAAACTTGTCGAGGGATATTACTAAATGCTCTATATGGAGCTACAAGGTAACTAAATCTATTAGGATTATTACCTTGATCAATCATAGTAACACCCTCTTCAACCCAAAGATTTATATCTTCGTTTGTTGACATTGGTGTAAGCCATTTATTATTGAACAAGTTCATTATCCTAATACCCAATACAAGTCTATAGCCAGAATAGGAAATATTCTTGATAAAATTTAAATCAACATTAGATTCAATAGGATAACGACGATTATTAACTACATCTCGAAGCCCAAAATCAGTGATGTAAGTAAATGGAACTCCTGATTGTGCAGTATATGTCATTCCAATTGAAGAGTTAGCTAAAGGTTTTATTCCAAAAATTTCAGGACCTTCATTCTCATCCCAGAAATATTGTACTAAAGTTCTCAAATTATGAGTTCTATCCCAAGAAGCTAAAAATTCTCCGGTAAAGTTTCTTGTTGAATAACCTCTTGTATTATCAGGATAAATAATTGAAGCTCCGTAGTTGCCGCTTGTGGTTTGCGATAAGCTGTAACTTATTCTATAAGACCAATTCTTTGTTGCAAAGGTTTCCAGCGTTGCTTCAAATCCCAAAGTAGAACCAAAAGCGTTATTAGCGTATGAGAAATAATAATATAATGGAGTGTTATCATTAGTGAATCCAGCAAATTGGTTTCTGCTTCCTGTGTAAGCAGCAATATTACGTGAACCAATTTGTGTTACACGGTCGTTATAATAAAGAACCAAATCCAAACGATGATTTTCACCGACTGTTTGTTGTAATCCAAATTCATATTGAATTGTTTTTTTAGGATCTAAATTTGGATTACCAATTCCTTGCCATCCAACCCAAGTTTTATTTGACAAAGCTTGACTGAAAATTGGCATAGAGGCAAAATGTCCATATTGTAATCTAAATGCAGTACTCTCACCAATCGGAAATGATACTCCAAGCCTTGGTAAAATAACATATTTAGTTTTTGAATCTTTTGTATTGGGATTTCCAACTATACCTGGACCGTCAGTGCCTGGATATAAGTAGTTAAATGGGTCAGCAGGAACTCTTGCCTGAAAATTATATGCTTCAGCACGAATTCCTACATTAGCAATCATCCCTTCAAATTCCATTCTGTCCTGAATAAAAAATCCTATGCTAATCGGGTAAGCACGATAAAAATCAGCAAAACCATTTCTTGCAACATAACTATTTGCTTGAAAACTTGAATTAACTCCATTGTTTAACATATCCCAGTAATTTATACTTATTCCTGTCTTTATTAAGTGGGATGAGTTAATCTGATTAGTGTAATCAAATTTAAGTCCGTAATTTTCTGTTCTGCTATCTTGATAGTAATTAGTACTAAAACTAAAAGGAGCTCTAAAATAATCTTTTTCCCACCAGCTACCCTCTCTTAATACAGTTCCTTTGGGATCAAGCGAACTATCAGCTCTGTCAACTTCCAAACCATAACCTGCTAAATACTTATATGGTAATTCGTATTTTTCATTTTGATGAGAAAAAATTAATTCTGCAAAAGATGTATTACTTATAGTATAAACCCAATTCAATGATTGAGCAATTGTTTGTTCATTTCTAACAGGATCCAAAGTTACCAAATATTTAGTTGAAACTCCTGGAGGAGTAAAAGCTAAACCAGACCAACGAATATCAGAAGAGCCAGACCAAATACCACCCTTATAACTTTGAAAACTTGTCATTAGTCTTATTTTATGTTTAGAAAAAGGTTGATAAGTAAGATTTAATATATAATTCTGAGTAACCTGAACTTTTTCAGGAGTAGGGAGACGAGTTGGGTTTTTCTTATATTCACCTGAAATGTAAAACTTTAATAAATTCGGATCTTTACCCAAAGGACCGCCAAATCCGAATAAATATCTATGATAAGAATATTTTCGGTAGTCATAAACTCCCAGAACATTGTCATCTGATGGTTCATGATTTTTAACCCATAAATTATAAGCCCATCTAATTTCTCTATCTACCAATTCAGCATATTTTTGTGAGTCGTTTTCTTTATACCATTTATATTTAATATCAAGTTTTAATTCCGAAGCAATAATATTTTTTTGAGCCATCCAATTTTCTAATCTTCCCCATTTCTTCCATTCCCAGTTGTTTTTATCATATAAATAAGGTCCGTAGTGATATTGTCCAGGTGGTCTATATTCCATTCGAAATTCACCAGAAAATTTTGGTGCACCGTCTTTCAATACCACTTTAACTACACCTGCCTGAGCATTTCCATATTCAGCCGAAAAGCCTCCAGTAATTAGTTGTAATTGCTGCACACCAAGAGGATTTACATCATATTTCCAAGAATTATCAGCCTTCTCTGTGCCGAATGTAGCTGGTGCACTGGTATTTGAATTCATTTGTTCAAGACCATTGATTTGAAAATTAACTTCGTAAGAAGTAGAACCACGAACAGAATAATTTCCTTTTTGATCTTTCTGGAAACCTGATGATAGTTCTAATGCTCCTCTTAAACCTTCAATAGGTGCTGCTTGAATTTGTTTATCATCAATGTGGGATTGACTTGATGTTCTATCTTTTATAATTGGAGGTTTCTTTGCTACTACTACAACTTGTTCAAGCTGAATAGATTCATCTGATAGCTTGAATTTAACTTGAGTTGTTCTATCTATAAATATTTCAACATTCTTTTCAATAACTTTTGTATAACCTATCATACTAGCAATAACATTGTATTTTCCAGGAGGTACATTTAATATTAAGAATCTACCCTCTAGATTTGTAGCAGCACCAATGTTTGTACCTTCGAGAAAAACATTTGCACCTACTAAAGGTTCATTAGTAGCAGCATCTAAAACTGTCCCTACAAGTTTACCAGTTTGTCCTTGGGGAAAGGCTGCAATGCTAGAAAGAATGGAAATATAAAAACGAAACAAAATACTTGAAATTGTTTTCATTTTTATTAAATTGATTTTTGATTCTACTTCAATAATATCATTTTTTTACTCATTTTAAATTTATCAGCAATTAGAGTATATAAATAAATTCCACTAGCGAGATTTTTTCCATCAAAGTGCTTTGTATGTTTACCAGCTGGTAAGTATTCATTAACTATGGTTTCGATTTCATTTCCTAAAACATCAGTTACAACTAATTTAACACTAGAAGCAGAGGGTAATGTAAATCTAATCATAGTATTTGGATTGAATGGATTTGGATAATTTTGTTCAAGAGAGTAATCAAAGTTAGAAGTTTCAATTTCATTAACAGATACAATCAGTTTTTCAAATTTGAATGCAGCTCTTGACCACATATCAATTACAAAAGCTGTTTTAGCATCAGCAGAGATAGCAACATCACAAGGCGAAGTCATCGGAGCACCGTTCGGGTCAGCTATATCCTGACTGAATTTACTTGGTAAGTCAAATTGTTCTATTGCATTTATACCATCAATCTGAAACGCTTTAACCCAACGTCTTGTCGAATCAATGCCTGCAACCCATAATAGCCCATCTTTGTCAACTGTAATACCGCAAGGATAAGGATCAATAAACCTTAAAAAGAAATCAAAATCTTCAATTCTGAATGGCTGATAAGTTTGAGGATCATATTGACTACCATTAATCCACTTAGCAATACCACCAGTAAGCTGAGTTGATGAAATAGAGTTTCTTGAAGTATAGAAAGGAACATTTGGACTGCTGTAATTTGCATTTGGAATTAAAGCAACATCTCGAATAAAACTTCTACCACCTTGATCGGGACCGCCTGGTTCCATTGCATAAGTTGGTGGGGGGACATAAGAACCAAAAGCTGGACCCGCTGTCCATCCATAACTAAAATTATAACATCTAAAAGTTGTGCCGAAGGATATACCAGTAAATAGAATAGAATCTTTACTAATTGCTGCCCCGTGATTATATGTTCCATAACCAGAACCTTGAATACCAAATCCAAATTTTATAACCTGAGAAGTATCAAAATTTGTATATACATAAGTAGCTGAAACAGTATTTGGAGCGGTCTTTGGATATGGTTGAGTAGCTACAACATAAAGTCTATTCCCCAAAGCAGTTATTCCCCTTAAGAAACCTATATTTCCAGTTAAAGTATCTGAATCGCCATTTAGATGATAATCTATAAACTTAGTAAAAATTGTATCACCAGGCGCTAATTTATAAATTGCATTTCTTGCATTTACATCAAGTAATCGAGATGAAATTACCCAAAGCGTTCCATCAGGCGCTAAATTGCATAGGTATGGTCGAACGAATGCCGAATCGGCTGATGGAAAATATAATCTTTTGGTATAATACCATTTTTCAGAAGTTTGAGCAAGAATGAAAAAATTGAATACAAAAATTAGTTGGAGAGTTAATAGGAATACTTTTTTCATAGTTACCTCTTTATACTTAATATTAAGTATTTTTATTAAAAATTATAATTTTTAATATAATAAAAAACTAATTTGATAGTTAATAATAAAATTTATACATACTCAAAATATTTGATTAATTTTGATGACAAATTAAAAAATTTTATGGACTTTTTTCAAGTAAGCCTTCTAATAATAATCTTTCTGTTTTTCGCACTGATGATGTTCTTCAGAAAGATACCCGCATTAATTGCTCTGCCTTTAATGGCTTTTTTTATTTCTTTTGCTGGTGGAATACAATTCAATGATATAATTAAATTCGTTGTTGGTGAAGGTTCTGTAAAACTTTTTCAGGCTTACACGATTGCAATGTTTGGAAGTATGCTTAGCGTGATGATGCAAAAAACAGGAGTCGCAGAAGCATTCATAAAAAAAGGAGCTGAACTTTCTGGTGATAACCCTTGGATTATTTCTATAATAATGTTGTTCCTAATTATTTCATTGTTCACTACTTTGGGCGGATTGGGAGCAATTATAATGGTTGCAACCATTGTACTGCCAATTATGTCTTCGGTGGGTGTAGGTCCAATGACTGCAGTAGGAATTTTTCTTTTTGGATTAAGTATTGGCGGATTGCTTAACGTTGGCAATTGGGCTGTTTATATAAGTGTGATGAATCTCACAATTGAGCAAATCAAACCTTTTGCTATACTGATGTTGATTATTTCTGTAATTGCTGCAATAATTTATATCACTATTCAACTTTATAAAGATGGACAGGATATTAATTTCAAAAAAATTATTATCAACTCTTCTATAATTCTATTCTTGATATCAATATCATATTTAATCTTTACAAAATACTTATCAACTGATATTCAAAAATTTTTGTTGAATTCACTAAGTACCCTTGGAAAAACATTAAAAGTAATTATAATATCCGGGATTGTAATATTATTTCTTGTTGCGTTTTTAAGAATTTTATTAAATAAAAATGAATCTCAGAATCCTCATTGGATTAGTTTCTTTTCTCCATTTATTCCCTTGTTTTTAATTTTAATTTATGATGTAAATTTTATTGCAGCATTCATTCTTGGACTTCTGTTTGCATTCTTATCAACATATAAAAAAGGCAGTCTTAATATATTCATTAGTTCTTGCTTTGAAGGTGGCGGAGTTGTAATGCCTGCAGTAACATTGATGTTTGGAATCGGAATGTTATTGGTTGCAATAATGGGTCCCGGCATAGAATTGAAACAGTATCCAAATGGCTGGCCAGTGTTAAATTTAATTAAGCCCTTAATGCTCGGAATAATTCCAACCAATGCTTTTTCATATATTTTAACATTTACGATAGCTGCTCCTCTGGCATTATACAGAGGTCCGCTTAATGTCTGGGGAATGGGATACGGAATTGCTGCTGTCTTCTTAGCAAGCGGAATGAACCCCGGTGCAATTATGGGTTTACTTTTAGCAGTTGGACAAATTCAAGGAATTTCAGATCCAACTAATACTCATAACGTTTGGTTAGCTAATGAAATGAGAGTTGATGTTCAGAAAGTATTATGGAATACTATTCCCTACACTTGGGTACTGGCTTTTGCTGGTTTAGTAATTTCAGCTTTAATGTTTTTATGAGCTAAGAAAAAATGACAAGAAAAATTAAAATAGGAATTGATGTTGGCGGAACATTCACTCACGCAGTCGGAGTGGATATTAGCAATTATTCATTGATAGGTAAATCTTGCGTTCCAACTACTCATAAAGCAAAAGAAGGTGTTGCTGCTGGCGTAGTTCAATCAATGAAAAATTTAATTTCAGATTGTCAAATTCATCCTGAAGAAGTTGTTCTTATTGCTCATTCAACAACACAAGCAACAAACGCTTTATTAGAAGGTGATGTGGCAGTAGTTGGCATAATTGGTATGGCGAAGGGAGTTGAGTCAATAAGAGCTAAAAACGAAATTAATTTAGAGAACATTGAACTTTCACCCGGCAAATTTCTTCAAACAAGATTCAGATTTTACAATACTTCACAACCAATTGATGAATTAAAAATCATCGGATTAATTGATGAACTTATTTCTGAAGGAGCAGAGGTAATTGTCGCTTCAGAAGCTTTTGGAGTTGATGATACTCGGAACGAAGACTTAGTAGTTCAAATTGCAGAATCAAAAGGATTGTTAGCAACTGCTGCAAGTCAGATATCAAAACTCTATGGATTAAAAGTTAGAACACGAACAGCAGTAATCAATGCATCAATGATGCCGAAAATGCTTGATACTGCAAATATGACTGAGAAGGCAATACGGGAAAGTGGGATTAAAGCACCGCTTATGGTTATGCGTTCTGATGGTGGTATTATGGATATAAATGAAATGAGAAAGCGTCCGATATTAACAATGCTTTCAGGTCCAGCTGCTGGAGTAGCTGCTGCTTTAATGTATGAAAAAGTTTCCGATGGAATTTTTTTGGAAGTAGGTGGAACATCTACTGATATTTCTGTTATCAAAAACGGTAAGCCCCAGGTTAAGAGTGCTCAAATTGGAGGAAACAGACTTTATCTCAGAACTCTGGATGTAAGAACTTTAGGAATAGCTGGTGGTTCAATTCCAAGATTAAGGAAAGATAAAATTTTCGATGTCGGTCCAAGAAGTGCTCACATTGCTCAACTAAATTATATTGCTTATTCCGAAGATGATTTTAATGACATTGAAATTGAAACTATTAAACCTGTCAAAAATGATCCTGATGATTATTTATCAATCAAAGCTAAAAATGCAAAATATACTGTTACACCAACTGAATCTTCTTATTTACTTGGATTAGTAAAAGAATTTGGACACGGTGAAGCAAATATGCAAAGTATTAAAAAATGTTTTGAAGGTCTATCAGAAATTCTTAAAGTAAATCCAAATAAAATTGCAGAAGAGATATTAAGAATATCTGCCGAAAAAATCAGACCTGTTATAAATCAGCTTATCAGGGAATATAAATTAGATAAAGAATTAGTTGAATTTGTTGGAGGTGGCGGAGGGGCTTCAGCTATTGTTCCTTTTACTGCAAATCATTTAGGATTTAAACATCGAATAGCAAAAGATTGTGAAGTTATATCAGCAATTGGCGCTGCTCTCGGTTTAATAAGAGACTCAATTGAAAAAACTATTATCAACCCAACTGAAAATGATTTGATTTCTCTCCGTCAACAAGCGTTTGAGTCGGTTGTTAAGATGGGAGCAAACCCTGAGACTATTGAAGTTTCTGTTGAAATTGATTCGCGAAATAAAAAAGTTATTGCTGTAGCAGTCGGCTCAAGTGAAATGCGGTCAAGAGAATTAAAAATCAAGACACTATCAGAAAGTGAGATTTTGGATATTGCTTCAGCTTCCTTTAAAACTAAGTTAAGTGATGTTTTTATTTCTGACAAAACAAATTTCTTTTATGTAGTCTGCCACAATAGAACTAAATCTTTTCTTTTTGATTTAATCAAAGAAAGATTAAATAGTGTCAGAGTAATTAATAAAGAAGGTACGATAAAATTACAATTTAAGAATGCTTTAACAAAAACAGTAAAAGTTCCAGAGATAAAAAATGAAATCAGTAAGATTATATCTGATTTAACTTCATTTGGAGATGCCGGGGCTTTAGTTCCTGATATCTTTATTCTGGCTTCATCAAAAATTCTGGACTTCA
>Ga0308419_1001734_pt1 | contig 14422 bp, 26 predicted proteins | sample HotsprSampleMS50_FD_203674 | JGI IMG/M metagenome (GOLD analysis project Ga0308419, IMG submission 203674) | Hot spring phototrophic mat microbial communities from Mushroom Spring, Yellowstone National Park, Wyoming, United States - 20090730_MS50 ... | reverse complement strand
TCTATAGGAGAATACAGGAAATCCGTTCACAACCCTGCATACCCTACACACCCTACACACCCTGCACAACAAACCGCCCCGCGCAACGCGGGGCGGTCGAATGAATGCGGGCGGGGATGGGTACCCCCCTGGCCGGCGGTGGGTGGGGGCCGCTCAGGAAAGGCCCCGACGGCGCTCCCGGGCGAGCGCCTCGGCGCCCCGGATCATCAATTCGGCCACGGTCTCCCACGCGGGAGATGCATAAATGCGCACCTCCCGGCCACCGGCCCGGATCACGAGATCCGGGATGCCATCCCGGATGGTCAAGACCATCCGGGCGGTGGGGTCATCCAGTGCGGCCCAGGCCCGGGCCGCGTCGGCCCAACGATCATCTTTGCGCTTCATACTTCTACCCCCCCCTCCTCGGGTTCCCCGGCGAGGAGGGAGAGCACGTCCCGCCAGCCGAGAACAACGGTGGTAACGCCGTACGTATCAGACACCCACCAGGAACCTCCGGGAGTCTCGACGGAAACACCCGTGTAGTACTCCCGGCGCACCCCACATTCCGCGGGCTGGAAGATGCCAAGGAAACCGGGACAGCGAACGACAACCACATCAAGGGTGGTATCAGCCCACAGCCGGTAGATCTCCTGGCCGTCGTCATCCTCATCGACAACGGCAATCACGGCGTCGGATTTGCCGGTCATCTCCTCCAAATTTCGGAGGGACAGGAGATGGGAGGCATTTCCGAAGCGGCCCCACGCCATAACCAACTTGCCCTCGTTCGTGAGCCACAGATGCGCATCGCGCATCTCACTCGTCCAAGACCAGTACTCCGAATGCATGACAATCCCCTTTCGAACGATACACTGTTAATATACTGTACCTACAGTATACCACGATAATTAGGGTTTGTCAAGTACCCGCGGTTGTTTCAGTGGGGATCGTTGCAGGCGCACCTCCCCTTCGTTGCGCGGGAGCGCCGTCAGCCACGGCGCTCCCGGGCGAGCGCCTCAGCGGCCCGGATCATCACCTCAGCGACCGTTTCCCACGTAGGGGACTCGCACAGGGATGCCATCCCTGATGGTCAAGACGAGCCGGGATCATCCAGCGCCGCCCAGGCCCGGGCCGCGTCGGCCCGGCGGTCATCGTTGCGCTTCAGCGGCTCTCGCTGGCCAGAAGCGATGGAGGGGTGTGTGTAGGGTATGTAGGGTTATGTATACATTTCTTGTATTCCGCTATAAAGAGAAAATCTCTATAGGAGAATACAGGAAATCCGTTCACAACCCTGCATACCCTACACACCCTACACACCCTGCACAACAAACCGCCCCGCGCAACGCGGGGCGGTCGAATGAACGCGGGCGGGGATGATTACCCCCCTGGCCGGCGGCGGGTGGGGGTCCGCGGAAGATCCAGGTCTTCCTCGAGGGCGGTGCGCGCCTGGCACAGGGCTCGGTACGTTGCCGAGCCGGGCGGCACGCCCGGGATGACCAGAACGATCACCTCGTACAGCCGCCGCAGCGTGGTCTGGCTTATGCGATGCGGCGTAGCTCGCGGTCGAGGATCTCGGCGCTCATCGTGGTGCATCGTGGGGTCACCTCCCGCGCAATGATGTCCACATCCGACCAGGTCCCGCGGTGGTAGCGCGCCTGCCCTGGGTTGCCCTGGACATAGATCGCGTAGGAGACGCCGGCTGGCGTCACCTCGCCGCCGTCACTCCCCCGCCGCGCGAAGGTCCAGGACCCTTTCAGCCGGTATGTGCGCCGGTAGGGGACCGTGATCAGCCCGGCCCGAAGTTTCGCAAAAAAGGCCCGCCGCTGGCGGGCTGACGTGAACACCATCGGCTTGCCAGATGGTGGCGGGTAGTCCTGTAGCCGGGGGATGACCACGCGGGTTGCCAGTTCCTCAGCGACCTGCGGCGGCAGGTCGCGGATGTGCAGCACCGCATGCGTGATGCGGTGGAGGGCCTGGCGATCGATGCGGATGCGGATCATCGTCGTCGCCTCCAGATGAGATATGAGCCGGCCAGATACGGGCAGTCCCGGCAGTGGTTCTCGCCGTTCAGGTCCCGTATGAGCGTGCCGGTGCCGTCGCCGTGGTCATACACCTGGATGGTGCAGCGGCAATTGCCGTCGCACGCCTGGCGGCCAGGCATCAGATGGTCTGGCACGTCCCAGTCACCATACCGGATATCGTAATACGTCACGCGCACGCCGCCGGCGTAGAGCATGGCCCGCGCCCGGCGCTGCGCCGGACTGAGGGTGTCCCACTCCGCGACCATGCGGCGCAGGTAGCCGATCTCGTCCTGGAGCCGTTGCCGGAGCGCGGTCCGCGTGGCTGGCGGCAGACCGCTCGCGTGGATGGTCCCGACGTGTGCCGCGATGATGGCGATGGCGGCGATGGCCGCGGCGGTGTGCGCGACGGCCAGCACCCGTTCCATGCGTTCGCGCCACGTCTCCGCGTCCGGTGCGGTCAGGGTGATCCGCTCGATCTCCGCTGCGGCCAGCGCGGTGATGCGCGTCGGGTCGATGGCCTCCAGCGGCTCGGCGTCCTCCGGTGGCGGCGCAGTGGTTGGCGGCAGATCAGACATCAGCGAGGACCACCCGTGCCCAGCGCAACGCCTCGGCCATGGCCGCGTCGATGCGGATCTCGATCTCCTCTGCCGGCGCGGGCGCGAACGCCGCTTTGACATCCGCCGGCGTGGCGGCGCGGGCCAGCCGATCGCGGATGCGGCGCTGCTCGCCGACCAGGATGATGCCGCTCTCGAACGGCACGTCGGGGCGTTTGCCAGCCCGCAACGCTTTGAGCGCCTTGCGCTCCCAGCGTTTCAACTCAGCCTGCACCTCGTCATCGGTTGGCTCGACCAGCGTTGCCTCGTCCTCCTCCATCGTCGCTCCCTCCGCTGCCGGCACTCCTTCCTCCTGCCCGGATGCGTCGGCGGCCCTGGCCTCGCGCTCGGCCAGCAAGGCCGGCACGGTGGCCGGCATTGGCGCCCCGCGGGTGGCCTCGCTCAGCAGCAGGTAGCCGCGCCAGTCGGGGAGCTGATCGTAGCCCGCCAGCCGGCGCAATTCGTTGATGGTCAAAAACTCCCGATATGCCCCGATCTGCTGCAACTCTTGCGCAACGTTGCGCAGCCGCACATCCTCGAATGCGATGCGCAGGTCCGGATCGCCCAGCCAGCGCGGGGCGATCTGCGCGTTGAGATCCTCGGCCAGGAGGACGAGCTTTGGCCAGACGGCGGTTTCGAGCATCGTTGCTCTGGCCCCCTCGGCATTGGCCCGCGTCGCGTCCTTATCCCAGTAGCCATCTGGAATGCCAAAGACACGGTTGATCGAGATCCGCGCCTCCTCCAGGCCCTGGAGGAATTCCATGTCCTTCTGGCTTCGATCAAATGCGGTCCACGCCATATCGCCGGCGCGCACGACGCCAACCCGCCGCTCGCCGCCGCCAAAGTAGTCCCAGATCTGCTGGCGGATGATCTCCAGATCGTGATCGAGCGTGTCCCGCGGCACGGCGATCACCCCGAGCGGTGCGGCGTTGCCCTTGCTGAAGAAATTCAAGTTCCACCGCCGCATCGCCAGCTCAGACTGGACGGATGCGAGTGCTGCCACCAGCGGGGAGAGCCCCCGCCGCGGGTCGAGCGGATGCGTGAGCCGGGAGTAGCAGATATAGCGATTCTCGATGCGGATACGCTCGTGCTCCGCTACCTGGTACGCAAATCCATCGATAAACCGCTGCGGATGCGGGATTGGCTCGATGGACCAGGGCGGAATGGGCCAGATCTCAGCCAGCGCGCCGTTGCGGGGGAGAAAATACAAATACGCCTCGCCAGTCAGCAGCAGGCTCCAGGTCCAGTACGCCAGGAGTGCCCCACGCCCGAAGTGGGGATTGGGGGCCTCCCAGATTCGTTCAAGGGGGTGGTTTTCCACGTCCTCCTCGCCCTCGTCGCCGATGCGCCGCTTGATGAGCAGCCTGGCAGCGCTCACCTCGCCGGCGATGGCGGAGCAGCAGGCGTACACGCTCACGGACTGCAGCGCCTGGCGGGCATGCTCGACCTGCCGGGTCGATCCGGTCAGCCCTGCGCCCGCGCCGCCGCGGTCGGGCCAGCCCGTCCAACCCATGGGGTAGCTGCGTTGCTGATAGAGCGCCCCCGGCTGCGGGGCAGCCTTGGCCTCGCGCCAGAGCGCGAGGGTCTGTTCAATCCAGCGAGGTGCCATGATGCGTTCCCCGCGCCACGCGGAACCCGGCCCGCGCACTCTCCGCAGCAATGATGGCGATGGTCCAGCCGTAGCCGGCGATCCCGCCGGCAACAAACCAGATGCCGTGCCATGCGATCAGCAGTGCTGCTGCCACCGTGAGCAACGCCAGCCAGACGATCCGCTTCATCCGAATGCTCCTCGCAGACTATTCCGCGTGTGTCCGATGGCCGACCATGCCAGGGCCAGCGCGATCACGGTGTCGTCGTGCATGCCCGCCGGGGCGCGGTAGCGCGTGGCACCGCTGGGGAGCGGCGTGGCCTCGTAGGCCTCGAGTTCAGCAATGAGGACGGGATCGTCGAGCACGGTGATGCGTTGCTGCTCGATGGCCAGCGCCAGCGCGTCCATGAGCGTCGCCTTGGTGCCGGCGGTCAGCGTGACACCGCGCACGGGCAGGCCGTCGCGGAGCAGTTCCTCGACGATCGGCTGGCCCATGGCATTGAGCTCCGCCACAATCGTGACGGCGCCATACCGCTCGGCCAGCGCGCGCAATCTGGCGCGCTGGATGGCATACTCCACGCGCCGGGATCGGTCCAGCGCAACCACCCGCTGCGCCGTCACATCCAGCACGACCATTGCGGTGTAATCCTCGATTTTGCCCCAGTCCACACCGATCACGTGGACGTGGCCAGGAGATGGCGGCTGCCCCGGCGGAACCGTCGCCAGGGCGCGCACCCCTCGGAATACCCCGCCGCCGTCCTCGACAAATTCGGCCAGCCACTCCTGCCGATACGTGCGGTCGCTCACCAGCTCGCGGGCTCGCTCGGCGGCGCGGCGGATCGTGGGGAGCGGGTTGGCCGCCGAGGGTGCCTGGAACGACCAGTAGTCCGGCTCGCCAGTGATGCCGCGCACCCACTCGCGCCAGAACCAGTTGCGGCCCTTGGGCGTCGAGATCAGCACGATGCGTCCGTCGCGGTCGGCCAGGGTTGGCAGCAGCACGTCGGTGTAGGTCTCCTCGGCGATCCGCGCTGCCTCGTCCACAATCACCAGATCGAATGCCTCGCCGCGCAGGGCTACGTCGTTATCGGCGCTGTAGATGGCAAGCGAACCGGCGCCGATCTCAATCACCCGCTCGGCGCGGTGGATACGCCCGATGGCGCCAACATGCCGCTCCGCAAAACGCCACGGGGCGCGGGCATTTTTATACGTCGGCACGACCCAGGCGACCAGACCGCCGTGGTTGGCGCGATCAATGGCCAGCGTGCCGGCCATCAGAGTTTTGCCCCACCGCCGCCCGCAGGCAACCACGACGTTACGGTGTGTCCTCAAGCTGAGGATTACCTGGACCTGGTCGGGCCGCAAGCCTGGCAGCCGCAGCGCCGTAGTCGTAGGTCGCCACGGGGATCGGGCCACCGTCGGGGCCGCTGATTTCCGTGCGGTCGCGCTGCCCAAGATACACCTTCCCCAGCCAGATGAGCATCGTGTCCGAGCCCTCCTCGGCGCGCTGGATCTGCCGGCGCCGCAGGCGAATTTTGAGATCAGCGCGGCCTTTTTTGAGATGGGCGTCAAAATGCCGGCACAGGGTCGCTTCCGACACGCCGGCAACCCGCGCGATCTCGTCGTCGGTACAGCCGATGGCTGCCAGCTCCTCGATTTGGTCTGCGGTCAAGCGCACAAGCGCGCGAGGTCGCCCGGCCATGGTCATGCTCCGTCGGTGCGTTTGCCCTTCTGGAGGGCCATGAGCGCATGGAGATCGTCCATATGCGCGGCAAGTTTTCCGACGCGGTCATCGAGCGCGCGGATCTGGGCGGCAATGTCGCGTATCATCGCATCCCGCTCCCGGCGCATGAGGGCGGTCAGCTCCTCGTGATCGGCCGCGCGGCGCAACTCCTCGGCGGCGGCGTACTCGGTCATGGCATCGGCAACCGCGGCGGTCGTGCGATCGCCGATCTGCACGATCAGCGCGCGCACGTCGCGGAGGCGTTGATCCATGGCCAGCAGATGATCGGCCAGCGCCGACGTCCATTCGAGCCAGCGGGCGCGGAGGGTGTCATCGGTCACGCCCTCCGCAATGTCTTGAGCAAGCCGGCGCATGCGCTCCACACCATTAATCCTGTCCTGCGGCGCGATCGCGCGGTGGGAGCGATGCCTCCAACGCCCGCAACATACGGCGGATCTCATCAATCTGCATCGACGTTGTCACCGCAGCGCGCAGATAGTAGTCGTTGGTCTGATCGATGCGTTCCAATACGCGCTCCATGCGCGATTGCGTTTCAGCGATGCGTTCCAGTGCGGTGACAAAGCGATCTTCGTTCTCGCGGATCCGCCGGATTTCCTGTTCGCGGCGTATTTTGGCATTCGCGGACCATTCCGACCGCAGAAACGGCCACGCCTCAGAGGCGAGCCAGCCGCCGATGGCGGCAACGATGAGCCAGAGCCACGCGGGGATGTCAGGCGGGGTCATCGTCGTGGTCCTTGCGGCGGATCGCGAACACCGCATCGTGCATTTCGCGGGTCAGATCGGTGTTCGCGTCGAGCTTGCGACGGATGCTGGCGATCCAGGCCAGCGCGAGGCCGACCAGCGCGCCGATGAGCACGATGGCCGCGCCATAGAGCACGCCGATGAGGGCGTCCAGGGTGGCCGGCTCGATCATGGCGGGGCCTCCAGCAGGCGATTGGCGATGGCAGCGATGCGCTCGCCGTAGGCGTCACCGGGATGTGCCCACCCGCAGCCAGATTGCAGGTTGTGCACCGCGCCGAGCGCGCGGAGCGTGACCGCCGACCCGTGGCACCGAAGGGGCAGGTCGCGCCACGGGAGCGCCAGGCTCACGAGGTGCCGCTGCGCGTCCGTGCGAGCGGTGGGTAGCGTCGCGTAGGCGATCAGGCGACCGATCTGCGCCGTGATCCCCGTGGGCAGATCCGGAAACGACACCCCCTTGCCCGGCTCGCCAGTCACGCCAATGCCGGCGGGGTTGTGGTGCGGCGGGAGCGACCAGGCCGAGGTGAGGTTGCCGGTCTCGTGGCACAGTTGTGCGGCGGCCACGAGGGGGTCCACACCGCCCCTGACAGCAAGATCGTAGAGATGCGTGGCCGCCGTCTCGATGGCCGGCGCGCCGTAGGGGGAGCCGGCACACCGGGCGACGACGGCGGCCACGAACCGCGCGCGCTCCAGTGGTGACGGGGCGAGGATGGGGGAGAAGGCCGAGTAGCGCGGTGGTTGGGGTGACGGGGTCGTGGCGACGCGGGGGATCTGGAGCGCAGCGACGGCGCGGATGTAGGCCGGCATGTCCACCAATCGACCGGGGCACGTTTTGGCGGCGAAGTCCCGGTGGGGGCGGACCGTCGCCGCTGCCGCCACGAGCGAGCGCCAGTCGAGGAGGGCGGCAGCAACGCCCGCGCCGAGGGCGGCTACGTCGGGCGGCATGGAGACGCGGTCGAAGTCGCCGACATGCTCGATGCCCCACGCGAAGGTATTTGCTGCCTGCGCGTGGACCCCTGGCCGGTCGAGCGGCGTGAGTTGCCAGATCCCGTCATGGGCAGGGTCGGGGGCGCCGGCCACAACAAACACATGCGGCCCGGCGGCCCAGCCGAGGCCGCGGTAGTACTGTGCCAAACCACGCATCGAAGCCGGCCCGCGCCAGTCCGCAGCTACGGGTTTGACGGTGTGATGGACGATGACTGCCCGCGCCCAGCCGGCAAGCGCCGGGTCATGGCCTGCCAGATGCGCGCGAAACGCCGCGACGGTGCGCCAGTGGCGCACGTCCATCACGAAGCCGGGAACCTGGATGTCGGGGTAATGAGTCATTGCGTCCCAGCAAGAACGAGCGTGTCTGCCCGTAGTATAGCATGCCGCTGGCGAGCAACACAACGCCCCCGCCCTGGTCGGGGCGGGGGCGTGGGCGTGGGCGGGGATCTGGGCCGGCTTACTCGTCCCAGAACACGACGATCGCCGCGCCCTGACCGGCCTTGAGCCGGGTGGCGCGGTAGGTTCGGTCGCCGTCCTGGACCGCGACGATCAGGCGACCGTCGCGGTCCAGCGTCGGTTCGGTCATCTCCGCCAGCCAGACGAACTGGCCGGCGGAGATCGCGAACCGGGAGTCGCGGGCGATGCGCCCCTCCCGCCGGGCCTGGGCGTGGAGGGCGCGAAAGGCCATGATGAGGTTCTCCATTCTGGTTTGCCTGCCCCCCCCCGCCCCGGTCGGGGCGGGGGGCTAGATGTTCAGGTCCGCATAGGTGTCTCCTTTCGTGATGCGGCGGGGGTGCCGGGCACCCCCCGCCGCGCTGCGCTCGCTACGCGATGCCGAGCATCGCGCCGACCGCGGCGTACCAGTCCGCCGCGACCGCGGGTTCGGTGTCCTTGCCGCGCACGTGCCACGTCTGGGGCGTCGGCCCCACCACGAGGCCGCTGAGCCACTCCCGTCGCGCGCCGAGGAGGGGCGGGCCGAAGAGGCCCGCGAACTCCTCCACGATGATGAGGTCCACGCCCTGCTCCAGCCACAGTTCGCGCATTTCCGCATCCTCGGCATCGCCGTTGGTGATGAGGATGGTCGCGCCGCGGCGGTCCAAGACCACCTCCAATTCGCGGAGGGCGCAGAGGTGGCTGGCGTCGCCAACCCAGCCCCACGCGATGATCAGCCGTCCATCGTCCGTCAGCCACAGATGCGCGTCCCGTTGCCCAATCCCCCACTCCAATGATTCCATCCGCATAGGGGTCTCCTTTCGTGATGCGGCGGGGGCGCGACCGCCCCCGCCGCGCGACGACCAGCCTACTCCACGTCCACGCAGACCCACCCGTCGCCGTCCCAGATGATATCCACCCCGCGGCGACCGCGGGTCTCACGCTCTTCCAGCGCGCGGACGAGGCTCCGCACGTCGGCCAGGTTGTCGCAGTCCCAGCCGACGTGGCTGGAGAGCGCGACAACCTGCCACCGCCGGCGCGGCGACTCGATGGCGGAGCGCGCGCGGCGCAAGAAGTACCCCAGGCGGCGGAGGGCGGTGTCGATCTCGGTACTGGTGCGCATGGTGGGCTCCTTTCTGGTGTGCTTGTCCTTACCTTGAGCTTAGTATAGCACATCTCGCTACACTTGTCAAGGGGTTGGGGCGGGGAATCTTCCCCAATCTGAACCAAAAAAGCCCCCCCGCTGAGCGGGGGGGAGGGGGGCTGGGAACTTAGATGTCCAGTCCGGCAGCCTCGATGTACTTCGTCGCACCGGTTTTGTTCGTCTTCCGCCACCCCTTCCTGGGGTCGCGGACGAAGAAGTAAAACTGACCCTGGCAGCATGCGTGCTTGTTATTCCATTTGACGCGGAGAACCACAAGGTTCTCGTCCTGGTGCTCAATCGTGGTGCGGCACCAGCTTGCGCCCCAGCTTGCGCGGTAGCTCTCGCCATTGGTACACGTGATCACCGGCGCGCCGTTTTCGTCGGTCTCCAGCCTCGGGGCCACATCGGTGGCCCGGAAGTACGTCCTCGCGGGGGGGAGGTTGGCCTCCAGGTCGATGGTGATGGTGGTAGTCGGTTCCATTGGTGGGCTCCTTTCTGGTGTGCTTGTCCTTACCTTGAGCTTAGTATAGCACATCTCGCTACACTTGTCAAGGGGTTGGGGCGGGGAATCTTCCCCAATCTGAACCAAAAAAGCCCCCCCGCTCAGCGGGGGGGCTGGGATCGACGCTACACCTCGAAAAACGTGTCACCATCAACGCGGTAGAGCACGTGCGGTCGAATGGCGTCTCCGACAACGCCCACGACCCAGCGCCCCTCGGCGTTGCGAATGATGATCGTTCCGCCCTTGCCGGCGGAGGCATGGCCGTAGCGGTCGGCAATGGCCGTGCCGCCGTCGCCAACGCGGGCCGTCCCGCGCTCGCCGGCGAGGGCGGTCCCGCCCCGCCCGGCAATCGAGGTGCCCTCGACGCCGGAGGTGGCGAGACCGAAATCGCCCACGCCGGCAAATCCTTCGATGCCGGCATGGGCACATCCGCCCATGCCGGACTGTGCCTCGCCGCGCATGCCGACCATGGCCTGGCCATGGTTGCCGGCGGTGGCATGTCCGAAGTTGGCGGCCATGGCCTGACCATGGCCGCCGGCCACGGCGATGCCGGCGTGGCCGGCCACGGCGCGATCAAGGTTCCCGGCGATGGCCGGGAACCGCGAATCATCGCTGACCACGATCTGACGCTTCATGCGTGTGCTCCTTTCGTTCGCCCCCGCCCCGGTCGGAGCGGGGGCCGCTGACGCTCCTCGCGCGTGGGCGCCCCGAAATCCAGGTCGGATTGCCGATCCGCGGGCGCTCGACGGCCCGCAAATCGCCCAAACGGTATAGCGTGCGCCCGGGAAGGCGCATCGTGGGCACCCTCCCGGCAGCGGTCCAGGCCCGCAGCGTGGACCGCCCTATCCCCAGCCACGCCGCCGCGTGGCCGGGGGTGAGGGGAAGATCGTCGAGCGCCGAGACGTGCAAGGCCGCGAGCGTCTCGGCCTCGGCGTTCGTGAACAGTTGCTCACCGCTTGCCGCGGTGAGCGACAGGATGTCGTCAAGCGTCACCATTGGCCGCCTCCTGGGCAACCAGCGCGTCCCAGAGGACGGCCTCCTCCAGGAGGCCGTCCAGCATCGCCTCGGCCAGCGCCCTGGCCTGCGTGCGCGAGACGCCCTGGTCGAGGGCGATCTCGACCGTCAGCGCCGCCAGCTCGTCACGGCGCTGGGCATCATAGCCCGGCTCATGCTGGTGAGCCGGGCGTGCGGTGGGATCATCGAACACGGGGGCACTCCTTTCTCCAGCCCGGCCCCTCCCGGAGGGGCCGGGCTGACTACTCGAACAGCTCGGCGATTTCCTCCGCTGCAGTCTTGCCGTTGGCCGCAGCGGCGACGGCAAGGGCGGCGCGCTGGGACTGCGCCTGCAGTCCCAGTGCAATTTCGATCAACCTGGCCAGCGCCCGGTGCCGGCACGGCTTGCCGTGCCTCGCTGCCTTGCACTGGCAGGTGGTGGGAGTGGCGGCATAGACCACGCCCGGTTGCCGTCCTGGGACGAGCAATTCGCCCGTCTCCAGGAACGTGAGCGCCTGGAGATCGGCGAATGTTTCCTCGGCCCGACCGATGGCCGCAAGCCATCGGTCGTTGCCGGCGACCTTCGCCCTGGCCGAGGCCACGGCGCGTGCGAAGAAGGGGCGGAGGGGTTCAGCGGGGGTGTGGGTGATCATGGGGGGTGCTCCGTTCGTAGCGGGGCGCCCACCGCGGGCGCCCCTCCTGACAGTAAGTATAGCACAAGGCGCTGCTATTGTCAAGAGGTTTTCCGCATTCGTTCCACCATGGCCCGCACCTCGGCCCGCTCGCGGTCGGAGAGCGCCGCCACATGGATGTGCGGCGAGTAGACGGCTGGCGCGTGCGCGTGCGCCGCCGCCAGTGCTGTTGCGCGCTGGCCCTCCAGTGCGAGCGCCGCTTGCTCGTCCAGCGCTGCGATTGGCACGGGCAGCAATCCATCACCCCGCGGCATCCGCTCCCGCTCGTAGCGGTCGAGGGCCAGCCACGCCCACCGGCCTGCCAGCCCGACCGCGCCGAGCGCCGCGCCGAACGCCAACAGCCGCCACGCCACGCCGAGCGCATGGTCCACATCCGCCATGCGCTCGGCGCGCTCGACGCGCAGCATCGCGAGATCGGCCTCGGCCTGCTGCCGGATGCGCCGGGCATCGGGATCCTGCAGCAATGCGCCGACCAGGATAATCCCGGCGGACAGCGCCATGAGCACGCCGATCACCTTAGTCATCGCCCACCCCTCCCCGCGGCTGTCGACCTGGATGTCGCTGCCACGTCCCCTCGATGTACTCCTGCTGGCGCTCCAGCAGCTCCCGGTAGCGGTCGAGGGTCCGCTGCACCGACCGGGGCAGCCGGTCGGGGTAATCTGGCCGGCGCTCGATATGCCGCACCCACTCCCGCGCCTCCCGGGCGCGCGCCGCTCGCTGGTAGCGCCGGCGCGCATCCTCATACTCCTCCCGCAAGACCCTCGCCAGGTCCGACGGGAGGAGTTCGTCGATCCGTCGGAGCAGGAGCAGCACTGGCTGCTCGACGCCGTACTCATCGGTTATCGTCTGCATATCCTCCTCCCACCTTCAGACAGTCCAGCGCCTCCTCGACCGACCGCACGACGACGACCGTCGCGCCAAGCTCCGCCAGCGCCGCGTGCACGCGCTGTTGCGCCGCCGTCAACCGACCGGTCGGCGTCTTGACTTCCAAAAACACCACCCGCCCGCCGGGTAGTACGACGAGCAGATCCGGCGTTCCCGCCGGCGCCAGCCGGACCAGCCGCCCGCCCTCGGCCTGGATGGCACCAGCGTTGAGGCGCACCACCCAGCACCCCGCGTAGCCGAGCGCGTCCGCAATGGCGCGCTGGAGCGCACTTTCGGCGTTCTCGCCCCGGCGGACCCCGGCCCGCCGTCTCTCGCGATGGACGAGCGCGGCGGCCTCGGCCTCAGTGACGCGGATTGGCATCATCGAGCTCCTCTCGCTCCTCGCGCCACAATGGGCGCTGTGCCTCAACGATGATCGCCACCGCGAGGCTGATATCATACGGGACCAGCGCCCGTAGATCTGGTCGCCGACTTGATAGTCGCTCTTTTGATTGCCAACGACGTGCTCGTGGCAACGGCGGCAAATTGCTCCACAGATGCCACGGCCCGATCCGCTGCGGCGCGCCGAGCAATGGCTGAATATACCGCACCGCCCCGCGGACATTCTCGATCACCCAGAAGCGCGGTTGCACCTCACGGATGATGCGCATCGCTGCCAGTACCAGATCGAGCGACGGCGCCTGCCCAGTCCGACACCACGGCATGCTCTCCCGCGCAAACTCCTGGCACGGCGGCGACGCCCAGATCAGATCCGGGCGCGGGCCAGCATACCGCCAGGTGGCAATGTCCGCCAGCACATCTGGTTCCATCACTGGATCGTTGTCTACCCGGATCACCCGCCATCCGCGGTCGCGCATCGCTGCCGTTGCGCCACCCCGACCAGCGAACAGATCCAGCGCCAGCGGGATCGGCGCCCGTCCACAATCCCGCGCGAGATCCTCGAGCGTCGGGGCGCTTCGCACCCACCCCGGGCGCGTCGCCCGCCAGAGCGGATGCCCCCGATGCGTCACCCGCTCGACCGTCCAGCCGTCGGCGCGCAGTTCGTCAGAGACCATCCGGATGCACCCCGCACGCCGCTCGCAATGCCGCGAGCTTGCGATCCCGGCGACGTTGCGCCTCAGCTAGATCGGCGTTCGCATGGTCCAGCAGCCGCTGCGCGGTGTCCATCGCCAGCAGCCCCCAGGTCAACGTGCGGAGATCCTGATCCGCATACGCCTTCAGTGTGACAGCCAGCCGTCGCTTGATGGCGTCGGGCAACTCCTCCCCGGCCTGCTGCCGCGCGAGGGCCTCTTGGAATGCGCCCCACCGCTGGCGCTCCTCGTCTGACAGCGCGTCCCAGGCGTCTTGCGCCCGGCGCGCCGCCTGCCGCTGGCGCGCCGCAAACGACGCCAGCATGAGATCGATCTGCGTCATCGCCTCCTCCGGGCGCTCCACGCACCGGCGGCACACGTCCACCCCGGCCTGCGCATCCCGCAGGCCACAGACCGTGCATCGCACCGCCGCTGCGTTGCGCTCCTCGAAGAGATCAATCTGCTGATTCATACGCAAGATCCTCCCGCAAGTGCGCAACGAGATCATCCACCGTCGCCGCCGTCCGCGGTGGCGACGTGCGCACGCCGCGTTCCCGGTTCGCTGGAAACAACCAGCGCAGATGCGTGCCGTTGTGTTCGTCAACGAGCCCATCCGCATCGCAGCGGATGAGCCGGCGCTTCGGCGAGATCACCCCGACCAGCCGGCGTCGAGCCTGCTCAACCACCGGCAGATCGTTGGCCACCGGCAACTCGACCGACACGCCCCGCGCCGCCAACCCCTCGGTGAGCGACGCCATGAACGCCCCGCCGGGGGCCGGCTCCGCATGCGTCACCGCCGGCGTCGGCTGATGCTCAGGCGTCACCGCCGGCGTCGGCTGATGCTCAGGCGTCACCGCCGGCGTCGGCTCCTCCGCGTCCTCGGCGCGCAGCCCGATCCCAGTGCGCAGGATGCCGCGCCCGGTGCGCGTCTTGCCGATGCCGCGCTGATTGAGCCGCTCCCCGAACGCGGTCTGGCTCACTGCGTGCTCCCCGTTGGCCGCGCACCACGCCTCGTAGGCCTGGTAGAGCGCCGAGGCCGACACGGTAGCCCGCGGGTGAA
>Ga0308419_1001732_pt1 | contig 14444 bp, 8 predicted proteins | sample HotsprSampleMS50_FD_203674 | JGI IMG/M metagenome (GOLD analysis project Ga0308419, IMG submission 203674) | Hot spring phototrophic mat microbial communities from Mushroom Spring, Yellowstone National Park, Wyoming, United States - 20090730_MS50 ... | reverse complement strand
ATCCGATCCAGAAGCGCATTAATGGGATGTGGAAACTCATTCATCCCGATGGGCACACAGAAGAACTGACGCCCTACTCAGTGCGTGTCTATACCCAGGAAGAATTTACCAACTGGTGCTACTCAGTTGGATTCAGCCAGGTGACCGCCTATGGCAACTGGCAGGGGGATCCGCTGACCGAGGAGTCGGAAGATATGATGATCGTGGCCGAGAAGTAAGGATATGCGCAGCAGGGTGGGGATGCAACCGCTGCGGAAAGAATCCTGTAGCACGCCACGCATCCTGCACCCGCTCTTGAGAGGAAACGTATGACAAACGTCGCCAATCGTATAGCAGATTTGTCGCCCGATCAGCTTGAAAAATTAATGAAACGTCTGGCGCATACCAGAGGCACCAGCGTCCGCTCCTCGATTCCGCGTCAGGCAAGAGACACCAATACGTTTCCCCTCTCGTTTACGCAGCAGCGGCAATGGTTTATGGAGCAACTGGCTCCGGATGCCGTATACAACATGCCCCAGGCCTTGCGGCTAATAGGACAGGTTGATGTAGGGGCGTTAGAGCGTGCCTTCTCTATGATCCTCCAACGCCACGAGGCCTTACGGACAACGTTTCAGGTGGTGGATGGACAACCAGTTCAGGTGGTAGGAGAAAGTGTGTCCTGGACACTGCCGATTATTGATCTGCGTGATCTGCCTGCCGACGGGCGTGAAGTAGAACTACAGCGGCAGATGGATCGCGAAGCCCGGTTTCGTTTTGATATTGTCCACGGCCCACTGTGGCGTATGCTGCTGCTCCGTCTGACCGATACCGAACAGGTTCTGATTGTCACGCTGCACCATATCATTGCCGATGGGTGGTCAATGAGCGTTGCATTGCGCGAATTGACAATGCTTTATGCCGCACTGACGGCTGGCAAGCCGGTTGATCTTCCCGCGCTGCCAATCCAGTATGTTGACTTTGCCGTCTGGCAGAGACAATGGTTGGCAGAAAGCGACGCGTCCAGTACATCGAGTCTGCAACGCCAACGTGCCTTCTGGAAACAGCAGTTGGCTGATGCGCCAGCGCTGTTGGAATTGCCCACTGATCGCCCGCGTCCGCCAGTACAGACGTTCACCGGGGCGATCGTGACTTTTGCCCTGTCGTCTGCACAGACGGCTGCATTGCGCAGCTTGAGTGAGCGCGAAGGGGTGACGCTCTTTATGACCATGCTATCCGTATTTCAGTCCTTGCTCTATCGCTATGCTGGTCAGGACGATCTTTGTATTGGCACGCCGGTTGCCAATCGTACGCATCCTGAGTTGGAAGGGTTGATTGGCCTGTTTATCAACACGTTGGTGTTGCGCACCAGTCTGGCTGGCAATCCAACCTGGCGCGAACTGGTTCAGCGCGTGCGCCGGGTTGCGCTGGATGCGTTTGCGAACCAGGAATTGCCTCTGGAAAAACTGGTGGAGGAACTCCAGCCTGAGCGTGATCTGAGTTATTCACCGCTGTTTCAGGTGCTGTTTGTGCATAATGAAGAAACAGCGACCAGGGTTGAAGTTCCAGGTCTCGCGATCGATGCGCTCCCGAGCCACAGCGGAACAGCCCAGTTTGACCTCTCGCTCTACCTGAGCGAGTCCCGCGATCAGCTGCAAGGCTTTTTTGAATACAACACAGATCTATTCGATGCGATGACCATCGAACAGATGGCGCATCATTTTATGGCGTTACTGGAAAACATCGTCGCCCATCCTGAGGCAGCGTTGGACAAGCTGGTGGCAGATATTCCCATCCAGAAACTGAACATCGTCATTAGTGCCGCTTTTACCGCTGAACCACTGGCGGAGTCGCTCCACTTCTGGATGCAGCAGCAGCAGATCCCTACCCATATTCGCTTTGCTCCGTACAGTCAGGTCTTCCAGCAGTTGCTCGATCCAACCAGTCTGCTGGCAACGAATGCAGAGGGCGTCAATGTGATCGTGTTACGCCTGGAAGACTGGGCGCAGAAATATACCGGCCCGGATGCGGGATTGTTTCAGATCCTGGAGCAGAATGTCCGTGATTTTCTCGACGCACTGGTTGTGTCCCGCACGTATCATAGCGCACCGTGCATTGTCTGTGTTTGCCCTCCGTCCGAACACGTAACCGCCCATCCTGAACGGTGTGACTTTCTTGACAGGCTGGATCACATGCTGGAGCAACAGATTGCGACGTTGCCCTATGTAAAACTGCTCCACTACCGCGAACTGATCACCCGCTATCTGATCACAACGATCCACGATCCACGCGGCGATGAACTGGGGCATATTCCCTACACACCCGAATTTTTTGCCGTACTGGGTACCGGCATTGCCCGCTCACTATTTACACTGCATACCCCGGCGTATCAGGCGCTGCTCATTGATTGCGATCATACACTCTGGGCTGGCAGACGCAATGGTGTGGTGGCATCTACGATCGACAGCGAGTCAGCCTATCGGGATTTGCAGTCGGCGTTGATCAACTTGCGTCAGGCAGGAATGCGTCTCGGCATATGCGGCAAGCAGGATGCAGACATCGTCCAGAGGATCATGCAGCACGATTCAACTATGCTGCTCACACCCGAACATATAGCCGCATGGCACATTGGTCAGGAGCCAGTAGCACAGCGCATCAGCGCGGCAGCCCGCACATTGCAGGTGCCATTGAGCGCCTGCATCTACCTCAGTGGCAACCCGACTGAGTATGTTGAAGCCCGTGCTACCTGTCCCGAAGTCCTTACCATAGCGCTTCCTGATCAACCCGAGTCATACAGCAGTTTTTTAGATCACCTCTGGGTTCTACCATACGTATCAAGGGGGCAATAATGCGTATTGAAGAGCTTTTCGCCAGCGTACTGAATCTTCCGGTGACGAGCCTGGATGACGAGTCAAGCCCGGCTACGATCAAAAACTGGAACAGCCTGGGTCATCTGAAGCTTATTACGGCTATGGAGGAACTGTACGGTGTTACGTTTACCAGCGCTGAGATTCGTTCAATCAAGTCGCTTGGCCTGGCACGGAGCATTCTGGGAACAAAAGGGGTGGTGCTGTAATCCACCAGCCAGCCAGTCGATCGATTCGTACCCATCACACGAGGAGAAAGAGCAATGACGATGACCCAACAGGCGTACGAGACCGCACCACAGGATATGGGCAAGCATGGGTGTGATTGCATGCACCAGAGCCAGGGCAGCGCCAGCAGTCCAATGGCGCGTCAGGCCATTGCGTTCAGTCCGATTCAGGACGAAGATCTGGAATTGTTGCTGCTTATTCGGCACTTTGAACTGGCGCTGCTTGATCTGTTTTCGCAGGGGAAACTCAACGGAACCACGCATACCTGCCTGGGGCAAGAATACATCCCGGTTGCACTGCGACCATTGTTCACGGAAGCCGATTTTCTGTTTAGTAACCATCGTGGGCATGGTCACTATCTGGCACGCTTTCAAGATCCGCAGGGGTTACTGGCGGAAATTATGGGGCGCGATGGGGCGATCTGCAATGGTGTTGGTGGTAGCCAGCATATCTATCGCTCCGGCTATCTGTCTACTGGCATTCAGGGCGAGGGGGTCGCAGTGGCGACAGGAGTCGCTTTGCATCTGAAGCGCGCCGGGAATCAGGGGCTGGCGGTGGTGTATACCGGTGATGGTACCTGGGGTGAAGGGAGTGTGTATGAGGCGTTGAATATTGCCCAGTTGTGGCAATTGCCGTTGCTGATCATTGTGGAGAACAACAAGATTGCCCAATCTACCCCATCAACACAGGCGATGGCCGGATCAATTCGAGGTCGTGCGCAGGCGTTTGATGTTCAGTATCTCAAGGTTTGTTCGCATGATATTAATATTATACGCACGGTAGCCCAACCGTTGATTTTGCGCGCACGTACAACCTGTACACCGCTGATCATTGAATTCGATACCTGCCGGTTAGGGCCACACAGCAAAGGGGACGATACCCGCAGCCAGGATGAACTGACCGAGCTACACACATATGATTGGTATACATTCTACCGTGATCACTATGTTCAACAATTTCAACCTTTGGAGCAGCACGTGCGGGCATACATCCAGGGCATCGTTGCGGAAATTGAGGCACGCCCCCTGACAAACTGGAGGTTCCAATGAAGACGATCGAACGCGTTGTTGAGAACCTGAACGCGGGATTACACGCGTTGTTTGCCCATGATCCCGATGTCTTCTTGATTGGGGAAGATATTGCCGATCCCTATGGTGGTGCCTTCAAAGTAAGCAAGGGGTTGTCATCGCGCTACCCCGACCGGGTGTTCAATACGCCAATTAGCGAGGGAGCGATTATTGGACTGGCTGGTGGGTTGGCACTCAGCGGGCATAAACCAATTGTGGAGATCATGTTTGGCGACTTCATCGCCCTCGGCTTTGATCAGATCTTAAACTTTGCTACCAAATCCGTGTCTATGTACGGGCAGCCGGTAGCCATGAACATGGTGGTGCGCTGCCCGGTGGGGGGCAATCGCTCCTATGGGCCAACCCACAGCCAGAGCTTGCAAAAGCATTTTATTGGTATTCCCAATCTACGGCTGTATGAAGTGACACCCTTTCATGACAATACCATGCTGCTTGATACGCTGGTCAATCTGGGGATGCCGTCGATTCTGTTTGAGGACAAAATTCTCTATACCCAGCCGGTGTACCGTGATGGCGTTATTGATGATCTGTTTGGATTCCATTTCCTCGGAACAGAGCAGGAGTTTGCCAGTATTGTGCCCGAGGATCTGGATGTTTGCCACTGCCTGATTATCGCACCGGGCAGCATGGTGGCCCGCTGTCTGACGGCAGCCAGACAGGTGTTGATTGAGGATGAAATCAATGTCCAGATTGTCGTGCCTTCACAGCTCTATCCGTTCCCATTAGAACCTCTGGTTGAATATATCACAGCAGCCGAGCGGGTCATGATCGTGGAAGAAGGCGTTGCAGGGGGCACATGGGGATGCGAGGTGGCACACATGATTTACAGCGCCCTGTGGGGTAACCTGAAGCACAAAATTCGCCTGGTTCACTCGCAACCCAGCATTATTCCCTCAAGCAGTCATCTGGAGCGACAGATCATTGTGCAGGCGGAAGATATCGCCAACGCAATCAAGGCGGAGGTTTGTGGTGTATAACCTGGTGGTGACAAAGAGTAATAATAATGACGATAGTTTTGTCGTCGCAGAATGGTTTGCCGAGAACGGAGAACAGGTTGCAGCCCGGCAACTGGTTGCTACGGTTGAAACATCAAAGGCAACGATTGAGTTATATAGCGAAAATCCTGGTATTTTACATTGTGTCACGCCAATTGGTGAACGTTGTGAATTTGGTGCAACGATCGGGTATATCTTTGAGGACGAGACCGAGCGGCAGCACTTTTTAACCGCTCGCCAGCAAGATCAGGCTCCAGAACGCGAAGATTTTACAATCACGCGTGTCGCTCAAGAGATGATGCAGCAACATGGTATCAGCGTGGCTGAGGTGCGACAACTGGGCAAGAAGCTGGTCAAAAAGTCTGATATTGAAGCACTGCTGCGCCAGCACACCGACGGACATACGTCGGCGCTGACGCTTTCGCATCGGCAGGCAACAATTGCCGAGACGGTCAGTCGTTCACACGCGGTTATTCCCCGCGCTTTTCTGGCGATGCGGGTCTATTGTGACCAGGCGCTCCACCAGTTGAAAGAACTATCCTCTCAAGCTGATAGCCTGATTGGACTGACGGAGTTGCTGGTCAAGATTATTGCCGGTTTGCATCCCCAGTTTCCGTTCTTTTTTGGCACGCTGGTCAATAAAACTGAATTCGTGCCCGCCGCTGCACCACATATCGGGGTGACGCTTGATGTGGGCAAAGGGCTGTTTATTCCCGTCGTGCGCGATGCTACGACGCTGACGTTGCCAGAGATTGCCGACATCCTGATGGATTTTCGGATTAAAGCCTTCCGCAACAGCTTTAAGTCGGAAGAACTCAGCGACGGGACTTTGACGATTTCGCTCAACACCGAGCCGGACATTGTCTTTGTCCTGCCGATTATTCTACCAGAGCAGACCTGTATGCTCACATTGAATGCTGTTCAGGAAGAACTGTTTCTCCAGGCAGACCAGACGGTAGCGGTACGCAGCTATGTCATCCTGGGGTTGGCCTATGACCATCGTGTGATCAACGGGTTTGAGGCCGTGCAGTTCGTCAAAGCGATCAAATCCCAGGTTGAGTCAGCCGAGCAAGTGATAACAGGATAGGAGCGATCTGATGTCCAACTTGACTCCAACCCGAACCCGAACGGCGCGTGCCGCTGATGGTGCGCTACGCCTGCAAACTCGCCTGCGCTGGGAGCAGATCGTCCAGTCTGAGCGCCCGGCGTCAATCAAGCTGGCACTCCTTGCCACCTTTACCATCAATCCACTGGTGCCCTACCTGGGAGTAGCGCTGGACGAGCAGGGAATCGCGGCCGATATCTGGATTGGCCCATATCATCAGATCCTGGCGCAGTGTTTGCACCAGGATAGTGAGACAGCACAGTATGGCCCGGATATCCTGGTGATTTTCCCGCGCCTGGAAGAACTCTGGGGTGGGCAGCCATTGCCGCTGACGGATGATCCGGGCGCATACCTGGCGAACGTGACCGAACTGGCGGCAGCGACCCTGGCTGCTGCCCGGCGCTATGCGGCAACGCTGGTGTTTGTGCTGCCCGCCATTCCCGAAGCGCGACCACTGGGTGTTGGTGATGCAGGCACTATCCGGGGCGTCTTTGCCTGCGCCACGGCTGCCCGGGAAGCGCTGCGGCAGCACCTTGCTGGTCAGCCGGATGTTCTGCTACTCGATGCCGAAGCGATTGTGCGTACGGTTGGTAGTACCCAGGCCTATAACCAGCGGATGCAGGCCGTGGCGCGTATTCCTTTTTCCGAGCAGGTTTTCTGGTTGATCGGCCAGGATCTGGCGCGTCTGATAACATTGCAGCGCCAGCCGGTTCCACGGGTGATTGCGGTGGATGCCGACAACGTACTCTGGGGCGGCAATCTGGCAACACTGGGAGCAGCCGGCGTTGATCTGCATGAGGGTGGCCCTGGTGAACTGTATCGTCAAATCCAGGCCTTTCTCCTCGAACTGCGGCGCACTGGTATCCAGATAGCGCTGTGTGGCAATTATGTGCCAGATGACCTGTGGGCGGTTTTGAACCGCCGCGATATGCGTCTGAAGCAAGAGCATCTGGCTGGATGGCAGTTGGGTACACAGCCGCTGGAGACCGCTTTGCGCCAGCTTGCCGCGACATTATCGGTGGAACTGCACGGTCTGGTACTGCTCACACAAAACCCGGATGCAGCCAGCGCGGTGCAGTCTGCTGCACCCGAGGTAGCCAGCATTGTTCTCCCCGAAGATCCGGCGGAGTGGCTGACGGTCATTCAGGGTGCAGGATTGCTGGATCAACTGCCACCGGTTGACCAGCGCCCGTTGACTACCGACCAGCAAGACCTGCTGGCGGATCGCCCATTGCTAAGTCTGCAAGACTTTCTGGCACGACTGAACCTGGAGGTACAGCTCTTTCCAATTGAAGCCAGCCAGATTGAGCATGTAGCACACCTGACCGAACATACATCGGACTTTCATCTCACGGGTATGCCGCAATCAGCCGCAGATATTGCCGATTTTCTGGCTGATGATCGGGCAGAAGGGCGGGTGATCGAGGTGCGGGATCGACTGGGCGACTATGGTATTGCCGGTGTGGTGCTGTTCAGCATAGCGGCCGGTGTTCTCGACGTGGCCGCCTTCGTGCTCAATTGTCGTGTCCTGGGGCGGAACGTGGAACAGATCGTCCTCACTCAGTTGGCCATGATTGCGCAGGAGCGGGGCTGTAGTTATGTGCGGCTCACCTATCGACGGACAGCGCGTAACCGGGTTGCCGCCGAGTTTGTCCAGGCGATCGTGGGTGGCACGTTGGAACAGCATGCAGACGGGTTCAGTATGACCGTGCCGGTGGCAAACCTGACCACCCCGGCAACCTCCGATCAGCTATCCAGTTGTGCCATCGAGCCGCAGCCGGCAACGCTTTTGGGCAGCACCCTTGCGCCAACCAATGGTAAAGGCGTGCCGGGAGCGGCCATCGAGTTACTCACCAGACGCTGGCAGGCGATGCCAGCCGAGACCAGAGCGGAATTACTCACCCGCATCGCCACCGATTTTCGGAGCGGTACCCGCATCCTGGAAGCTGTACGCCACCAGCGTCGCCGCTCACGACCAGATCTGGCCGATAGCTTTGTTCCGCCCCGCACCGCACTGGAAGGGCAACTGGCCGAAATCTGGGCACAGGTACTGGGGGTAGAACGGGTGGGTGTGTGTGACAACTTTTTTCATCTGGGTGGGCATTCTATTCTGGCGACCCAGCTGGTCATGCAGCTCTACAACGTGCTAGGGATCGAGTTGCCGGTGCGCATCTTTTTTGAAACCCCGACCATAGAGAGTATGGCTCAGGCGATTGACATTATTCGCCGCACTGGCGACGACTCGGCATTCACTGCGGATGCGCCCACATACATCAAAGCCGAACCGATCCTGGATGCCACGATTGTGCCCGGAGATACGCCACCTGTTATGCACACAACTGATCCGCGCACCATTTTCCTGACCGGGGCCACGGGGTTTCTGGGTGCCTTTCTGCTGGCAGAGTTGTTGCAACGCACCCGGGCCACGATCCTCTGTCTGGTACGTGCCAACGGCGTCGATGATGGTCTGGCGCGCATCCGCAATAATCTGGCACACTATGGCCTCTGGCAAGAGCGCTTTGGTAGCCGGGTGATCCCGATAATGGGCGACCTGGGGCAACCGTTGCTGGGCCTGGGCGAAAGTCAGTTTCAGGCACTCGCGGATGATATTGATGTCATCTATCATGCCGGTGCCATCACCAGTTTTATCTATCCCTATTCTACGCTCAAACCGGCCAATGTGCTGGGCACCCAGGAAGTGCTGCGGCTGGCAAGTCGTGTCAGGCTGAAGCCAGTGCATTTCATCTCCACCCTGTATGTGTTTGCTCCGGCTGATCGTCCGGCCGATCGGCCCATCCGTGAAGATGATCTGCCGCAGCATGTGGATACGATGCATATTGGCTACCGCCAGAGCAAGTGGGTGGCCGAGCAACTGGTGTTGATCGCCCGTGAGCGTGGGTTGCCAGTGGTGGTCTATCGTCCTAGCCGTATCGCTGGCCATAGTGTGACCGGCGCATGCCAGACGAACGATTTTGTATGGCGCATGATCCGGGCGTGCATTGAGGTCAATAGTGTCATGAGCTATGAAATGCTGATGGATATGGTACCGGTGGATTATGTGAGCCAGGCGGTGGTGGAATTCTCGCTACGACCAGATGCATGCGGCAAGGTTTTTCACCTGGTGAGCGCCCGGCCACCCATGTTGGGTGACATTATTGCATGGGCACATATGTATGGATATGCGCTGCAACGCGAACCTTATCCGCTATGGCGGAGCCGGCTGAAAGAAGCGGCGGAACGCTCGCATCAGAGTGCCGCCTATGCAATGGTGCCTTTCTTGCCCGAAGCACTTACTGAAGCGGAGCTTACCGATCTCGCGTTTGATCAGCACAATACCATCGCTGGCCTGACCGGTTCGCATGTGCAATGTCCCACGATCAACAGCACGCTTTTTCAGCGCTATCTGGATTATTTTATTGAAAGCGGGTTCCTGCCAGCACCCGACGGCCGATGGGTCGCACAGCCAGCAATCAGTGCATCATCAACGAGGAAAATGGGGTAGTACCAGCAATGATGCTGAGCAGATTCGGTGATCGACTGTGATCAACTGCACGCGGATGAGTGAATACATACAGGAACCTGTTTTTGCATCGACCGTCATACGAAGGAGGAATCATGTCGCACAGCAACACGGCCAATGGCATGCGTGCATTTATGACAATCTGGCTGGGCGAGTTGCTCTCGGTTATTGGTACCGGGTTGACCGGCTTTTCACTGGGAGTATGGGTCTATCAACGGACGGGATCGCCAACACTGTTTGCGTTCATTACCCTGTCAACGACCCTACCGGGAGTGTTAGTTTCGCCCATAGCCGGGGCACTGGTTGATCGCTGGGATCTGCGTAAGACCATGATCTTCGCCGACGCTGGTGCAGCACTGGCATCGCTAGGCATTGCCTTATTGCTATGGACTGGTCGGCTGGAGATCTGGCATATCTATATTGGTACGGGTCTGGCGTCGGTGTGTATGGCCTTTCAGCAGCCAGCCTACAAGGTTGCAGCCACCGTGCTGGTGCCTAAAGAACACTATGCCCGCGCCAGTGGTCTAATGCAGGCCGGCTTTGGGAGCCAGTTTATCATCTCGCCCATTCTGGCCGGGGTACTGGTGGGTGTGATCGGCATTGAGGGCGTTATTCTGGTGGACTTTGCGACCTATTTCTGTGCGTTGGGTGCATTGCTGCTGGTGCGGATACCACGGCCAGAATCTACCAGTGAAGGGAGCGCGGGCAAGGGTTCCTTGTGGCAGGAGATCGCTCAGTGCTGGAACTACCTGACCCGTCATCCTGGTCTCCTGAATGTGGTGATCGTCCTCACCATCGGCAATTTTATGATCGCCTTTGTGGCCGTACTGGCCGCGCCGATGATGCTGTCGTTTACCTCGCCAGCCGTGCTGGGAGTCACGATGTCGGCGGCGGGTACCGGCATGCTGGTGGGCAGTATTGTCCTGGGGGTTACCGGTGGCCCCAGCCGACTCATCCGGGGCATGGTCACCTTTATGGCTGCCGGCTCGCTGGGGGTGGTCGTGATGGGTCTACGCCAGCATGTGCTGCTGATTACCGTCGCCTGTTTTGTTTTTTTCTGTTCTATGCCCTTCGTTCAGGGTTGTTTTGAGACGATTTTACGCAAAAAGGTCGTGCATGACCTGCAGGGGCGGATGTTCGCCGTAACACGCAGCCTGATTCTGCTGGCGAGTACATCGGCCTATGTCGTTGCTGGCCCATTGAGCGAATATGTGTTTGAGCCGCTGCTACAACCTGATGGTGCTCTGGCTGCCAGTGTCGGGCAGGTGATTGGCGTGGGGCCAGGACGGGGGATTGCTTTACTCTTTATCATTGCAGGTACGCTGGCAATGATAGTAACTGCGCTGGGTTATCTTAATCCACGTATGCGCAATGTGGAAACAGAATTGCCCGATGTTCTTGCAGACGAAATCGTGGAGTCAGTGCCGCAATTGGAACCAATACCGACACAAAGGCAGCAACCAGCTCCTGCAGCTACTATGTTGCCACGACCGGCAGGTCGTAATCAGGTAGCTTGGCATTCAGTCTGGTCACCACTTTTTTCTATTACCAGGGAGGAAACAATGAGCAACACAGATCGCAGTATTTTGAGATGGGGTGGGATTGCGTCGCTGCTCTTACCGATTTGTTTTATCTGGCTAGGAATCTTTCTTTTGATTGATCCAGCCGAGCAGCATCGCGATGAAATGTACTGGATTTTACTGGCCCAACAGCCATTCTACACCTACAACTGGCGCTTTGCTTTCTTTCTGGTTGGACTGTTCACGCTGGCGGTTATTCCGGCTATTGTGCGTGTGGTGCAGCCCCAGGATGGCAAAGGCGCGGGATTTTTACAGTGGACAACCGTTATTGCTTATCTTGGTTCGGCCTCGCTGGCAATCGACTGTATGCGAGGATTGTTTCTCACACGGGACTATTTGATCGAAGCCTACACTACAGGCGATGAGGTGATGAAAATAGCTACCAAGCTGGCGATTGGTGCCGGGATAGATGTGAATGGCATCTTCCAGTATGGTGGCGTGGGGCTGTGGTTTGTTACCGTAGGCATCATTGCACTACGCACGGCTACGCTGCCACGTGGGTTGGCCTACTGGGCGGTGGCGACTGGAGCTACCTATATTATTACCCTGTTCTTTGGGTTGACCGACTGGTTCATTCCAGGCACACCGATCGCCATTATGGCGCTGACCGCGTTGATTGGTGGGGTGATCGTGGCTCCCATTTTTCATATCTGGTTAGGCCGCTACCTGTTACGCCGGTCGGCCACAACAACGGTATCAGCGCAACAAACAGCACCTGTAACAGCCTGACCCATACAGAATTCCTGCGCAGTTACGAATGCGGTAAAGAGTGATAATGAGGCGTGCGGCGATGAGGCCTGTCCTTGCGTCTGCGCCTCATACCGGTCGTGCAGGTTTGAGTCACAAGGAGGAAAGCGTGGCAAAGCAATGGGATGTGATCGTCATTGGTGCGGGTCTGGGTGGATTATCAGCAGCAGCGCACCTGACGCGAGCGGGCAAATCGGTGCTGGTGCTGGAACAGGGCAGTGGCCCCGGCGGGTATGCCTATGGGATGCAGCGCGGAGATTACTATTTTGACTTTAGCCTGCACAGTATGGATGGTATTGCTCCGGGTGGCTGGGCCTATGTTGCCTTGCATGAGCTGGGGGTACTGGATCGGGTCACCTTTAAGCGGCTTGATCCGTGCTATGTCACCCGGTTTCCCGATCGGGAGATTACAGCCCATGCCAACCCGATCGATTACGAAGCCGAGCTGATTCGTCATTTTCCAGAAGAATCAGGCGGCATTCGTGCCCTCTTTAGCGAAATGCTGGCGATTTATCATGAAACGCATCGCTTGCGCACCGACACGGAACTCGCCCCCACAGCCAGTGCCGACGATATGCCCCGCCGCTTTCCGCACCTGATTCGCTCTGTTAGCGAGAGCTGGGCGCAACTCCTGGAACGGCATATCCATACACCGGAACTCAAGGCGATGATCAGTCCTTTGTGGCTCTATTGTGGGTTGCCGCCTTCGCGCTTAAGCGCCACCGCCTTCGCACTGCTGTGGGGCAGTGCGCATCATTATGGTGGCTATTATCCGCAGGGTGGCTCAATGGCGATCAACCAGGCGCTCGTCGAGCGTATTCAAGCTGGTCAGGGCGAGATTCACTATCAGCAGCAGGTGACGCGCATCCACATCCAGGATGGGCATGCAACCGGTGTGAGTACAGCCAGCGGCTTACATGCGCAAGCACGGGCTGTTATCTCAAACGCCAGTGCGCCCGGTACCTTGCTCAACCTGATTGAACCAGAACATTTGCCACCTGGATATATTACCCGTGTTGCTGTGACCCCCGACTCGCTATCGACTTTCAACATTTTCCTGGGTCTGGATCGAAATAAACTTCAAAAAGAACCACCACATGAACTTTTTATTCTCGATAGTTATAATCCTGAAGAACATTATGCGGCTACGTTAAGTGGCGATTGGGAACGCGTGCCATTGATCCTGGGCCACTACACGTATGCTAATCCAGATTGTGCCCCGGCCGATGGGGCCGTGATTACCGTGATGTGTCTGGCACCCTGGAGCTATCAGGATGTGTGGGGTACAGGCGGAGATCTGAATAATTACCAGCAAAATATGACGTATCAACAATTAAAAACGCAGGTTGCTCATACCCTGCTGGCGCGAGTTGAACGCCATGTACCTGGTCTGGGAGCGGCTATTCGCCAGCAGGAGATTGCTACCCCGTTGACGAATGCCCAATTTACCTTGAATCGCAGTGGGGCCATTTTTGGCTATGAGCAATCGGTCGCCGGGATGTATATGGGCCGGCTGAGTGAGCAAACTCCCATTCCCAACCTCTTTCTGGCGGGAGCCTGGACGGTACCGGGCGGTGGTCAATCAGCCGTGTTAATCTCTGGCTATGATAGCGCCCGCCACTGTGTGCGCTACCTCGATTCATCACCAGATGTTATCCGGTCAAACACCAGGTATACTGGCATAGCAGTGCCATCTGATGTGCCTGCACCAGTGACTCACAGCACTTCCTCGTCGCTCCTGCTCCAGCAGCCAGCCCCCGATTTCACGCTTACTGCGATTGCCAGCAAGCGCCAGGTCAGTGTGTCAAGTTGCGTCCAACGGCCGCTGGTGTTGATCTTTGCCTCTCAGAACACAACTGCGCTGGTGGGTGAGATCAATGCGGCAGTACGTTCCCAGTTGCCGCTACCAACTCAAGTAACCATCGCCAGTGTATTTGACTTTGGCAATGTGCCGCCACTGTTTCACGGCATGATCAAGTTGATGCTCAAGCGCGCCTACAAACAGGCAGCGCAGGGCGTCCCCCCCGGTTTTGATCCGGCCGACTATATTCTGATCCTGCCCGACTGGACAGGCCAGGTACGCAAACAGTTTGGCATCGACGGTATCGACAAGACTGCCGCAGTGGTCGTCGTTGATCGTGCCGGAAAGGTACAGGGTGTGCTGCAAGGTACGAATGTGGTGGAGTCCACCATGGATTTGCTCAAATGGATGTAAGTATGCCTGAGTAGTAAGCGTGTACCACGCATAGTACATTGCTTCTCTTTATTTTCAGGAGGTTCCGGTGATTGATATTGTTGATCGCATTGGAGATCTCTCGCCTGCCAAACGTGAACTGTT
>Ga0308419_1001729_pt1 | contig 14460 bp, 12 predicted proteins | sample HotsprSampleMS50_FD_203674 | JGI IMG/M metagenome (GOLD analysis project Ga0308419, IMG submission 203674) | Hot spring phototrophic mat microbial communities from Mushroom Spring, Yellowstone National Park, Wyoming, United States - 20090730_MS50 ... | reverse complement strand
CATCCCACACATCATCAGAACAGGTAATAACTGTCCGTATTCCCTTTTCCATATCAAAGGTTACTTTAGTTTGCGACATTATGCCTTCAAAACATTCCAAAAGCATATTCTGGAAACGCGCATACCAGAGATTTGGGTCATTCTTAATCTGAGCAACAGCACAGATAGCAACTCGTTTCTGCATACCCTATGAACCTCCTTTTTTAAAATATTTTATGGTAAATTCAAATTATACCCATACCTAACAATAACAATTCCAGAAATCACCGTGTTTAATAGCTTTTAATATTGAATCCTTATCCCTTTTTGCATCTAATTCAATCCATGCCCTTCCAATTCCAATAACCGTGTGGGCATCATCTGAAACTATTGAGGGATGGGGAAATGGCATCTCATCAAAACGTTTTACTTTAAACCCTTTTGTAGTTATTTCCATTGCATCAATGGTAAACATCTTCTGAAGATCATATAATCTTTCCATGATCTGCTCAATATCAAGGTCATACTCTGGTAGATGGTTGAATATATGAAGTAACTGATTATCACCAAAAATCCTGTTCACATGTATATACCCTTTCAAAAATACAGTCATTTCAATACCCGTAAAAAGTATCATATCTGATTTAACATTGTTATAGATTTCATCATAACCGGGTTTTAAAAGGTAATCATGGTCGGTGAAAGCTATGAAATCATACCCTTTTTCTTCATACGCAAGTGCTACCTGCTGTGGAGTAAGCGTCCCATCTGAACATGTGGTATGCGTATGTAGGCACCCTTTTAATAACATTGTATTATACAATTTAAGTAGTTTTTTAAACATTTGAATGAATGTCCAACCAAATATTTTAGTAAAAAATAAAAATTTGAAGCGATATATAATTTATTGGACATCCAATCAATTAGCAAGTTAATTAATATAATACAATATGTCAATAATTTTTTGAAAAAATTTTATTAAAATAATTAATTTTTCCAAATGTTAATTACTAAATGCATGTTTATGTATAAATAGTATTAAATGCACACTCCATCTTACTTCTGCAGCTGGGTGAGACTAGTTTTTATATTAAATTATTTTTAAGGAATAAATTATGTGATAAACATTGCATCCCCGTATGAGAAGAACCTGTATCGTTCCTTAACTGCTTCACTGTATGCTTCCATAATACAATCATATCCTGCAAAAGCTGCAACAAGCATTAGTAAAGTAGACTTTGGTGTATGAAAGTTGGTAATTAGAGCATCAACAGATTTAATCGTATACGGAGGATAGATAAAGATATCGGTAGCTCCATATCCATGCTTATATTCACCATTGACATATACCGATTCAAGCACACGCAAGGATGTAGTTCCAACAGCAATTACCCTTCCTCCTCTTTCTTTTGCTGCATAGATATTTTTTACAGTTTGTTTCGGTAAATAAAATTCTTCAGTATGCATTTTGTGCTGGCGAATATCTTCCACTCTAACAGGCTGGAATGTTCCCCATGATACATAAAGGGTTAAAAAAGAAATATTAGCTCCCTTATCCTTGATTTGTTTCAATAAATCATCTGTAAAATGCAATCCAGCCGTAGGTGCTGCTGCTGCTCCGTACTCTCTGGCAAAAACAGTTTGGTACCGTTCATAATCAGTTTCATCAGGGGTTCTCTGAATATAGGGTGGAAGAGGCAACTCGCCAATCTCTTCTAACGTTGTATAATCTAGGCTAGGTTCAAATTTCACAGTGATTCCTGTTTCCGATTTTTCCACAACAACTATCGCCACTGAATCATTTTTTGTTGGATAGAGTATTTCTCCATGTTTGATTCTTTTTAAACGGTTGCAGATAGCTTCCCACTTATTATCCTGTATTTTTTTTGTTAAAACAATTTCAACTATTGCACCTGTTGTGCGTTTACAATAAATTCGGGCAGGGATGACTTTTGCATCATTAAATATAAGGATATCATGGGGATTAATGTATTGTGGCAAATTAAAAAATTTTTCATGTATATGTTTTTTTAGTTTTCTATCAAGAACAAGCAGCCGTGATTCTTCCCGTTTATCGGCTGGGTACTGAGCAATTAATCCTTCAGGCAGATCAAAATCGTAGCTGCTTAAATGATATAAATTTTTTCCCATGTGTGACAATTCAGCAAATAATCAGAATAACGCAATCAAAATTATGGATATAATCACTTTTGTATAGAATACGTCATGATTTGTATTCCACGGTAGTAAAACTTAAGAATCTGGTCAAACCGCATACCCTGTTGTGCCATTTCTTTTGCACCCCACTGGCACATACCCACGCCATGCCCCCACCCATGGCCTGTTAGTATTAATCCTGCCTGTGTTTGCTTTGCTTCAAAATACAGGCTTTTTATCTTTTTTGCATCAAACATTAACCTGAAGTCATTCCCACTCATTCTGATAATGCCATTAGCATGTTCTATCTTGACTACTGTTACACGTGTATCTTGCCTTCCCAGTGTTATAGCCTTAATTTTACCAACGGCTTTATATTTTTTCACCAGTGCTTCATAAATTTCATTTAACGTAAGCTCAACCTGCCAGCTATAATTGGGTGAGTTTTTGCAATACGGACAGACCACTGATACCAAATATGGCAAATCTTCACCCTGCCATACATAGTTATCATCCGTTGTTTTTCCACCGCATGTTGAATGGAAATATGCCAGTACTGGTTTATTATTATATGTCATAATAATCCCTGCAGTACTGTTTACTGCTTTGTTCGTTGTTTCAGCTTCTGCTGCTTTGCCTTTATATACCTGGAAATTATTAGTTGCATCAAGGTCAAAGTACGTACTGTTGTTTTTCATCAGATGGTAGTATGCATACGTTCGTGCTGCAACAGCCTGTGCTTTTAATACTTCTTCTGGCCAGCCTGGCATTATTTCAGAAGGTAATACACCATAGAGATATTCATTCATTTTTAGAACATTTACCACCTGAATCTTCCCTACAATAGGATGAAGCTGTATCATACCTCTAACTGTTATTCCATTTACTTGAATTTCATTATTCCATGCTTCAAATTGAAGTGGCTGAGTCAATTGATTGTCAAACAACACAAAACGTTTGCCATCACCATTATATACAATAGTATTATTCCCCAACTGTATTACTTTTGTTTTGGCTGTGGTTACTACTTCAACTTTAAGCTGGTCTCTTAATAGAAGAACTTTAATATAATCATTGTCTAAGCCTATCCGCTTTCCTGTTTTGGCCATATATTCAGGGGGAGGAACACAACCTGCGATTACAATAAAGGCTATAACAAGCAACCATCTGAAAACATGAGCTATCGCCATACCCAAAACCTGTACCATTAACTTTTTGGATGAAAACGTTTGTGGATTTCCTGCAATTGCTTTCGGGCTAAATGGGTGTAGATTTGCGTTGTTGAAATATCAACATGGCCTAGCAACTCCTGTACTGCCCTGAGGTCAGCACCGCGTTCAAGCAAATGTGTTGCAAATGAATGCCGTAATGTATGAGGGGTAATATTTTTTCGTATATCTACCATCTTTGCATATCCTTTCAGCAAACGCCATACTGATTTTCTGTTCAACATGCCGCCTTTCTTGCTTATAAAAAGATACTCGCTTATTCTATTACCCAATATAATGGGGCGAGAGTCATTCAAATATTTTTCTATAAGGCGTTTTGCTTCATCACCAATTGGCACAATGCGTTCCTTGTTTCCTTTACCCAACACTTTTAAGAACTTGTTTTTCAAATCAACATCAATAACTTTTAATTCTACTGCCTCGGATATCCTTAATCCTGCAGAATATAATAATTCAAATATTGCCTTATCCCGCAACTGGTACAGGTCATCCTCACGTATTGAAGCAAACAGCCTGTCAATTTCCTCTATTGACAAGAAATCGGGCAATGCTTTTTGAAAATGAGGGGTTTCTATTTTTACTGTTGGATTGCTGATGTTTTCAATACTAGCCATATAATTATAAAACTGGCGTATTGCTGCCAAAGACCGTGCTAACGTCCGTGCTGAATTTCGCTTTTTATTTTTTTCAAAAAATAAAAACTGCTCCACATCGTCCTGTGAAGCATTGAGAATAGTTTTGTTTTTATGTGCTAAAAAGTCGGAAAATTTTTTTAAATCATACGTGTATGAATAAATAGAATTAGGAGAAAGCCCCTTTTCAATCTGCAAAAACCGCTTGAACCGTTTAATAGCTATAATATCTTTCAATGTATATCACCTCTTCATAATACTCCTCCTTAATTCGCAATATTCTTACCGGGATGATAATAATTATACATAATACAAAACATTATATTTTTTATGTCTTATATAATATCGGAAAATGATGGATTATGTCTTGAAGGGATTTAATGAAAAAATTCAGTATTTATTCATACCGTAAAGCTTCAATAGGTTTTAAATCTGCAGCTTTTTTGGCAGGGTAATAACCAAAAAATATTCCTACTGCGCAGGCAAATATAAATGACAGTAAAATTGATGTAACAGAAAATATATATGGCCAATCCACAATATAAGTTATGAGATAGTAAACACATAATCCCAGAATAATGCCAACAATGCCACCTAACCCACTCAAAGTTACTGATTCAATTAAGAACTGGCTTAAGATATCACGCCTTTTAGCCCCTATTGCCATTCGTATGCCTATTTCTCGTGTACGCTCACTTACGGAAACAAGCATAATATTCATTATTCCAACACCTCCAACAAAAAGCGAAATAGAAGCAATGCCAGCAAGTAACATAGACAATGTTTTTGATATATATTCAGCCATCTCAAGCTTTTGCTTGCTAGTTGTAATGCGGAATTCGTTTGCATCAGATGTAATCATATGAGCTCTGTTGAGATAATCTTTAATCTGCTCCACTGCTTCATCCATCTGTTTGTCTGAATAAACAGATACATATATACGGTCAATCTGATTGTTACCTATAATCTTTCGCTGTGCTGCACCGTATGGTATTACCACAACATTATCAAAATCCTTACCACCAAACGATTCACCTAATTCTGACAATACTCCAATGACCTTAAAGGGCACATTATTGATTATCAAAATATTGCCAACAGGCTCCTCGTAAATAAAAATATCTCGCATTACTGTAGCGCCAATTATAACAACCTTTTCATGTGTTGACATCTCACTATCAGTAAAATATCTTCCTGAGGTTAATGGCCACAATTTCATTTTAAAATAATCATTTTCCACACCATACATCCCGCATATGGTTGAGCGGTTTTTGTAATTTACCTGTACATTCGATTTTGTAATAATGATTGAAGTATATTTAACCTGAGGAAATTTTCTTTTAATATTTTCAGCATCAGATTCAGTAAGCAAAGTATGAAAAGAGGCAATTTCCATAGCATTTTTCCCGTATGTGCCAACCCTATCCTCAACAGTAACCTGGGCGCTTTTCCCTATACCTATCATGACAATAACAGAAGAAACACCTATTATGATACCAATGCTGGTAAGAATAGAACGTGCTTTATTTTTTGCAAGCGAGCGCAAAGCAGTTATTAATAGATTTGTAAAGTCCATATTATGTTCTGCGTTTTTTTAACTTTCTAATTGGGCTATCATCAATAATCAAACCATCTTTAAATACAACTTTTCTGTCTGCATAAGCAGCAACATCAGGCTCATGAGTTACCATAACAATTGTAATATTGTACTCCTGGTTTAATTTTGTAAATACATTCATTATCTCGTTTGTGTTTTTTGTATCTAAGTTACCTGTTGGTTCGTCTGCAAGAAGGATTGCAGGGTCATTGATTAGCGCCCGTGCAATTGCAACACGCTGTTGTTCACCCCCTGAAAGCTCATTAGGGTGATGCATCTCCCTTCCAGACAACCCAACCATTGCCAATAATTTACGCGCCCTATTCTTCATCTCTTCATGAGTAAAGCCACCTCTGTAGAACAATGGCATTTCCACATTTTCTATCGCTGGTGTTCGCGATAGCAGATTAAATCCCTGAAATACAAAGCCAATTTTCCGGTTTCGTATCTCTGCCTTCTGGTTGTCGTTTAATGAAGTGCCATCTATACCATCTAAAATATATTTTCCCGATGTAGGAGTATCCAGAAATCCTAAAATATTCATAAAGGTGGATTTTCCCGACCCCGAGGCTCCCATTATTGCAACAAATTCACCTCTTTTCACTTTAAGTGAAACACCCTTTAAAGCATGCACCGAAACTTCTTCGCTTAACTTATAAATTTTTTGTAAATTATCAATGTTAATAATTGGAATATTCATACTGAAATTACTATTTTTTAATTGAAATTTGTTTCCTGACACGTATAAGAACAGTATCACCAGGTTTTATATCACCTTTTTTTATTTCGGTATATTTATCTCCATATAATCCGGTTTGCACTTCAATTGGCACTATATTACTCCCTTTCTTTTTCCATATATATTTTTTATCCTTATCAAGTTTGTGTTTATCAATAAAAGGAGGAATAACAGTAAAGGCATCATTGGGTATTCGCATGACATTCTGCTTTTTATCTACCTCAATGGTTACTATAGCTGTCATACCTGGTTTTAATAAATACTGAGAGTTATCACATATTGCGACAGCATCATAGGTAATAACCCCTCCCCTGTTTATTGGATTAAAACGTATTTGTCTGATAGATCCAGTAAACATCTGGTCAGGATATGCATTAACTGTAAATTTGATTTTTTGATCACTTTTCACCTTGCCGATATCAGTTTCATCTATAACCACCATAATCCGCATGGTTTTCAAATCGCGTACCATTAAGAATAAACGTTTATTTACTCCTACAGGATCAGCTTCATTAATATCACGAGAAACAATAACACCTGATATAGGAGCATAAACACGAGTATTTTTTTGTCTCTTCAATAAATTATCATAATCAATAAGAACCTGACTATAAGATAATTTCATTTTTTTATATTCATTTTCAGCAGATTCAACGGCATTGCTTGAGATCATATTTTCTTTATACATATTTCTTTTGACTTGCAAATCATTCTCCATATTTTTAATATCGATATCCAATCGTTCAATTGTTTTCTTCATTTTTATAATCTCATTTTGTAAATCTCCTGCATCTATTAATGCTAATAATTGATTTTGTACAACATGTTGATTAAAATCAACATATACTTTTTGGATAACACCATTAATCTTGCATAATATTGGAACAGGATCTAGCAGGTCAATAGTGCCGGTTGTTGATATTGTTTTAGATATTTCACCAATGCTAACTTTTTCATAATCATAAATATATTCTGAATTATCAACGCCAGAACGTAAAGAATATATTAGCACAAGAGTAACTATGACTATTCCTGCAATAATGATTTTTTTCTTATTATCTAATATTATTTGTTTTATCATTTGGCATTAACCTCTTTTGAAAACAGAATTGTTTCATCAACACACAGTAAACTTATCAATTGATTGTAATTAATATAATAATCAGTGAGAATCTTAATATAATCAATAGTGACATTAATATAATTTAACTCGGCATCCTGTAATTCATTCTGTGTTATTATCCCCCTATCATAATTCTTCTGTACCAGTTCCAGATATTTCTTAGCATTCTCTATAAGTTGCCGGGATATATCCAGTTGCACTTTGATATCTTTTAATGTATTATAATAACTCTTTATATTTCCCGATAGTGTATCTACAGTAGTTTTGTTGTTATATAATGCCTTGTTATATGAAACAGCCGCACGTTCAATACTTGAGGACAGAACACCACTGGTAAAAATAGGAAAATTTGCACTGACACCAGCATGCATGGTAGGCTTCCAGTTATCTCTATCCGACAAAGACTGTGTAAATGAACCATTTTGAATAGCCCTGTTTTCATATCCTAAAGAAGCAATAATATTAATAATTGGGAAGCGCCTGTCTTTTTCAATATCAATCTGTGTCCTGGCAATTTCCTGGTTGATTTCTGCAGACTTAATGTCATAAGAATACTGTAATGCTATTTCAAACAATTCATTTAAATTATATGGTATTTCTTTTATATTACTATCGACATCAAAATTTTCAATGTTTATATCAAATCCATCAATTTGTATACCCATAAGTGACAACAACTTGCTTTTAACAACAGCAACCTCATTGAAAGCTCTTTGATAATTAAGGCGTGCATTGGTAAGATCCACCTGTGCCCGTGAGATGTCCAGCATGGTTCGTTGGCCATTTTTAAATAATTGCTCAACATTAGCATATTTGATTTCAAAACTTTTAACTAATTTTTCCAGCAATTCACTTTTCTTTTTTGCAAATGCTAATTGATAAAATGCAATTTTTACATCACGAATTACAGCATTTTTAACCTTCAAAGCTGTTAATGCCACATTATTATATTCCAGGATGCGTAATCGTTCATAATTATTTTTATTGGCATCATAAAGTTTGTAACTTGCTGAAGCACCAACAAATAATCCTATGAGGGTATCCTTACCTGGTATATTGAATGAACTATTCACAGCTTTTGATTTTAATATCTCAATAGTCTGGACTGTGCCATTTACCTGAATACTATTACTGCCTTTTGTTATTTGAAGATTAAGTGATGCGGCGTTGACATCTTCCATGGCCATTTTTATATTTATATTATTTTGCATAGCCATCTGCAAACAATCAGATAAATTTGCATTTGTATAATTATCTGCATACAACATTTCATCAGGCGTAACAAGAAGGATATCTAATACAATAAGTAATATATATAGCCAGGAACCAAACAATATCATCCGTTTCATATATAAATCCATATCCTTGCAAATGAAGTCATTAATCTTTTTTAAGGATGTTTATTACATTTAATAAAATTACTTTAAATAATTAACTTTCTGCCATCTTATATAATGATAGAATTATATTCAATTAAAAAAAGTATATTGGTATACTATCATTGGTAATCTTTAATTTGTTTTTTGATAGTTCCTGATGAAAATAATATATAAAATTATCAGCTCATATAATAATTCTGAAAATAAATACATCCAATGCTATAATGTATTCACCTAAGTAAATTTTCACATATGAGGTTATTACAATGAAAAACACAATAACAAAAGATATGACATTTGGAGAACTTGTCCAAAAATACCCTGCAGCAGCACAGGTTCTTGCTTCTTATGGACTCCATTGCATTGGCTGCCATATTGGAATTTATGAAACTATTGAACAGGGCAGCAAAGCACATGGATTAAGCGATTCACAAATAAATGAAATGCTGGAAAAATTAAATAAAGCTGTATAATAAATAACCAGTCAATTCATTACACTGACATTTCTGGATATTACCCTAATAAAAAAGCTATCGTTCACAATAAAACGATAGCTTTTTATATTGGTGAGGGGTGGATTCGAACCACCGAAGGCTTCGCCAACAGATTTACAGTCTGCCCCCTTTGGCCGCTCGGGAACCTCACCCTTTAAAGCTGGCGAGAGGAATCGAACCCCCAACCCGCTGATTACAAATCAGCTGCTCTACCGATTGAGCTACGCCAGCAAAATATAAACCTTCATAGTAAATATAGCGTATGTGTCAATAATTTTTCATAAAAATAATAGAACGGCTATCGCTTTTTTATATTTTCATTTAATATATAAATATTCATATTGTCAATAGTTACATTAAAAGTATAATTGTTCTGTATGATGGCATTGAGTTCAGGAAATTTTTCTAATGGGAATTTATCATAGCCGTAATACCCTGACGGCGCAGTATCAATAAAAATAGCTGGAGGATATTTCATAAATTCATATATAAATTCTTGCCGCAAATAGTCTATATATTTATTTACATTCTCCCCCATATCTTCATTTGATACCCCAAACTGCCGCCCTGAAACATAATCAGTTATAATAATTTTTGACGAACACCGCCTGTTTGCATAAATATAAGCAACAGCACCCGAGCCCCATACAAACACTGTATCTTCAGGCGATGTTATTGCTTGTACTTTTGCTGCAACTTTTTTATAGGCAAAATCTGATAATGCATTACTATCGCCCAAATAATGGTACGTTAGCGGAATATTAATACGGGATACTGTAAATATAACAGCCAAAACAGTTAAATATACATAAGACCTTTTAATGTATATTGCGGGAACATGGCGCATGCTTAACCCCGCCAATAGCGAAAGAGGCAATGCCAATTGTATAAAATAATGGCCATAAGCACGCCACCCCAGCATTACTGCAAAAATGCTTAAAGCAAGCCATATTAAAAGTAATATAATAATTGTATCAGTTTTGGGTTTTCTTTTCCTAACAGATAGTTGCTTTACAATAATAATCCATAGTGGCAAACTGCATAGAACAAACAATACAAACCTTGCAATAGCTTTGAGATATGGAACAGTGACCATGCCACTTTGAATATATTTGAAATTATACAAAAAGCCTAAGTTAATAAATTCATTCAAAGCCCCTTTATGATAAAAATACAATATGGCAATACATACAGGAATAAGAAATCCAATACACATAGATCCCAAAATTGTTATTTGTCGTAGCAACTCATCTTTTTTATCACTGGGTATAAAAAGCAAATAGATGCCAAATATACCAAAGGCAGCCAGTATAACGCCAGATTTATAATTAATTAAAAAAGAAATGCCCACACAAATACCCGATAGTACAGCAAACAGGAAATTCTTCTTTTCCCATAAAACAAGATAATACAATACAAATGCCAGTAATACAGGGAGCGTATAGAGTGTTTCTGTATTTGTTGCAATGTATTTTGGTTCATACGTGTGCATTAAAAATATAAAGAAAAAAGTGGCTGCTATAGCTTCATGTATTCCCGTAATCTTTTTAACATACCAATAGATAACAATAGCAGATACAAAAATTAGAAATATTGTAGCAACATGAACTGCAAAAAGGTTATTAATACCAAAAAAATAAAAGATGATATAATAAAAAAAATATGTTAGTATAGGCTTATTATCATAAACACCAACATAGGGAACCGCTCCACCCAACCACTTATTGGCAAATTCTGCAAAGGCAGCTTCATCAATATCTATAATAGTATGATATAAAGCAGGAATGCGAAGAACAAGTATTAAAAAAAACATCAACACGAATAAATAATTTTTGTTTTTTATTATTTTCTTAACCATAGCCGTGCCTTCCCAAAATATCCCTTAAACTCATAATGGGTATTAAGATAGTGTATAATTTCTGGAAAATCATCTAAGCTGGCAAATCTCCCTAAACTTACTATTGGTGTTTCATGAATATTAAAATAAAATGCAGGTTCACCTTTTTTTCTGTAAACCATGACCTTCTTAATCATATCTGTAGAGCCAACATCAATAAACAGGTCAGGTTTTTTTTCACGAATAATATTGATGATGCTTTTTTCATGTTGATGTATGTATGCACCATTACCCTTCTCCCTTTGAACTATCGCAAAAAGCGCTCCTTCATTAAACCAGTACGAAGGCACCACAGATTGCCCTTTTGTGAAATAATCAATTTCTGTTCCCATGGGCCAAATCAGCATGGTCATGTCAGGATAGTTGGTATTTATGTAATCTATAACAGGTAAAAGGCTTTTATGTGGCAAAAGATACTCACCATAAGAGCCTATGACAGCTATTCTAAAAATTTCAACAAACTTACTTTCATTATGTTTCAGATTATGATTATATGTGTATATATATAAATCACGGTAATGCCAAAACAGAAAAAATAGCATTGTAAACATAATCTGTATGCATACAAGCTTTTTCCCTTTTTCAGTACAAATATCAAGAATTTGTTTTGCCGATAGCGCCGCGATCGCAGGCATGATGGGAATAAAGTAATGTACTGAAACCCTTGATCCTGCCACAAAGACAAGGATAAAAAAACACACCGCAGTATATACAAGAAATAAAGTGCCGCTATCAAACTTTTTTAGACGAAAATTTTTTATAAAGCGTATAATCAATATAATGCCAGCGTACCAGAAAAATGCGTGAAAAATTGAGAACTGATAAACCCGCCACAAAAGTTTTACCAGTATTAGTAATGGATTAAAACCTCTGTTAGCAACATATGAATACATTCCTGACACTGCTGAATAGATTTTTTCAAAAATGTCTATTGTATAGTATGCTTTTAAAGCAACAGCAAACCCTATCCCAGTAACTATCGCACTTATAATAAACCCAAGTAGATATATATAAAATTGCTTATATTTTTCTTTATCAAAGTTTAGTGGATACACAACAATAAAATGAAAAAGAATAACAGGAAGAATAAAAATGCCCTGAAACTTTATGAGATAAGAAGCAACAACATTTATAAGAACTAATATTATATACAATTTCTTTTTTTCATATACTGCACAGTAATAGAAATATAATGCAAATACATTGAACAAATTATAAAATATTTCCCCATTTGCTGCTAAATATTCAGTGTGATAACATGAAATAACAATGCCATATAAAAAAGAAGCAAATAACCCAACCCTGGTATCATATATTTTTTTTCCTAAAAGATAAATCCCATGCATTGTCCCTAAAATAAATAAAAGTCCCATAAAGTGAAATGATGAAGGTGTATCAGCAATATAGGTAATTGAAAATTTCATTAATTGATGGTATAACCACCCTTTATTCATTGTAAACGATAGTCCCAGCAATTCTCTCTTTGCAAGCAAGTAAGATGTAAGGACATCTACATGAATAAAATCAATGATTACTGAAGGCAGCCGTAGTATAACAGTAACTATTGCTATAAAGAAAAAAGTGAAAAACTTAGGGCGCTGAAAGATTTCATAAAAATATTTGACAGTATTATTGCGTGACAAGTATTTTCTCCATAAATCGTTTGACTATTTTGGATACGAAAATAGTGTGTAAATGCATGTGCTGTAGTCAATAAGTTTTTTATCAGGTATTTCAAGTTGTATTGTACTTCAATTTCATTAATTAGTGTTTACGCTTACAGTTTGAATTTTAATCTTTACTTTGTAAGCAGAACGTTTTGCAATTTATTTCCCATTAAAATTAAGAGGAATATCATATGAAACATCTCATTTCCATCATTGTCCCAACCTATAAAGAAGCACAAAATATTCCTGTTCTCATTGAATCAATTGATAAGGCAATGAAGCATAACAGGCTTGATTACGAAGTTATTATTGTGGATGATAATTCCAGAGATGGAATTGAAGATAACGTTAAAACACTTAAGAAAAAAGGCTACCCTGTCTCCATTAAGGTACGGATACATGAACGTGGGCTTTCCTCTGCTGTTATTGAAGGATTTAGGCTGGCTAAAGGTACTATCTACTGTGTTATGGATGCTGATTTAAGCCATCCACCCGAAAAATTACCTGAGATTGTACAGCCTATACTTAAAGGCAGGGCTGAAATGGTTGTTGGCAGCAGATTTGTTAAAGGGGGTTCAGCTGAGCATTTTAACTGGTACCGAAAGCTCAATGCATGGGTATCCAAGATGTTAGCGCGCCCATTTACAAGGATAAAAGATCCCATGGCAGGCTATTTTGCATTTAATGCAAAATTACTGACACCTGAAATATTGTCATTATTAAATCCACTTGGCTTTAAAATTGGTTTAGAAATCATTGTAAAATGCAATCCAAAAACAATTATTGAAGTACCAATATCATTCAGAGAACGGTTATATGGCGAAAGTAAATTGTCATTGCGTGAACAGATATTGTATATTTTACACTTGAAACGGCTGTTTCATCATAAATATCCATCGTTGTATCAGTTTTTGTTTTTTTCTTTCATTGGGTCAACCGGCATGATTGTGGATATGACAACAGTATTTGTTACATACGGATTGTTACATATTAACTTTAAGATTGCACGAGCTATTGGTTTTATTATTGCATTAACATGGAACTTTTTCCTTAACAGGAAGCTAACGTTCCCGGATTCGCCACAAAAAAACATTTTTATTCAATACAGGAATTTCTTTATTGTATGTAGCATTGGTGGATTATTTAACTGGTTTATTTCTGTTTATCTGTATTCCACATATCCATACTTCAAGGAATTTTATCTGCTGGCTGTATTTATTGGCATCATGGGAGGATTATTGATTAATTTTCTGGGTTCCAAATATATTGTTTTTGGGAAATAATTTGAAAATTGATTAAACCAATAGTTTTTTAAATATTAATACTTTGTTAATTCCTAAATGTACACTCCCGCTGCCGAAGGCGAAGTGTATAAATATTTATGTTAATTTATTTTTAAGGAATAAATACTGATCTTAATAATTATTTTTTAGAACTAAAATAACACTGTTAATTCCTAAAAGTATTTTTATGTACAAAAAATAATTAATGTACACAAGTATTTATGTTAAATTATTGTTTAGGAATAAATACTGATTGAAAATCTTTTTTTAAATTTAGATGCATT
>Ga0308419_1001726_pt1 | contig 14471 bp, 12 predicted proteins | sample HotsprSampleMS50_FD_203674 | JGI IMG/M metagenome (GOLD analysis project Ga0308419, IMG submission 203674) | Hot spring phototrophic mat microbial communities from Mushroom Spring, Yellowstone National Park, Wyoming, United States - 20090730_MS50 ... | reverse complement strand
ATATGGTAGAAGCGCAAGTAATCAAATCTAAAATTAGGGAATTTCTCACCGCCAATCCAGAACTGCAAAATTCTCCACAACTGGCGAGTTTAGAACGGGGAATTGCCGTACACCATGCAGGTATTTTACCCGCTTGGAAAACCTTGATTGAAGAACTCTTCCAAAAGGGATTGATTAAAGTAGTCTTTGCAACAGAAACTCTAGCGGCAGGAATCAATATGCCCGCCAGAACTACTGTGATTTCCTCCCTATCCAAGCGCACCGATCATGGACATCGTAGCTTAACTGCATCGGAATTCTTGCAAATGGCAGGCAGGGCAGGGCGCAGAGGCATGGACGAAGTAGGCTATGTAGTTACTCTGCCAACTCCCTACGAAGGGGTAAGCGAAGCGGTGCGTCTTGCTCTAGCTGAACCCGATCCTCTAGTCAGTCAATTCACTCCCAGCTACGGTATGGTTACTAATCTTCTGCAAACCTATTCTCTAACAGAAGCCCGCAAGTTAGTGGAGTGCAGTTTTGGGCAGTATCTGGCAGAATTGCAGTCTGCTCCACAGAAACAGAATATCAACGATTTGGAACGACAGTTAGCACAACTGGAAGCAGAATTAGCGCAAATTGATATGAACTTGGTGCGGGACTATGAAAAACTGCGAGATCGCCTGCGAGAGAGCAAAAGACTGGGCAAGATTTTAGAACAGCAGGCAGAAGAAGTGCGATTACATGAAGTGTGGAGTTATGTTCCCCATTTGCTCTCAGGAACTGTGCTGACCCTAATTGATCCCAAAAAACAGCTAATTCCCGCTATGCTGGTGAGCAAAGTTGCAGGATCGGGGCAGTTTCCCTTACTGGTCTGCCTGACTAAAGCTAATACTTGGTGGGTGGCACATTACAAACAGGTGTATCAGGTGGGAGAATGCATTTTCAACCAAGAGTTGGAACTTCCTCCCGCTCTTTCTCTCAAGGCAGGACAAACCCTCAAAGGCGATCCCCCCACTGCTCCTATCGCCGAAATGATTCCCATTTTGCCTTCCCCCCCACCCACCCCAGAAGTGCAACAACAGCGATCGCAAATCTCTGCGCTAGAGCAAAGATTCCAACAGCATCCTGTGAGCCAATGGAGTAATCGCAGTGAGATATTTCGCAAAGCAGACAAGATAGAACAACTACAACGGCAGATTGCCTTTCAGCAGAAGGTAATTAGCGAACAACAGGGACACCACTGGCAGGAATTTCTTAATCTAGTAGCCGTACTTCAGCGTTTTAACTGTTTGGAACAGATCAGTGATTCTCAACTAGTGCCTACAGAAATTGGCAAGGTAACCGCTGGATTGCGAGGCGACAATGAACTGTGGTTGGCTCTGGCTTTTCTCTCAGGGGAACTGGATCAGCTAGCACCGCAACACCTAGCAGGAGTCTGTGCCGCCCTAGTGTGTGAACCTACCCGCCCCGATGCTTACTGTAGTTTGGGTATGTCCTCCGCCGCTGAATCTGCATTGGAAGGTCTGCGAACCCTGCGCCGCCGTCTCTGGCAAGAACAACGCCGCTACGACATAGACATTCCCATCAATTTGGAATATGAATTTGTTGGTTTATTGGAACAATGGGCGTTGGGCATGGAATGGCGTGACCTAGTTCACCAGACTAGCCTAGATGAAGGAGACATAGTGCGCCTGTGTCGCCGCGTACTCGATTTACTGAATCAAGTGCCTTACATTGCAGGGATCAATCCAGCCATCCAGCAAACTGCCCGTCTCGCCGCTCAAATGATCGATCGCTTCCCTGTTAAAGATTTAGTGGACTAGCAAATTCTCCCTAGAATGGTATACTATTAGGGGGAATTTACTCAATAGTGCTATGCTAACTCTAGTCATCAGTTGGCTATTACTAGGATTAGTATGTCTATGTTTGGGGACAGCAGTGCTTAATTTATTGAAACTAGATGGTATCCAATCAACTAGCGATCGCTTTTTTATTGCGCAATGGATAGGCTTAGTTATAATAGCAGACATATTTCTATTTATTTCCCTATTTACACCACTAATCCCCATAGTAAGTATCAGCATTGCCCTAATCATAGTAATCCTTAGTCTAATCCCCAAAAGAAACAGACAAGAATTAAGCCAACTCATGCAACAACTTAGTCCTAAACAAATTTTTGGCATATTTTGCATTACACTATTCACTGCTATATTTAATCCTAGAGATATTTTGTGGTACGACACAGGTCTCTACCACTATCAAGTAACCCAGTGGCTTGCTAAAACTGGTGCAGTAGATGGCTTAGCTCAGGTGCATTCTCGATTTGGTTTCACTTCCTCTTGGTTTGCTCTAAGCGCTGTATTTGATCATGGATTATTAGCAACAAGAATAGGCTCGTTAATAAATGGGTTTGTAGATTTACTGATTATCAGCCATTTCTTACTAACCATCAAAACGATTGGTAGGAAGAATAATAACACTAACAATTATTTTATTGCTATTGCTTATCTAGCGGTTTTCATTAATTCATATTCATTAGCTTTATCCCTTTCCCCTGATTTTCCAGTGATAGTTTTAACAGTTTTCATTGGCTGGCTTCTGCTAGCTTTCAGTGAAGTAGAACAGGTAGATATAAGTTTAATATTAGTAATTCTCAGTGCTGGAGCGATCGCTATCAAACTCAGTGCTATTCCATTACTCATAGTTTCATTTCTCTATGTCATAATACGCAGACAAAAATTGATTAGACAACTGATACTAGGTAGTATTTTAAGCATACTTTTAATCTTGCCTAGCCTATTATACGCAGTCAAAGTATCTGGTTGTCCCCTATTCCCATCGGGCATCTTATGTTTAGATTTACCTTGGGCTTATACCTCAGAGTCAGCACATCAAATTTCCCAAATAATCCGTGATTGGGCTAGATGGACTGGACCAACACCAGTAGGTGCAAATCAATGGAATTGGCTCCCCATGTGGGTTGGGCGAGAAATGAAGGCTACTATTCAAGTCCTGTTATCTTTGATCACTGTTCTAGTTTTGATGAAATATAGGTATAAGTTAGCTGATTATGCATTTATTTTTCTGCTTGGTGGTATAGGCATTACATTTATGATGTTGCAAGCTCCGATTTGGCGATTTGGACTGGGTTATTTAACAGTAATTCCCGCTCTAGGAATTGCACTTTTATTATCTAAAGTTCATCATAAAATACTTAACTTTTCTAAAAGGCTAAAATCAGTATCAAAGTATCTCGCCAATCCTGTTATGTGGATAATGCTACTAGTTGTATGGATCATGATATTCAGACAGCGAGCAATTAACTGGCTAGTTCCACCACCCCTGAAGCAACCAGAAATTTTGCTTACCAAAGAAACTGACGGGATCAAGTACACTATACCCCAGAATGACGATCGCTGTTGGTCAGCACCTATACCATGCACTCCAGAAGACCTAGAGAATAGGGTAAAATTACTCAGACCAGACATGGGCATAGCAGGTGGGTTTGCCAAGGTGAAATAAGATGTGGGAAATCTGGACAGCCTTATTTATTGGAGCGGTTAATCAAGGTTTAGAAAACATCAACTTTAGTTTTGAACAGCTAATAACCATCTTTTACCGCCCTACTCTTGCCGAAGTTTCACTCAAAGCTAATGACAAGGTAAGCACTAATTTATTAAATGAATTACAAAAAAGGGGATACCCTCCCGTTCAGCAGGGAATTTGGATACAGACCCAAAATGGTGAATTGCTAGCACAGCATCAAGCAACCAAGCCCATTCCTGCGGCATCTTTGACCAAGATTGCTACTACTTTAGTAGCTATTGATCATTGGGGACTACATCATCGCTTTGTTACTAGATTTTTGACTAATGGAAAAGTAAAAGGTAGCATACTAGATGGCGATCTAATCATTCAAGGTGGTGGTGATCCTTTGTTTGTCTGGGAAGGTGCGATCGCTATTGGCAATAAACTAAATCAAATGGGTATCAAGCAAATAAGGGGCAAGCTAATTATTCAAGGCAAGTTTGCCATGAATTTTGAAGAAGACAGTAATAGAGTACGCCAATTCTTTCAAGAAGCAATTAACAGCAGTGCTTGGAGCTCAGAACCTGCCACACAATACCTTACCATGCCTACAAGTACGCCCAAACCCAATGTAGTCTTTCTAAACCAAAGTATCCCAAATAATTTGCCCACCCAAGAGCTAATATCCTATCCATCCCTATCCCTGTGGATCATTCTCAAGCGGATGAATGTTTACAGTAATAATGTGATTGCTGACATGTTAGCCCAGCAGTTGGGCGGTGGCAAGAAGCTAGCTGAACGGTCAGCGATTTTGAGTAATGTTCCTTTAGAGGAGATTAACTTGATTAATGGCTCTGGTCTGGAAAAAGCAAACCAAATTTCACCGCGCGCTGTAGTAGCTATGTTGATTGCTTTGCAAAATAGAATTCAAAACCATGGATTTACAGTAGCTGATTTATTTCCCATGGGTCGGTGTAATTGTGGCACGATCGCCTATAGAGAGTTACCGCAAGGAAGTATCTTAAAAACTGGCACTTTAGATGATGTCAGTTCCTTGGCAGGTGTAATTCAAACTAGAGACAAAGGAATTATCTGGTTTGCTATTCTCACCCAAGGGGCGGGGGACATAGAGATATTTCACAAAGCACAAGACAATTTGGTAAATGAGTTGCAAACCCGCTGGGGATTCGCCAACTTCTATCGTGAAAAAGCATGGGAAGGGAGTGATCGCCCTTAGTATTCTCCTAGTTCATTGATAACAGTGTTTTACTGAATGTCCCAAGAGAACTGCTACTTCGGTATGGTTCTAGGTGGAAATAGAACAGCTCATCTCAAGTTTAGAAAACTATGCCCCCTACACGAAGACCAGTGGCTTATCTTTGAAGGGAGCGAATGCTTTGGGATCAAAGCGATAGAGACTGGCAGGTCTGCCTGCGCCCCGTGATACTTTCTCCCCCGTATCGCACAAAAAGCCCAGTTTGAGCAATTTACTGCGGAAATTGGAATAGTCTGAGAAGTTTCCACCCAAAACGGTTACATAGAGTTGATACAGCTCGCCCAGAGTGAATTGTTCAGGAAGTACATCAAAGGCAACGGGGCTGTATTCCAGCTTGTTGCAGAGACGGCGGTGTCCGTATTCCAGAATACGATTTTGCTGGAATGCTAATTCAGGTACTTGAGACAGAGGATACCAAGCAATGCCAGACACGCCATCGGCTATTAGTTCCGCTTCTGCCAGCCGTACTAGGGCAAAGTAGCTCACTGACAGGTAGCGATCGCCTTCGGTTACATCGCCAAAGGTGTAAAGCTGTTCTAGGTAAAGATTTTTAACTTTGATTTTTTCACACACAATGCGGTAGGCGGCGGACTCTAGGGATTCATCTTGGCGCACTAGGGTACCGGGCAAGCACCAGTGATCCCGATAGGGTTCGCTATCACGGCGCACTAGCAGTACCAGTAGTCGCTGTTGCTCTAGATCAACGGAAAAAATTACATTGTCAACCCCGACTTTGAAATTAGCTAATTGGGAGCGCTGTTTACTTTCTGCCATAGCTGATTCACCTTGACATTCTCTCTGCCCTAAGGGGCAAAGATTTTTTCTCAGGTTGTAGGACAACTCCTACTTTCTGAGCTACACCACCCTTGCGAGTGATGGGGGATGCCATAACCCCAACTACTGGGATGAACTCCCAGATACTTTTCCTGTTGACACTGCGCCATATTCAAGTTGGCGCACTTCAATTAACACCATAGCACAAAGCCACCCTTAAGGGCGGGGCTTGCAACTCAGTTTTCTTGGTCAAGTGTTGGCTATATTCTACTAGCTTCTACATTTGGCGTATTCAGTCTTAAAAATTTGCTGTTGCCGTTTGTGATCCACAATGGGGGGTGGGTAATCGCAACGCTGGCGATCCAAGGGGCTAATCTCTCCTGACAGCAGGTCAGCGGTGGGTAGGCGGCTAAGTTCAGGAAGCCACTGCCGAATGTAAACAGCCTCGGGATCAAACTTGCTGGCTTGGGAAGCGGGGTTGAAAATGCGCAGGGGTTTGGGGTCCATGCCACTGGAAGCACTCCACTGCCACCCACCGTTGTTAGCTGACAGATCGGCATCTACCAGCTTTTGCATGAAGTATCGTTCGCCCCACTGCCAGTTAATCAGCAAGTCCTTGGTCAAAAAACTAGCCACAATCATGCGACAGCGGTTGTGCATCCAGCCCGTGGCGTTGAGTTGGCGCATGGCGGCATCGACGATGGGGTAGCCCGTTCTCCCTGCACACCACGCTTCGAAGTAGTCGTAGCGATCGCTCCATGGGAATTTTTGCATCTCAGGGCGGTAGGCTGAAGTTTCCAATTCGGGGAAGAAAAACAGTACATGCTGGTAGAACTCCCGCCATGCCAGTTCCTGTCGCCATGTTTCAATACTCTGTTGTTCTTCTTGACTCCTTACCATTTCCTCTGCCTTCACTGTGGCTGACCACACTGTACGAATGCCAATGGTGCCAAAGCGCAGGTGAGGACTGAGTTGGGATGTGCCAGCGATGGCGGGATAGTTGCGATTTTCCTGATAGCGCAGTAGAGCCTGAGACTCGGTGAACTGTTGCAGAAGACGCACACCTTGCGCTGAACCCGCCTTTGGAATACTCTGCTGGTGGCTAAAGCCCAGTTCGCTGACCCTGGGTAGGGGGATATGCTCTAGTTCTAGGGGAGGCACAATCCCTGCCAGTGCTCTGGGTGGGGGGAAGGGGCGGGGCTTTTCTAGCTTGCGCCAATTGCGCCAGAAGGGAGTATAGACTTTGTACGGTTCCCCCGTACTAGTGCGAATGGCTTGGGGATCGTGGAGTCCCAGATCAATGAAACTGTGTACTTTGACCCCTAGCCTTTGTAGGGCAAGGCGTGCTTCCCTATCCCGCCGTATGGCGAAAGGCTCCACATCTTCACAGAAGCACAGGTGATCGGGTTTGAGGGTCAAGGCGATGTGGGTCAGCCGCTCTACTGGATTGCCATAGAAAAAGTACAGGTTACTGCCCAATCGCTGATAGTCTGCCTGTAGCTCTGCCAGACAGCCCAGCATGAACTCCACCTGCCCGCCGCCAGTGGTGAGCTGGTCAGAGGGCTGTTTCAGAATGGCGGGATCAAAAATAAAAACGCCAATAATCTGCCCGCCTATCTGCTGAGCGTAGTCAATGGCGGGGTGATCATCTAGGCGCAGGTCACGGCGATGCCAAATGACAGTGAGCATCTAGCGGGTAACTACCGCTTCTACCTGTGCGGTTTGCTTGACTTGATCCACTTTGGCGATCGCCCAGCGCAGGGGTTTCCCTTCCTTGGCAATGGTTTGCTCCACAGCTTTCACCAATTCTTGGGGAGTTTCAGTCAAGGGAACTTCAGCAGAAATGAAGTGAGTGGTCATGGGATTAGCTTGAAATTTGAGCATCAACCTTACTATAATGACATAACACAGTGTGGCGAGCGTAGCCAAGCGGTTAAGGCAGTGGATTGTGGTTCCACCATCCATGGGTTCGAATCCCATCGTTCGCCCCTTCTACTGAAACTCAGGGCAGGACATTAAAGGTAATCACTGATCCTGAAATTAGTAGTTTCCTGCAGTTCCTTGACTAGAGAGCGGGTAATCAACTGCCCCACTTCTACCAAGGTTTTACCAGTAATAGGATGCAATAGAGGAGTAGTACAGCGTTTGCCAATCAAAGCTTCCACATCTTCAACGGACTGGACATAAGTACCCACTGGTAACTCCACTACTACCCCCTCACCAATCACCCTAGCTTGACAAGCAAGGCGAGAGTTGGGCTTGCAGGTAGTAATCACTTCTAGGGTGCGTTGTTCCCTTCTGCCCATGGGCGCTAGAGACTGCATACCCTCTTTGATGTACACATGGCAGGTGGCACACATCCCCCGCCCGCCACATTCTTTGAGGATTTTCAACTCATCAAACAGCAGAGCAGATAGCAGAGCACCATTGGTGGCAATCTGCGCAGTTTTGGCGATCGGTTCTATGCGAATGGTTTTAGCCATGGGTTTTGCCCCAAAGTAAATTATTAATCTAATATTAAGTTGAGTGGGTTGGTTTTGGTACACTCATGGCGTACCAGCTGATCGAAATTGCGGATCACCTGCTGACAACGCTTGATGTATTCTTTAACCCACTGCTTGATTTGCTCCTGCTGGTCGGGGCTACAGCCATCGCTTGCTCTAGGGTGAGATAGTTGGGCGTAGCGATCTATCTCAAATTCTGCCAGCCAGACTGTTTCAGGACGGGTGGACTTCCAGTAGTTGGCAACTACCATTTTGCCTAGATACTGGGTTGTGAACTGGCTGAGATGGTTGAGCTGTTGCAGTATCTCACTGAGCTTGTATTCTGGGGCTACTGGGGGGGCAGGGGTGCTAGGTAGCCGTGCGGAGGGAGCAGTACTCGTGGGATGGGAGCTACTGGTAGTTCCCAACAGACTGCGCAAAGTGGCAATGGTGTTGTAGGGATCGACTGTCACTAGGTGCATGATTTTGGCAATTACCTGCTGGTACTCATCAGTTCGCAGTTCGGGGTTAGTGATTACAATCATCAGGGTACCCTGCCCTAGTCTGTAGATAAATACTGAGCTACCAGCAAAGTAAAAGCTAAAGGTGTCAAAGGTGTCGGGGATGCTCTCGGTAATCTGGAGCAGACCCTGCGCTAGCATCTGCTTGGTGCGATCTAAGAGGTTCTCCATGGCATAGAAGTAGGGTCTGGTGCGCCGATTGACGAGTACCACTCCACTTATGCCACTCAAACTCAATAAATTTTGGATAATTTCCCGACTCATTATGGCAAGTTTTGAAATCTGAATGGTGGCTTGTTTATTGCTCTATTTTACGCCACACTATAGGGAAATTTGTGTAACTTAATCATAGAAAACCCGTAATATCCCATCAGTTCAAGAGTTGTGCTATGAAGTAATTAACAGCAGATCGTTGGTAGGGAGTGAATTTTGCGATAGGGCATGAAAGAATATGAGCGACTTTACTCCTGTCTATGGACCAGTGCGGTCATGGCGCTATGGGAAATCTTTGGGGATTGACCCCATTGGTTTGGTTTCCACTTGTTCCTTTAATTGTGTCTATTGCCAGTTGGGAGCGATCGAGCGCCTTTCCCTTGAACGGCAGGTATTCGTTCCTACTCAGGAAATTTTGCCATTGATGGAGCAGAGAAAAGATGAAGCAGTGGATGTAATTACCCTGAGTGGCAGTGGTGAGCCGACCTTGGCTTTGAATTTGGGAGAGATTATGGCAGGGGTGAAAAGAATTACTACTGTTCCTGTGGTTGTTTTGACCAATGGTACTCTGTTGCAGGTGGAAGTAGTGCGTCAGGACTTAGCCCTTGCGGATGAAGTTTCAGTGAAACTGGATGGAGTTACATTGCAGAGAATCAACCAGATCAATCGCCCTGTGTTTGCATGGAATTTGCAAGACTTCTTTAATAATTTACTTAACTTTCGTAAGGTATATGACGGGAAATTAACTATACAGACTATGATAGTTTCCCCATGGACACAGGAAGAGGAACAGCTCTACATGGAACAACTCAGGGCACTGCAACCTAAACACATCTATTTGAATAATCCCCGCCGTCCCAAACCTAAATCACGGCTGGTTGAGGGTAGAGAAAATTTAACGGCGATCGCCAATGCTAGTTGGTTCAAACCTATTAGTAGGGATTACTTGGCGGGGTTTGCTCAAAGAATTCATGACTATACAGGAGTTCCCGTAAGCCATGTGATGGAGGATTATGCTTTCTGAAGTTAGTAGGGGTAGCTTCACTCGCTCAATTCTCTTCCTATCAGGGAGGAGAAGTGTTTACTTAAAGGAATGGCTGAATGCCTAATGCTTGGAGAATGGGCGTGAATTTAGCATTGGTCTCTCTAATTTCTTGTTCAATGTCAGAGTTAGCGATAATTCCTGCCCCTGCAAATAATCGTGCTTTGTTTGCGCTGATCAGAGCAGAACGGATGCTCACTACGAATTCTGCATTACCCTGACTATCTAGCCAACCCAAAGGGGCGGCATACCACCCGCGATCGCTGGGCTCGTAGGTCTGGATTAGGGGTAGGGACAGCTCTTTGGGGTATCCTGCCATGGCGGCGGTGGGGTGTAGTTCTGCCATGAGGTCAAAAATGTCCAAAGGGTCAGCGGTGGGGATACTGGCGGTGATGGGAGTGCAGAGGTGTTGCACATTGGCGAGAGACATTATGCGGGGTGCTCCTAGGGGAGCAATGTCTGCCTGCATTTTTGTTAGGGCTTGAGAAATGGAGCGAATTACTATCTGATGTTCTTGCAAGTCTTTGGGACTGTTTAGTAATTCCACTCCCAGTAGGTGATCTGTGGTGGGGGAATTACTTGTGGGGATTGATCCTGCTAGGGCTAGGGTTTCAATGAATAGCCTGTTGCCACGAAATTGCGATCGCAACAGTAGTTCTGGGGAAGCTCCTATTAGGTGGGACTGGGGCAGTAGCCTAAAACAAAAGGTGGTACAGTTTGGGTAGTTGGTCTGCAAACGGTGTAGTACCAGTGGCAGGGGGATGGCATCGGCTGTTTCTATGTCTAAGACCCTTGCCAGTACCAGTTTTTGTAACTTGCCTTGTTGGATCAGTTGCAGGGCTTTTTGCACGGCGATCGCCCAAGAAAACTGTCCCATTTGTTCGCTGATAGACAGCACGGGTGGTAATTTTTGCTGGGATAGGGTCTGGGGTTGCAAATTGCCATAGCGGTCAATAATGGTCTGCCTGATCTGGGGCAACTCTGAGGTGGGTTGAATGACTACATTGACTGTCCAAGTGACTTGATCGCCTACTTTGCGCCACAGCCATTGGGGAACATAAAATAGGCTGGGAGGATAGCTATGGTCAGGGTAATCGTAGAAAGAGAAACCACCGATGAAGTGGGGATTGCCCCAAGAACTTTCCTGCCAGTATTTGAGGGCTTGTTTGATGCGGTAGAAACGATCTCTGCCTGGTGGAGTAAGGATAGTGATTTCTTGCCCTTCTGCAATCAAAACTTCCCGTGGACTAGACCAGTAAAAATCCCCTAGGGGCGGATTGGCTGAAGGCTCTACAGGAAGAGTTATGCCAGTGAGAATGGGGCGCTGTTGCAATTGCGATCGGGCGATCGCTGTGAGAATATCCCGATCAACATGGGAGGGGATCATGGGGTGGTCATTGGCGAACAAAGTCTCTGCTTTAGGGCTTTGGCGGCATAGGCATATCCACCATCGGCACCGTCAATAAAATGCACTTGCTGACCATTCCGTTCAAACACTAGACAGGTCATAAGCGAGCGATCGGAGAGATGAAAACCATATACCAATTTGCCTTTTTGATACTGCTCTTCTAGGTAATCAAGGAGTTCGTCTCTCTGCTGAACGGTGCTGGCAATAACTAGTCGGAGTACATCGTCAAACTTTTTGTAGTCTGTGGCACAAATGACAATACTTTTGTATTTTCCCCAGTCCACACCTCCTACTTTAACGCCGAACTTCATGAAAAACCAACCCAGTATATTTTCTAACTTGATGCGCCATAGGTAGAGAAATCGCTTCCAACCCCTGGCACTGCGCAGTTTAGCTTCCCATTGCAGTTTACTACTGGCAAAAGTCAGATTGAGATGGCGATGATTCACAGGGCAGGCTCGCTCTAGCGTACCGTAGAGACTGGTGATTTTGGCAATCACTTGGCGATAGATAGCGTCATTGGCTACGGTAGTAGTATCAGTGGCACGCACCATTAGAGTAATAACTTCATCGCAAGGACTGGGAATGTCTTGCCAGCGACACTCCAGACCACTGAGATCAACTGTCAGCTGGTTCTCTTGAGTTTGGTTGTCAGTGAGCAGGTAGGGACTGTGGTTTTGCTTGACCAATTCTTCCGCATAACTCAGTGCCCCGCCCCGAAAAATTGCCTGCTGGTAGTTCTCGGAAATTTGCAGTTTGGCAATTTTTAGCTCATAGCCCTTGGTTACTTCTGCCACTGGTACGATCGCCACTCGCAGGTCTAGGTGAAACTCCCGTTTGGCTATTCTCCGCAATGCTAGTAGGGCTGATTTTGCCTTAGGTACTAAGTGGGGGGGAATTAGCACCACTGCCCCATCGCCACCAAACACAAAGGGCAACTGCCGTTCCCCATCCAGATTCAGCAGAGCCACAACGGTTGCCGCTCCCATCAAATTAACTGCCTTGTATTTGCCTTGGGCTAGTGCCTTGGTAGAGTTGACCACATCACTGATAGCGATCTGCCAGTCTGAGGGAACGGGGCTGAATTTGCTTGGATCGGTAATTTCGTTCAGGTCTGTCAGTAGGGGCAGTTCACTGTAGAAATTTTGCCTGTCCATAGTTTACTGGGAGCAGATGTGTTGCACGGTTGTCAGAGCCGAGTAACTTACTCCTGCCGTTCCTTCCCCTGGGTGGGTACAGTCCCCCACTAGCCAAATGTGAGGCAGGGGAGTACGATTGCCAAAGCTCCACAACCCAAACTGAGAAACTCGCATGCCTATGCCTCCCACATTACCACGATGGCGCCCTGTGTAGCGCAAAAAAGTACGGGGAGTAGCGGCTTCTTGATGCTCAATGGTGCCTGCTAGGTCAAAGAATTTGCCCAACTGGGCGATCGCCCGCTGGGTAAAAAACTGTTTTAGTTCTGCGTAGTTCTCGGCATGATGCCACAGTTCGGGGTCAGTGAATTCAGAGGCAATGATGGTGGCTTTGCCCGCAGGGGCGCGACCGTCTTCTGGTTGGCTCACTGACACAAATAGCGATCGCTCTTCGGTGTAGCTATCTAGCAATTGTAAATGGGGTGGGCAGTCAGGGGGGATAGCTGAGCGATCTACTCCCAGATAGACCACAAACGCCCCTGAGGCGGGAGGGAGGGTAGCTACTCTGTGACGATAGCTAGAAGGTAGGGCAGAACCAGTCAGGTGCACCAAATCTTGCAGGGTTACATTAGCTACCACATGATCTGCAGGTACCCACCAAGATTCCCCCGTGCGCAGGTTTTGCACCTTGATCTGCGGTGGACGCTTTGCCTCAATTGCCGTTACCCGATGCAGGGTGTGCAGTCTGCCGCCCCATTGCTGTAAGCCTTCTATCAGTTTGTCCGTCAACACCTGCATACTGCCCTTGAGATGGAATAGCCCTCTAGGAGCTTGGAATAGAGCTAGGGTGGTGGCGCCATAGAGCAGGGCAGTTTCATCGGCATTTACTTGGGAATAAAGTTTGAGTTGCAGGTCAAGAAAGGTTTTAAGACGGCGATCGCCTGCTAAACCAAACCCCCGCAGAGCATCCCCCACCGTCGCAAAGGTATAGGGAAAGGTGGCAATGGTATCCCAGCGGATGGCTCTCAACAAGTGCCACCAATCAGACAGACTGCAGGGGGGTAAAACAGGGTTGCGCTGTTGAAACCGCCAGCTTCGCTGGAACAAATCCGCTAAAAATTCCCAAAAAGGCTCACTGTTGGGGAAATGCTTCTTTCTCTCCTCTTGCCACCGCTTGGGGTCCCGCCACAGGTTAATGGGGATGGACTCTTGGGGTAGATATACGGCACAGGCAGGGTCGCAATAGCTGGCAGGGGGAGGTTCTACTTGCAATTCTTGAAAAATCTGCCAGTGGATGCCTCCTTCCTCTAACCCTGCCACTTGGGTTGCCCCCACATCAAAAATAAAGCCCTTGCGCCGAAAGGTACTGGCACAGCCCCCAGCGATCGCCGCCTGTTCATAGACATCCACTGCAAAGCCGCGCCGTGCCAAGAGAGCCCCTGCAGTCAAACCCCCGATGCCCGCCCCAATTACTACCACACGCTGTTGTCGCATGGCTCTATAATGAACTACCCCACCGCATAGGCGGATGGGGTTGCTTCAGCCCCATCCCCATGACAGCAGGATTTTAGTCTCTTCCTCTGCCCCAGTTGCTTCAGAGACCCGCAGGACTTTGATAGCTTGCGTGGCGTAGCCATAGTAGTGCTGAGACATCCAAGACTCACGAGGCTAGTTCCTAACCCCAGTTGCCGATTAGTGGCAACGTTGTACATCACCATCACCGAACCCCGATCCCTAGGGATTTCAAACCCACAAGCCGAGCAGACATGATAGCGGTTGCTCAAGTCCGCCCACTCCTTGTGGACTGCCCCACATTGGGGACAGCGTTGCGAGGGCTTGAGGGCTTGCGTAGGAAGCATGAGGACTAGACCCCCCTTCTGCTCGATCTTGTAGGTAATCATCTGGTTCAATGTACCAAACCCCACCGACAGAATGGACTTGTTTAGCCCTGCCTTGCGCTTCCCACCCTTGCGGGTCATCCCTTTGTTATGTTACACTAAAACGATACGCCTTAGACCTGATGGTGAAAATTCATGAAAACCAATCGACCACTTTTATTCTTTACCATTCCATTATTTGCTGTAGTAGCTGCAGCAGTCACACAGCCTGCT
>Ga0308419_1001713_pt1 | contig 14559 bp, 15 predicted proteins | sample HotsprSampleMS50_FD_203674 | JGI IMG/M metagenome (GOLD analysis project Ga0308419, IMG submission 203674) | Hot spring phototrophic mat microbial communities from Mushroom Spring, Yellowstone National Park, Wyoming, United States - 20090730_MS50 ... | reverse complement strand
GAGGGCTTGGGCAAAACTTTCCCCCCGCTCCTGCATTTGGGTCAGGATGTAGTTGGTAGTGCCGTTGATGATCCCTATCACTTCGCTGAGGCGGTTGGCTCCTAAACCCTGCTTTAGGGTTTGGATTACGGGGATACCCCCCGCCACTGCGGCTTCCAGCATCACATATACCCCATGGGCTTTAGCTAGGGTGAATATCTCATCCCCAAACCGTGCCAGAACAGCTTTGTTAGCAGTGATTACGGACTTTTTGTGGGCGATCGCTTTTAAGATAAGACTTCTAGCAGGTTCTAAACCACCCATCACCTCTATCACCACATCAATGGCGGGATCGCTGACAATGCTCTCTAGGTCATCGGTATAAATTTCGGGAGCTAAAGTTACGGAGCGGATTTTTTGGCGATCGCGCACCCCCACCTTAGCAATTTTCACGCCCTGCAATAGAGGACTGCGACCTTCTGGGGTAAGCAGGATTTGCACCACACCGCTACCTACAGTTCCCAGACCCAAAATGCCGACACTTAAAGCCACTGTCTGTCTTGTTCAATGAGTAATTCCAGTGTAAACCGCTATTGCTTCTTGATCACCACCAAAGTACAGTCATCCAGAATGGCTTGTCTGCCAATAAACTGCATTAGGTCATCCATGATCGCTTTGAGGATTTGACTAGCTGAACTATGGTAGCTAACCTGAAGCACCTGTTTTAGTCGGTCAATGCCATAACGCTCTTTATTGGGATTCTCCCCTTCGGTGATGCCGTCGGTGTAGAGCAAAACCACATCGCCGCGGTGCAAGACGGTTTCCGCTACCGCCACAAAAGGGGTAATGTCTGCTTCTAAAGCCAGTGGAAAGCCCAAATCCATGGTGTCTATTTCCTCTAGTTCCCCATTGTTTCTGATCACCAATATGGATTCGTGTTGCCCACTGAGACTGAGTTTGCCAGAACCGTATTCCAGCAGAGCAAGAGTCATGCTCTTGTCGGATTGCATGCGTTGAATGTTGCTGTATAGCACTTGATTGAGAATGCGATGCAAATTTATGGGGTCATTAGTCTGGGCGTGGACTAATGTTTGGATTGCAGTCTGCGCCATAATTGCCATTACGCCGCTTTCTATCCCATGCCCTGTCACATCGCCAATGCTGATCAAAATGCGATCGCCCACTCGGACTACATCGTAATAATCCCCACCCACCTCAGTCGCAGGGATCATAGAGCAGGCAATATCCAAGTCGGGTAAGTCCTTTAATTCACTGGCATGGGGCAGAATCATCTGTTGTAGTTGACGGGCAATATCTAGCTCCGTCACTAGTCTGGTATTTTCGGTTTGCAGACGGAGATTTAGCTGGCGCACTTCAGCGTTGGCTTCTGCTAGTTCTTTGGTGCGTTCGGCTACTGTGGCTTCCAGCAAGTCATTGGCTAGTTGGCGATCGCGCAAATAATTCTGCAAAACCTTGATGACTACTAGCCAAATAGGTATGAGAGTTAATAAACTGACCACAGCTAGGGTCGTTGCCAATAGCAAAGTATTGCGGAAGTTCTCGATATTTGCTTGAATGCGTTGCTGAATTGCTTGAGTGCTACGCTGGATACCCTCGGCATAGATGCGTTTGTCAGTTTCATAGTCTGCGCTAAAAAGAATCCGCAAAGCCTCAGTTGATTTTCCCTGCCGCACTAGGTCAAAAGCCTTGTTTTCCATAGCTACCAGCCGCATATTAGCCGAATCGGTCGCCTTAGCGCCCTCGCCTTCGTAGATGTCTGGGGCTAGGGCAATGGCTCTTTTGATGGCTTGATCTAGCTGGGGTTCAAACTGGCGATAGCGTTGCTCCCACTGTAAGTCGCCTGTCGCCACAGCCATCCTAGCCGACATAGTCAGCACTTCATCCAGATGGATAATGATGCCAGCCTGAGCTTGCAGTTCTATATCTTTAACTATGATGTTTTCCAGAGTTTGGTAGCCTTGCCATGCGGTAAACCCCAGAGGGCAGAACAGTAATAAACTCAAAACAATGGCACTCGCCACCATTGCCACAGGGCGGGTCATTGCTAGGTGATAGGCATAGGCAAAGTATCTGTTCACTTCATTCCACAATGTGTTAGGTAACTTCATGAAAGGTGATTATATCTTGGCGAGGATTGACCTCACTGACCTGTACTAGCAAGGCATCACCAATCATTACATGGCGATTAAAGCGCATTGGGAGCTTCAACCCTAGGTCTTGAAAGAAAATTAAACCTAGTTTTTCCTGTTCTCGCAACCAATCTAAAACTACCACTTGCCACACCTGTTCCTGATGGCGACGCAAGTATTCCAAGCTCCAATACCTCTGGGTCTGGCGTTCTAGTTGGGTAGCGGTGGCGATCGCTGGTTCCAGCCCTTTAATTAACACATCCAACTGCTCAGGGCTGAAGGGCAGGGGCTGGTGGGACAGGTGCGCCTTGATCTGCCAATGCACTAGCAGATCGGTGTAGCGGCGGATGGGGGAGGTGGCTTGGGTGTAGAGAGCTAGTCCCAAACCAGCGTGGGGAGCAGGATGCATGCTGATTTCCCCTTTGCTCATACAGCGACAAATGGCAAAATCCCGCACTACCCCTAGGGGCAGTTGCTCCAGTTCTTCCTGAGAAGGCAGTTCGGGGGGGGCTTGGGTGCGGTAGGGAATGGGAATCTGCTGGCGGTGGGCGTAGGTGGCGGCTACTTCCCCTGCAAGGATCATCATTTCTGCCACTAGCTGGCGGGCAAAGGTGTTCTGTTGCATTTCCAAAATTATCTCAGCGCTCCCCTCTTTTACCTTGATTTGGGTTTCAGGCAGGTTGATGTTGATCGCTCCTTGGGCGGTGCGCCACTGACTGCGGCGGCGGGCTAATTCAGCGATCGCTGTTAAATCTGCTTCTACGCCCAACTCCAATAGCTGATTGACATCTTCGTAGGTGAGGCGATAGGTGGGCACAATGTAGCTGGGGCAAATCTCGTAGTTGGCGATCGCCCCTGTGGGGTCTAACTCCACGCCAAAGGACAGGGCATGGCACTTCTGCCCTTGCACTAAGCTCATCACCCCCTCTGCCAGCAGGGGAGGAAACATATAGATCGTGCCTGTGGGCAGATAAATGCTTGTTCCCCGTTGGCGGGCTTCCCGATCTAGGGGATCACTGGGGGCAACCCAGCGGGTGGGATCGGCAATGTGAATCCAGAGTTTGCGTCCATCCCAACTCAGTCCGTCGTCGATTTCCCTAGTGCTGGCATCATCAATGGTATAGACCTGTAAATGGGTTAGGTCAAGCCGCACAGCATCATCAGTAATCCCAGATTGGGTGAGGGTTTCGGCGTAGCTGAGGAGTGATGCAGAAAATGCGGTTGGCACATTACTGCGAAGCAGTGCTAGATTTTCGTGGACTGTCCAAATGCCCAAATCCACCAACAGATCAAAGGCGGCGTGTTCGTGCTTAGGGCGGTTTAGTTGTGCCAGTAGTTCTTGGGCTGAACTCTTCTGGGGGCATGCTTCACCGTGCACAGCGTAGTTAATTAAGGGCTGAAGCCGAGAGTAATCGCTGTCGCTCCAAGTGATTTCCTGACCTTGCAAGCGATCGCGCAGTTTTTGCCAAAATAATCGCTGTTGCTCGGCTCTTTCTCGCTCTAACTGCTGTTGGTGGCGCAGGGACTCTACTTGGCTGGCAGGGCGGGGTTCGTAGCGATCGCCCTTGCACTTGAAGTACAGCTTGTCTTGACTTAACAAATAGTGCGCCGCATAGAGGGCAGGGGGGGTAGTCTGGGAAAAGAGAAATTGGGACAACTCGTTTACCGTAATGGCATGGGCTTCACTGCCAAACAGTTCCCACGCTAGTTCAATGCCACTGGGGTCGAGCAGTGGCTCCACCTGTTCCCAAAAATCGGCAATGCTCTGGTAGTCAGGGAGGGTAATCTCTGGCACTACAAAGCTGATGTCTCCCAGTTTTACTTGGTGGCTACTGCCCCGCTGGTCGATCACCTGCCAAAATTTCTTACCCTCTGGGCGATCTACTACCCCTAAACAGCGATCGCCATTGACCCGAAACTCAACCAGTGATCCTCTGTCAAGTGACATACTCCCGACTTTCATGCTGACGCATAGAGAGCGGGCTTCTCAGTGACTCCTGTGAAGGACATTGCCTGAGCTTTAAGAACGGGATGACCCACCGCTCTGTACTTGACGAGAATTGCCGAATTCCAGTCTCGGGGAAGTTCTAGACCGCAATGCGGACAGGAGTGCCACCGCTGTAATCTCCTTAACCGCTTTTGAGCTTTACGATAATACTGGGGAACGGGAACAGACTCCCCTGTAGAGGTAACCAAAAAAGAGTCCAGCCCCATGTCGATCCCTATCGTGTTCTCCAGTGTTGGCAAGTCAGGGGTAAATTTAGGAACAGAGGCAGATTGCAGGCTTAATGAGACATACCACCCGTCAGCCTTACGAGTGATGGTAGCGGTTTTAATCCCAAAACCGTCAGGCAAGGGTCGGTGCTGAATCAGTTTCACTGCTCCAATTTTGGGCAGATGGATAAACTTGCCCCGAATACAGTCTTGTTTCATCTGGGGGAAGGTGAAGGAGCGATACCGACACACCCCCTTAAATCTTGGTCTTCCAGACTTTTTGCTCAGCCAGCGGTCAAAGGCTTTTTGCACCCGCTCTATGCAGTTTTGCAGTACCTGCGAATGAATCGCCTTGTACTCTGGAAATCTTGCTTTGGTATGCACCAAATCCCGTTTTTGGGTGTAGAAATCAGGCTGGTCTTTCAGCTCAGGCAGATGACAGATTAAGGGGCAAGCATTTATATCACAGCGGTTTTGTTGCCACCAGTTAAACCGCTCTGCCAAGCGATAGTTGTACTGCTTGCGTAGTAACTCCAGCCAGTGCTCCATCAAGGCTACTTGGCTGGCAGTAGGGCGCAGACGGTACTGGTAAGCAATTCGCACGGTAAGTGCTTCAAGGAAATGCTACACTGATTATAGCCCAAATACCCCCGCTTTTCATCCCGACCCTCATGCTCACGCATAGAGAGCGGGGCTTCTCGGCGGTATAGCTAAAACAGAACCGATCCTTTATTTCACAGCTTGGGCATCCAGCAATCTCTGGCGCAGTTCAGCTAGTTCCTGTGCCCAGCGGGGGTCTGGCTGGTGGGCTGTGTCCTCGTAGTCTAGAGTAACTGTACTCTGCTGGCTGGCTGACTTACGGTTTTTTTGGCGCTTGCGCTTACTGGACTCCTTGCGCACAGGTGGCTCGTCCGTCTTCACCTCTACATCCGTCTGAATGTCAAAGCGGGCAGAGCGAAGGGACGGTTTGGGTACATTGCGCACTGGTTCTGCCGCCTCTGCCTGCTGAGTGTCTTCTGTCTTGCTATTGCGGGGCAGAGCCATTTCCAACTTCAGTACTGACCCGTTGAAGTCAAAGCCGTTGAACTTCTCGATTACGGCAGTTGCCACCTCGGAGGTTTCCACGGTTACAAAACCAAAACCCCGACATTTGCCAGTCTTGCGATCGGTGATGATCTTCAACGACACAGACTCGCCAGACTCGTTAAATATCTGCTCTAGAGCCTGACGGTCTAGCTCAGCAGGAAGATTGCCAACATAGAGACGGACAGACATGAATGGTTATGACCTCATAGAAATAACAGATAGATTTTGTTTGCCAGACGCTGACGACCAACTTATGCCAACCTAAGAGGTATGTCTGCGCCATCTATCAAAATATCATAAATTGGTAAATTTTGCGGTTTTTCTATCGCAGGACTTACTTTAATTTTGGTCATCTGGTGGTAAAGTAAAATGAAGTCAGTATGAGTATGAGTAAACCCTATGCAGATAGCAAATGTCGTAATCATCGGGTCGGGGCCTGCAGGCTATACAGCGGCAATTTATGCAGGGCGGGCAAACCTACAACCTGTGGTATTTGAGGGATTTCAGGCAGGAGGCATTCCTGGAGGACAGTTGATGACCACTACCGAAGTGGAAAATTTCCCAGGTTTCCCCACGGGCATTATGGGGCCCGAGCTAATGGGGCGCATGAAGCAACAGGCAGAACGCTGTGGGGCGCAGTTGATTACCGAAGATGTGATGGCGGTGGATTTCAGTCAGCGCCCCTTCGTAGTGCGATCGCCAAGCGTGGAACTGCGCTCCCATGCTGTGATCATTGCCACTGGAGCGACCGCCAAGCGACTCCACCTGCCCCACGAAGCGGATTTTTGGAATAGGGGAATTTCCGCCTGTGCCATCTGCGATGGAGCGGCACCCATGTTTAAGGGAGTGGAACTAGCGGTAGTGGGGGGAGGAGACACTGCCGCCGAAGAAGCCATCTTCTTGACTAAGTACGGCAGTAAGGTACATCTCCTAGTGCGACGCGATCGCATGCGCGCCAGCAAGGTGATGCAAGATCGGGTGTTGGCACACCCCAAAATCCAAGTCCACTGGAACACCGTACCCGTAGATGTCCTAGGCAATGGCAAGCTGACAGCAGTCAAATTGCGAAATACCTTGACCCAAGAAGAGTATGAAATGCCTATTGGCGGTCTGTTTTACGCCATCGGTCACAAGCCCAACACTGACCTGTTTGTGGGACAGTTGGCCCTAGACGAAGGGGGCTACATCATCACCCAAGGCAAATCCACCCGCACCAGCGTAGAGGGAGTATTTGCCTGCGGCGATGTGCAGGATCACGAGTATCGACAGGCAATCACAGCGGCGGGCACAGGCTGTATGGCGGCGCTGGAAGCAGAGCGGTGGCTGTCGGCGCAAGGCTTAGGGGAGTTGGTCTCTAGCGAACCCAAAGTAGCAGAGAAAGAGACAAGTCAGCCTACCCCCGCCCAGCAGGGCGCCGAAATTACCGATGACCAGACCTACTATACTGGCAGTATTGCCCTGCGCAAGCTGTACCACAGCACCGACAAGCTGATCCTAGTGTTTTATACTTCTCCCACCTGTGGTCCCTGTCATGTGCTGAAGCCCATCTTGAAAAAGGTCACCGATGAGTTTTTGGGCAAAATCTGCGTGGTGTACATCGACATTACCGTTGATCCCGACATCGCCCAGTCAGCGGGGGTAATTGGCACACCTACCATTCAGTTTTTCAAGAACAAAGACAAACTGGAAGAACTGCGGGGCATGAAACAAAAGAGCGAGCTTCGCGCGGCGATCGCCCGTTACCTGTGATAGGCGGAGTGGAGTTTGGGATATGATCGGAGCAGAACCATCCCCTAGTTCATGGAGCTGGCATGTCTGAACCCAACGCTGAATCAGTCCTGAACTCTGCCCGTACCCGCCAACTACTAGGTATGAAAGGCGCAGAGGTGAAGGAAACTGCCCTCTGGAAAATTCGCCTGCAGTTGATGAAGCCAATCACTTGGATTCCCTTGATTTGGGGCGTAGTCTGTGGAGCGGCTTCCTCTGGCAACTTCACTTGGACTTGGCGCAATGTCCTGCTTGCGGGCGCCTGTATGCTGTTGGCGGGGCCCCTGATGGCAGGCTACACCCAAACCCTCAATGAATTCTACGACCGTGATATTGATGCCATCAATGAACCCTATCGTCCCATCCCCTCGGGAGCCATTGCCCTAAATCAGGTGGTGGTGCAGATAGTAGTCCTGTTGGTGGCAGGGATCGGGCTGGCGTTGGGCTTAGACCTTGCCGTAGGTCATGAGTTCTTTAGCATTACGGCGATCGCCCTTATTGGGGCATTTATGGCTTACATCTATTCCGCACCGCCTATCAAGCTCAAACAGAATGGTTGGCTGGGTAACTATGCCCTTGGCGCTAGTTACATCGCCCTGCCGTGGTGTGCGGGCCATGCCCTATTTGGGGAATTGACTTGGCAGGTTGTGGCAGTGACCATGTTCTACAGCCTTGCAGGGCTGGGGATCGCCGTGGTCAATGATTTCAAAAGCATCGAAGGCGATCGCGCTTTTGGGCTGAAGTCCCTCCCTGTGATGTTTGGGCCTGCCAAAGCCGCCCTGATTGCCGCCGTAATGATTGATGTGTTTCAGATTGGCATTGCCCTATACCTAGTGAGTTTGGGGCAAAACCTGCTGGCAACGCTGGTAGTGCTTTTGGTAATCCCCCAGATTACCTTTCAAGATATGTACTTCCTGCGGGATCCCCTGAAAAATGATGTCAAATATCAAGCCAGCGCCCAGCCATTTCTAGTATTGGGGATGTTGGTAGCGGGGATCGCTATGGGTAACGCCTTGTAAAACCAGAGGGAACACTGATGTTTGATGAAATTGCTGAGAAATTCGAAGCCGCATGGCGCAAAATGCGGGGGCAGGACAAGATCAGCGAAAGCAACATCCAGTCAGCTATCAAGGAAGTGCGCCGTGCCCTGTTGGAAGCAGATGTCAACCTACAGGTAGTCAAGGAGGTGGTAGCCAACATCACCGCCAACGCCTTGGGGAAAGAAGTCATTGCCAAAGTCCGCCCCGATCAGCAGTTCATCAAAATAGTCTACGACGAGCTGGTTCAGCTCATGGGTTCAGCTAATGTGCCCCTTGCTCAAGCGGAACCACCCCCTACGGTGATACTAATGGCGGGGTTACAGGGTACGGGAAAAACCACTGCCAGCGCCAAACTAGCTCTCTATCTGCGCAAACAACAACGCTCTAGTCTGTTGGTGGCGGCTGATGTGTATCGTCCTGCGGCAATCAATCAGCTGATCACCCTTGGCAAACAAATCGATGTCCCCGTATTTAGCCTCGGTACAGATGCCGATCCAGTGGCGATCGCCCAGCAAGGACTAGAACACGCCAAAGCCACAGGCATTGACACCGTCATTGTGGACACCGCAGGGCGACTGCAGATCGACGCCGATATGATGGCAGAACTAGCCCGCATCAAGCAAGCGATCAACCCCCACGAAGTACTCTTGGTAGTCGATGCCATGACGGGACAGGAAGCGGCAAACCTCACCCGCACTTTCCACGAAGAGATTGGCATCACTGGGGCAATTCTCACCAAACTAGACGGGGACACCAGAGGCGGGGCGGCACTGTCAGTACGCCATGTGTCAGGTCAACCCATCAAATTTATCGGCGTAGGGGAAAAAGTGGAAGCTCTGCAACCCTTCTACCCCGAGCGTATGGCTTCCCGCATCTTGGGCATGGGGGATGTGCTGACCCTAGTGGAAAAGGCACAGGAGGAGATCGACCTAGCTGATGCGGCGAAGCTTCAAGAAAAAATCCTCACGGCGAAGTTTGATTTTGACGACTTCCTGAAAAATACCCGCATGATGAAAAACATGGGTTCCTTTGGCGGTTTGCTAAAGCTGATCCCAGGCATGAAAATCAGCGACAGCCAACTGCAGGAGGCAGAGAGACAACTAAAGCGGGTGGAAGCAATGATCAACTCCATGACCAAGGAAGAACGCCGAGACCCCGACCTAGTGGCGCGCAGTCCCAGCCGCAAACAGCGCATCGCCAAAGGTTCTGGTTACCAGACCCAAGATGTTACTAAATTGGTGTCTGACTTTCAGAGGATGCGCTCCCTGATGCAACAGATGGGACAGGGGCGAATGCCCAATATGTTTGGTATGCCATCCATGCCCCCCGCTCAAGGTAATTCCCCAGCCAAGGGAACCGCCCTCTACGGCAAGAAAAAGAAGAAGAAAAAGGGTTTTGGAGAACTCTAGCTGGCAAGCATCTTAGCCAGTTCGCCCCGCTGATGTAACTCCAGCACAATATCACAACCGCCAATAAACTCCCCGTCAATATACAACTGGGGGAAAGTGGGCCAGTTGGAAAACTCTTTCATGCCCTGACGCAGTTCAGGGTCTTGCAGGACATCAAAGCTAGTGAACTTATGCCCAAGGGATTGCAGAACCTGTACTGTGGCCGCTGAAAAACCGCACTGGGGCTGTTCAGGTGTGCCTTTCATGTACAAAACAATGCGATCGCTCTTGATTTGTGCTTCAATTTTGCTCTGCAGATTGGCATCCATAGTTTACTCAGTTGCTTGGTTAGGGTAATTCCAGATGGGCGATAGGTCACCACTCCTTCCCTTGGGCACAGGGATTGAGGACAGTGGTTTCCTACCTAGCTATAAACTACTATAACATCTGACTCAATTAACGCCCTGCCCCTCAAAGAGACATAATCTCTTTTTCTTTCTCAGCACAGAGTTGATCCACTTTCTTGATGTATTTTTCTGCCAGCTTATCCACCTGTTCCTGTTGCTTTTTGGACTCGTCCTCAGATAACTCTTTGTTTTTTTCCAGCTTGCGAATACTGTCAATGGCATCCCTGCGGATATTGCGCACACTCACCTTGCCCTCTTCTGCTAGCTTTGCCACTGTCTTTGCCAATTCCTTGCGTCGCTCTGTGGTCAGGGGTGGAATGTTCAGGCGAATGGCGCCCCCATCATTGTTGGGTGTCAGTCCCAAATCCGACTCAGAAATTGCCCGCTCGATCGCCCCCATCGCCGAGCGATCAAAGGGTTGGATCAACAGTGTGGAGCCATCAGGGGTAGAAATATTTGCCAAGGACTTCAACGGGGTCATGGCACCGTAGTATTCCACCTGTATCCTATCTAGCAAGGCAGGATTGGCTCGCCCCGTGCGCACGGTGTTGAAATTGCTCTGGGTGGCTTCAATCGCCTTTTGCATTTTGCTCTCTACATCAGATAACTTCACATTTACCTCCTACATAAGTGCCAATAACTTCTCCCATGATCGCACGCCGAATGTTGCCGCGCTGGCTTAGGTCAAAGACAATGATCGGGATATTGTTTTCACGGCACAGGGCAAAGGCAGTGGAATCCATAATCCGCAAATCTTTTGCCAGAGCATGGTCGAAACTAATGGAGGTGTAGCGTTTGGCATTGGGGTCTTGCTTGGGATCAGCGGTGTAAATGCCATCTACACGGGTTGCCTTGAAGATCACCTCAGCGTTGATTTCTGCTCCTCTTAGGGCGGCAGTGGTATCAGTGGTAAAGAACGGATTGCCAGACCCCGCCCCAAAAATCACCACCCGTTTATTTTCCAAGTGGCGAATGGCACGCCTGCGAATGTATGGCTCTGCCACTTCCTGCATGGCGATCGCTGTCATCACCCTAGTAGGCACAGGGTTAGGCAGATTTTCCAAAGCATCTTGTAAAGTCAGGGCATTCATCACCGTAGCAATCATGCCGATATAGTCAGCGGTTGCCCGATCCATGCCCCTAGTTGCCCCGTCAATTCCCCGAAAGATGTTGCCCCCGCCCACGACGATCGCCACTTCCACACCACAGCTCACCACCTCAGCAATTTCTTGGGCGATGGACTGCACCACTTGGGGATCAATGCCAAAACTGCGATCGCCCATCAATGCCTCACCACTGAGCTTAAGCAGGATGCGCTTATATTTTAGGTTTGCTGTCATATGCCCTGTGAGTTGCCCTTATGATTTATAGCATATAAGCACAACCCTAGTTCAATTACCTTTTGCCCTAGCTTTCGCCGATTCTAGAACATCTGCCAAATCAAGGCATTCCACAATTTGATAAGCATACTCAGTAAAACCAATCAAGTCCGCTAGGCAAGCAAGTTTCAACAATTTCTCTGGGCATGTTTCCCCGTTATACAAAAGATCGCGCAGGTAGATGGCATCACCCCATAACAACTGCCCACACCTGACCGATTCATTTTCAAAGGCAAACTTACCAAACCGCTTAGAATATACAGGAACCATTGCTTTTAGGTGTCTGGGGATATAATTGCAACTCAGGTCAAATATGCTAAAACCAGCTTGGCGCAGGAAAACATCGACATCAGCAAACAGGGGCTGATGATGATAAAGATTAGTAAAGTTAACCTCTGTTTTGATTACTAGTACATCAGGCAAAATACTTGATGCACCCTCTAATACCAGCAGTTCTGCCCCCTGCACATCAAGTATTAGATAGTCAATGGATGTCAAGCTTTTTTCGCGGCAAAAATCATCAAGCCTAAAGACATCTACAGGTAGAACTAAGTCTATTGCCATGGCTTCTGGTATCACCTCGAACCATCGGACATACTCTAGGTTTGGCTCATACAAGGAGCAACAAGCTAAGTCCCTTGTTACAAATAGATTAGCTGTCCGCGAACTATCAGCTAGCGGAATTGGGAAATACTCTTCGTACCAGTTAATTTCACCGCTAGCAACTTTGGCTTGAACTTCTGAGTTAGCAGATTCACAGGCATCGGGATCGGGTCAAATCCATAAATCGCCAAATTAGGGGCAAGGGTTTGGATCAGACCTAGAGCTATATCACCTGCGCCACCTAGCTTACGGGAGCCAACAACCGCAACATTAAAGAACAAACTATCTAAGTAGCCAAGTTCCTTGAGGATGGGAGCAATAAATTGCATAGATCACCCCGGGGGCCACTGCATCACCCGCCCGCCCAGAATGTGCAGGTGCAGGTGGAACACTGTCTGCCCGCCCTGCGCTCCATTGTTGATCACTAGGCGAAAACCTTGGTCTAACCCCTGTTGTTGGGCAATCTTAGGGGCAGTGACCAGCAAATGTCCCAGCAGTGCCTGATCCTCTGCCTGCACTGCAGACAGCATGGGAATAGGTTTTTTGGGGATCAACAGGATATGCACAGGGGCTTGGGGGTTGATGTCCCGAAATGCCAGACACAAATCATCTTCATAGACAATGTCCGCAGGAACTTGGCGATCGATGATTTTTTGGAAAATGGTGCTCATAACCTACATGAACTCACGGGGATCAGTAATTCTGCCAGTTAATGCCGAAGCGGCGGCAGTGTAGGGCGAAGCCAAATAAATCTGTGCTTGCTTGTTACCCATGCGCCCAGGGAAATTGCGGTTGGTAGTGGAGACACACACCTCAGGCTCATTCATTCTGCCAAAGGTATCTTGCGGTCCACCCAAACAAGCGGCACAGGACGGGGCGGCTGGCTCAAGGCAACCCGCATCCAGAAAAATATCCGCTAGGGTTTTCCCTTCCAGTTTCACAGTGTGCAGGTCGTCATAGACTTTCTGAGTGGCAGGAACTAGATAAGTGGGCACTTTCACCTTCTGCCCCTTAATGATCTGCGCCGCATTGATAAAGTCAGTAATTTTACCCCCCGTACAAGAGCCAATGTACACCCTGTCAATCTTGACATCTTTACACTCAGAAACTAACGCTCGATTATCTGGGGAATGGGGCTTGGCAACTACGGGTTCCAATTTAGACACATCATAGCGTTTTTCGTAGTAGTAGTTAGCGTTGGCATCGGCATAAACAGGGGTGAAAGGCTTATCGGTTCGCGCCCGCACATAGTCAAAAGTGGTTTGGTCAGCGGCAATGACAGCATTTTTAGCCCCCGCCTCGATCGCCATATTGCAGAGGGTCATGCGCTCTTCCATGTCCATACGGGAGATAGTGTCCCCATCAATTTCCAAAGCCCGATAATTAGCTCCACTCACTCCAATATCGCCAATCACATGGAGAATCAAATCCTTTGCCAACAGGTAGGGGGGCATTTCGCCCTCAAAGGTGAAGTGCATGGTAGCAGGCACTTTTAGCAATAACTTCCCTGTCCCCATGACAAAGGCGGCGTCCGTATTGCCGATCCCTGTAGCAAACTGCCCAAAAGCCCCCGCATTGCAGGTGTGGGAGTCAGTGCCAAACAGCACTTCCCCTGGACGGGTGTGTCCCTCTTGGGCAAGGGCGATGTGGCAAACCCCCTTGTAGTCTGGATTGGCTTTGAAGTTGCTCAAGTCAGTGATGTCATAGAAGTATTTGATTCCCTGCTCTTGGGCAAACTGGCGCAGAATTTCCAGATTGCGGTTTGCTCTTGGGTCTTTGGTGAAGATGTAGTGATCGGGGATCAGGACAATTTTTTCCCTGTCCCAGACTTTGGCATTGTCCCCAAACTCGCGCTTAAAAACTCCAATGGTGCCAGGACCGCACACATCGTGGGTCATCAGCAGATCGGCACTCACCCAAACATTTTCCCCAGGGCTGAGACTGGGACGGTTAGCGGCACGGGCGAGAATTTTTTCAGTTATGGTCATGCCCATAGGAGTTCAAGCGCGTAGTGATACAGTTAAGCTCTAGTATTGTAGCATTTTGGGGTTAAGTTATCCTGTGTTGGTTCTCTTCTACTTGGTGCTGTGGTTTTTGCTGATGGGCGTGGCAATTTTTGCCACCCAGAACATGGAGCTGATTGAAATCAAATTCATTACCCTAACCTCAATCCCCATCCCACTGGGATTAGCGCTGGTAAGCAGTGCGGGGCTGGGAGCTATTGCTATTACCCTGTGGCAATCCCAAGCTGAACCGCCAAAGCGTAAACCGCCCAAACAGCCCCCTAGACCACCTAGGGATACATTCCGCAGTACCACGAAAGCATATAAAACAGACTACGGAGAAGATGATTTTGATGATCCCGTAGATGATGATTGGGACTAAGCAGAGCTTCCTCTAATCCAAGGAATACTGAACTATACTGAACAAATTGTGCACTGTATTCAGTATGAGACATGTATCATTTCGTCTTTAGTCCGAAAAAACAGTGATATAATAAGTTCAGTCTCTTCTCGATCCTTGAGTCGGCCGCAAGGGTTGCCAAG
>Ga0308419_1001712_pt1 | contig 14560 bp, 16 predicted proteins | sample HotsprSampleMS50_FD_203674 | JGI IMG/M metagenome (GOLD analysis project Ga0308419, IMG submission 203674) | Hot spring phototrophic mat microbial communities from Mushroom Spring, Yellowstone National Park, Wyoming, United States - 20090730_MS50 ... | reverse complement strand
TCTGCGGGAGAGGGGGAGGGGGCAGGGGGTGGGGGTGAGGGCCCGCACCCCCCATGCCACCAGCGTCATCAGGGTGACGATTTCGGCCATGGAGAAGGCCTTATCCAGAAGCGGACGGGGGAGGGTGTAGAAGGGAGCCAGGGCGGCGATGAGCGCCAGCCCGAACTCCGGGCGCAGGAGCAGACAGACGAAAAGGATCAGGGCGGCCAGGACCGTCAGCAGGAACCAGGGGGAATAGTAGAAGAGACCGGCGGCTGCCAGGGTGACGGCCATTCCGCCGCCGTCGCCCAGGCGGCGGAACGCGCCGCTGGCCGTCTCGGTGCCCCAGGTCATCCAGGCCCCGGCCCAGAGCAGGCCGGTGGCAGCGACGGTGATCAGCCACTGCGCGCCTTCGGAGAGGCCGGCCCAGACCGTCGTGATGGCCCGCGCGGGCGAACCGGAAGCAACCCGGCGGATCAGGAGGACCAGTCCCGCCAACACGGCCAGCGCCAGCGCGGCCAGCCCGCCCAGCGCGGCCCGGTAGGGGCGGTCGTCGGGGCGGTAACTCACGCTCCACCCCGCCAGGGGCCACTGGTCCCACCCCCGCTCGGCGACGACGACGGCGGTGTGGAGGCCCGGCGGGAGACCGCGCGCGACCGGTATGGTGACCTCCTGAGGCTGATAGTCGGGGGAGGTGAGGACGACGTACGCCCGGCCCGATTCATCCCGGGGCAGGGCATTGGCGGGCTTCCCGTCCACCGTGACGTAGAAGTAGGCCCGGTAGTTTCCCCGCCGCGCCCGCAGACCGAAGTCGGTGCCCCAGAAGGGAATGGTCACCGTGTACGTCCCCTCCTGCCCCGGGTCGGCGCCCAGTTCTGAGAGTTCCCAGCCCCCTTCCCAGTCGGCGATGCCGGAGGCCGGGGTCCAGTACCCGGGGTCGTTGGCTGCGGGGCGACGGGCCCACCCGGTCACTGCGTCGTAGACGGGGCGGGGGACGCCGTCGGGTCCGATGAGGGCAAACCCCCAGTGGCGGCGGGCGTCGGGGGTGCCCGCGCCGGGCGCGGGGAGGCTCAGGTCGGGCTGGAGGTGGGCCAGACACATCGCCCCCACCCAGGGCCACTCCCGGCGGGCCCGCTCCAGCGCGCCCACCGTGTACGCCGCCTGGGCCGCTTCGTCCACCGTCCCCCAGATGGAGGGGATGTCCCAGCCCGGCGGCAACGCGTTCCAGCCAAAGTGGGAAATCCAGAGGGCCTTTCCGCCGTCCCCGTGGGCCTCCATGACCTCCCGGATCAGGACGGCGCGGGAGAAGTTCAGCACCCCTTCCCCCACCCGGCGGTCCTCCGGGCCGGTCTCAAACCCGTAGGCCTGCGCGGTGATGATGTCAAAATACGGGGCGGCCCCGGCGGTGTAGAGTTCCTCCAGGAAACGAACCTCGGAGAGGTTCTGCGGGCCCCGTTCCACCGTGGGGGCCAGACTGCCCAGGAGGATGCGGGCATCAGGGTCGGCGGCGCGGATGGCGAGGGCGGCCTGGCGGAGGAGTTCCGCGTACTGGGCCGGGTGGGGCGGCATGCCCCACCCGTCCTGCAGGTTGGGGTTGTGCCATATCTGGTAGTAGCGGAGACGGTCGCCGTAGCGGGCCGCGACGGCCCCGGCAAAGCGGGCGAAGTCCGCCGGGGCCGGGGGACTCCCGGCCCAGTCCGGCGGCCGCTCCAGGACGGCGATGAGTTCCAGCCCCCGCGCGGCGGTCTCCGCCACAATCCGGTCCCATAGGGCCCAGTCGTACTGGCCCGGCGCGGACTCTATCAGCGCCCAGGGGAAGGACTGGCGCACCCACCGGAAGCCGCCGTCGGCCACCCGGTCCAGCGCCTCCTCCAGCGGGAGCGCAGGCTCCGGGGCGTGGAGGGCCGCGTTGACGCAGAGGAGGGGGACATCGGCGTCGGCGACGGGTTCGGGGAGACCCCGCGGGATGCCGCGCGTGGCGGCCTGGTGGTCCGCGACGACCGCCGTCCCCGCCAACAGGGCCAGGAGGAGCAAAAAGACCAGCAGGAGAAAGGCGCAAAATCGGCGATTACGTTTCACTTTTCACGTTTCACTTTTCACGTTTCACTTTTCACGTTTCACGTTTCAGCACCCGGACAATCTCCCCCGGGTCGGCCCGGGAGGTCAGGTCCAGACTCAGCGGCGTCACTGCCACCACCCGGTCCACCACCAGCGCGTAAATGTCGCTATCCGGTTCCAGGTCCCGGACGTCCCACGCGGCCTCGTAGTCCATTCGTCCGGGCTGGGAAATGTCGCTCCGACGGGGCGGGACCGGACGGAAGTAGGTCCGGCGGGATTGCCGGGTCAGCCGCCAGGGGGTCTGGGGGGTGGCCGTGTCGGGAACGTCCACTTTGAGAACGTCCACGTCAAAGGGGAGCGCCGCCCCCAACATCCGGCGGGCGAAGAATCGGGTGAAGTGGGCGGCGGCGGTGAAGTCCATATCGTCCGAGAGATGGATGTGGACCTCTTTGGGGGCCTGTCGGGAGACGGCCAGCGCCGGGACGCCGCAGGAGGCCCCCTGGAGCGCCGCGCCGACGGTGCCGGAGCAGGTCACGTCGGCGCCGGGGTTCTCCCCGTAGTTGATCCCCACCACCAGCAAGTCCGCAGGCCGGGGGGCCAATTCCAGCAGCGCGTGCAGCACCACCTGGGCCGGTGAGCCGTCCACGGCGAAGGCGGGGACCGACTCCCCGCCGACCTGCAGCGCTCGCGGGTGAATGACCCCGGTGGTCTCCCGGGCGAAACAGCGGCTGGCCCCGGACCACTGTCGGGTGGGCGCGGCAACCAGCACATCGCCCAGGCCCCATACGGCCCGGACCGCCGCATAGAGCCCCGGCGAATCTATCCCGTCATCGTTGGTCACCACAATCAGCGGGCGGTGATGCATCCTCTGTCGTCCGTGGTCTGTGGTCTGTGGTCTGTGGTCTGTGGTCCGTCGTCTGTCGTCCATACTGGCATTTTCAACATTCCGTAGTATAATCCAAAAGAACTCTGAAGGCAAGGGAAGTCTGGGGAATGAGAAAGGCGCTCGCTCCGTTCATCCTGGTCATCATTCTGGTCACCACCGCTGTCACTGTGCGGGGACTGGTGATGCCCGTGGTCCCGATGACCGTTGTGCCGACGCCCACGATGGTGGTGCCCCGCCACAACCCGCACCCGCCGTCGCTCTCGCCGACGGCCACCCCGACCCCGACGGCCACCCCGACCCCGACGCCGATCCCGACGCCCACGCCCACCATGATCCCGCCGTCCCCCCCGGCCCTTTCCCACGCGACGCCGGTGTACGACCTGCCGATCAGCGACACGCTGCCGATCAGTTTGCCCGTCCCCACCCCGATGCCCGTCGTCTCCCTGCCGGAGGGGGTGATGAACGTTCTCCTGCTGGGACTGGATACGCAGGAGGGCAACGGGGGACGAACGGATGTGATGATCGTCGTCAGTATCCATCCCGACATCCCGTCGGTGAGTATGCTCTCCATTCCCCGGGACTATTACGCCTGGATTCCCGGGTACGGGTTCGGAAAAATCAACACGGCCATCAACCGGGGGAAGGATTACCCTGGCGGACGGATGGCCCTGGTCAAGGCGACGGTAGAATATAATTTCGGCATCCCCATCCACTACTACGCGATGGTGGACTTTGCGGGTTTCGTCCGCATCGTGGACGCGCTGGGAGGAGTGGACGTGCCGGTGGAGTGCGAGTTCCACGACACCTTCCCCGACCCGGCCAACCCGGATCAGGGGATAGATATAGACCTCTACCCGGGCATCCAGCACCTGAACGGTCAGCAGGCCCTCTGGTATGTCCGTTCCCGCTGGTCCACCAGCGACTATGACCGCAGTCGGCGGCAGCATCAGGTCCTGCGGGCCCTCTACCGGCAGGCGCTAAGTGGAGGGCTTCTGGGGCGGATCCCGGACTTGTGGGACGCTCTCCGCCAGACGGTGGAGACCGACCTGGGGCTGAAGGAGATGATCTACCTGGGGTGGCTGGGAACCCGGTTGGACTGGGCCAATGTCAAGAGCCGTTTCATTACCCCGCCCTATGTGGAGCACTGGACGGACCCCAACGGTGGCTGGGTGCTGCTACCGGTCCCGGGGGCGCTGGAACCGCTGATTGCCGAAGCGCTCCAGCCCCCGGCGACCGGGCGGGCGCGCCAATCACCCTTTCGGGTGGAGGTCTGGGACGGGACGGGACGCCCGGGGATGGCGGAGGTGGCGGCAGAGCGGCTGCGCTGGGAGGGCTTCCTGGTGACGGGCATCACGGCGACGGAACCGGTCTCCCGGACCCGGGTGGTGGATTTCACCACCACGGCGAAGGGCTCTCCCCTCTGGCTGCTGACCCGGCTCTACAACCTCAAAGCGGAGGACGTAGAAAAACAGCCCGGAGCGGGGGGCGAATTGGACTTTCGGGTGATTCTGGGAGCGAACTACGACTCCTGCGTTCGGCCGGGAGCGATTCAGTACGTCCCGGCCCCCACGCCGACGCCAACGCCAACCCCGACCCCGGGGCCTTGACAATAGACCACAGACGACGGACGACAGACGACAGACCACAGACGACAGACCACAGACCACAGACCACAGACGACAGACAACAGACAACAGACGATAGACCACAGACCACAGACGACAGACAACAGACAACAGACGATAGACCACAGACGATAGGAGTAGCGCAGGCTGTCAGCCTGTACAGTGGTCCGTGGTCCGTGGTCCGTGGTCAGTGGTCCGTGGTCCGTGGTCCGTGGTCAGTGGTCCGTGGTCAGTGGTCAGTGGTCAGTGGTCCGTGGTCAGTGGTCAAGCAAAGGAGCAGTATGGCCTTCAAGTTTGAGCAATTAGAGGTCTGGCAACTGGCGCTGGATTATGTGGATTTGATCTACGAAATTGCTGACCGTCTGCCTCGCAGCGAAGAATTCAACTTGAAGTCCCAGATCGTGCGCGCTGCTACCTCTATAGCGCTGAACATTGCCGAAGGGTCTACAGGGCAAACCGACTCTGAACAGGCACGTTTTCTCGGCATGGCTCTGCGGTCATTGGTGGAGACTGTTGCCTGCCAGCATCTGATCCGACGCCGATCGCTGGTGGCTGAGGAGCAACTGCTGGACCAGGCATATCGTCAGGCAGAAGCACTGGCGGTGAAACTCCAGGCAATGAAAAAAGCAATTACCAAACGATAAACCGCAGACCGTGGTCGGTGGTCTGTGGTCAGTGGTCTGTGGTCAGTGGTCTGTGGTCAGTGGTCATATGCGCGATATTCTCTGGACTCCATGGCGTATGGCCTACCTGCGGGGTGAGCAACCGCTCCCGCAGGAGTGCCTGTTCTGCGTCAAACCCCGCCAGCCGGACGAGGAGGCCCACATCGTCTACCGGGGACAACTCTGTTACGTCGTCCTCAACCGCTACCCGTACAACAACGGGCACCTGATGATCGTCCCCTACGTCCACGTCCCCTCGCTGGAGGACCTGGACGGGCCGACGTTGACGGAGTGGATGGCGCTGACGCAGACCAGTTTGCGGGTGCTGCGGGAGGCATATAACCCCCAGGGGTTCAACGTGGGGCTGAACATCGGCACTGCGGCTGGGGCGGGGGTGGCGGACCACATTCATCTCCATGTCGTCCCCCGCTGGGGCGGGGACACCAACTACATGAGCGTCGTCGGCGAGACCCGCACGATCCCTGAGTGGCTGGACGACACGTACCGGCGGCTGCGGCCTTTGTTTGAGAAATACGCGTTAAGATAACTGTGCCCGTCAGTTGATGGAACGTCGTAACCCGAAGGTCGCCATTCAGCGAGGGTATGCCGTCCTGACCGCCGACCAGGCACGCCAGATCGCTCTGGAGTGGCTAAAGGCCGGGCGGCTGGAAAATGCCATCGCGCTAGGGTTGCCCGAAGTGGATGACCGGTACCATGTCTGGCGAGTGCCCCTGCTGGGGGGTGTCAGCGGCGAACGGATCGGGGAAGTGGTCATAGATGCCTATACATCCCTGGTTGTAGAAAACCGTTCTACCCGTTTTGACGTCCTGGAAGCCCGCCTGCTGGGCCGTCCGCCCGAAGGAACGCCCATATCGCGCCGTTCCGATAGATACCTGCTCTCATCCCTTCGCAACATCGTGGCGCTGGGCGATTGCGAGGAAATTCTGATGGAATTGCCGGCCCAGTCGGTGGACCTGGTATTTACCTCGCCGCCGTACTACAACGCCCGCCCGGAGTACAGCGAGTTTCTGAGTTACGAAGATTACCTGGATAAAATGAGGCGGGTCATCCGGCAGGTTCATCGGGTTCTCAATGAGGGACGCTTTTTTGTCATCAATGTTTCCCCGGTACTGATTCGTCGCCCCAACCGGCAGGGACAATCCAGACGGCTGGCAGTGCCTTTTGACCTGCACCGGATTTTTGTGGAAGAGGGGTACGATTTTGTGGATGATATTATCTGGGTCAAGCCGGAGGGGGCCGGTTGGGCCCTGGGGCGCGGGAGGCGGTTTGCGGCTGACCGAACACCTTTACAGTACAAACCCGTCACCGTCACGGAATACGTTCTGGTCTACCGTCGGCGGACCGATAAGTTGATTGACTGGAATATCCGCACCTACCCCGACCAAGAAGCCGTCCGCCAGTCCAAAATCATCGGTGACTACGACCGCACCAACGTCTGGTATATCCAGCCGGCCTATCACCCCGTTCATCCGGCCGTGTTTCCACTGGAGTTAGCCGAGAAGGTGATCCGGTACTACTCGTTTAAGGGTGATGTGGTTTTGGACCCGTTTGCTGGCGTGGGAACGACGGGAAAGGCGGCCTGGAAACTGGAGCGGCGCTTCGTTTTGATTGAGAAGGAACCGGCGTATGTAGACGTTATCCGCGAGGAAATTCTGGATTGGATGGGCAGGGCGGCTTTGGAGGTTTTGTATTTCAACTGTGATCCCTCTCAGGTTCGGCAGGGTTTGCTCTTTTAGGATAACTATTCAGCGCTGACTGAAGTCACCCTTCCTGGGCCGCAGGCCTTTGGTCGGCCTTCGCCGACCCGCGCTCTCATCATGCGCACTAAGGGTTGTCGGCGGAGGCCGACAACCGGCACGAAGGGCCCAGGGAGGACGATTTCAATCGGCCTGAATAGTATACAAGTTACCTTTTAGGAAGATGCTGTAATGGCCCATTCCGAGCCGATAACCCCGATCAGAGAGTTGATCCCGCCGATGCTCCGGCATCTGCTGGAAGTACGGGGGACCGAGTTTGTGCGCCAGATTGGAGAAGATGTCATCCGGCAGGTCGTCCTGGATGTGATGTGTGGGCGCAATCTCCGAGACGCGACGGAGATGCTGACCCGGCGGCGCATCGCTCTGGTTAACGCGGGTCTGGTGGTGCTATTCCTGAAAGGGGCCCGGACGGATGTTGATTTCGTGAGCCGGCTGACCGACCTGGCGGGGGACGAGTTAAGGCAATCTCACTCCAGGTCCGACCGATGGGTTCTTCAGCGGCTTTTAGGGCTGACAGATAAAGCCGCCCAGAACGTGCTCCGGGACGACCCTTCGGCTCTGGATACCTACAAGGAGCAATATCTTCAGGTAACCAGAGAGGTTGTAGAGGAGTGTGAGCGCAATTTTGGAACGCTTCAGGGGACCTTGGGGCTGGATGGCGAGGAATGGGCGCAATTGAACTGGGTGTTTCTTTACCACTTGTTGAACACCGTGGGAGCGGGCACTCTGGCCATCCGTGGCTCGGAAAAGTCGGTCTACGGAAAACCGTTTGAGCGCCTCATTCTCGGGTCGGCCCTGCACGTGCTGGGTTTCCAAATGGTGAAACCAGGTACAGCAACCGCGCGGGAAAGAGTTTTCTGGTTATCCTCTCGGGCGACCCGCCGGGAAAGCGATGCAACGGCCCTCATTCGACCGGGGGTCGGTGTACGTTTTGACATTGGCTTCATCGGGCGGGGGAACCCAGAAATCACGCTGGACAAACTCTCCCGCTTTGAACGAGAAGCAGAGGTCGGACGAGAGAAATGGTATATGGCGAGTTTCATCATCGTAGACCGCGTGGGGAAAGGGAGCAGGATTCCGGAGATTGCCGCGCAGGTTGGTGCAACGGTCATCCAGATGAGCATGAGTTACTGGATGCGCCTTCTGGCCCGGGAACTGGAACGGCAAACCGGCTACCGCCACGAGTTATCTGCCATACCCGATGAGCAGATGGAAGAGTACTTGCGGGACAAACTGGCTGAAGTCCCCGTAGGCATGTTCATCACATCAGGCGCGGAGCGAAAGTGCGACGCATAGGAGTTTGAGATATGGTGAAGGTGCAGACTCCCGATAAACGCCGCCGTATCCCGATGCGCGCCATTCGGGCGGTGGTTAACCAGATTGTGGAGAAGTTCCAGCCGGAAAAGGTCATCCTTTTTGGCTCCTACGCCTACGGTCAGCCAGGGCCAGAGAGCGACGTGGATTTGCTGGTCGTTATGGAGACCCCTCTGCGCAACCGGGAACAGGCGGCCCAGATTGCCCGCGCGATAGACTACCACTTTGGGCTGGACCTGCTGGTGCGTACCCCCCAGCAACTGGCGGAACGCCTGGCACTGGGTGATTTCTTTCTGCAGGAGGTCGTCGAGAAAGGGAAGGTGCTCTATGCACGTCCTGACCGAAGAATGGGTCCACAAGGCCGAGGGTGATTTCCACACTGCTGGCCGGGAACTCCGGGCGCGGAAGATGCCCAACTATGACGCGGTTTGCTTCCACTGCCAGCAGTGCGCCGAAAAGTACTTGAAGGCATATCTGCAGGAGCGGGGTCAGCGCTTCCCCCGTGTCCACGACCTCATAGAACTGCTGGAACTCTGCCTGCCTTACGACGAAACGTTTGAGTCTCAACGGGATCATCTGAAAGACCTGACCCGGTACGCGGTAGAGTTTCGGTATCCGGGCGAGATGGCCACCAAAGAGGATGCCCAGGCCGCCTTCAGAGCCGTGAAAGCAGTGCGCTCTTTTGTGCGCCAGAAACTGGGGTTGCCCTGAGAGCCTGTGTCCGGGCTATCCGGCGGGGAGAAGTGGCACAGGACCCAATCGCCATTAAAGGAATCCGCCAGGGACTTCTGATCACCCTGGGTGAGGGGCCGTGGGATGCGCTGATGGAGGCCCTGGAACGGCGGCTGGAGAAGGGGGCCGCCTTCTTCCGGGGGGGGCGTGCCGCGCTGGATGTGGGCCCCCGGCCACTGGACGAGGCCCAGATTCGCCAGACGCGCGACCTCCTGGCCCGCTACGGGGTGGACCTCTGGGCCGTGCGCGGCACGGCGGAGGCCACCATTGTGGCGACCGTACGGGCAGGTCTCTCCCCCCTTCTGGCTCCGGAAGGAGCGACTGGCGGGGCAGTACCTTCAGAGCAGGAGGAAACCCCGCCGGTGCCTGCCGGTGGACTGGTGGTGGAGCGGACCGTCCGCTCCGGCCAACGGATTGAGCACCCCGGCGACGTCATCGTCATTGGCGACGTCCACGCCGGGGCGGAGATTATCGCTGGTCGTCATGTCATCGTCTGGGGAAAACTGCACGGCGTGGTGCACGCCGGGGCTATGGGAGATGAGAGCGCGGTCGTCTGCGCGCTGGACCTGGCCCCGACGCAACTCCGCATCGCCGACCACATCGCCCGCTCTCCGGAGGAGCGCCGCCGTCGGCCAGTGCCGGAAATGGCCCGCGTCCGGCACGGGCGGATAGAGGCCGTCCCCTGGCCGCATCGGTAAGGAGGTGGGATGAGCGCCAGAGTAATTACGATCACTTCGGGGAAAGGGGGAGTCGGCAAGACCACCGTCACGGCCAACCTGGGGGTCGCGCTGGCCATGCGCGGCCAGCGGGTGGTGACCATAGACGCGGACATCGGCCTGCGCAACCTGGACGTCATGCTGGGGCTGGAGAACCGCATCGTCTACGACCTGGTGGACGTGGTGGAGGGGCGATGCCGGCTGCGGCAGGCGCTGGTGCGGGATAAGCGGCTCCAGGAACTCTACCTGCTCCCCGCCGCCCAGACCCGCGATAAGAGCGCCCTGCGCGCGGAGGATATGGTCCGCGTCTGCAACGAACTGCGGGAGTCCTTTGACTTTCTCCTGATAGACTCCCCGGCCGGGATTGAGCAGGGGTTCCGCAACGCGGTGGCCCCCGCCGACGAGGTGCTCATCGTAACCAATCCGGAAGTGGCGGCGGTGCGGGATGCCGACCGGGTCATCGGCCTGATAGAGGCGGAGGGGAAAGGCCCCGCCCGGCTCATCATCAACCGCCTGAAGCCGGAACTGGTGCGCCGGGGGGACATGCTGGATACCTCGGCAGTGCTGGAACTGCTGGCCATAGACCTGATCGGCATCATCCCAGAGGACGAGGCGGTCATCGTGGCGGCCAACACGGGCCGACCGGTCGCCTTCACCGACAACAGTCTGGCCGGGCGGGCATTCCACAACATTGCCCGCCGCCTGATGGGCGAGGAAGTCCCCTTCGCCCCGATCAAGGAGCCGGGCTTTCTGGGACGAATCTTCCGCTGGATGCGCTCTGAGGGGGAGGAACAACGATGAAACTACTGGACCGCGTGCTTCATCGCCAGGAACCACCCAGCGGCGAAATCGCCCGCGAACGTCTGCGTCTGGTGCTGGCCCACGACCGGGCCAACATCTCCCCCGGCCTTCTGGAGGTCTTGAAGGACGAAATCATCGCGGTCATCTCCCGCCACGTGCCCATAGACCCGGACGGGGTGCAGGTGACCTACACGGAGGGCCCGCGCGTCAACCGGCTGGTGGCCGACATTCCCCTGCGGACAGAACGGAGAGCCCAAAGAAGATGATCCACGAAGGACACGAAGGATACGAATTATACCTTTCGCGTCTTTCGCGTCTTTCGCGCCTTTCGTGAAGAACTCCATGCGTCCCATTCAACCCTGGCGTCAGTTTGACTTTCTGCTCCTGGTCGTGATGCTTCTGCTGGTGGCATTGGGCGTGGCGATGATTCGCAGCGCCACCACCAACACCCCCGACCTGGCCGACCTCTGGCGGCGTCAGGCCAATTTTGCCGCCGTCGGCCTGGCGCTTTTTCTCCTGATGGCTGCTGCCCCCTACACCTGGTGGCGTCCGGTCTGGTGGCTGGGCTACCTGGTCGCCCTGGGCCTGCTGGTACTGGTCCTCTTCATCGGCCGGAGCGAAATCGGCGACGTCCGGCGCTGGTTCTACATTGGCTCCTTCCGCTTTCAGCCCTCGTTCCCGGCCATGCTCCTCCAGGTGGTCGCCGTGGCCGCTGTTCTGAATTCCCGGTTTCGCCTGAAACGTCGTGGATCGGGAGATGAGGAATCAGAGGACGCGCCGCCGGGGCTCATTCCCTACGTCCTCTCCGGCCTCCTGACGCTAATTGTCGCTGCACTGGTCTTTCGGGAACCCGATCTGAGTACGGCGGTCATTTACGTCGTGGCCTGGATTGTGATGGCATTCGTTTCCGGAGTGCGCCTCCTGTATCTCATTGGTACAGGGCTGCTGGCGGCAGCCGGGATGATCCCTTTCTGGCAATTGATGAAAGAATACCAGCGACAGCGGCTGCTGGTCTTTCTGAATCCCGAACGGGACCCCGGCGCGCTCTACAACATCCATCAGGCGCTCATCAGCATCGGCTCCGGCGGGTTGTGGGGACAAGGCTACGGCGTGGGCAGCCAGAGCCAATTGCACTTCCTGCGGGTCCGCCACACGGACTTCATCTTCTCCGTCATCGGAGAAGAACTGGGCTTCATCGGAACGATGCTGGTCTTCTTCCTGTTCACCCTCATTGCCTGGCGGTTGCTGCGAGCCGCCGTTCTGGCTCCTGACCGGTTCGGACGGCTGCTGGTAGTGGGGGTAGGGGTCATTCTTTACGTCCCGCTTCTGGTCAATGTGGGGATGAACATCGGGCTTCTGCCCGTGACCGGCCTGCCTCTTCCCTTCATCAGCTACGGCGGCACCGCCCTGGTGACCTATATGACCGCGCTGGGGCTGGTAGAAAGCGTCGCCATGCGCCATCAGGAAAAGTGGTGAAGCGATCTTTGTTGCGGCAGGTTACAATTTTCGTGCCCTTTATGCCAGTTTGAGCATTACTCTGGCTATGGCCGCTGACCTGAACGACCAAGTGGGTTCTGTCAGAGAACTGACGCCATACGCAGCTTGATTTGCTGAAAATATTTGCAGCCTATCGGGCACAACCGCCAGATTGCTACCCCCTGCCCCTCATAAGCGAAGGTTTTTGCAGATTCGTTCCGGCTGGGCAGGCGAGCCCCTTTTGCATTTCTTCTCCTTTATCTCCCCCTCTTCGCGTTTGGCCTTTTCGCCAGTGAGGTAAAAGAGAATATATTTTTCATTGTAGTGGCTTCGCCGCTGCAATGAAAAATATTCTACCTGCCCGCCGCCCTCAAACCCCATTCCTTGGATCGGAACGGGTGGCAAATTTGACGACGGACGACGCTGGGGAACCCGGATTGACAAATTCCCGTTTGGTGGTATATTGTTGACAGTTGACAGTCAACAAACACAACCGTTTTTTATCGTAGCAGTGCCATTTGTACTCCGTCGTATACCCTCTTCGGAACCACAGATACCCGTGGGGTAGCCAGGCTGTTGGTGCAATTCTGATGAAAGTGCCCTTCCTGAAACGAGAAAACCTGCGAGACGCGGTCATTCGGCTGATAGAAGAAGCACTTCTGATGGGGGAACTGTCCCCCGGTAGCCGCATCGTGGAGGCCGAACTGGCCCGGCAGGCCGGCATCAGCCGGGGGCCGGTGCGGGAGGCCATCCAGCAACTGGTCGGTGAGGGAGTTCTGGTCCAGTACCCTTCGCGGGGCACCTTTGTCGTCCAGTGGACACCCCAGGCTGTGGAGGAGGCATACACGCTGCGGGCTGTCCTGGAGCGCCTGGCCATCCAGGAAGCGGCGAAGCGGGCCACGCCGGAAGACATCGCTCAACTGCAGGCTATTGTGGATGAAATGGCCGTCTGCGCTCGGGATGGGGACGACCGCGCCCTGGTCCGTTTGGATGTGCGCTTCCACTCACTCACGGCACCCACCGCCTCAGCACCGAGGCCGAGGTCCGGGCGAAGGTGGGGCCGGAGATTGCCCGCCGCTTCCGCATAGAGCAACACCGGTGCACCGACGAATCGCGCCAGGTATACATCGGGCTGACCAGCCGGGGCACGCCGGTCTGGGTCAACCGGACGGTGGTGGAGGCGGACCGACGGGTTGACATCGGCCACATCGGCCCCAGCCCGTATGCGGGCTACTCCGGGGGTTACAAACTGATTCTCCCCGGCGCGGCCGCGCTGGATACCATCAACGTCAACCACAGCCTGGTCCCCCTGGGATTCCGTCAACCCGGACGGGTGGATGTCCCCTGTCGGCTGGATATGGACGAGGCCGGCCGGATGGTGGGGCTGGACTTCGTGGTGGACGTGGTGCTCTCCCAGGACGAACAGGTTGTGCGGGCGTTTGCCGGCGCGCCGGAGGCGGTCTTCCGGGAAGGAGTGGCGCTGGCGCGGACGGTCTACGAGGTCGCCGTTCCGCCCGACCTGGACATCGCGGCGACGGCCGGGTATCCCTACGACCTGGACCTCTACTGGTGGCGGCCTGTCCGGAGGGCATCGGCGGCGACGATTTCTACTGTCTGATGGCGGACTCATCCCGGCGGCCCGATGACTTCCTGCGGGATGTGGCCCGCCGCAACGGAATGGTGACCTTCGCCGTCCTGGGCTACGCGCTGGCCCGCATCAAGGCGGAGAAACGCCTGTACATGGTGACCGACGGCATCCCGCCCGCAGCGCTGGAATCTATGGGGATGTCCCCGCTGCCCTCGCTGCAGGCGGGCATAGACCACCTGATCGGGCGGTACGGCCCGGAGGCCCGCCTGGCCGTCTTTCCTATGGGTTCTTCCACCATTTCCTGCCGTCCTCAGGGCTCTGGGAAGGTGCCCTGCTGATTTCCATCCATTCCCAATGGTAAGCCATAAGTCTGAAACTCTGGGAGGCCGACCTGGGCGTCATCAAAAAAGAGGGGGTCTGGTTCGGGCTGGTGCTCAGCGTGCGCATCCTGGCCGCCGCGTCGGCGCTCCCCCTCTTCGTGATGACGACTCCCACCTCGGCCATTATGACCGCGATGGGGAAACTGCGTGTCCCGTAGACAGCCACGTTTATGTTCGTCAGCGCCCTTTCCTTCACCACGTTGCTCTTTGAGATGTGGTCGTCCATCGTGGACGCGCAGAAATTGCGGGCCTTTGACATAGACGCGATGAACCCCATCCGCCGGGCCTTCAGGGCCTACATCCCCATCATTACCCCGCTGATTCTGCTCCTCTTCCGCAAGGCCAACGATTTCCAGATTGCCCTGGAGACCAAGGGCTTCGGGGCGCCGATTCGTCGGGATGGTTCAATTTTCCGGGGAAATATGTTGACACTTTTACAGGCGTGAAAATTCTGCCTGGGCCCTCACCCCACCCCCTGCCCCCTCCCCTCTCCCGCTCGCCTTCGGCGGCGGGCGAGGGGAGAGGGTGGAAAAAGGGGTTTTGCGGCGGGCGGCGAAGCCGCCCG
>Ga0308419_1001710_pt1 | contig 14567 bp, 10 predicted proteins | sample HotsprSampleMS50_FD_203674 | JGI IMG/M metagenome (GOLD analysis project Ga0308419, IMG submission 203674) | Hot spring phototrophic mat microbial communities from Mushroom Spring, Yellowstone National Park, Wyoming, United States - 20090730_MS50 ... | reverse complement strand
AAACGCTGTGGGACACCACCGCGCTGTCGCTTGCCAGTACCGCTTGGGCATGGGGATTGCCAGACACTTCAATTTGCTCAAAATTTTGCGATGCCACCCCCTCAGCCAGATATTCCGCTCCCAAGATCAAGGGACTGTTGGGGGTATAGGTATAGATCAAACAGCGACTCACCTGCAGTGCCCGCCCAATTTCTTGGACAGCGGTGGCAAAAATTTGCTGGCTATCTAGGGTTTGGCGAATTTCTGAAGTGATGCGTTTCAGCAAAACCAACTGCTCAAACTGGCGATTTAATTCTGCATTGCTCTGTTGCCGTTCTAGCTCTGCGCTCAACCACTGTGTCATCAAACGGATAATCTCAACATCCGCAGACAGGATGGGGCGAGATGGTTTGGTCTTGCTATAAAAGCACAGCACGCCGTAAATCTCATCCCCCACCTGCACTGGTGCTCCGATGTAGGTTTGCTTGGGGTTGAACTCTTGGCTGGGGTGAGAACGCCACTGGCTCTGGTAAATGTCTTCTATCAACAACAGATCGTGCTGGCAAAAAACCTCATAGCACAAACTGCGCTCAAAGCGACTGCGCTCTACCCTCTGCTCCTTGTGGTACAGACCGCCTCGCCACATCCCCACCAGCATCACTGACTGTGGCTCTATTTTGCTGAGGTGTGCTGTTTCTAGTTGTAGGTAATCGCACCCTAATTTCAGCAAGGCTGATAGCTTGTCATGGAAACTAAGCGATCGCTCGGCAGTGATGCGGTAGAGTTCCCTAATCACAGCGGAACGCTCCTGAATCAGCAATTCCATCCCTTTGCGATCGCTAATGTCCGTGAGAGTTCCCAACATGCGCACTGCTTCATTGGTACTAGGCTCTTGCTCCACCACTTGTCCTCGCACCAGTACCCACACCCACTGCTGTTGTTTGTTGAGCAAGCGCAGTTCCACTTCATAATGGGGGGACACTCCCATCAGATGCTGTTGCAGTAACTCCAAAGCCCTAGCCTGATCCTCAGGATGGCAGAATTTGCGCCACTCCTTGAGTACTGGTGTCAGTTCTCCATCCCCATAGCCCAATATGCGCAGACAGCGAGAACTGACATAGCACTCTCCCGTCTGCACATTGCAGTCCCACAAACCATCATTACTAGCTTCTAAAGCAAGGCGCAACCTTTCACTGCTGATCAGCAAATCCTGCTCCGTAGCACGGCGCTGGGTAATATCTCGGGAAGTGGCTATTACTTCTCCTACCTCTGACCCTGACTCCTTCCGCACGGGTTGAAAAATAGTTTCCAACCAGACGAAACTCTGCTTATCTTTGCCCACTGAGCGATGGGAAACTCTACTGGAAACTTGGCTTTCAATTGCCATGCGAAATGCCAACTGTACCCGCTCCTGATCCTCAGGATGCACTAGGGCAGATAGGGAATGCCCCACTAGTTCCGTAGGTTGATAGCCCAGCAGAGTGTGACATGTTGGGGAAACATAAATAAAGCGCCCATCGGGGGCATGGCGGGCAATTATATCCGTAGAATGCTCTGCCAACAGCCGATAGCGTTGCTCACTCTCTTGGAGCGCCCTCTCTGCCAGTTTGCGCTCAGTAATGTTGCGCATAGTAACTGCTACCCCCTTGGGCAGAGGCACAATTTGTTGCCAATACCACACCCCATTGTGTTGGAACTCTTCCGCAAGGGGAGTGCCTTCTTCTATTACCAAGCGGTATTTAGGGAGTAGCTCTACCAAGTTCAGGTCAGGGTGCAATTGGCTCAAGGGTTTGCCTAAGATTTCGTTCCGTTCCCCTTGCAGGAATTTCTCTCCCCATTTGTTGATTTCCACTACCACAAACTCTTGGTTGGCATCGCACTCCAACATAAAGAAAATATCCAAACCCCCCTCAAGGGCGGCGCGCAACCACAGCTCCCGTTTTTGCAGTTCTGTTTCAAAGTTGACCCGCTCTGTTACATCACGACAAACACAGATAATAGTTCCATCTTCCGTCTTAGTGAGACACTGCTCCAACCAAAACACCTTGCCGTCTTTGCGTTTAGCAGGAACTTCACCGTGCCAGTGGTTGGATTCTTGCAACGCTCCAAATGCTTCCGCTTCCAACTGCGGTACTATGTCGCTGACAAATAATTCCTGCCACATCTTGCCTAGCAAATCGTGGGCAAAGGCATAGCCAAACAATTTAGCAAAGGCAGTATTGACATAGGTGATCACCCAGCGCTGGTTAAGGAGGGCTATACCTTCTGTCAATACCTCTATAACAAGGGATTTTTTGTGAATTTCCCCCAACAGATGCCGTCGCTCGGTGATGTCTCGCAGGCGGATCAAACTGCCGTCGTATGCCCCTGCCTCGTTGAATAGGGGTGTAACAATGGCGATCGCCCAGACTTCTTTCCCTTGAGTGTGGTACAGCCGAAAGTGGTGCTCTTGGGATAGGGGGCTACTGGTGCGCCACTGCCGATGTCCCAAGTCTATAAAACTACCCAGTTCCTTCCCTATCAGGTCAGAAGCACTACAGCCCAGCATCTCCGCCACCCGATTGTTGGCTTCGCAGATGATCAGGTCAGGATCAACTACCACAATCCCCTCAAGGGCATTGGCAAAGATGAACTGATACCAAGTAGTGCGAGAAACCTTTGGCCCCATGAGCATATTGTAGATTGGCATTACAGTTTAGACAAACCAGCAAACCACCCCTTGCGCCAGAAAAAAGTAAGTAACCCCCCAGCAATTACAAGCATTGCCCCCCAACAAAACCAGTAGCCGTAGGGCATTTTCAACTCAGGCATATTTCCCACTACCTCGGTGTCAAAGTTCATACCATACACCCCCACGATGAAAGTCAAGGGGATGAAAATAGTGGAAATCACCGTGAGAAAGCGCATCGCTTCATTGATGTTGTTATTCAATGAAGACAAATAAACTTCCATTAGACTGGATGACAACTCACGGTAGGTCTCTATCATATCCATCGCTTGCACCGCATGGTCATAGCAGTCCCGCAGACAGAGTCTTACTTTGTCAGAGATCAGCGGGGATGATTCGCGGATCAAGGTGGCGATCGCATCCCTTTGCGGCCAGATAGTCCGCCTCAAGAGTAACAACTCCCGCTTGATTTTGTGAATTCTATCCAAAGTCTTCGGTGTGGGATTGCGCATCACCTCATCCTGTAGCTCTTCCAACCGCTCACCATAGTTTTCCAACACAGGAAAGAAACCATCCACCACCGCATCAATTAGGGCATAGGCGAGGTAATCAGCAGACTGTTGGCGTATGGTTCCCTTGTTTTTGTGAATCCTTTGACGCACTGGTTCAAATACATCAGTTTCGGGTTCTTCTTGCACGGTGAGCACATAGTGCTTTCCTAAAATTAAACTCACCTGCTCTGAAAAAAAGGGTTTGCCATTTTCCCGATTGGTTACCATGTGCAGAATGACCAACAGTTGGTCAGGATAGGCATCCACCTTGGCGCGTTGTGGAATGTTCACCACATCTTCCAGCGTCAGGGGATGAAGCTGAAACACCGTCCCTAACCTTTGCAGAACCTCTGCAGAACCCAGCCCCTGCACATCAATCCATGACACAGAATCACTGTGCAGATAGGGAGCGCATTCCTCTGGAGTTGCTAGTTGCTTACCAACTACTTCTTGTGGAGTGTAATCAATCAAAAAGATATTGGGAATAGTTGCATTGGCATCAATGATCAGGGTTCCTGGGGGACTGCCTGGTTCTGGTTCATTAAAAGAATAGAACTCCCAATCTGGATCGAGGTCATATTCTAACTGAGCGGTTTCGTGGGGTTTGGGGTTGGGCAAACTCATGGCATATATGAAGGGAATTTGAGAAGTAACAGAATTGTTTTTCTAGGCGATCGCCTAGCAATCATCAAGTAAGATATTACCCTAATCTTGCCACAACACAAGAACCAAGCACAACTCCCTCAACATTTTCAGATGCGCACCGATACCATCTTCTATCAGCTATTCCAATCCTATCCATCTCTCTTGTTTGAGTTGGTAGGACTGCCACCCGAAACCGCACAAGGCTATCAATTCTCTTCTGCAGAAATCAAAGAACGCTCCTTCCGCTTTGATGGTATCTTCTGTCCCAATACCCCAGACAAGTTTATCTGGTTCGTGGAAGTGCAATTCCAAAAGGTAGAGGAATTTTATCGCCAGTTCATCACGGAAATCATGCTCTACCTGAACCAGTATGCCCCTGTGCAGGATTGGCGAGCCGTTGCTATCTTTCCTAATAGAACTACTGAACCGCAGAGGTTTTTGCATTACTCTGAGCTATTTGCCAGTGAGAGAGTGAGAGCGGTTTATCTGAATGAGATAGAAGCAGAATCACCCTACCTTAGTTTAGTCAAGCTGATCATCACCCCAGAGGAGCAGGTGATTGAGCCTGCCAGAGAGTTGGTGCTCAAGCACAGGGAGGTGTCTAGTCTGTTAGAATTTGTGGAAGGGAGGAGATAGCGGCGATGTTTACTCTGGGTGATTTGAAGCAGACACGGGTGTATCAAGACGCCTACCGTGAGGCTTTACAAGTTGGTGAGACTCGTGGTAGAGAAGAGGGCAAGCAAGAAGGCAGGCGAGAGGGTGAATTGCGCACTATCTTGCGAATACTAGATCGCAAGTTTGGTACTCTGCCGCCACAACTGGTCAGCCAAATCTCTGCCCTGCCAATAGAAAGACTGGATGACCTTGCTGATGCTGTTCTGGATTTGCAAAACCTTGATGAACTTGTGCGGTGGCTGTCTTAGTTCAAACTTCATCAGTCTAGGTACAGTGCGAAAGAAAAATTTTGCAGGGCTTTTGTTAACTTCAATTAGACTTCAACCCCGAAAATGGAATGGTTAGTCTGATCTAGCCATAAAAAAGGAGGCAGTGGATGCCTCCCCGTGGGTTATTAGTTATCAAGTACAGTCTGGCTACTGGCGCTTAGTAGTCAAAGTCGCCGCCGCCCATGCCGCCACCTGCAGGAGTGGCTGGTTTTTCTTCGGGCTTGTCAACCACAATGCACTCAGTGGTGAGAATCATCCCCGCAATGGATGCGGCATTTTGCAAAGCGCAACGGGTTACTTTGGCGGGGTCAACAATACCAGCGGCGAACATATCTTCATATTCACCAGTCATGGCGTTGAAGCCCACATTGAACTCTTTCTCCTTGACCCGCTCGGCGATGATTGCGCCGTTGTAGCCTGCATTGTCAGCAATGCGCTTCACGGGAGCCAGCAAGGCTCTAGCCACAATCAAGGCGCCCGTGAGTTCTTCAGCGCTGAGGTTAGCCTTCGCCCAAGTTTCCAGTTCAGGGGCGAGGTGGGCATAGGTAGTGCCACCACCGGGGACAATACCTTCTTCCACAGCGGCTTTGGTGGCATTGATGGCGTCTTCGAGACGGAGCTTCTTGTCCTTCATCTCGGTTTCTGTAGCCGCACCCACCTTGATTACAGCCACACCACCAGCCAGTTTCGCCAAGCGCTCTTGCAGTTTTTCTTTGTCAAAGGAGGATTCTGTTTCCTCAATCTGACGACGGATTTGCTCACAACGGGCTTTGACCTTGGCTTCATTGCCTTCGGCAACGATAGTGGTGGTGTCTTTGGTCACGGTAACGCGGCGGGCTTTACCCAGTTGATCAAGGCGAGTGGAATCCAGTTTGAAGCCCGCATCTTCGCTGATCACTTGGGCACCTGTGAGTACTGCCATATCTTCCAGCATGGCTTTGCGGCGATCGCCAAAACCAGGTGCCTTGACCGCGCAGACATTCAGCACCCCGCGCAGTTTGTTGACTACAAGGGTAGCTAGGGCTTCCTTCTCAATGTCTTCGGCGATGATCACCAAGGGACGACCAGCACGGGCTACCTGCTCTAGCACAGGCACTAGGTCTTGTACCAGCGTGATCTTCTTATCGGTAATCAACACGAAGGGTTCCTCAATGGAAGCCTCCATGCGTTCCGAATCGGTTACGAAGTAGGGAGAGATGTATCCCTTGTCGAAGCGCATCCCTTCAGTGATTTCCAACTCGGTGGTCATGGACTTGCCTTCTTCCAAGGAAATGACCCCTTCCTTGCCCACCTTGTCCATGGCTTCGGCAATCATTTTACCCACCGCTTCATCGTTGCCTGCGGAAATAGCCCCCACTTGGGCGATCGCCTTGGAATCTTCCACAGGGCGGGCATGGGCGGCAATTTTGTCCACCAAGAACTGGGTAGCTTTATCAATACCGCGCTTCAGAGCAATGGCATTGGCGCCAGCGGCAACATTGCGCATACCCTCCTTGACCATGGCGTGAGCCAGCACCGTGGCAGTGGTGGTACCGTCGCCAGCGGCATCATTGGTCTTGGAAGCGGCTTGGCGGATCAGAGCTACCCCAGTGTTTTCCACATGGTCTTCCAGCTCGATCTCTTTGGCAATGGTGACTCCGTCATTGATGATTTGGGGAGCGCCAAACTTTTTCTCCAGCACTACATTGCGCCCCTTGGGACCAAGAGTAACGGCTACAGACTCCGCAAGAATGTCCATGCCACGCTCTAGGGCACGGCGCGCTTCCTCATTGTAAATAATCCGTTTTGCCATGATTGCATCCTCCTTTTAGGCTACGATCGCCAAAATATCTTTTTCAGCCAAGAGCACATAGTCGTCATTGCCGATCTTGATGTCCGTACCCGCATACTTGGAGTACAGCACCTTGTCGCCCACTTTGACTTCGAGGGGCTGACGCACACCCTTGTCATCCAGCTTGCCAGGGCCAACGGCGGCTACTTCCCCCACTTGGGGCTTTTCCTTGGCAGTGTCAGGCAGGAAGATGCCACCTGCAGTTTTTTCTTCGCGTTCGCTTACTTTGATGAACACCCGATCACCCAGAGGCTTCACGGTGGATACATTCAAAGACATGGTTGCCATAGCAATCTCCACTCCATTGTCTAGGGGTTTTTGGACACAGACTGAGAGGTGACTTAGCACTCTCAAGTGTCGAGTGCTAATTTAGCGAGAAACAGTTTACCCAGTGTAGTGTGGTTTACCGTACAGGGGATGGCCACTATTTGCTAGCCAGCACTGCCTGGGCGGCGTATTTGCCCGACAGAGTGGCTCCTTCCATGCTGTCAATGTAGTCCTGCATGGTGTAGCTCCCTGCCAAAAAAAAATTGGGAATGGGTGTCTCTTGGGTGGGGCGATAGGCATCCATCCCGGGGGCTTCGCGGTATAGGGAGCCAGCAATTTTGACCACATTAGACCAGAGCAAGTTCATCTTTTTCGCTCTGGGGTGAATTTCCTGTACTTGCTTTAGGGTGTGCGCCACAATGGCGTCGTTGCTCATTGCCATAAAAGGATCGCCAGGGGTGAGCACCAACTGTAGCAGAGACCCCTGCCCCGCTTTGCGGTAGTGGGTGGGGCTGGTGATGGCTAAATCGGCGTAGGTGGAAAAGTCCACTTTGACTGCGTAGAGCAAGTTGTCGTAATCGGTTACCCAATCGTCAAACCGCAACTGCACTGTTACTACGGGTACGGCAGTCAACTTGTAGATGCGGTCGAAAAACTCCCACCTGCGCCATTCTTGGGGAATTAGCTTCTTGATGCCTGGTACATCTACGGCACAGACATAGCGATCGTAGGTAACAGTTCTCCTATCTTCATTTCTACCTACTTCCAGACCCGTTACTCTGAAAGTATTCCCTTCTTTCACATAGTTGATGGAGCGCACCCCCGTTTTTAGATAGAATTTGCCCCCCCGCTCTTCAATGTATTTCCTAATGGGTTGGTGGAGAAAGTCATTGGGGGAACCTTCCAACATTCTCAGCACTGAGGCTTCCGTGCGGGTGGCAAAGAAGAAGAAGATGGTGAGCATACACCTAGCGGAGATGTGCTTGCAGTCAATAAAACCCAGCCCATAGGCAATGGCATTCCACATATTTTCAATACTGCCCATGGAACCACCGTGGGAGAGAAACCAATCTTGGAAACTGATGTTGTCTAAATTCCTAATCTGTTTCATGGCTCCCACGGGATCAAACAAACCCCTGACCAAAGGGCTAGTTCCCAGAGCAATGGCATTTTGCAGTTTGTCGCGCCACGACAGTTGATTGGTAGTAAAAAAAGCCTTTAAGCCGTGGAACGGTGCCCCACCAAAATTCCTAAAGTCTAAATCGCCAATTTTTTCCCCCGCTTGAATGAAGCGATGATTGTGTTCCTTGAGTAGGAGATGCTCTAACACCCCCACCTTGGACATCAAAGCAAACAGATTGTAGTAGCACCCAAAAAACACATGAAGCCCCATCTCGATGTGATTGCCATCCCTGTCTTGCCAGCTTGCCACCTTGCCACCAATGAAGGGACGGGATTCGTAGATTTCCACTTCGCAACCCTGATCTACCAGCTCTACGGCAGTGGATAGACCCGCTAAACCTGACCCGATGATGGCAACCCGCATAAGCTCTGATCCTAAACTCTCTAGAGTTCTATGTTAAGGCAAACCTACAAATACTCTGGGATTACCAGCAGGGATTGGAGGCTGAATCTCCGCCACTGGCAGGATTGGCTAAGTAATTTTACTTATCCTTTAGGGAAGAGAAAGCCAGGAGAGGATACTTCTGTGGTTGGATAGGGCTGGGGAGCGATTACTCAATCTCTCAGGTCTGTTACAACAGTTGTTACAATCAGAGCAGTGAGCGACCAAGGGTAATCATGGATGAAAGTGCAACTTCGAGTAGGTGGGTAAGAGGAGCGGTGGCGATCGCTGTGGTGGCGTTGAGTACTGCCCTATATTTGGGATGGCGGTGGCAGGCGACCCATGTGTCTTTGGCGCAGGTGGTGCAACAAGCTATCCCCTACGAAGTTGCCATGGGCAATCACCGTCCTACCATGATCGAGTTTTATGCAGACTGGTGCGAGAGTTGCCAAGCTATGGCGCAGGATAATTACGCTCTCGAGCAAAAGTATGGCGATCGCTTCAATTTTGTAATGCTCAATGTGGACAACAATAAGTGGCTCCCTGAACTGACTAAGTATAGGGTAGATGGCATTCCTCGCTTCATTTTTTTGGACGCCCAACAGCAGGTTGTGGGAGATGCGGTGGGCATTGTGCCCCAAACTGTTCTTGAGGCAAATATCTTAGCTCTACTCCATGGGGAAGCTCTCCCCTACAATGGGGTGAAGGGCAGTAACACTTCTAGCGTATCGGCTCCTCAGCCTGCCGATGCCACTGAGCCCCGCAGTCATAGCCAGTTACCATGACTTCAGCTACTCCCTACCGCTCTGACTCTACGCCAGAAGAATCCATTCCCCTGCGGATTCTAGTGCAGTTGATTGTATTCTGGGGCATTGCCGCAGTGGACGAGGTGGCAGGCACGGACAACAGTGTGTGGGCAATTCCCTTGAGTGCGGTGGGGGCGGGGTGGGGGTGGTATGCCAGACACAGACGGAACATCCTGGTCAAGTTCTGTGTGGCGATCGCTATGATTGCCATGCTGGTTGTCTTTTTGAACGATCTGATCACCCAAGCGGAAGAAACTAGGCTATTGCTGGCGCGCCTGCTAATTCAACTACAGGTTCTGCACAGCTTCGACTTGCCCCGCCGCAAAGATTTGGGATATTCGGTGGTGATTGGTTTCATTCTCATCAGCTTGGGAGCTACTCTCAGCCAAACCATGACCTATGCCCTGTGGCTGATGGGCTTTCTGCTCTTAGCCATCCCTTTTCTCATTTTGGATCACCGCTCCCGCCTAGGGGTGGTAACTAGAAGTATCAACCCGAAACAGTGGGGCATCAATCCCCTGCCTTTGGCGGGGTTACTGGTGATGGTGATGGTGTTGGGGCTGACTATTTTTGCCCTGCTACCGCGGGTGGGGGGATTCCAACTGCGCAATTTTCCTGTGAGTGTCAATCTGCGGGTGCCTAGAGAAACGGCGCGAGGAGCAATTATCACCCGTGGACAAAACCCTGAGGGTAGAAACAATACGGTCACTACAGAGGGTACGGGTACAGGAACTGGTGCCAGGGCACTGGAGCAGGAAGAGGAGGAAGGACTGCCGCCGCTGTTTGGGGCTGAGATTGACACTACCAGTACAGCAGGACAGGACATCAAGCCCAAATTGGTAATGCGGGTGCGATCGCAGGCGCAGTTGTTTTGGAAAGTGATGGCATACGATGAGTTCACGGGGCGGGGCTGGCGCATTTCCCGCAATGCCCCTGAGCAGATTCGCACCCTCAGAAGACCCAGCTGGAGTTTCGAGTTCTTTTTGCCTCCTGATCCCAGCTTTACCCTCAATCCCCACCACCTGCGGGAGGTAATTCAGACCTACACCATTGTCACTGAAGACTTTCCCAATCTGGTGCCTGCGGCAACCATTCCCTACCGCCTGTTCTTTCCCAGCGAAGAGATGGATATTGATTTGGAGTGGAATTTGCGCTCCCCGGGGCTATTACCTAAAAATCTCACTTACACGGTGATCTCGTTGGTTCCTGTGCGCAATCGCTCTCTGTTAGTGCGCACGCCGCCCACCTATCCCCCTGCCATAGAGAAACAGTACTTGCAACTGCCCAAATATCCAAAATTGCAGGCTCAATTACAGCAAGCGGCGGCGGAACTGCAAGGCGATCGCCAGTTTAGCAGTGTCTATGAGCAGGTGGAATTTCTCACGGAAGCTCTCAAGAGACGCTATGCCCTCAAAGAAATATCCATTTCCGAGCAAGAGGATGTAGTCAGTGCCTTTTTGTCCCAAGGAGGAGGGCAACCTGCCCATTTCGTGACAGTGCTAACGGTGCTGTTGCGATCGCTCGGTATTCCCGCCCGCTACGCCGTGGGTTTCAATTCAGGGAAGTTCAATGTATTTACGGGCTATTACGAAGTGCAGAACACCGATGCCCAGTCCTTAGTGGAAGTCTATTTCCCTAACTACGGCTGGCTTGCCTTCGATCCCGTACCAGGCAATCCCACTTTTCCATCCTCCGTGGAGGAGGATCGTACCTTTGGGGTATGGCAAAGTTTCTGGCAGTGGCTGATGAGTTTGCTCCCAGCACCCGTGGCGCAGTTTTTCCATGCCCTAGGCAAAGCCATATTTTCAGCGATCACTGGGCTAATCAACCTCTTGGTGGCTTGGGGCTGGGCGGGGATAATCTTGGGGATAGCTATGGTTTTTGGCATACTGCTCACCCTGTGGGCACTGTGGCAGGGCTGGCTATGGCTGAGGGATCAACTCTATCTCCGAGGACTGCACCCTGCAGAGCGGGTTTATGCCCAGATGTTGCGCTTCTTTGCGGAGCAGGGAATGCCCAAATCCCCACAGCAAACCCCAGCGGAATATGCCCTCGCCTTGGAGTCCCAACTGCCCCCTGAACAGTTTTCCACCATGCGGCAGATCACCCAAGCCTATCAGGACTGGCACTATGGCGATCGCCCTGCTAATCTAGCCAGTCTCACAGCCTTATTGCACAAACTGACCCGTTGGCGCATTCCTCGACAAAAGCGGATTCGGCGGGACTAGGGTAGGCATGATTTGCTGAATGGAAGTTTCATAATCACAATTGGGACATTGAGAACACCATGACCAAAATTCCTGCCGTATATCATCAGCTAACGAATTTGGGACTAGCCTGAGAACTACAGCCTATTAAGGGTTTGCGCGACACAGTTGTCAACCCGCTTGCTCTAACTTCTTTAAGTTCAGCATTGGAAACACGATTTTTCCTATCCTTTTATCTGTGAATAGGTCGTACCTGTTGCCAAGATGACATACGATTTATCTCTCACAACATTTCGCGACATCTTGTCTGAGAATTTACTTTCTCTGTTCCCTCAAATTTAGGTTTAGCAATGTGCCATAATTAACTCTGCTTGAACAATTCCTTTCAAACCATGAATACGCCTCTGTTAATTGGTGCTCTGATTGTAGCGATCATTGTCCTGTGGGGCATGATTAGCATTGTCAAAACTACCCTGAAAACTGCCCTAACAGTAGCGATCATAGTTTTTGCTCTGCAGGTACTCACTGGCGTAGGTCCCCAGCAAGTATTTGACCAGATTATGAAATGGCTAGGGGGCATAGGCAATTGGTTGCAACGCTGGGGGGGCACATACAAAGCCCCGACGGATTTTCCTAGCCCTTCCCCCCGATCCCTACGCCAGCTCTGGTTTGTATCCTTTTTCAAACCAGCAATTTCTGTACTGCTCGGACAATATCTTCAGGTTGGACAATGGTGAGATTTTCCAGAGTGCCATTGTAGGGTGTGGGCACATCCAAAGAAGCAAGGCGCACCACAGGAGCATCCAATTCATCAAAATAGTGATCATTGATGGAGGCAATAATTTCCGCCCCAATACCGCCACAGCGCATATCTTCTTCCACGATAACCACCCGATGGGTTTTTTGCAGGGAACGCCCAACGGTTTCCATATCTAGGGGTTTCAGGGAAATTAAATCAATCACTTCGGGATCGTAGCCCTGTTTTTCCAATACTTCTACCGCCTTCAGCACATGGTAGCGCATTCTGGAATAGGTGAGAATGGTGACATCTTTCCCCTCACGGACAATTTCTGCTTTGTCTAAAGGCAGTAGGTACTCCTCGTCGGGAATATCTTCTTTGAGGTTGTAGAGTAACACATGCTCGAAAAAGAGTACGGGGTTATCGTTGCGAATGGCTGACTTGAGCAGACCCTTGGCGTTGTAGGGCGTGGAGCAGGCAACCATTTTAATCCCAGGCACAGCTTGAAAGTAGGCTTCCAAGCGCTGGGAGTGTTCTGCGCCTAGGTTTCTGCCCACTCCTCCAGGACCACGAATTACTATGGGAATTTTGAAGTTGCCCCCTGAGGTGTAGCGCAACATCCCTGCATTGTTGGCAATCTGATTGAAGGCAAGCAGGAGAAAACCCATGTTCATCCCCTCTACCACAGGTCTTAGCCCTGTCATTGCCGCTCCGATCGCTAATCCTGTAAAACTGTTTTCACAGATGGGAGTATCAAGGACGCGCAGTTCTCCATATTTTTTGTATAGGTCTTTGGTTACTTTGTAGGAACCCCCATAAAGCCCCACATCTTCGCCTAGGACAAATACAGTCTGATCCCGTGCCATTTCTTCGTCCAAGGCGGAGCGCAGGGCATTGAAAAAGGTCATTTCTGCCATAGGTCAAGCCATAAGTTAACAAAATTTACGCAATCAGATGATCCTAACTTAAAAGGGGAAAAGGCGCAAAGATATTGGCTTAATATAGGGATGAACCCGCTGAGGTAACTCCCATGACTAATGTGCGCCCTCGTGATGTGCAAGTGCTCCCCATTGGCGAGTCAACTCTAGTCCTGCGATCGCGCAGTTGGAACCGTCTGCGTTTTGAGATTGAATATGCCCTAGAGAAGGGAACTACTGCCAATTCCTATGTGATTCAGGGGGAAGATATTACCGTCATTGATCCCCCAGGGGGCACCTTTCGGGAGATTTACCTCACGGCTCTGCAGGAGCGCATCGATCTGCGCCAGATTAAGTATGTAATTTGCCAACATGTCAACCCCAACCGCGCCGAGACTCTGCACGCCCTGCTGAAACTAGCACCTCAGATTTGCTTTGTGGCTTCCAATTTGGGGGTAAAAAATTTGCGCTCCATTTTGGAGAGCAATTATGGAGATACTCTGCTGGCAACTGGCTTGCAGACTATCACGGTCAAGGGGGATGACAGCCTTGCCATCGGGGGCGGGCATGTATTGCAGTTTATTCTCACCCCCACCCCCCGCTACCCAGACTCCATCTGTACCTTTGATAGCAAAACAGAGATTCTGTTTAGTGATAAATTTTTTGGGGCGCACCTCTGCGGCGACCAAGTGTATGACGAGGGCAGTGAGGCACTGCTGGCAGATCGGCGTTACTATTTTGACTGCTTGATGTCCAACCAAACCAAGCAGGTGGAGTCGGCGCTGGACAAGTTTGCTGAACTGCAACCGCAGTTGATTGCTCCCAACCACGGGGTACTGGTGCGCTACAGTCGCCATGAGCTTTACAACCTATACCGCCAGTGGTGCGAAGCACAGAAGCAACAACCTCTTAGCGTTGCCCTGCTCTATGCGTCAGCCTATGGCAATACGGCGGTGCTGGCGCAGGCGCTGGCGCGGGGGATCACTAAGGCGGGCTTGGCGGTGGAGGCAATTAACTGTGAACAGGCGGAACCGAGTGAGATCAAGGCGGCGGTGGAAAAGTCGGCGGGTTTTTTGATTGGCTCGCCCACCTTAGCGGGGCATCTGCCCACTCAGGTACAAACGGCGCTGGGGATTGTGTTAGCCAATGCGCCGAAAAGCGCTCTGGCGGGGGTGTTTGGCTCCTATGGCTGGAGCGGGGAGGCGGTGGATACCTTAGCAGAAAAGCTCAAGGAGGCAGGCTATGTGTTGGCTTTTGACCCAATCAAAATCAAATTTACTCCTACGGAGAGCACGTTGCAATTTTGTGAGGAGACGGGGACGGACTTTGCGCAGGCGCTGAAAATGGCGAAGAAGGTGCGCCAGACTGCTGTGCCAAGTAGTAATGTGGAGCAGGCGGTGGGGCGCATTGTGGGTTCCCTGTGTGTGCTGACGGTGCACAAGGGAGCAG
>Ga0308419_1001709_pt1 | contig 14570 bp, 8 predicted proteins | sample HotsprSampleMS50_FD_203674 | JGI IMG/M metagenome (GOLD analysis project Ga0308419, IMG submission 203674) | Hot spring phototrophic mat microbial communities from Mushroom Spring, Yellowstone National Park, Wyoming, United States - 20090730_MS50 ... | reverse complement strand
TGGAGTTGGCCGGGGGAACGTACGTGAAGTTCGCCGTGATGCTCTTGTTTGAGTCCATCGTGAGGGTGACGGTCGGGTTAGTTCCCGATGCGTCCCCGCTCCAGGTGGCAAAGGTGTAGTTGGCGTTGGGGGTCGCCGTCACCTGGATCTGGCTGCCCGCAAGGTATGTGCCGCTCGCCGGGATTACCGTCCCACCACCGGCCGGGTTCACCGCGGTGGCCAATGTGTACCACACCGCAGGCGTGCTGCTGGACAGCACCGTCACCGTGATGATGGTTGACGTGCTGGTCGCCCCCTGGTTGTCCTGTGCCACCGCACGCAACTGGTAGGTGCCGCTGGACACGTTGGTCCAGGTGTATTCATACGGACTTGCCGTGTCCGTGGCAAGCAGCGTGCTCCCCCGGTAGAACCGGACACTCGCGATCGTCCCGTCTGAATCGGTGGCAGTCGCCGCCAAGGGGATATCGGTCGGTGCCGTGTAGGTGCTGTTGTTGACCGGGCTGGTCAGTGAGACCGTGGGTGGCTGGTTGGGGGGTACATACGGATGCACATACACTGTCACCGCTGTGGAAGTGCTGGTCATCGCGTCGTTGTCGTAGGCGACGGCCCGCACGCTGTAGGTTCCCGCTGCGACCCCCGTCCAGCTGTGCGCGTACGGGCTGGAGGTGTCCGCGGTGAGCATCGTCGTCCCCGTCCAGAACTCAACCCGGGTGATCGTCCCATCGATGTCCGAAGCGGTCGCGGCGAGTGCGATCGTCGCCGGTGCGGTGAAAGTGCTGCCGTTGACGGGGTTCGTCAAGATGACCATCGGAGCGAACGGTCCGCTCGGACCGCTGCTGGTACGCACATCCACCCACTGCGTCGTCCCGAACGCGCTGATGGTAAAGACCAGCCCCTCCAGCACGTAGCAGTCGCCGATGCCGCACATGGCGTTGGCCATCTGGTAACCGGCGAGCGTCTGCGCCGGGGCCTTGACTATCCACCGCTCCACCGGCATGATCATGCCGATGATTTCCGGCGGGAGTCCCACCCCTTCTTCGCCGCACCACACCGTGAAGTAGGGCGCTCGGTATGACCACCATACCGGGTAGCGGTTTTTGCCCTCGTTGTTCCGAGTGATGACAGCGGAGCGTTGCGTTCCTTCATCAATGCACCGGGCGACTTCGGGCACCATGTTGAGGAACATCCATCCGTGGTGGAACGATCCTCTGCCGTTGCCGCCGTAGGTGTACCCGACAGGCGTAAAGTACGCCTCACGGTTGGCGTCCACCTGTGAAAATGTCAGTGCCAGCGCGGTGTTGCAGTCGGCGATCGCGGTGTTCATCATCGCGGTGTCGCTGGATTTGTACGCCATGCGTGCCATGGCGATGCACGAGCCCATGGTGCCGTAGATGTTGGCCTGTGACTTGCGCGCATTGTAGTAGTTCTTGATCGCCGTCCAGTTGTCGGTGACCACCGCCCAGTCCCCGCTCAGGTATGCATACAGCCACAAACCGTACAAGCAGTAGAACGTCGGCCGCTTGGATCCATCCATAGCCCACCAGTAATCCCACTGCCAGGCCCCGGTGGTCGTCCAGATACCGGAATCAGGATCCCACTCCCGGGTGGGACGCATACCTACCATGCGATAGAACTCCCGACGAGCACCCTGCGTCGGGTGCATGAACTGCGCCGACGACCACGGCCGGTAGTCCGGGGTGTTAAGCTCGGCGCGGACGTACGTACGCACCACCGCCTGCTGCGTCTGTGTCAGGTACGGGTAGGCGTAGGCGAGCGTGTTGATAATGCGGCCGGGTTCATGGTAGAAGTAGAGCCCGGTGACCTTGATGTCGGTGGAGTTGTAGCGCAAGGGCGCGAGGTGGCCGGCGGCGAGGATCTTGTCAATCTCCGCGCGGAGCTTGTCAATGAGCGGCTGCGCCTCGGTGGAGATGTTGACCGTCTGCGGGGTCTGCCAGATGTAGGTTTCGTACTGCGCCGCGAGCGGGGCGCGTACGATGAACGGCAGGATCGCTCCGAGGAGGACCACAGAACCCGTTTTCATGGTGTTGTTCATGGCAGTCCTCCTCTAGTTGTTGATCCGGACGCCGCCGTTGTAGTTCACGTACAACTTGTTATTGGCCACCGCGGGTGCGACTCGCGCGCTGCGCCAGGAGCCTCCGCCTCCCGCCGGGACGCTCCGGACCGCGCCGTTCGCGAAGCTCACCGACCAGGTGCCGAACCAGCCATTGCGCATGTAGAGGAAATCCCCGCCGACGGTCATGCCGAAGGCGTTGTCGGTCTGCTGAGCTTCGAAGTTGTTAATGGGAGAGGGATTGCTTGCATTCACCTGGATGCGTCGGCCGGTGGCGACATCTATTTCCATGATATCCAGCGAGTAGTTGGTACCGAACACCCCGCGATCGTTGATGAAGGTAGGATACTTGGTTTTGTAGTAGGTCAGGAGTCTGCCCTGGGTGTCCACCACCGGCGGTTCCGGCGGTTCGCCGCACCCCTCGTGCGGCGGCACAACCGCGACGTAGGGCTCGGTGAAATCGCTGCGCCGCAGGGTGGTGAAATGTTTCCAGTCGGGCGAGGCGTCGAAGAGGACCGCGGACTGCGTGGACATCCAGAAGAGCCACAGGTCCTGTTCGTTCTGGAAACTGGTTGCCGTAGCGACCACCACCTCGCCGCACCACTCGCTGCCCTTGCAGGGGATTGCGGATGCCTCGACGAACACAAAACTGGAGTGAATGACCGGCCACACCGACTGGAACGACTGGCCCTGCACGTGGACGCTGCGCATGATGCTGCCGTCCGCGAGCGCCAGCTTGTAGAACATCATGTTCTCGGCACCGACGTAGAACGCCTCGTGGTCCATCGCGCCCGCCTGGATGACCTGGGCGCCGAGGTTCGGGGATTTCCACAGCAGCTGCCCGGTCTGCGCGCTGACGGCGTAGGCGTGGCCGTCGTGGCTGCCGAAACAGACGATTGCGCCGTCGGTGCACATCGCGCCGGAGAGCGCTCCGCCGGTGATGATGGTATTGAGCACGGCGCCGGTGACGGCGTCTAGAACGTAACATTTTCCGTTCAGATTGCCGAAGAACACCTTCCCGGCGGCGGAGCACCCCGGCGCGACGATGGGCGAGCCGTCCCCCGACCGGGACCAGAGCTGCGTTGCATTGTTGCCGTCAATGCACACCACGCTGCCTCCCATGGTGCCGACGTACACCCGGGTGGACGCGATGATGCATTGCATGCCGTCCGCCAGCGATCCCCCTGTCCAGGACGCGATGGTGTTGGTGGCGTGGCCCGCGCTGTCGAATGAGCGGCCGGTGCGGTACTGGTCGTGCTGCAGCTGGGTCCAGTCATCGGCTGAGACCGGTGGGACGAAAAGCGACCCCGCGCACAGCAGGATCAGACACAAAGGGAACGGACGGATGCTCATGCGGATACCTCCACGGAAAGGGCGGTATGCCCGGAAGTAGATCTGCAGAACATTGTTGCGGGAAGAAAAACGGCGGTACACCGCCGCGGAGACAGTGCGGTGCGATATGGCGTCTGCACTCGACGACATGAGTTCCATTGCGCCCCCCGGACAACCACCCCTGTGTTCTATTGTACCAAAATATACCCCCGATAGTCAAGGTGTCATCGAAAAAGGGGCGGAAACGCCCCCATTACTCTCCAAACCTGAACTGGTATTCACGGACCGCCCGGACACACGCGTCAACGACCTCCGGGTCGTACTTCGTGCCGCGGTGCGCGACGATCTCCTCCAAGGCGCGTTCCAGGCCGAGCGCCGGGCGGTACGGCCGGTGCGATGCCATTGCCTCCACCACGTCGGCCACGGCGAGAATGCGGGATTCCAGGAGCAGTGCATCGCCCGTGATTCCCCGCGGGTATCCTGAACCGTCCATGCGTTCGTGGTGCTGGTAGACGATATCCGCGATGGGCCAGGCGAACTCGATGTCTTTCAGTATGTCATAGCCCAGCTTGGCGTGTGTCCGGACCATGGTGAATTCCAAGTCGGTGAGCAGACCGGGCTTGCTGAGAATCTCCGACGGGATGTACACCTTGCCCACATCGTGGATGATCGCCGCGAAGTACAGGCCGTCCACTGCGTGCGGATCCAGTTTCAGACTATTGCCCAGCACCGCGGCCAGCGCGGCGCACCGCCGCTGGTGGCCGGCGGTGTAGGGATCGCGCGCCTCGACGATCCGCGCGATGACCGACACCGTGCTGTTCATCGCCTAGCGCGTTTTCTCCAGCACGAGCATGCGTTCGCGCTCCTCTCGGGAGCGCTCGGTGACGTCGCGTGAGATGACGATGATGTTGCGCACCTGGTCTCCTTCGCAGATGGGGGTCGCCGCCGAATCAAACACACGGATGCTACCGTCCCTGAACCGCACGCGGTACTCCGTCCGCATGCCGGACCGGGTCTCCAACAGCGCGCGCAACATCATGCGGACGCGGGGCCGGTCGTCTTCGTGCACCATGGAAAACAGGTCCTGTCCTTTGGCCAGCTCCACCTTGCCCAGCAGGTCACGGAAGGAGGCGCTCGTGCAGGACACTCCTCCCTCCGGCGTCAGCACACTGATGAAGTCGGCCGCATTTTCGATGACCAGCTTGCACATCTCCTCGCTCTGGCGCAGCTCGCGACGGATGCGCTCCCGCTCCTCACGCATGCGGCGGCGCTCCAACGCACCGCGCACCGCCGGATTCAGGCGCGCCAGGTGCTCCTTGATAACGTAGTCGGCGGCTCCCGCCTTGATACAGTCCACCGCGGTTTCTTCATTGATGGAACCCGTCACGATGATGACCGGCACGTCGGGCGCCAGGTGCCGTGCGATCTCCAGGGCCGCCATGCCGTCAATGTCCGGCAGCAGGTAGTCGGAGAGGATGATGTCCGGCTGCCAGGACGACAGCAGGGCGGTGAAGGCATCCCGCGAGGCGGCGGTGCGCACCTCCGCTCCGGGAAAGGCGCGGCGCAGCTCGCGCTCCACGAGCTGAGCGTCGGTCGGCGTATCTTCCAGGATGAGCACCGACATCCTGCGCAGCGGCGTACGGAGTGTATCGTTCACGCGCGGACCTCCTCTCCATCGCGGACCGGCAGGGCGACGGTGAACGTGGCCCCGCGGTTCGGTTCGCCGTGGGCGCGGACCCACCCTCCGTGGCGGTGGACGATCCGTTTCACAACAGCCAGGCCGATGCCGGTCCCTCCGTACTCACCGATCGGGTGCAGCCGCTGGAAAACCCCGAACAGCTTGCCGGCGAACCGCGGGTCGAATCCAATGCCGGTATCGGTGACGGTGAACACGTGCATGCCGTTTTCCGTGCGTGCGCCGACGTCCACCCGCGCGTGCTCCACCGGCGCCGTGAATTTGAAGGCGTTGTCGAGGAGGTGGACGAACACCTGCTGCAACAGCGCCCGGTCGGCGATGACCGCCGGCAGGTCGCCGACGTTCACCGCCACGGTGCGTTCGGGATACCGTGCACGCACCTCGCCGATCGCATCGTCTATGAGGCGTCGCATGTCCACCGTCGCCAGGCGCAGCTCACGGGATCCCACCCGGGAAAACGACACCACGTTCTCGAGCATGTCGTTGAGCCGCTTGACAGACTGAATGATGGTGTGCAGCACGTAACGGCCGTCGTCGTCCAGCCGGTCGGCATGATCCGCCAGGAGGATGCGCGAAAATCCGTCGATAGCCCGCAGCGGCGCCCGCAGATCGTGGGAAACCGCGTGCCCGAAGGATTCCAGTTCCCGGTTGACGGACTCCAGTTGCGCGGTGCGCGCCTGGACCCGCGATTCCATCTCGGCGCTGAGTGTCCGCAGCGCATCCTGCTGCCGCTTCTGCTGGGTGATCTCCCGGAAGAACAGGCATGCCCCCCGTCCCGCGTGCGGGGGGACGATTCGCGCGCCATACCAGCCGGTGTACGGCTGAGGGGCTATCCATGTCTCAAACTCCACCGGTTCGCTGCCGGAGACGGCCCGCAGCACCCGGCGCACCAGTTCCGTATCGGCCAGTTCCGGGAACACGCGCTGCAGCTCCCGCCCGACCGCGTCGGCCCGCGATTTCTTGAGCAGCCGCTCGGCGCCGGCGTTGAACTCCGTAATCGTGCCGGCTGCATCAACCGCAATGAACCCATCGGTCATGTGCGTGAGGATGTTCTCCAGCTGGGCCGCATACTGCTGCCGCCGCGCTTCCGCAGCACGGCACGCACTCACGTCAACACCGAATCCGAACAGGTACTCCACCGACCCGTCCGGACGATGGATCAATGACCCGTTCCATTCCAGAATGCGTTCCCGCCCGTCCCGGGTGACGGCGCGGATCTCGAGCGCATGCTTCGGTGTACCGGCAAGGGCCTCGGCGAATAGTGCACGCAGACGCGGCTGCTCATCCGCCGGGGCGAGCAGGGAAATAACATCGCGGCCGAGCACCTCTTCGCGTCTCCAGCCGAACAGCTGCAAGAACGTCTCGTTGACGTCGTGCACCGTCCCGTCCGGATACGCGCTGAGGAAACATGCGGGAATGAAGTCGAACATCTGGTGCATGGCCGTGCGCTCCCGCAGGAGCACCGCTTCCATCTCGGTTTGCACGGTTATGTCACTGACCACGCAGATCAACTCTCCGCCGGCGGCGTCCGCGGGGGGCGCCATCCACACCTCCAGGTGTACGCGCGCGCCGTCCGGACGCACCGCACTGAGCCGCTGGTGCACGGCCGGCTGTCCGCTCCGGAGCGCCCGGACGATGGGCAGCTCATCCGGAGACAGCGCCCTGCCGTCCGGGTGTTCGAGCCGCCACCGCTGATCCCGCACGTGCACGCCCAGGAGCGCGGACGGCCCGACGCCGGCGATCCGTGCAGCCGCCTGATTGGCGTACGTGATGACACCGTCCGTACTGACCACCAAAATGCCGACGGGCGCCAGATCCATGAGCAGACGAATATGCTCTTCGCTGCGCGCTGCGCGTCGTTCGGCGTCTGCGTACCGGGCGACTGTACGCCGGATCATCATCCACAGAACGAGCGATGAGATCAGGACGTAGAGCAGGCCTTTCCACGTTTGCAGCGGTGCGGCGACGGCGGGATCGGGGACCAGCACCGCCAACGCACGATCCGACAGGACAATCCACGCCGTCACGAGCAGCGCGTACACCCCGACAATCATCGCCGGCGACAGGCGGCGCCGTTCACGCGATCGGGGATGATTGGACGACGGTGGTGTGCCGCGCTGTCGCCTCGTGTTCATCCGTTCACCGGTGGTGCGCCGCTCCGCTGAGCAGCCGGTTGATGCTGCGGTTCGACTCGATCTCAAAATCGGTGTCATACTCGTAGGTCTCAAACAGCTTCCGGTCGATCATGCGACGGTAGTTTCCAGACGTGAACAGCTCCACTTTGTCCAGCCGTTCAATCCTGCCGCCCGGTTTTCGTTTGAGTTTCCACCGCTGGACCTCCGCCGAGAGCCGGGGGAACCGCCTGCCCAGCGCGGTCGGGCGGCGCTGCGCGTCAATGAGTCCGCACACCTCGGTGATGTTGTCGCTGGGCTGCACGTTCTGAAAGGTCCACACCATCCATCCGGACACGACGCCGCGGGTCCGGCGGATCACCCGTTCCACCCAGCGCGCGTTGCGATCCTCCGGCCCGGCGTTGAACTCCTCCAGCACCACCGGTTTGCCTGCGTACGCGTACCGCGCCCAGAGCTCCAGGTACCCCAGCTGGATGTCGTCCTGATCCTCGCCCAGCGGGAGCACCGGGTAAAAATGGATGCCGAGGAAGTCCAGCGTCTTGGCCATCTCCTTGGCGTTGCCTTCGGGACCGCGGATGGGTCCTTCGTTGACGGGGTCGAAAATCTGCCGGAGGAACGGCTGCCACTGGATGAGTCCCATGGTGCACAGCGCGCCGGGATCCTCCGCTTTAATCGCCTGCGCTTGGAAGTGCGCAAACCGGAACTGCGTATACTCGCGGAACAGCAGGTAGTCGTAGAGGTGGCGGTCGCCGGTCTTGTTCTCGTTGGCGTCCGTTCCCTCGGGATGGTTCTTCCAGTCAGGCGCGTTGTATCCATCGAAACCGGGGATCGGGACGGCATCCCAGGACGGGCACGTCGTTTTCCAGGAGGCGTTGAGCCGTTCCAGGGAGTCGTCATATTCCTCCCGCAGCCATGCGCGGAAGTTGGCGAGCGCCTCGGGCGTCTTCCAGCCGTTGGTGATCTCGTTGTCCATCTCCACGCAGAACGAATAGGCGAAAATGCGTGCGTCGCCGCGGTGCGCGCGGGCGAACTCTTTCCAGAACCTGCTGACGATTTCGTGGGCACCGGGGCCGAACCACCCGCCGCCCTCTGCGTACCATGCGGGGAACCCATGCCAGCCCGCGTTGAACGTCAGGATGAGGCGGATGCCGCGTTTCCCGGCGATGTCCAACATCTCCTCAATGCGATCCAGCACCGGCCGGTACGGCCGCGCGGCTCCAACCGCCTGGGGATCGGGAAGCGTCCGGCGGTAGCTGAAGGCGACTTTCACAACATTGACGCCGAGCCGGGCCATGTCGTCGAAATCCCGTTCCACCTTCGTCCGGTCCCACACGCCGTCGGCAAAGTAGTCCGGGGCCCACCCGCTCCACGCCGGCGTGTAGTTCACGCCGAAGGGAATGAACGGACGCTTGGTTTCCGCACCGCGGAACGTCCAGCCGTCCGGCGCCACCTCGATGCGCTCCATACCGGACGACGGGAGTGTCCCGACCGCGCTTCCACCCGCCACCGCAGCCATGATTGCAAACCTCCTGAAATCCACCGGCCTCCTCCGTTCCTGACAGGGCTTCAATGCGTGTCGCGCGCGCCCTGCAGCGCGAGACCCTGCACGCGCACATCATCGATGCGTACTACGCCCGACCCCCGCGCATCGAACACCACCCGCGCGGCATCCACCGCGGCTGGCGGTACCGCGATGAACCGCACCGTCCGCCACCCGTCGGGGTACCGGCGGGTGTCCACGACCCCCCAGCAGTTGATCACCGCCGCGCCGGCATCGGCGCCGCCGGACAGGTACTCCAGCCCCGGCTGCACGTGGCAGGCGTCAGCATCTGCCGCACCGATCGAGATACGGAAGGAAACCTCGTACAGCCGCAGCGGTTCCACCGCGAACGGTTCCGAGACCATCCTGCCCGGTACGGCCAGGTGCGCCGTACCGTCGGTGGCGGTCACGGGACCGTGCCATCCCTCTACCCCGCGATCAAATGAGCCGTCGGGCATCGCCGGCTCACGCGACGGCGCCGGCACCGGACGGCAGTGGAGTGGCAACGAACCCGCGGTCCACGTCGGGAAGCGACGGATGTACCGACGGAACGTATCGTACAGCGGCCGCGTGCGGTACGATACCGGCGCCCAGCCGAACTCCTCATCCTCCGAGAACGTGGTCACGTCAATGAAACCGATGGTGTCGGTCGGCGCGGCGGTCGCTTCATAGAAATTAGTAGCTTGGTAGTAATTGACGCGGTCCACCAAGCCGCTCAGACGGCACACATCCAGCACAGAGATCAGGTACCGGGATTTCAAACGTTCCGGCACGCGCCACCCGAACTCGGTGAGGCGGATGAGCTTCGCCCCGTCGCCGTGCCGGCGTGCGACTTCGTGCAGGTACCCGAGGTGTGTCGGGAAGTGCTGCCATCCGTGTTCCCAGGGTGGAACCCGGATCCCGTGCGGATTGCCCATGTCCCGCTGGTCGTAGTAGTGCAGGTTGAGCCGGTCGAAATATGCCCCGCACCCCAGCTGGTAGAGCGCGTCCACCTGGTGGTGGGCGAACTCCCAGATACCCGCCGCCACAACCGTCACTGTAGGGTTGTGACGTTTGACCGCCCGGGAGGCGGCTTTCAAGATGTCCGCGTAGTACCACGACGGATCGCGCTGGTCCGTCCCGAACACCGGCGGCCTTCCGTCCACCCACGCGCCGGTCGGGTACTCATTTTCCACCTCTACCGCTTCCACCAATCCCGGAGCGATCCCGTCACAGAACTCGAGCGTGCGCGCGATGAACGCGGCGTAGCGTTCCGGATCGTAGGACAGCACCTTCTGCGGATCCCGCCGGGCCCACGCAGGCGAGCCGTAGAATACGAGAGAGAGACGCACGGGAGTCGCCGTGTCCCGGTTGGCGGCTCGGGCATTGTGCGCGTGGAAGTGCAGGTCGGCTGACCGGGGCGACCCCGGCGCGCCGTCCCAGACGATGCGACCCGGTTCCGGCTCCAGCAGGTGCCACGGCACCATCACGCGGTAGTGCAGTATCCCCGCGCGCTTGAGGAAGTTGATGGTTCCCAGATTCCAGAACCAGCAGTTCACCCCGTAAGGGTTCACCGATCCGGCGACACTCCCCACCGCACCATCCGCCGGAGCGGCTGGGCCGCCTGCAAGCGGCGCACCCATGCACCACACCACCGCCAACAACGCCGCTGAACTCGCGAAGAACGGTCTCATGCGGGATGATCCACTTTCCCAAACATCAATAGCTACACGTTGAACGCCTTGTGAATATATAATACACGAAAGTTGGTTGGGTATCAAGTCTTTATCAGAAAAGAAATGGACGTACAACCGATGCACACCGGCCTGTACGTCCGGAAAATCCAACGGTAACGCGAAAGGCGAAAGAGCGTTACCTGCCTCCTCCCATGGCTAGCGCCAGCGTGACCCAGTGCGTGGCGCCCAGGGTGGATCCCGACTGGAAAGCATAATCGAGACCGAACCTGCCCGCCATCAACCCTATCCCGGCGCACACCGCGGACACGCCGCCGCTGTCTTCACCGCCGGTGCTCATCCGGTACCCGGCGCGCAAGGCCAGCATCCGCTTGATGACATATTCGCCGCCGATGTTTACTCCGAGCGGCAAGTCGGAAGACTGGTTGAGATCCAGCGCGACGGTCGCATCGCCGACACGGTAGGCCATGCCCGCTTTGATGTTCATCGGCAACGGGTCGGCCTCACCGTCGCCGTACTTGAACCCCGGACCGACGTTCTGCAAGACGAGTCCGGCCGACAGCGTCTCGGTGAAACGGTACGTGCCGCCACCGTCCAGTGCAAAGCCGAGCCCGCTTTCAGTGTCCAGCGTCTGGTGCAGGATTTTGAGATTGCCGCCTGCGGTGATGCGGCTGTTGACCACCCGGGCAAACGTCAGGTTCACCAGGATGGAGGTGGGAGTGAACTCTCCGACGGGAGTCGGACTGTCGGTAGTTTTCGGAATGGCGTCCATCATCAAGTAGCTGACGCCGCCTGCGAATACCGCACCGCCGACCGGCTGCGCGTACCCGAGGTACCCGTAGCCCACATCTTCATACCATTTGTTGTACGATGCGGCGATGGTCGGAACCGACACTGGTCCCAGCGACGCCGGGTTGCTGAACGCCCCGGTGATATCGGACAGCGCGGCGAACGCCTCTCCCATTGCAACCGGCCGGCCGCCGACCGCCAGCCGCAGCACTTGTGCTCCGGTGGTTCCGGGACCTCCCGCCCACGCATATACCGTAACCAGCAGCGTAATCGCGCCCCCCGCACACCGTATTGCCAGCTGTCGCATTCCTTCCATGCGTGGCCCCCTCATTGCAATGCGAGCTGCAACCCTTTTCGCGCCCCCGTGTCGCCGCTCAATCCGCTACTTGGATTTCGCCGGCTTCTCGATGTGCGTGATGGATTTGACCAGTGCGTCGTAGTTCTTGAACGCGTCGGTCTTGAGGTACTTGCGCTCTAGCTTGTTGATCTTCATCATTTCCGGAGTCCACTGCGGCAGACAGTACGATGTCTCCACCCACTTTTTGATGATCTTCTGAGCCATCGCGGGCGACTTGATGTACAGCGTACCCGAGGTGAGGATGTTGACCCCGTTGCCCTTCCGGCATGCCTCGGCGAGCATGGGAGTCGTCACGACGGCAGCACGGCAGCCGGGCACCTTGTTCGCAATGAGCGCGGGACCGATGCCCGACCAGCACAGGATCACCCCGGTGTCAAACTTGCCCGAAGCCACCCCTTCCGCCACTTTCAGGGAAAGGTCCACGTACGGCTGGCTCCCATCCTCGAAACTGCCGAAGTCATGCCACTCGTAGCCGTTCTTGGTCAGCCACTCTGCCATCGCCTTGCGCAGCTTGTAGGAGTAGCCGGGACCGGACAGCGCAACGCGGAGCTTCTTTTTCTGGGCTGCAGCGTCTTTTTTCATTCGGGGCATCCTTTCATATTGATTACCGGTATCGTGCCGTCGGCACTGTATGTGTATGTAGCATATTTCCACGCAGGATGTCAATCAACGCATGTCCCGACGGTGAACCTCCGCTTCGCGGACCGCCCGAACACGCCGTCGTTCCAGGGAAAACCGGGCATCACCAGTGCACCTCGCACCATACCCGCACAACCGGTGCCACCGGCGCTCCACCCGACAACAGGGAGATGCCGGCGGCATAGGGATTCCCCACCACGCGGAATCCCCGCGTTCTATGGGAAAAACGATTGCTTGAGCAGGAGACCATGATTCCGGCGGAATGAACATCTGCAGGCGCACTCAAGTCCGCGGCGGCTCCAGCCGATACGTTAGTGGGGATGTGTGCCGCTCCGGATATCTCCCGGAGCACATGCAGGGCACTGGCACAGGGAATGAATCATGCGCATCACATCGTCGGACATGGTGTTGTGTACGTCGTATGCGCGGATGGAACTGTCAACACGTACGGAGCGCCTGGAAATACGGACGACCACGCCGCAGCGCCCACAGACTACGCTCCCCGCGCCCGCTCCAGCAGACACATCTGAACCCGTCGGACGGGAGCGCCACGCCGACCCCACCGACCGCAAACTCCGCCTGCTGCAACTCCTGGTTGAAAAACTGACGGGTCGCCCGATCCGCATCTTGACAATGAACGACCTGCGCGACGGGTGTAGCCGTCCTCCCTCCTGCGATTACACCGCCGGCCGCACCCAGGCACCGCCCGCTGCACCAGGAACAGCAGGCTGGAGCCTGCGCTACGATCTGCACGAAACGCAGCTGGAAGAACAGCAGGTTCGATTCACCGTAACCGGCATCGTTCGAACCGCGGACGGCGGGGAAATCCGGATTTCGCTGGACGTATCGGCCGCCGCACGTTCATACACGGAACGCACCGCCTCGCTGCGCATGGGTGACGCACGGCTCACCGATCCCATCGTGGTCAACTTCGACGGCGTGGCCGCCGAACTCTCGGACATGTCGTTCACGTTCGATGTGGACGCCGACGGAGAATCTGAAACCCTCCCTTTCCTGAAACCCGGTGCCGGTTTCCTGGTCTTCGACCGCAACGGCAACGGACAGGCGGATGACGGACGCGAACTGTTCGGCCCGATCACAGGCAACGGATTCTCGGAACTCGCCACGCTCGACACCGACGGCAACGGATGGGTGGATGATGCAGACCCTGAGTACCACAAGTTGCTCGTGTGGACCCGGAACGCCGCTGGTACCGACGTGTACCGCACCCTGGGACAATGCGGGATCGGCGCGCTGTTTGCGGGAAGTGCTCCCGCACGGTTTTCCGTAAAGAAACCCGACGGATCACCCGGCGGGGAGGTGCGCGCGTTCGGCCTCTACCTTGCCCGCCGCGACGACGGTGCAGTCATCCCCGGTTCACTGCAGCAGATAGACCTCTACACCTGACATCTATCGGACATTGCCGCGCCCGATGGGAATACCGGGGTCAACAGACCATCCGCACCAAACGGAACAAGAACCGCCGGAAACGCGGCCGCCGTCAGCGCGGGAACGGCCGGGGGACATCCGTCCCGACCGCGCCGAGCAAAAAGTTCCGCCCGAGACACCACCTGTCCCCTGAGCACCCGGAACGGCAGCGCATGCTGTGTTTTCTCTCTTGCAACGGAGCATCGCACATTCCCTGATATGCCGTCATCCATGGCACCCGCACTCGTGCAGAGTTTTACCCGTCGTCTCACTTCGTAACGGCTATCCGAAGCGAACGCTGCATACCTGTTCCCGTCACTCGTGCCACATATATCCCGGCGGGGAGATCGGCGGCGTTCCAGACGATGTCGTCATCTATCCCGGCCTGACCGTCCTTGGTTTTCTCCATCACCAGCCGCCCGCGCAGGTCGTAGACTTTCACGGTGACTGTGCCCGCGCTCGTGCGCCGGAACCGGATGGTTACATTCGGATTGGTGGTCGCGTTGATATACCCGTCCAGCCCTCCGACGATGCGTACTTCTCCCGGCGTGAGCGACGGCTGCACCGGCTGCGGGATCTGAACCTCACGGAAGTTCGCTGTGATGTTCTTGTTCCCGTCCATCACCACCGTCATCGGGTTGGTCGTGCTGCTGCCCGTGATGTCTCCACTCCACCCCGCAAACTCATACCCCGCATTCGGTGTTGCCGTTACAGTCACCGGTGTCCCCGCAAGGTGGCTCGACCCGGTCGGACTCTGCGTTATCGTCCCGCCATTCGACGGGTTCGCATTCACCGTCAGCGTGTAGTACACCGCCTGCGCGCTCACCGTTATCCCTATCGCGGTGCTCGTCCCCACCGCCCCCTGGTTGTCTTGCGCCTGCACCGTCAGGATGTAGCTGCCTGCAGGCACAC
>Ga0308419_1001707_pt1 | contig 14585 bp, 15 predicted proteins | sample HotsprSampleMS50_FD_203674 | JGI IMG/M metagenome (GOLD analysis project Ga0308419, IMG submission 203674) | Hot spring phototrophic mat microbial communities from Mushroom Spring, Yellowstone National Park, Wyoming, United States - 20090730_MS50 ... | reverse complement strand
ACTTCCTGGAGGTTACTGAGGACTTTTTCGTAGGTGCGATCTTGGACGGCGATGATGATGACAGGCATGTGTTCGTCAATCAGGGCAATGGGGCCGTGTTTCATTTCGCCGGCTGGGTAGCCTTCGGCGTGGATGTAGGAGATTTCTTTGAGTTTGAGGGCACCTTCGAGCGCGACGGGGTAGTTGTAGCCCCGTCCCAGGAAGAGACAGTGGGCTTTCTGGGCAAGTTTGGGAGATAAAGCCCGGACTTGGGGGTTGAGGGTTTTGAGGGTAGTTTCTACGAGGGTGGGGAGCTTGAGAAGGGTGTGAATGAGCGTATCGTGGAGGTGGCGGTCTATCTTGTAGCGAGCAGCGCCAAGGTGCAAAGCCAAGAGCCCTAAGGCTGTAAGCTGCCCAGTGAAGGCTTTGGTGGAGGCGACCCCAATCTCAGGCCCAGCATGAATATAAACCCCTGCATGGGTAATGCGAGGAATACTGGAGCCGACCACGTTGGTGATGCCGAGGACGAGAGCCCCCCGATCACGTGCCATCCGCAAAGCTGCCAGGGTATCCGCCGTCTCCCCGCTCTGACTGATCCCCAGGACTACATCATTTGGCCCCAGAACAGCCTCCCGATAACGAAACTCAGACGCATATTCCACTTCGGTGGGGAGCTGAGCCAGATGCTCTAAAAGGTACTTCCCTACCAGGCCGGCATGATAGCTCGTGCCACAAGCCGTGATAATCATACGTGGGGCCGTCAAGAGCCGTTCTAATACAGTGGCGATGCCACCCAGCCGAACTTCCTCGGGTTCTTTTCGGATGCGGCCACGCATACAGTCCTGGATTGAGCGGGGCTGCTCAAAAATCTCTTTGAGCATGTAGTGGGGGTAGCCATCTTTCTCTATTTCTCGGACGTCCCAGTCGATGTACTCCACTTTGCGTGTCCTTTGACGGGCGGTGAAGGTATGGATATGCGGTTCTGGCAAAGCCGCATCCAGAATGGCGAATTCGTCATCTTCCAGGTGTAGCACTTCCCGAGTGTGGGCCACCAGCGGCGTCGCATCCGAAGCCGCCATGTATCCATCCGGTAAGAGCCCTATCACGATAGGACTAAACCGCCGGACCAGCGTCACTTCTTGGGGCGCTTTACGCCGCAGCATCGCTACCCCAAACGTCCCCTCCACGTGTTGAAATGCCTTCCGGAGAATCTCCGGCCAAGAGAGCGCGGGATTTTCTGCGGCGGTGTAAGCGATCCAGTTGCATAAGACTTCGGTATCGGTGTCACTGGTGAAAGGGACCCCCTTTTCTATAAGGCGGCCTTTGAGGTGCTCGTAGTTTTCGATGATGCCGTTGTGGACGAGGACGATTTCCCCGTCGAAGCTCAGATGCGGGTGGGCGTTATGGTCGGTAGGGGCGCCGTGGGTAGCCCAGCGCGTATGGGCGATACCAGCATAAGCAATAGGGGCGGTGTTACCGATTGCTTCCCGAAGGGTGGAGACTTTGCCGCTCTGCTTGCGCAGGAAAAACTCGCCCGTGGGTGTAATCAAAGCAATGCCCGCCGAGTCATAACCCCGGTACTCTAAGCGCTTGAGACCGTCCAGCAGGAGATTAGCACAGGGCTGCGACCCTGTATAAGCGACGATTCCGCACATTGAAACGAAATTACGGAATTCCCCTGGGCCGGGGGATCGGATAGGGGGAAGGTGGCTACAGACGCCCCCACATCACATGGATTTCGAAGGTGAGGCGACGCAGTTTAGTGCCCTCGTAGGCGCCGCTTATGTTGGCAGGGCGTTTGAGGTGGTTGGTCAGCCCGATCTCATAGTAGGCGCTGAATCCTGTCGTCCCGAAGCCGGTGGGCAGTTCTATACTGAGGCCCAGGGGGAGGGTGGCATACCAGGGATTAGGTGGCGGGCCGCTTTGCGGGTCGGAGAGGTTGAGCTGCTGGTAGCGGTACCCTCCTACGAGGCCTGTGCGGGGGTAGAAGACTTTCCACCGGGGGCCAAACCGAAAGGCGCCTTCTACGGCTTTATAGGCGGTTATCTGCCCCTGGCGGAAGTCATTATTGAGAAGGGGCAGGCGCACTTCCTGGGGGCCGCCTTTATAGACCCAGGTGAGGCCTGTCTCGAAGCCCGCCCCCCACCAGTAGCTTTTGTAGGTGAGGCCGATGGCGCCATCGGAGAACCACCCCGGTGGCACAGGTTCGCCTGTGTCCGTGAAGTAGTTGAACCGTCCCTGGAAGGACAGGCCGAAGCCTTGCTGGGCGAGGGCGAGGCTACACAGGCACATCCAGCTCGCGTAGAAGCGCATTGAGGGCGAGCTTGTCGTCATGCTCCGGTTTACGCCAGCCGATGATGAGGGCACAGGGGGTGCCCCACGTGCCTGCTGGGAAGGTCTTTTGCCGCATGCCGCTGATGACTACCGCATAAGGGGGTACGTAGCCCCGGTACTCGCGGGGTTCGGGCCCGGTTACATCGATGATGGGCATGGAGGCGGTCAGCGTGACGCCAGCGCCGATGATGGCTTTTTTCCCCACGCGTACGCCCTCTACGATGATGGCTCGGCTCCCGATGAAAGCACCATCCTCAATAATGACGGGCCGGGCCTGCGGCGGCTCTAAAACACCCCCAATACCCACGCCCCCACTAAGATGAACGTCCCTCCCTATCTGCGCACAGGAGCCCACCGTAGCCCACGTATCTATCATGGTGTTTTCCCCTACGTAGGCGCCGATATTCACGTAGCCAGGCATGAGGATGACCCCTGGCGCTAAATAGCTGCCATAGCGCGCCGTGCCGGGCGGGACTACCCGTATCCCGGGGGCAAATTTTGCTTTGAGGGGAATCTTATCCTGAAAGTGAAAGGGCGGGTCGTGAATTTTCTCGATTTGCCGGTAGCGAAAGTACAGGAGGATGGCCTTTTTGACGGGCTCATGGACTATCCACTCTTCGTTTTCATTTGGGGAAGCGGCGCGCAGCTGCCCTTCGTCCAGCGCAGCGATAATAGCCTCAATGGCTTTCTGGTGGGGTTGGAGCCTTAGGTAGTCGGGGTGGGTCCAGGCTTCTTCTACGTGGTGGAAAGCCGCCTGCCAGTCCATAGGCTTTTAGCGGAGCTGGATGGTGGAAGCCTGGGAAGGGTCCAGTTTGCCGGCCATAATCAGGCGCAGTTCCCGGCGCCGCAGGGCTTCTTCGTACTGACGGCGCTCCTCCTCTGTCTCCGGCTCAATCGCCGGCACCGGAATCGGGCACCCACTCTGGTCAATCGCCACGAAAGTATAATAAGCCTCATTGCACAGGCGACGGACGTTGTTGGGGAGGGTTTCGGCATAGACTCGTAGATACACTTCCATAGAGGTGTTGAAAGAGCGGGTGACGTAGGCTTCTATCGTAACGAGTTCGCCCACGCGGATAGCTGAACGGAAGCTCACATAGTCCACGGCGGCGGTAACGCATACCCGTTGGGAGTGGCGATAGGCTGCTACAGCGGCGGCAATATCCATCCAGTAGAGCAGCTGCCCCCCCATGAGATTGCTCAGAGCGTTGGCGTGGTTCGGGAAAACCATCTCAGTCAGGACCGTAAAGGACTCGGAAGGCTTCTTGGATGCCATGTGGCAAAGGTAGCTAATCTCTGCCCGGAATGGCAGGGCTTAGGGCTGGGTCTCGGGGCGGTATTGCCCGTAGAAGCGCACTTCTACTTCTTCGGCGATTTTTTGCCAGAGCATTTGCGGGATTCGGATGCCATGATCGGCAGGCCGCACGAGGAACTTCCCGCGCAGGATGACGCGCTTATCGGGTAAAACCTGAAAGACACCACTAAGCGGGCGGCGCTGGGTTTTGCCGTGTATGGTCAGGTCGCCTTCGGCGCTGACGGCATATTCTCCAGGCGTATCCAGCGGGATAGGCGCAATCAGCTTGCCCCTGAAGTAGGCGTATGGGTAACGGTCGCTTTCCAGATAGTCTTCATTGAAGTGCGCTTGCATGAGCTTATTGGGAAACACAAAGCTCTGGATGGGGATCCGCACATAGACTGTATCCGGGCCGAAGTGAATCACGCTATACGAGCCTTTGCGGCTCTCGGCGGAAATTTTTTCCAGGGGCGCATCGGAATAGAAGCTAATCCCTAAGGTGTCTGGCTTATACACTTGCGCAAAGCCCAGTAAGATGAGGGTTATCAGAGTGGGTCGCATACCTTACTGAAGGCTGGGGTCTTTTGGGGAAAAGATGCGGGAGATGTTGAAGCCGAAGCGCCAGACTTGGCCCCGATTGAGGAGGGTATAAGGCTCGGCGATGCCGCTCACTCGACTAATCCCCAGCTGAAAGACATGCCCTCCGGTTTCTATCTCCACGACAAGCCCCAATGCCGGAGTGTAGCCGGGAAGGTAAGTATAAGCGCTCCCATCTCCCTCCATTTTATTTTCCCAGAGGGGGAGGGCGGCTTCGGTGCCGAGGGTGAGGCGTTTGAGCACCTTGAAGCGGAGGAGCACCGGCAGGAGGAAATAGTCGTTAGGGGCGGTGGGCGCTAAGGCGTAATTTTGATGGAGGTAGGCTATGCCCACCTGGGCCGATAAGCGTCGGGAGAACTTCCTCGCTACCATAAGCTGGTGGAGGTATTGAAGGCGGTGTTCCCACCAGTCGGCCGCTACATCGGCATAAAAGAGGGCGCCGTAGTAGGCAATGGAGACGGGGATGCCTTTGGGTGCAGTCTGGGTCAAAAAGCGGGCTTTGAGGAAGGCGTTATAGAGGGGGCCTTCGCCCGACCGTTCTACCCCCACCGTGAGAAAGTCCCACGGCGCATAATCTAAGCTCAGGCGTACGCGGGCCCCGTCATCTATCCCCCATAGGCGTTTGATTCCACTTCCCACATCGCCAAAGCGATGCATCACCCGAAACTCCCAGTGCTTTTTCGGCAGGGTTTCTATAGTGTGGTAGTTGAGGAGGCGCGTACCCTTGAAGGTGGCTATGACAGGGAGGTTTTCAGGGGCTTCATTTTGTGTCCAGGCGAGGACAAATAAACCTGCGGCGAGTTTCGGAAGTGCCCTCAGCATGGGGGATAAGGGCTTTATTGTGGGTAGCCGGTGTCCATCCAGCGTTTGAGCTTAGCGAGGGTGCAGTCGTCCAGTTTGCCGCTGGGGGGCATGGAGCCGTTAATCATGGAGGCGTACCATCTACCGGAGAGGGCGGCGTTTTTGACCTGGTCGTAGGTTTCCAGGGCAATGCCTCTAGAGGGGTTAGAGCCGCCGTGGCAGCTGGTGCAGTGCTGCCGCATGACATCCGCTACATAGCTCTGGTAGGTGATGATCATGGTATCTACCCCCGGGCACTGCGAGGTAGAAGCCTGCGGTCGGTCTTTTTTACACTCCCACAGCAGGAGAGACAAACCAAGTATTAGACTCAGCTGCAACGGTCGTCGGCGCATATTTGGAAGTGGTAACAAAAATATACTTGCTCTACTGCTTAGGCCAGGGCGGGGAGGGCGTTTTGGAGCTGGGCGAGGAGGCTTTGAGAGGCGGGGAGGATGGGGAGGCGCGTGTAAGGGCCGCATAGCCCCATGAGGGAGAGGAGACCTTTGATGCCAGTGGGGTTGCCCTCTGCAAAAAGCAGCCGCATGAGGGGCAGGAGCTGGGCTTGAAGGGCCTGTCCCTCCGCAAGGCGCCCCTGGCGGGCCGCCTCCACGAGTTTTTTCATCAGGGCGGGGAGGGCATTGCCCAGCACCGAAATCACCCCTACATACCCCGTCAAAATAGCCGGAAACGCTAAGGCATCATCTCCCGACACCATCTGAAACCCTTTCGGCACGCCAAAGAGAATCTCCATGCCCTGAATCAGGTCCAGCGAGGCGTCTTTGAGCGCAATGATCTGCGTAGGATAGGCTTCCGCCAGCCGAATCGTTATGGAGGCGGGCAGATTAATGCCGGTCCGCACCGGTACGTTGTACAGAATAATGGGCAGGGGGCTGTGCTCGGCTAAGTACTGGTAGTGCGCAAAAAGGCCATCCGGTCGGGGCTTATTGTAGTAAGGGGTCACCGATAAAAAGGCCGCCGCCGGGAAATGCCGCCCATAAAACTGCATCTCCTCTGCGATAGCATGCGTGTCATATCCCCCGGCCCCGATTACAATAGGCACTTCGCCGTGAACCTCCTCAAATAGCACTTCCAGCACCCGTAACCGTTCCTGCGGGGTCTGGGTGACGGCTTCCCCCGTTGTACCCAGGGCAACGATGTAATCTACGCCATTTTCTACCAGATAGCGGGCAATCTTTCGCAAGGCAGGCTCATCCAGGCTGGCATCTTCCTTAAAGGGCGTCACGATAGCAACGCCCAAACCTGAGCAGTCCATACTTCCTGGCAAATATAGCCCTTTTCCGGGAATGGAAAGGGGAGCCGCGTTGTCTCCCCTCGTCGATTCCCCAGAGAAACCTATCTTTGTCCTTCCATGCGCGCCCTGCTTCTTGCCCTCTCGCTTCTTTTTGGGCAAAATCGTCCCCTCATCCGCATTGGGAAGCTCCAGTACACGGGCGGGGACTGGTATGGCAACCGCACCGCCCTTCAAAACCTCCTCCGTTATAGCGCCGAGCATGCGCCCATGCCTCTGGCCCTGCAAGAGGAGGTCGTCTCGCCCACCGACCCCAATCTCGCCCGCTTTACCCTCCTCTATGCCGCCGGGCACGGCTATATCACCTTCACCCCCGCCGAAGCCCAAAATCTCCGATCCTACCTCCTCAGCGGCGGCCTGCTCCTCCTAGACGACGACTACGGGTTTTTTCCCCATGCGCAGGAAGCGATGCGCCAAATCTTCCCCGAAGGCGAGCTCAAACCCCTCCCCGCTAACCATCCGCTCTTTTCGTGCTACTACAATTTCCCCTACGGCCTGCCCAAAGTCCACGAACACGACAATAAGCCCCCCCAGCTCTACGGCTTCTTCTACGGGGATAAACTGGTGGCGTTCCTTACCCACGAGGCTGACCTGGGCGACGGCTGGGAAAACCCCGAAATCCATAAAGACCCTCCGCAGGTTCGCGAACTGGCCCTCCAGATGGGCGTCAACATCCTATGCTACGCCGCTACCTTGCACTAATTACCTTCGTTAATGCCCAGACCGTCCTAATAGAAAACGCCGAGGAGCTTAGCGGCACCGACGAGGTGCGCCACCTGCGCGGGGCTGTCGCCCTTCGTCAGGATACCATCCAGCTTTTCTGCGACGAGGCTACACTTTACGCTACAAATGCCTTTCAGGCTCGGGGCGCCGTCCGCACGCTCATCGGCCAGAGCGGTACCATCACCGCCCAAACACTCACCTACGACCCCATCACACGTTTGCTGACATACCAGGGAAAAGTCGTAGCCACCTTCGGCACCATCACCCTTCGCACCGAGCACCTCACCTACGACCGCCAAAGCGAAACCGCCTCCTACACCGGCGGCGGTTCCCTCACCGACACCAGCGGCACTATCTACAGCCTCACCGCCACCTACTACGTGCCTACCGCCACAGCGACCTTTGCACAGCAGGTACGCATAGAACGTCCTCCCTACACGGCTTTTTCGGACACCCTCCTCTACAAAACCGACAGCAGCCTCGCTATCTTCCCCCGGCCCTTTACCCTCTACGACACCACCCAGGCCGAAACCCTCTCCGCTGCGAGTGGCCACTGGAACCGCCAGGATAGCTTCCTCACCCTCCACACCGATGTACATTGGCGAACCCCCGAGCTTATCCTGCGAGCACAATTCGCCTTCTACGACCAGAAAGCCGATACGGCCTTTGCTGCCTGCGACATTCGCTATAAAAGCCGAAAAGGTCGAGGCTGGGGCATCGCCGACAGCGCTTTCTGGCACCCCGACACCCTCACCCTCAAAGACAACGTCGCCGCCTTCCTCTTCACAGACCAGGATACGGCGTTCCTCCAGGGCCACCTTGCCTACCTCATTTCCCCGCACCTCTATATCATCGGCCAAGCTACCATCCTCCGCCCCCCCCTCGCCGCCACTGCCGACACCCTCCTCTACGACACGCTCGCCCAGAAGCTCTTCCTCCTGAGCTATGCCTGGCTCTACAGCTATCCCTACCAGCTTTTCGCCCGGCAGATTCACCTCACCCTCCCCCAGCAGACCCCAGACTCCCTCATAGCCGCCGGAAACGTCTTCACTACCAGCGAAATAGACACCCTCCTCCGCTTCTACAACCAAGTGCGTAGTGACAGCCTCCTCGCCCAGTGGGACTCCACTCTCCAAGCTTTCTCCCCTATCCACTACCGCCACAACCTCCAGGCCGTCTACTACCAGAGCGACGGCCCCCACTACCAGGGCGCCCACGAAATCCTGAAAGCCTACTCCCTCCACATTACCTTAGGCCCAAACCGCCAACCCATCTACCTCCGCTTAGAAAAGCAACCCCAGGGCCGCTTCATACCCGTCAAGTTCCTCCTCAAATCCCCCCTTTTCCTCCCCGCCTTTCAATGGCGCCCCCGCCCATACCAACCGCAATGGCCTATCCAGCCGTAAGTTTGCTCTATGCGTACCGCCGCCTTAGCCCTCCTCACCTTCCTCCTCTGGAGCTGCCAACCCGATAAGCCCGAACCTGCCCCCGCCCAAGATGCCCTCCAGCGCCTAACCGGCGGTAGCTCCCGTACCTGGCGCCTCCAAACCCTTGCCATCGCCGGCACCACGGAGCCCCTCCCAGCCTGCCGCAGCGACGACCGCTGGACCTTCCGCTCCGACTTCTCCCTCACCTTCCAAAACCCTACCACCTGCACCACCGACGAACCCACCCCCACCACCAACGGCTCCTTTCGCCTCACTAATGACAACCGCTTCCTCACCCTCTCCCTCGGCCCTACCACCGAAGTGCGCGAAATCATCCAGCTCTCCAATAACCTCCTCGTCTGGAGCTACATCAACGACGAGGGCAAAACCACCGAAGAGACCTGGATACCCTGAGCACGGCTCGGTGGATCAGTTTCCCTATCTTTGAATATGCCTATCATCCGCCCGCTCCTCGGAAAAACCCCCCAGATCGGACCTAACACCTTCCTCGCCGAAACCGCTGTCATCATCGGCGATGTGGTAATCGGCGAGTCCTGCAGCATCTGGTACCATGTCGTCATTCGGGGCGATGTGCATTATATCCGCATCGGCGACCGCACGAACGTCCAGGATGGCGCTATTCTCCATTGCACCTATCAAAAAGCGCCCCTTGAAATCGGCAGTGAAGTTACCATCGGCCACGGCGCCATCGTCCACGGCTGCAAAATCGGTAACCGCGTCCTGATCGGCATGGGAAGCATCATCCTTGACCACGCCGAAATCCCCGACGAAACGCTTATTGCCGCTGGCGCTCTCGTCCCCGAAGGCATGAAGCTCCAGCCCCGCTATCTCTACGCAGGCGTCCCTGCTAAGCCCATCAAGCCCCTCTCCGATGCCCACTTAGAGAGCCTCGCCGCCTACGCCAGCCGCTACGTCATGTATAAGGACTGGTACACCCAAGCCGACCCCTCCCTAAACCTCCCGTAGCCGATAGGCTAAAATCACCCCGTCTTGCTGCGCTATCTCCCGCCGCTTCTCCAAAAGCACCCGATGTAGCGCTAAATGCTCCTGATAAACCGCCTCCTCTGGCGAAAGCGCCGACAATATCTGCTGATTCTCCTCCAAGAGCTTCTGGATGTGGTCTAACGCAAGCCGCCGGTAGTTACTCTCAAAGACTTTGATGGGGTCTTCTTCCAGGGGGGCTTCGTCCCACTGCTTCCAGCTTTCGCTCACGGTGAGGTGGTTCATCATGAGGGCAGCTGCGGTGTCACGTACCTGTTCTGGCAGCCTTTCCAGCAGCAAAGCCCCCTCTAAGTGCCCCTCCTCCCAGGGCGCCTCTACCAGAGCCTGCCGCAAAGCCTCCATCTCCGCATCCGCAAAGGTCATCGTGCCAAGCGCCTCCCGAAGTACCGCCCACAACGGCCGACCCCCATATTCAGAATAGGGATAACTCACCCAAACCCGCAAAAGCTCTCGGTCTGCTGTGGGCTTATCGCGGCCAGAGGGGAGTCCATGTCGTGCTTCGCTCCCCCCGATCGCTTTGAAGCTTTCCCAAAACGACGGTTCTATCCCCACTACCCGCTGAATCTCATCCGCATATGCCCGCCGCAAAAATGGGTCCGGCACCTGTAAAAGCAGCCGCCCCAGCCGCTCATACAGCGCATAGCGCTTCTCTGTATCGGCTGCTCCCATCCGCTCCACCACAAACTGCACCCAACTTTTCGCGCTTTTTAGCGCCTGCTGGAAACCCTCCACCCCCACCCGCTCTATCACCTCATCCGGGTCTTTGCCCTCTCCAAACTGCACCACATACACCAGGAAGCCCCCTGCCAGAGCCGGTTCTATGTTGCGCTCGGCCGCAAACTGCCCCGCCTCATCAGCATCAAACGCCAGATATACCCGCCGTGCCTGCCGCCGGATTAGCCCTACCTGTACTTCCGATAGCGCCGTCCCACCCACCGCCACCACCTCCCCGATCCCCTCCTGATGCAGCCGAATGCAATCCATATACCCCTCCACCACAATCACCCGTTCTGCCTTCCGAATCGCCCCCTTCGCCTGAAAAAATCCATACAACACCTCCGACTTTTTGTAAAAAGTGGTCTCCGGTGAGTTTAGATACTTTGGCTCGTCGGGAGCGCCGGATAGCGCCCGGCCCGCCAGCGCAATCACCTCTCCCCGTTCATCCTGAATCGGAAACATAACCCGATTCCGAAACCGATCATACAGGCGCCCGCTCTCCTCCGACAGGCTCACCACCCCGGCCTCCAACAGACTTTCTCTATCAAACCCTAATTCCAAGAGCCGCTTCGTCAAGGTATCCCAACCCGCTGGCGCATAACCCAGCAGAAACTTTTCTATGGCCTCCGGTCTAATCCCGCGTTTTTTTAGATAAGTCTGGGCTTCGTTTGACTGACTGAGTGCTTCCCGATAAAATCGTACCACTTCCCGATAGATGCTCAGATAGCGCTCACGGGCAGACCTGCTGGGGCCTTGCTGCCGCTCCTCCTCTATGGGAATCCCATACCGCTCTGCTAACTTCCGCACCGCCTCCCCATACGAAATCCCCTCCATCTCCATCACAAACCGGATCGCGTTGCCACCCTTCCCGCTGCTGAAACACTTGAAAATCTGCTTAGAGGGGCTTACGGCAAACGAGGGCGTCTTTTCGGACTTGAAGGGTGAGAGGGCCCAGTAGTTAGCGCCCCGCTTCTTGAGGGGAAGGTAGCTACTGACCACCTCCACGATGTCCGCTCGTCGAAGGACCTCTTCTACCAGCCGCCCCATTTCACAAAATTACATCTGCAAAGCTTCCCCACATCCAAGTAGCTTACTTGCTATCTGGGAGCGCGCGGGTAGCAGCGTCCTGAGCCCCTAACGTTGCCAGGCATCATCCATGTAGTCGGGGATGCCGGGCTTCCGGATGGCTTGGCTACTAATGTAGCGGATGGTTTCCAAGCGAATGTAAGCCGAGGCACGGTCTGTGTCTACCTGGCCGAGGAAGTTCCATTCCAGGTAGGGGATCATCGCCACATCGCCCACCGAGCGCACCTGGAGCTGCGCCAAGAGGCGGGGTAAAAGGGTGTCTTTGAGAGCAAGGAATTCCCCATTCTCCTGATGCAGGCGCGTGAGGAAAGTATCCATAAGCGCAACGAGGCCTTGGGTCAGGCCGGGCTGGAGGGGATAGTTCAAAGGCACTCGCAGCTCGTAAGTGATATGGTGCCGGTTACAAGCCCGCTGTTCTATGCGCACCTGCTGCTGGGGGCTTAGCCAGAGGGTTTCGGTTTTCGTGCGAGGGTCCCACTCGTAGCGGTACATGTAAGGCCAGAAGAGGGGCACGAGCGGCCGAAGGGAGTCCGGCGAAAGCCGACAATCGCCCGTAAGCGGATTCTGACTGATCTGAATCTGTGCCAGCCCAGCGGTAAAGAGAAAAAATGGCAGAGCGATAATGGCGTGACGCATGTCAGGGGGCTAATCGAGCAGCAGCAAATGGATTTAGCAGGAGGGCGCCTTTTCCGAGGGCCGGGTCGGCCTGCTTGACAGCCTCGTAAGTGAAGCGTAAAGCGCTTTCCACGCTTTCAGGGAGGGAGAGGCCCCGAGCTAAGTACGCCGCTATCGCCGAAGCAAGCGTGCAACCCGTGCCATGCGGGGGCTTCTGAAGCGGGATGCGGGGGTGGGAAAAGGTATAGGTCTTTCCTTCGTGCCATAGGAGGGAAACGACCTGGTCGCCTTGCCATGGCGCATGGCCGCCTTTGAGAAGCCAGGCTGGGCCGGGATACCGCCCAATCAGACGATGCAGACAGGCTTCCATCTCCGCAGCGGAGTTGGGAAGGGGCACGTCCGCTAAGGCCGCCGCCTCGTGAAGGTTTGGCGTAACGAGGGTCGCCTGCTCAATAAGCGCTTTCAAGGTCGTCTCGGCCTGAGTTTCTAATAAGCGGCCCCCCGTTGCCGCTACCATGACAGGGTCTACCACCAGCGGAATCGCCGGCGCTTCCCGTCGCAGGAATGACCGCACCGCTTGAATGATGTCCGCATTGGCGAGCATGCCCGTCTTAATAGCCTGAGGCTGCACATCCCGAAAAACAGCCCGCAGCTGCGCTTCTACAAAGTCAGCGGGAACTGGATGAATCGCTTCTACACCCAGTGTATTCTGCGCTGTAAGGGCTGTTATAACCGTCGTGCCATGCGTCCCCAGGAGCGTAAAGGCCTTGAGGTCCGCCTGTACGCCTGCTCCCCCAATGCTATCCGATCCCGCAATAGTCAGTGTAACGGGGCGCAAGCGGTTCATTGGACCTGCTGGAGGGCCTCCTGGACTTTCTGGGCGGCCTCCGCCAGCTCCACCGCCGGAATGATGGGCAAGCCAGACTCTTTTAGGATTTTGGCTGCCAGCTCGGCATTTGTGCCCTGCAGGCGCACCACCATCGGCACCGGAATATCCCCGATGATTTTATAAGCTTCCAGAATGCCGTTGGCTACCCGATCGCACTGGACAATCCCCCCGAAGATGTTGATGAGGATGACCTTGACGTTGGGGTCTTTCAGTAGGATCTGGAAGGCTTTGGCGATGCGCTCGACGTTAGCGCCGCCCCCCACATCCAGAAAGTTTGCCGGCCAGCCGCCCGCCAGTTTGATCATATCCATGGTGGCCATGGCCAGGCCGGCGCCATTGACCATACACCCCACATTCCCATCTAACTTCACATAGCTCAGACCGGCGTTTCGTGCTTCCGTTTCCAGAGGGTCTTCTTCGGTAATGTCTCGCCAGCTCTCTAAGTCCTTATGGCGAACGCCTAGGCCATTATCCTCTATTTCCAGCTTCGCGTCCAGGGCGATGATTTTGTCATCCGAGGTCTTGAGCATGGGGTTGACCTCTAAGAGGCTTGCATCCAGGGCGTCATAGGCTTTGTAGAGCCGCAGGAGAAAGTCCACGGCGTTTTTGAAGGCTTCGCCGGAGAGCCCTAAGGCGTAGGCGACTTGGCGAGCCTGATAGGGCATCAGGCCCAGGGTGGGGTTGATGTGTAGCTTGAAAATGGCTTCGGGCTTTTGTTTAGCGACTTCTTCGATTTCTACGCCGCCTTCAGCGCTGGCGATGAGGACATCTCGGCTGACAGCCCGGTCTAAGGTCAGGCTTACATAAAACTCCCGAATAGGACTCGGACCGGGGTAAAAAGCATCCGCCGTCACGTAGATTTTATGCACGATTTTGCCTTGGGGGCCGGTCTGGGGTGTGACGAGCTTCATGCCGATCATTTGGGTGGCGAGGGTTCGCACGTCGTCCAGCGTTTTGGCAAGTTTGACACCACCGGCTTTGCCCCGGCCACCCGCATGGACCTGTGCTTTGAGAACCCAAGGGCCTTTACCAGTGGGGTCTATCTTTTGGGCTGCTGCGACCGCCTCTTCCGGCGTCTGGGCGACAATGCCCCCCGCAACCGGAATGTTCCACCGCTGAAGAAGTTCCTTTGCCTGATACTCGTGCAGTTTCATCGCCTGCAATGTTAGCGAAAAACGCCCTATTGTACCTTTGACCGCTCATGGTAACGCTCCTCACTGGGCCGGGCACGCACATCTCCCTACTTCGCTGGGCTTTACAGGAGTCAGGCTACCTGGATAGGATAGTCTCCTACTTTCCGGATTGGGAGGTATGGGATGCGCATGCGCAGCGAGTAGATACCTTTCGCCCGTATCGCTGGCTTACCCGGGCTATGTGGGCAGTTTGGCGGCGTTTGCCCCGCATAGGCAGCCAAGCGCATCACCTTGCTTGGCACTTCGCCCTCTATGACTGGCTCACCCGCCAGCGCGTGCCCCTCTCTCCTGTGCTATGGGCCTGGTGGGGAACGAGCCTCTACACTATGCGAAAAGCTCGTCGAGAAGGACGCCTCGTTTTGTTAGAGGCCAATACTTGCCACCCCAAAACCTGGAACGCCATAGCTACCTCCTTCTATCAGGAATACCCCTCAAAAAATAAAGCTAACCTCGCTATCCTCCCTCCAAACTATGTGGCACGCTTAGAGGCGGAGCTGAAGGAACCTGATAAAATTCAGGTGCTTTCCTCCTTCGCCAAGCGCACCTTCATGGAGGCAGG
>Ga0308419_1001705_pt1 | contig 14588 bp, 9 predicted proteins | sample HotsprSampleMS50_FD_203674 | JGI IMG/M metagenome (GOLD analysis project Ga0308419, IMG submission 203674) | Hot spring phototrophic mat microbial communities from Mushroom Spring, Yellowstone National Park, Wyoming, United States - 20090730_MS50 ... | reverse complement strand
CCGAATGATATTCACTGGAAGAAGTTGAGGTCTGGCAGTCCAGAAAGGGGGGAAAATGGACCACATCACACTGAGCGTTATTAAGGCGGATGTCGGTGGGTTCGTGGGCCACTCCAGCGTCCACGATGAACTGATAGAAGAGGCGGAAGATCGGCTGGAAGCGGCGGTGAAGGACGACCTCATCGTAGACTTCCACGTCACCGCCTGCGGCGACGACCTGCAACTCATCATGACCCACCGCAAAGGGGTGGACAGCCCGGAGATTCACCGCCTGGCCTGGGAGACCTTTGAGGCCTGCACCGAAGTCGCCAGACGGCTGAAACTCTACGGCGCCGGGCAGGACCTCCTGGCGGATGCTTTCTCCGGCAACGTCAAAGGCATGGGCCCCGGCGTGGCGGAGATGGAATTCACGGAGCGGCCCTCCGAACCGGTGCTGATCTTCATGGCCGACAAGACCTCCGCCGGAGCCTGGAACCTCCCCCTCTACAAGATGTTCGCCGACCCCTTCAATACTGCCGGTCTGGTCATCTCCCCGGCCATGCACGACGGCTTCCGCTTTGAGGTCCACGATGTCAAGGAGAGCCGGCGGGTCTTCTTTGACACCCCGGAGGAACTCTACGACCTGCTGGTCTTCATCGGCGCGCCGGGCCGCTATATGGTCAAGGCCGTCTACACCAAAAAGGGCGAGATTGCGGCCGTCTCCTCCACCCAGCGCCTCTCCCTCATCGCCGGACGGTACGTGGGGAAGGACGACCCCGTCTGCATCGTCCGCAGCCAGGGGGATTTCCCGGCCGTCGGCGAAGTACTGGAGCCGTTCACCATGCCCCACATCGTGGAAGGGTGGATGCGGGGCTCCCACTACGGCCCGCTGATGCCCGTGCCGCTCTACCACGCCACCCCCAGCCGGTTTGACGGCCCACCGCGCGTCGTCTGTCTGGGCTTCCAGATTGCCGGAGGGCGACTGGTGGGACCGCGGGATATGTTTGACGACCCCGGCTTTGATGAGGCGCGTCGCCTCTGCAACGTCATCGCCGACCACTTCCGCCGCCACGGCCCCTTTGAGCCCCACCGCCTGCCGATGGAGGAGATGGAGTACACCACCCTCCCCCAGGTAATGGAGAAACTGGTGGGGCGGTGGGAGGCGATTCCGTGAAGCGTGAAGCGTGAAGCGTGAAACGTGAAACGTGAAACGTGATGATGGCCTATGGAGTCGGAGAGACGGGAACAGATTCGGCGGATTTTTGAGGGTTTTCTGCGGGAACGGGCCCGGGCGATCCGCCGCCTGCGGATAGAGGACCTGGATGTCAACCCTTTCCTGATCCGCCTGCTTTCCAAAGAGTTGGGGCTGAACGATGCGCGCTCCATCGTCCTCTGGCTGGTGAACCAGCGGCTGGAACGGGGAACAGTGACTGCGTTTGGAATCGCACTGCAGAATGCCGCCAAAGTGTTCTCCGAGGGAACCGGGGTGGAGGGGGCGGACATCCTGAAGACCCGTGAGGGACGGCACTATTATATCCAGGTGAAAAGCGGTCCCAACCCCATCCCCAAGGAGCAAGCGAAGCGGATTGCCGACTTGTTGCGTTCTGCCCAGCGGCGAAACCGGGGCTCCGTTGCTCTGTTCGGAATGTGTTACGGTACCCGGGACCAGGTCTCCAGCATTGTCCGGAAGTACGTGGCCGAAGAGGGTGGCGTGGACTGGCTCGCCGGCCGGGAGTTCTGGGAGTTTATTTCCGGAGACCCCAACTGCGTGGATGAGATTTACGCCATCGCCGCTGAGGTGGGGGAGGCTTTCCGCGATTCCCAGGGGCAGACCCTGGCAGAGATTCTGGAGGCGAAACTGGACGAACTGGAGCAGGAGTTTCAGGCCCTCTACGGAGCAAGCGGAGAGCCGATGTGGCGCAACCTGCTGGAGCGCAACACGTAACGCGTAATGCGCGTCATGCGATACATAGAGTTGGATTTCCCCGTTGAGCGGTTAAACCCCGTCGCACTGGCGGAGGGAAACTCCAAGAAGCCCATCTACCAGATGCACAAATGGTGGGCGCGGCGGCTGGGAAGCGTCTTCCGCATGATCACGCTGGCGGCCTTTGCCCCGCCCGACGTCCCGGAAGAGACCCTCTGGGGCTGGTTTTTGGCACAGGCTGATAGCCTGCGCTACGAAGGAAAAATCGTCCTGGACCCCTTCATGGGCGGTGGCACGACGGTGGTGGAGGCCCTCCGGCTGGGCTGCCGTGTCGTCGGCGTGGACATCAACCCCGTTGCCTGGTTTGTGACGAAAAAGGAGATAGAGCCGGTATCTCTGGAAGACCTGGACCGGGCCTTCCGTTTCCTGGAAGAGACCGCCGGGCAGAAAATCCGCCAGTACTACTGGACGACCTGCCCTGCCGGCCACAGCGCCGACGTGATGTACTACTTCTGGGTCAAGGTGGCGGAGTGCGAAGCGTGCGGCGCCACGGTCCGGCTCTGGCCGAATACCGAACTCTCCCTCCGGGACCACTGCCACGTCGTGGTATGCCCGGAGTGCCTTCAGGTGGTGGAGACCGCGGGGTATGACCCTCGCACAACCTGCCCGGACTGCGGGGCTGTTTTTGACCCCCGCCGGGGGAATTCCGGGCGCGGCCTTTTCCAGTGCCCGGTCTGCGGAAAGCGACAGCGGCTGGTAGACGCCGCCGCGCGCCGGGGTGGCCCCCTTCCGGCCCAACTCCACGCGCTGGAGGGATTCTGTCCCACCTGTGGCCGATTCTTCAAACGGGTGGACGAAGCCGACCTGGCCCTCTGGGAGCAGGCGCGGGCGGAGTTTGAGCGTCGTCGGGATGACCTGCTCTTCCCCCGTCAGGCCATCCCCACCGAGGGGCGCAGCGACCCCCGTCCGGTCAACCACGGCTACACCCATTTCTGGCACATGTTCAACGAGCGCCAGTTGCTCTGCCTCTCCACCCTCCTGGAGGCCATCCTGGAGATTCCCGACCGGAACGTCCGCGAACTGATGCTTCTGGCCTTCTCGGATGCGCTGGATGCCAACAACATGTTCTGCAAGTACGAGACCGCCTGGCACAAGGTCTCCGTCTTTTTCGGGCTTCACGCCTACCACCCCATTGAGCGCCCGACCGAAAACAACGTCTGGGGGACGGCGTTCGGGCGCGGCACCTTCGTGAAGTGCTTTGAGAAGGTCCGGCGGGGGAAGGCCTACGGCCAGCGCCCCTACGAGCGGATAGACGGGGCCCGCCATTCCGCCCGGGGCGAGCGGGCGGAAGGCATCCTGGTGGAAGACTTCGCCGCGCTGCAGCAGACGCCCCGGGGCACCCTGCTACGATGCCAGTCCTCCGAAGACCTGTCCTTCATCCCGGACCGTTCGGTGGACGCCGTCATCACCGACCCGCCGTACTTTGACAACGTCCAGTACTCCGAACTGTCCGACTTCTTCTACGTCTGGCTCCGGCTGGGGTTGAAGGACGACTATCCCTGGTTTGACCCGCCCTACTCGGAGCGACCGGAGGAGATTGTCCAGAACGAGCGGCGGGGCAAGTCGGCGGACTTCTTCGTGGACCGGCTGGGGCGAGTCTTCGCCGAATGCCATCGGGTGCTGAAGGACGACGGCCTTCTGATTTTCACCTTCCACCACAACCAGACCTGGGCCTGGGAGGGGGTGGCCCGTCTCCTGCTGCGGGCGGGCTTCTACGTCTCCGCGACGCCGATTGTGCGCTCCGAGGGGCGCAGCGGCTTCCACTCCAGCGCGGGGAACATCCGCTACGACTGCATCCTGGTCTGTCGGAAGATACAGGGCGCAGGGAGCGGGTCGCAGGACGCAGGACACGGGGCCTCGGCCCCTGACCGGCCTGACCGGGCGGCCCCGTCGTCCCTGAAGGCCTCCATCCTGGCCGACGCCGACCGCTGGGTCCGGCGTACGCTGGACACCGGGTTGCCCGTCAACCCGGTGGACGTCTTCACCGTGGTCATGGGCAAGACGGTAGAGTTCTACACCCGCGCCGTTGCGGAGGGAACGATAGACGCCAGGGAGGATTTTCTGGCCGAACTGGTGGAAGAAATGGCAGGGGAAGCACAGGCAATAGGAAAGGCGTTGGCCGAAACTGCCCCCTGCGTACGCCAACTGGCCCTGTTCTAACTCACGCATCACGTTTCACGTCTTACGTTTCACGTTTTACGTTTCACGTTTTACGTTTCACGTTTTACGTTTCCCGTTTCCCCGAGGAGGTTCAGCGATGCCCGAACAGATTGTCGGCCAATCCATCCCCCGGGTAGATGCCCGCGCCAAAGTCACTGGCGAGGCCCGTTATCCCGGCGACTTTTCCATGCCGGGGATGCTCCATGCCAAGATTCTCTTCGCCGGGCGGCCCCACGCCCGCATCCTGAGCATAGACACTACTGAGGCGGAGAGGGTTCCCGGCGTCGTCGCCATCTTCACCGCAAAAGACGTGCCCGTCAACGAGTACGGCCTGCAGACCCCCGACCAGCCCGTCCTCTGCGGGCCCGGCTCCGCCAAACCCGGCGCCGACGTCGTCCGCTGGGTGGGCGACCAGGTGGCCCTCATTGTCGCCGAGACGGAGGAGGCCGCCGCCCGCGCCCGTGACCTCATCCGGGTGGAGTACCAGGACCTCCCCGTCATCACTGACCCTCTGGAGGCCATGAAACCGGACGCCTACCCCCTCCACCCGCCCCGTGCCCCCAACCCCACCCATCCGGAACTCCGGACGGAGGGGAACTGGATCAGCCACCACCAGATTCGCAAGGGGGACGTGGGGGCCGCCTGGGCCCAGTGCGACGTCATCGTGGAGGCCGAGTACCGCCTTCCCTCCCAGGAACATGCCTACCTCCAGCCGGAGGCCGGCCTGGCCTACATAGACGAGGAGGGGCGGGTGACCGTCGTCGTCGCCGGACAGTGGACGTGGGAGGACCAGCACCAGATCGCCCACGCGCTGGACATCCCTCCGGAGCAGGTCCGGGTGGTCTACCCGGCTATCGGCGGCGCCTTCGGCGGACGGGAGGACATGTCCGTCCAGATTGTCCTGGCCCTGGCGGCCTGGAAACTCCGCCGTCCGGTGAAAATCGTCTGGACCCGGGAGGAGTCCATCATCGGGCACGGCAAGCGGCATCCGGCCTGGGCCCGCTGCAAGTGGGGCGCGACGCGGGACGGGAAACTGGTGGCGGCCGAAGTGCGCGTCGTCGCCGACGGCGGTGCCTACTGCTACACCACCAACAAGGTCCTGGGGAACCTGACCGTCACCTGTACCGGCCCCTACGAAATCCCCAACGTGAAGGTGGACGTGGACGGTTACTACACCAACAACCCGCCCAGCGCGGCCTTCCGGGGCTTCGGCGCGCCCCAGGGCATCTTCCTGGCGGAGATGCAGATGAACAAACTGGCTGAGGCGCTGGGGATGGACCCGGTGGAGTTGCGGGTGCGCAACCTCCTGCGGGAGGGGAGTCTGACCGCGATGGGCACTCCCCTCCCCGGCGGCGTCAACCTGGTGGAGGTGGTGGAGCGCTGTGCGGCGGCGGCGGGGTGGACGAAAACAGAGGCCGGCTGGCGCAAACCTGAACTTCCCCAACCTGCTGGCCCGGTCCGCCGGGGCATCGGTTTCGCCGCGGGTTTCAAGAACGTCGGCTTCTCCTTCGGCTACCAGGAGAACTGCTGGGCGAAGGTGGAACTGCGCGGGAAAGGGGAGATAGAAGAGGCCGTCGTCTACATTGGCAGTGCAGAGGTAGGGCAGGGTGCCCACACCGTCATCACCCAGATGGCTGCCGAGGCGCTGGGGATTCCGGTGGAGCGGGTGCGCCTGGTCCCCTCGGATACCGCCACCAGTCCCGGCAGTTCCGGCTCCGCCTCCGCATCCCGGACCACCTTTATGGCCGGGAACGCCGTGCGGGGCGCGGCGGCGGCCGCGCTAGAGAAGTGGCGCGCGGAGGAGCGGCCCGCGGTGGCCGAATACACCTACCTGGCCCCGAAGACCACCCAGTTTGATCCGGAGACCGGCCACAGCACCCCCAACTTCGCCTATGGCTACGTGGCGGAGGCGGTGGAGGTGGAGGTGGATACCGAGACCGGGCAGATTCGGATTCCCCGCGTCGTCTGCGCCGACGATGTGGGCAAGGCGGTCAACCCCCAACTGGTGGAGGGGCAGATAGAGGGCGGGGTGGTGATGGGCCTGGGCTGGGCCACTGTGGAGAACTTCATCGTCCGGGAGGGCCGGGTCCTTACCGACCGGCTCAGCACCTACCTGATCCCCACCGCATTGGACGTGCCGGGACGGGTGGAGTCGGTCCTGGTGGAGAGGCCGGACCCGCGCGGGCCCTGGGGCGCGCGGGGGATGGGGGAGATGCCGTTCATTCCGGCCGCGCCGGCCCTCATCGCCGCCGTCCGCGACGCCACGGGCGTCTGGTTCCACGAATTCCCGCTGACCCCCGAGCGGGTATGGAGGGGGCTGCGACGGTGATCCGTGAAACGTGAAACGTGAAACGTGACGTGAAAGTAGCGCGGGCTGTTGGATAGTAGCACCAAATTTTTCGTGGCGCAGGCTGTCAGCCTGCGTGGCATGGGCTTTAGCCTGCGTCAACATGCCTGGCAGCCTGTGCTACATTGAAATCCCCTGCGCGATAAGCGATACGCGATCTGCGAAAAGGAGCACCGTGGCCCAAAAACCCAAACGCCGACACCCCCAGCCACCAGTAGGCCCCCGGGGGCCCGGACTGGAGGAGATTCTCTCCCGGGCCCGGGCTCTCCAGGAAGAGGAGAAATATGAGGAGGCTCTGCAGGTTCTGGACGAGGCTCCCCTGCATCTCCAGCGACGACCGGAACTCCTGATGGTCCGGGGGCTTCTGCTGGCCAGCCTGGGGAACTCGCGAGAGGCGATGTTGACCCTGGAGGAGGCGCAGCGGCGCGACCCCGATAACCTGCTCATTTACTACTTTCTGGGGTTGATCTATGATGAGATGGACATGACGGCCCATGCCTGGCGCTCGCTGCGGGAATTGGTGGAGTACCGGCATCTTCTGCCCGGCGACCTGGTGGAGGAGGCACAAGACCTTCTGGATGAACTGGGGGAACTGCTGACCCGTTTCGCAAAAGCGCTGGAAGTGCCTCTGGACAAAGCAGAGGAGGCCATGTACGAACTGGAACTGGGGAGGCGGGCGGCGGAGGTAGAGGACTTTTCATCTGCCCTCCGTCACTTCCGCCGGGCTTCCTCTCTTGCCCCGCGCTGGCCCACCCCCCGGGGGATGGAGGGGGAAATTCTGCTGATGGACGGACAGCCCCGGAAGGCCATAGAAGTGGCCGAACAACTCCTTAAGGAATTCCCGGAACTGTACCCCGCGATCACCACTCTGGTCCGGGCATATCTTGCCCTGGGCAACCGGGAGGCAGCCGAGGCGGCGGCCCAGCCGTTCCGGTCTCTTTCCTTCAGTTCCCCTGTGGACCTGGAAAACGCGGTTGTGACGCTGGGATACCTGAACGATGATGAGGGAATATACCGTCTGTATCGCCAGCATCGCCATCTGATTGAGGAGATAGAGGATGTGCCCAGCCTGATCGTCTTCGGTTCAGCCGCCGCCAATCTGGGGCATTTCCGGACGGCCAGTCGGTTTTGGGAACGGGCCCTATTATATCAGGGTGCACCCTATGAGTCCCTCTCTCCCCTGCTTCTGGCTGCGAGGCGGAAGGCGCCTGGACCGGGTATCGCCGACCGGTATCCCACCTTCCAGTTTGCCCAGTTAATGCCCAATCGCGCGGTCCGAGAATTGGATGAACTGCTGACCTTATGGAGCAGTGGGGAGATAGACCCAAAATTCTTCCAGAAACGGTTACGAGGGCTGATTGCCCGATACCCCGTTCTCTTTTCCCAACTGGTCCAGTTTTTCCGGGAATCCAAATCCCGTCCCTTCTGGGCGGAAGTTCTGGTCATGCTGGGCACCCCGGAGGCCGTGGAAGAACTCCGCCGCTTCGCCTTTTCCCAAAAAGGGAAACTGGCGGAACGGATGATCGCCTTGCAGTCACTGGATGAGGCAGGCCTGATGGAATTTCCCCAACCGGTGGAACTCTGGGATGAGGTCCGGCAGGAATGGCGGTGGCTGAAAGTTCCGCGCTGGAGAGTTGTAGAGATTGAACCCGACCGCTATCCCCCGCAGGCAATAGAAATCACCCTGGAGGTGGTTCAGGCGCTCAAAGAGGGCCGGCTACAGGCCGCCGACGAGTTGACGGAGAAAGTGTTCTCCCTTGCTCCCAACAACCCGGACCTCTGCTCTCTCCTGGGGCTGATCTGGGCAAGCGACTTGTCCAGATCAGAGGCGTACCTCCGGAAAGCAGTGGAATTGGACCCCCAGCACGCCGGAGGCTGGGCCGGGCTGGCCCTGATCGCGCTGGACCGGGGAGACCTCCCGGCAGCTTGCCAGTGCCTGGAAGTCCTGGCGGACCGGCAAGAGTTCACCATATGGGAGATTCTGAGATACCTTCAGGGACTGACTGCCCTGAGCATTAAGGAAAAAGATTTGGCCCTGGCTCGCTTTTACGTGGACAGCGCTCTGGGGTGGAACCCGGAAGATGAACGTTTTCATCAACTGGATTGGACTTTGGCCCTGCAGGAGCCTGATTCTGGCCTGTACATCCTCGCCCAGCGGTCCCGGCAGTATCGCGAGCGAAGGCGGAAGCGCTCCATCCCGCCCGATGCCTCGCTCCGCCAGTGCCTGGAACGACTGAGCCGGGAATCGCTGGTTGCGACGGCCCAGACCTACTCTGTCCCTTACGTTGCGCTCCGCAAGGAGCCCCTGATTCAGCGACTGGTGGAGGCCATCACGGATCCGGATCGTCTGCGGGAGGCGGTGGCCGCACTGGCGGCGGACGAACGACAGGCCTTGCGAGACGTTCTGGATGCTGGTGGCATTCTCGCCTGGGACGAATTCACCGCCCGCTACGGGAATGATGTGGAGGACAGCCAGGACTGGTATTACGCCTTGCCGGAGACCCTGATGGGTCGTCTGCGGCTCTATGGATTGCTCAGCGACGGGACAGTGGAGGGGCAGAGAGTCGTCCTGATCCCCCAGGAACTGCGGGAACTGCTCCCTTCGGCCCTTGTCGCGGTGGAGAAAACAACCGGATCAGAAAGATGATGCGGTTTGACGTACTGACCCTTTTCCCGGAGATGTTTACTGGCCCGCTTCAGGAAAGCATCATCAAGCGGGCTCAGGAGCGCGGGCTCATTTCCGTTTACCTTCACAACATCCGGGACTACGCCACCGGACGTCACCGCATTACGGACGATGCCCCTTACGGAGGCGGCGGGGGGATGGTGATGAAGCCCGAACCGATTTTCGCCGCTGTGGAGGCAGTGTTAGGGGACGAGAAAGGCGTCCCCGTGATTCTCCTTTCCCCTCAAGGGCGGCTATTCACCCACGAGGTGGCGAGAGAACTCTCCCGCCATTCCCGCCTGGTGCTGATCTGTGGCCGTTACGAGGGGGTGGATGAACGGGTTCGGGAGCACCTGGCGACCGACGAAATCTCTATCGGGGATTATGTCCTGAGCGGGGGCGAACTGGCGGCGATGGTCATCATAGACGCCGTCACCCGCCTCCTGCCGGGGGTCCTGGGCGACCCCGGGGCGACGTTTGAGGACTCTTATGCCTGGGGGTTACTGGAATACCCCCACTACACCCGACCGGCGGTCTTCCGGGGATGGGCGGTGCCGGAGGTCCTCCTTTCGGGCAATCATGCGGCCATTGCCCGCTGGCGGCGGGAGCAGGCCCTTCGGCGCACCCTGGAGCGCCGCCCGGACCTGCTGGAGCGGGCCGCTTTGACCGAGGAGGACCGGGTCTTCCTGGCCCGTCTGGGTTGGCGAAAAGCCTCGGAGCCCGAGATGCCGAAGTAATGCCTGGTAACTATTCAGCGCTGACTGAAGTCACCCTTCCTGGGCCTGCGGCCGATGGTCGGCCTTCGCCGACCAGGTCTCTCGGACACGCACATAAGGGTTGTCGGCGAAGGCCGACAACCGGCACGAAGTGCCCAGGGAGGACGATTTCAATCGGCGTGAATAGTTACATGCCTGGAAATACAAACGCCCCACAACCACCGGATGGGGCGTTTGTATTTACACTGGTGGCGACGGAGGGATTTGAACCCCCAACCAAGGGCTTATGAGTCCCCTGCTCTGCCTTTGAGCTACGTCGCCCGTGCTATATTATAGCGAAAGAATTCCAGTTGTCAAGCCCGTTGCATTCACGCAAAATGTTACCGGCTTAGCATACGGGCCCAATGGGGGTTGTGAGGCGGCGAAGCCGCCCCCCCAACTCCCATTAACACTGCAGGCCCAAGTGCTCATGGGTGTTCACCCAGAAACTCCAGCACCAGGCGATTGAACACCACCGGCTGGTCGGTCGGCGTGGCATGGCCGGAGCGGGGAATAGTAATAAGACGGGCGCCGGGTATGCTGGCCGCCAGTTCCTCCTTGGCCCGCAGGGGGACCACCGTGTCCTCCAGGCCTGCCACAACCAGGGTGGGGGCCCGGATGCGCCCCAGGTCCCGACGGCCATCGTAGCGGGCTGCCGCCATCATCGCCGCGCGGTACGCGGCGGGGTCGTTGGCGCAGAGTCGGTGATAGGCCACTCGCCGCAACCCTGCCTGGCCCGGCCGGGGGAAAAGTTCCTCCGCCTCCAACCGGGCGTGGAGCGCCAGGTTCACCAGCAGGGCTCCGAAACGGGTCAGGGTCAGCCGCCACTCCCCCCATCCCTTCGGACGCAGATAGGCGAAGGTATTGACCAGCACCAGGGAGCGGACTTTCTGCGGATGCTGAACCGCCAATGCCTGGGCCACCGCGCCGCCCAGGGAGAGCCCGACGATGTGGGCCGAATCCATCCCCAAGGCCCGCAGGAATCCGGCGATGTCGTCGGCCATCTGATAGACGGTGTAGGGGCCGGGGGGCTTGTCGCTCCGACCGTGGCCGCGCAGGTCCGGCATCAGGACCCGGTACCACTGGCTCAAGGCCGGCGCCTGCAGCAGGGACCAGTCCTCCGCGCAGGAGCCCAGGCCATGCAGGAGGACGACAGCGGGGCCGTGTCCCTGGGCCAGGTAGTGCATGCGCAGGCCGTTCACCTGAATGTAGGGCATGCTCTCCTCCGAAAAAATCAGTTCCAGGCACTTCGGGAAGTGCCTGGCACTTTCTCTATCCCCGTACCGGCACCAGCCGCAGGAAGCCCCGGTTCCCCACCCGCAGAATGGCCTCCTTCTCCGGCCCAACGACGGTCTCTACACTGGTCACCTTCACCCCGTCCAGAAGGACGCTCCCCTGCTGGATCAGGCGGCGGGCGTCGCTCTTGGAGCGGGTCATCCCGGCGGCATGGATCAGGTCCACGATGTTCATGGGCCCCCGCAGTTCCCAGACAGGCATCTCCGGCGGGAGTTGCCGTTCCTGGAAGACCCGGCGGAAATGCTCAGCAGCGGCCTCGGCGGCCTCCCGACCGTGAAAGATGTCCACAATCTCCCAGGCCAGTCGCTTCTTGGCCTCCATCGGGTGGATGGAGCCGTCGGCCAGGCCCGCCTGGATGCGGGCAATCTCCTCCGGCGGCCAGCGGGTCACCAGGTCAAAGTAGTTGGGCATCGCCTCGTCCGGGATGGACATGACCTTGCCGTACATCGTCTCCGGCGGCTCGTCCACGCCGATGTAGTTGCCCATGCTCTTGGACATCCGCATCTTGCCGTCGGTGCCGACCAGGATGGGGTAGGTGATGCAGACCTGCGGGGGCAGGCCGTAGGCTTCCTGGATTTTTCGCCCCACCAGCAGGTTGAAGAGTTGGTCCGTACCGCCAATCTGGACGTCGGCCCGCAACATCACCGCGTCGTACCCCTGGGCCAGAGGGTAGAGAAATTCGTGCAGCCAGATGGCGTCCCCCTCCGCGTACCGCCGGGCGAAGTTCTCCCGCGCCAGAAACTGCTGGACGGTCACCTGCGCGGCCAGGAAGATGAAATCTTCGTAGGAGAGTTTGGCAAGCCATTCCCCGTTGTACCGCACCTCTGTCCGTTCCGGGTCCAGAATCTTGAAGGCCTGCTGGACGTAGGTGCGGGCGTTGGCCTGGACCTGTTCGCGCGTGGGGCGGGGGCGGGCCTTGTCGCGGCCGGACGGGTCGCCGATGAGCGCGGTGTAGTCCCCGATGACGAAGATGGCCTGATGCCCCAGTTCCTGGAAAAGCCGCAGTTTGCGCATGGTGACGGTGTGGCCCAGGTGGAGGTCGGGGGCGGTGGGATCGTACCCGCAGTAGACTCGCAGGGGGCGTCCTTCTTTCAGGCGCTCCCGCAGTTCCTGGGTCATCCGTTCTTTGATCTGATCATCGCCAAATTCAGCCCCGTGCATCAGCAGGGCAACCTGGTCGTCTATGGATAACGGTTTCATGGCCGGCTCCTTATGGAAAGGATACAAGGACACAAGGATGCGGGAATAGGAGAGGCGAGGCCTCAAAGGAAAGATTGTCAAACGTTAAGTGGGGGCAGGTGAGGGCGGATTGTAGCGCGGAAGGGCCAGCAGGCCCGGCAGGCCGCGCTACAATCCGCTAACGTAGATGTAGGTGAGCGCTCTCCAGCGGTTCATGTCCTGCGTCTGACCCGATGGGTGTATAATTATGATAACCGAATTTGTCCAGATTGCAAGTGGAGGGCGCAGGGTGCGTGGTTGACAAAATGTACAGGCTGGGTTACCATCCCTTCAAAAATCCGTTCTGTTCTGTCGTAGGAGAGTATGATGGAAACGACCATTCGCATGGGCCACGGTGCGGGAGGACGGATGATGGCGGACCTCATCCAGGAGGTCTTCCTCCACCATCTGGACAATCCTCTCCTGCGCCAACTGGCCGATTCCACTGTCCTGGCCCTTGCCGGGAATGGCCGAATTGCCATTTCCACCGATTCCTTTGTTGTGCGACCGCTCTTCTTTCCGGGCGGAGACATCGGTTCGCTGGCCATCCACGGCACGGTGAACGACCTGGCCATGCGCGGCGCTCGTCCCCTCTGGCTCACTGCCGCCTTTATCCTGGAAGAAGGATTGCCGCTGGAGGTCCTCCAGCGGATTACCCGGTCTATGGCGACGGCTGCTCAGGAGGCAGGAGTCCTCATCGTTGCGGGGGATACAAAGGTGGTGGAGCGGGGCCACGGGGATGGGGTCTACATCAACACCACGGGCGTCGGTGTGGTGCCGGAGGGGGTGGATGTGGGCCCTCAGCGCATCCGTCCCGGCGACGTCATCCTGATCAATGGTACTATTGGCGATCACGGCATCGCCGTGCTCAGTGAGCGAGAAGGGCTGGGCTTTGAGACGGAACTGGTCTCCGACAGCGCCCCGCTGAACGGCCTGGTGGAATCTCTGCTGACGGCCGCTCCCCACACCCACTGCCTGCGGGACCCGACGCGGGGCGGGGTGGCGGCCGCGCTGAACGAACTGGCCGTCGCGGCCGGAGTGGGGGTGGAACTGGACGAGGCCGCCGTGCCTGTCCGTTCGGCCGTTATGGCAGCCTGCGAGATGCTGGGATTTGACCCTCTGACGGTCGCCAACGAGGGAAAACTCATCGCGTTCGTCCCGCCGGAAGAGGCAGAGGCCGCCCTGGACGCGCTGCGGGCCCACCCGCTGGGTCGGGATGCCGCCCGCATCGGCCGGGCGACGGTGGAGCATCCCGGCCTGGTCCTGGCCCGTACCGGCATCGGTGGGCGGCGGGTGGTGGACATGCCGTTGGGGGAGTTGCTCCCCCGTATCTGCTGACTTGTCAGCCCACACAGGTGTGGTATAATCCCATCCGTGAGGCCACCCTAGCTCAATCGGCAGAGCAGCCGCTTCGTAAGCGGCCGGTTGTCGGTTCAACTCCGACGGGTGGCTCCTGAATCCCCCTGGGGGCCTGAATTTGGGACTGTGCCCCCGGCCCCCGACGTTCCCACACTCCAACAGGCCCCGGAATCCGGGGCTTTTTCTGTATGACGGATGACGGTATCACCTCCGCACCGACCAGACCCCTGGCGCCTGGCTTGGCGCACGGCCGCGGGGAATATCCCGCTGGCGGTGTGTCTCTTTGTACTGGCGCTCTACCTCCTGCTCCTGGCATGGATTCCCCAGTTCCCTCCTGGCCCGGCGACGACGGACCGATGGCTGGTCCAGACCCGCTTTGGCCCCTGGACCGGCGCTATGTACCGGCTGGGCCTCTTCTCCCTTGCCGGTTCTCCCGCTATATCGGTACTCCTTTCCCTGCTGGCGTTCCTGCTGTCTCTGCGGACCGCAGAACTGGCGGATGCGCTCCGTTCCCGCTTCCGCGACCGGGACAATCTGGGGCAGTGGTGGATTGGGGCATTCCCCTTGCTGGCCTGTCTGGGCGTGCTGGTTCTGCTGGGGGGACTGCTGATCGGTCACCGTTGGGGATGGCGGGAAGAGGGCCTGGTTGGCCCAGAGACCGCTCCATTTCCGGGCCATGAGGGAGGGACGCCGAGCTCATACCTCATTGGTTTCGGGCCCTCGCTGACCATTCGGGCCACCGATGACGCCGACCGTCCCCTGAAACTCCAGCAGACCGCCCGGGAGTCAGCGCAAACGGAACTGGTCCTGTATCTGACCCCCTCA